>Ga0182739_1000712_pt1 | contig 39388 bp, 31 predicted proteins | sample eDN5th30CBELigBY_FD_128873 | JGI IMG/M metagenome (GOLD analysis project Ga0182739, IMG submission 128873) | Enriched backyard soil microbial communities from Emeryville, California, USA - eDNA 5th pass 30_C BE-Lig BY (version 2) (version 2) | ecosystem: Environmental > Terrestrial > Soil >... | reverse complement strand
CCTGCCCAAGGACAAGGAAATGGTGTTGCCTGGGGATAACGTGGCGATGACGGTCAAGCTGATCGCCCCGATCGCCATGGAAGAGGGCCTGCGCTTCGCCATTCGCGAAGGCGGCCGTACCGTCGGCGCCGGCGTGGTTGCCAAAATCATCAAGTAAGCGCTACAATAGTCGATTCGGCGGCAACAAGCGCATGGTTTTGCGCTTTTTGCCGCTGTAGTTGTCAGAGCGGCAGGAACCCAGGCAGGCCTGCTGCGCTTTTACCAGGTATAGGGGCATAGCTCAATTGGCAGAGCGTCGGTCTCCAAAACCGAAGGTTGTAGGTTCGATTCCTACTGCCCCTGCCACCATCGCCAGTACTGCATGCAGGCCGCGCAAAGCGGGATCACTCACCGGAATATGTCGAATACCAACGTAGAAACAGTTACCAGCGCCCTCGACCGCGTAAAGCTGGCCTTGGCTGTGCTTGTTATCGTTGCCGGGATTGTCGCATTTTCCGTGTTGGCCGATAAGCCCGCGGTCGTGCGGGTAGGCATATTCATCGGCAGCGTCATCATCGCCGCCGGCATTGCCTGGCTCAGCGAACCCGGCCGCCGCGTTATCAGCTTCGGCCGCGACTCGTACAACGAAACCAAGCGGGTGGTGTGGCCTACGCGCAAAGAAACCACCCAAATGACCGGCATCGTGTTTGCCTTCGTCATCGCCATGGGTGCTCTGTTGTGGATCGTCGACAAGATACTGGCCTGGGTCATATACGGTCTGCTGCTGGGCTGGAAATAAAGGGCGCACATGAGCAAGCGTTGGTATGTAGTCCATGTTTATTCCGGAATGGAAAAAAGCGTGCACAAGGCACTGGTCGAGCGCATCGAGCGCGCCGGCCTGCAAACGTCCTTCGGCCGCATCCTGGTTCCTTCCGAAGAAGTCGTAGAAGTAAAGGGCGGTAAAAAATCCATTTCCGAACGCCGTATTTTTCCCGGCTATGTTCTCGTCGAAATGGATCTCACCGACGAAACCTGGCATTTGGTCAAGAACACCAACCGGGTTACCGGCTTTTTGGGTGGCTCGGGCAACCGACCGGCTCCCATTTCCGATCGCGAAGTCGAGAAAATCCTTTCGCAAATGGAAGAGGGCGTCGAAAAACCCAGGCCCAAGATTTTGTTTGAGGTGGGCGAGATGGTCCGCGTCAAGGAAGGCCCGTTCGCCGATTTCAACGGCAACGTGGAAGATGTGAATTACGAGAAAAGCAAGGTGCGTGTCTCGGTCACGATTTTTGGCCGCGCAACACCTGTCGAACTCGATTTTGGCCAGGTCGAAAAGACCTGATTTCAACCCCCGGGGAGCCACGGCGGCGGTCATGCCGTTGCTGGCGTTTGAACCCGCAAGGAGCATAGCATGGCGAAGAAAATCGTCGGCTTTATCAAGCTGCAAGTCCCAGCAGGTAAGGCCAATCCATCCCCCCCCATTGGTCCGGCGCTCGGTCAGCGCGGCCTGAACATCATGGAATTCTGCAAGGCGTTCAACGCCCAGACCCAAGGCGTCGAGCCTGGTCTGCCGATTCCGGTGGTCATTACCGCGTACGCCGACAAGAGCTTCACCTTCATCATGAAGACGCCGCCCGCGACGATCCTCATCAAGAAGGCGTCCGGTGTGCAGAAAGGCTCGGCTCGTCCCAACGCCGACAAGGTCGGCACGCTTACGCGCGCTCAGGCCGAAGAAATCGCCAAGACCAAACAGCCCGATCTTACCGCTGCCGATCTCGATGCGGCCGTTCGTACGATCGCAGGCAGCGCCCGCAGCATGGGCATTACGGTTGAGGGGGTTTAATCATGGCCAAGCTTAGCAAACGTGTTGCCGCCATCCAGGCAAAAATCGACCGCAGCAAGCTGTATCCCGTTGCCGAGGCGCTCGCCCTGGTCAAGGAAACCGCCGTTGCCAAGTTCGACGAATCCATCGACGTCGCCGTTCAATTGGGCATCGACCCCAAAAAGTCCGACCAACTGGTTCGCGGCTCGGTCGTTCTGCCCGCCGGCACCGGCAAGTCGGTGCGTGTGGCCGTGTTCGCCCAGGGCGAAAAGGCCGAGGCCGCCAAGGCTGCCGGCGCCGACATCGTCGGTCTGGACGATCTGGCTGAAAGCATCAAGGCCGGCAATCTGGACTTCGACGTGGTCATCGCCTCGCCCGACACCATGCGTGTCGTGGGCGCCCTGGGTCAGGTTCTGGGTCCTCGCGGCCTGATGCCCAACCCCAAGGTAGGCACGGTGACGCCCGACGTCGTAACCGCGGTCAAGAACGCCAAGGCTGGCCAGGTGCAGTACCGCACCGACAAGGCCGGCATCATCCATGCCACGATTGGCCGCGCCTCGTTCGGCGTCGAGCAGTTGCAATCGAACCTGGCCGCTCTGGTCGACGCCCTGAACAAGGCTCGTCCCGCGGCAGCCAAGGGCATATACCTGCGCAAGCTGGCCGTTTCGTCCACGATGGGCGGCGGTGCTCGCGTAGAAATCGCTTCGCTGGCAGCTTAATCGATCAAGCTGCAGCAAACAGGACTTTGGGCTGCATCCGGATTTTTCGGATGTTGCTGTCAAAGACCGCTGGAGCCTTGAACCAACCGCGCTCGCGCAGCCGGTTCCGGGCTTAATCCCAGAGTCATTCTGGATCCAGCGCAGACGGCGCCCATGGAAGAATTCTTTTTAAAAGAACTCGACCAGGTGCGCCGCATTCGGTAGACACAAGAGACCCTCTTTTGTGTCGTTAGATGGAGTGTTCAAACCGTGAGTCTCAATCGTCAAGAGAAGGCGGTAGTCATCGAGGAAGTCGCAGCGCAAGTTGCAAAGGCCCAATCGATCATTATCGCCGAGTACCGTGGTCTGGACGTCGCTTCCGTCACCGTATTGCGCAAGCAAGCGCGTGAGTCGGGTGTGTTCCTGCGTGTTCTCAAGAATACGCTGGTCCGCCGTGCTGTGGCCGGAACGCCTTTCGAGGCGCTCACGGCCCAGATGACCGGTCCGCTGATGTACGGCATCAGCGAAGATCCGGTTTCGGCGGCTAAAGTACTCGCCGGTTTCGCAAAAACGAACGACAAGCTGGTAATTCAAGGCGGGGCCCTGCCCGATAACGTCTTGTCCCAGGATGGTGTGAAGGCTCTGGCCACCATGCCGTCTCGTGAAGAGTTGCTGTCGAAACTGTTGGGCACCATGCAAGCACCCGTCGCGCAATTTGTGCGTACGCTCAACGAAGTTCCCACCAAGTTCGTGCGCGGCCTCGCGGCTGTGCGCGACCAGAAAGAAGCTGCGTAAGCGGCTTTGTGGCTCGTTGAACGACCAAGCGACACCCAACCCTGGCATTTATTTATATTTGGAGTTCTAAAAAATGGCATTAAGCAAAGCTGAAATCCTGGATGCGGTCGCCGGCCTGACCGTGCTCGAGCTGTCCGAGCTCATCAAGGATATGGAAGAAAAATTTGGCGTGTCGGCTGCTGCCGCCGCCGTGGCTGTCGCAGCTCCGGCTGCCGGTGGTGGCGCTGCCGCCGCCGAGGAAAAGACCGAATTCGACGTCATCCTGGCTGATGTTGGCGCTAACAAAGTCAGCGTCATCAAGGCTGTTCGCGAAATCACCGGTCTTGGCCTGAAAGAAGCCAAGGACCTCGTTGACGGCGCTCCCAAGGCTGTCAAGGAAGGTGTTGCCAAGGCTGACGCCGAAGCAGCCCAGAAAAAACTTGAAGAAGCCGGCGCCAAGGTCGAGCTCAAGTAAGAGTTTTTTGCCGGCCCGGAAAGGCAAAATGCCTTTCCGGGCTTTTGCGTCTCCAGAAAACCCGTGTTTGGCGTCCAGCTTTCCCAAGCCGGGTTTTGTGGAGTCGTAAACCGGGGCCGTGGTTGACGGCCCATGTAACCCCTCGAGTCGGAGTGCTCATGCCTTATTCGTACACCGAAAAAAAGCGCATACGTAAGAGCTTCGCCAAACGTGAAGACGTCCAGAACGTCCCCTACCTTTTGGCGACTCAGCTGCAATCATTCTTAACATTTTTGCAGGCGGATACACCACCTTCCAAGCGTAAAGACGAAGGCCTGCAGGCCGCCTTTACATCCATTTTCCCCATTGTCAGTCATAACCAGATGGCGCGCCTCGAGTTTGTCAGCTACGTGCTGGGCGAGCCCGTTTTCGACGTCAAGGAATGCCAACTGCGCGGCCTGACCTATGCATCGCCGCTGCGCGCCAAGGTGCGCCTGGTCCTGATGGATCGCGAAGTCAGCAAACCCACCATCAAGGAAGTCAAGGAACAGGAAGTATACATGGGCGAGATCCCGCTCATGACCGATACCGGTTCCTTCGTCATCAATGGCACCGAACGCGTCATCGTTTCGCAGCTGCACCGTTCGCCCGGCGTGTTCTTCGAGCACGACCGCGGCAAGACGCACAGCTCGGGCAAGCTGCTGTTCTCGGCCCGCGTGATTCCCTACCGCGGCTCGTGGCTCGACTTCGAGTTCGACCCCAAGGACATCCTGTTCTTCCGCGTCGACCGTCGCCGCAAGATGGCCGTGACCATTCTGCTCAAGGCCATCGGCATGACGTCCGAAAGCATCCTGGCCCACTTCTTTGACTTCGACCATATCGATCTCAAGAAAGAAGGCGGCATGCTCGAGTTCGTGGCTGAGCGCTGGAAGGGCGAAGTCGCACGCTTCGACATCACCGACCGCGCCGGCAACGTCATCGTCGAAAAAGACAAGCGCATCAACGCCAAGCACCTGCGCGACCTGGCTGCGGCCAAGGTCGAGTACGTATCCGTGCCCGAAGACTTCCTGCTTGGCCGTGTGCTGGCCAAGAACATCGTCAATCCTGAAACCGGCGAAGTCCTGGCCAATGCCAACGACGAAATCACCGAATCGCTGCTGAACGATTTGCGCGCGGCCAATATCCACGAAATCCAGACGTTGTACACCAACGACCTGGATCGCGGCCCCTACATTTCGCAAACGCTGCGCACCGACGAAACCGCCGATCAAATGGCCGCCCGCATTGCGATCTATCGCATGATGCGTCCCGGCGAGCCTCCCACCGAAGAGGCAGTCGAGGCATTGTTCCAGCGCCTGTTCTACAGCGAGGACGCCTACGATCTGTCGCGCGTCGGCCGCATGAAGGTCAACAGCCGTCTGGGCCGTGGCGACGACATCACCGGCCCCATGACCCTTACCAACGAAGACATCCTCGACACCATCAAGGTGCTGGTCGAGTTGCGTAACGGCCGGGGCCAGATCGACGATATCGATCACCTGGGCAACCGCCGCGTGCGCTGCGTGGGCGAACTGGCCGAGAACCAGTTCCGCGCCGGCCTCGTTCGCGTCGAGCGCGCCGTCAAAGAGCGCCTGGGCCAGGCTGAAACCGAAAACCTCATGCCGCACGACCTCATCAACTCCAAGCCGATTTCCGCGGCCATCAAGGAGTTCTTCGGTTCGAGCCAGCTGTCGCAGTTCATGGACCAGACCAACCCCTTGTCCGAAATCACGCACAAGCGTCGTGTATCGGCCCTGGGCCCTGGCGGCCTGACCCGCGAACGCGCGGGCTTCGAAGTGCGCGACGTGCATCCCACCCATTACGGCCGTGTATGCCCGATCGAAACGCCTGAAGGGCCGAACATCGGGCTGATCAACTCCATGGCCCTGTACGCCCGCCTCAACGAGTACGGTTTCCTGGAAACGCCGTATCGCAAGATCGTGGACGGCAAGGTCAGCGAGCAAATCGACTACCTGTCCGCCATCGAGGAAAGCAACTACGTCATCGCCCAGGCCAACGCCGAGCTCGACGACGAAGGCCGTTTCACCGACGACCTCGTGGCTTGCCGCGAAGCCGGCGAAACCATGCTGACCGCGCCCGGCAATGTGCACTACATGGACGTTGCGCCGTCGCAGATCGTATCCGTGGCTGCCTCGCTCATTCCCTTCCTCGAGCACGACGACGCCAACCGGGCCCTGATGGGCGCCAACATGCAGCGCCAGGCCGTGCCTTGCCTGCGTCCGGAAAAGCCGCTGGTCGGCACCGGCATCGAGCGCACGGTGGCCGTTGACTCGGGCACCACGGTGCAGGCCGTGCGCGGCGGCGTGGTCGACCACGTCGACGCCGAACGCGTGGTCATCCGGGTCAACGACGACGAAAACGTCGCCGGCGAAGTGGGCGTGGACATCTACAACCTCATCAAGTACACCCGTTCCAACCAGAACACCAACATCAACCAGCGTCCCATCGTGGCCCGCGGCGACATCGTCGCGCGCGGCGACGTGCTGGCCGACGGCGCATCGACCGATCTGGGCGAACTGGCGCTGGGCCAGAACATGCTGATCGCGTTCATGCCCTGGAACGGCTACAACTTCGAAGACTCGATCCTCATCTCCGAAAAGGTCGTGGCCGACGATCGCTACACGTCCGTCCACATCGAAGAGCTTACGGTTGTCGCTCGCGACACCAAGCTGGGCGCCGAGGAAATCACCCGCGACATCAGCAACCTGGCCGAAACGCAACTGAATCGGCTGGATGATTCGGGCATCGTGCACATCGGCGCGGAAGTGCGCGCCGACGACGTGCTGGTCGGCAAGGTTACGCCCAAGGGCGAAACCCAGCTCACCCCCGAGGAAAAGCTGCTGCGCGCGATTTTCGGCGAGAAAGCCTCCGACGTAAAAGACACCTCGCTGCGCGTGCCTTCGGGCATGGTCGGCACGGTCATCGACGTGCAGGTCTTCACGCGTGAAGGCATCGAGCGCGACAAGCGCGCCCAGTCCATCATCGACGACGAGCTGCGCCGCTACCGCCAGGACCTCAACGACCAGTTGCGCATCGTCGAGGACGACACCTTCGACCGTATCGAAAAGGCGCTCATCGGCAAGACCGTCAACGGCGGCCCGCGCAAGCTGGCCAAGGGTGCGGTCCTGACCAAGGAATACCTGGCCGACCTCGATCGCTGGCAGTGGTTCGACATTCGCCTGGCCGATGAAAACCACGCCGTGCAACTCGAGCAGGGCAAGGAATCGCTCGAGCAAAAACGCCATCAATTCGACCTTGCGTTCGAAGAAAAGCGTAAAAAGCTCACCCAGGGCGACGAGCTGCCTCCTGGCGTGCTCAAGATGATCAAGGTCTACCTGGCCGTCAAGCGCCGCCTGCAGCCTGGCGACAAGATGGCCGGCCGCCACGGAAACAAGGGTGTTGTTTCGCGCATCACGCCTGTCGAGGACATGCCGCACATGGCCGACGGCACTCCGGCCGACATCGTTCTGAACCCGCTGGGCGTGCCCTCGCGGATGAACGTCGGGCAGGTGCTTGAAGTCCACCTGGGCTGGGCCGCCAAAGGCCTGGGCCATCGCGTGGCCGAGATGCTCGAAGACGAAAAATCGGTGCAGGTCAAAAACCTTCGCGCCTATCTCGAGAAGGTCTACAACAGCACCGGCACCCCGGCCCGCATCGCAGAGCTCAGCGACGACGAAGTCATCGAGATGGCTCGCAACCTCAAGAACGGCCTGCCGCTGGCAACCCCCGTTTTCGACGGTGCCACCGAAGAAGAAATCGGCAAGATGCTCGAGCTGGCTTATCCCGACGACGTGGCCGAGCGCCTCAAGCTTACGTCGGGCCGCACGCAGGCATGGCTGTTCGACGGCCGCACCGGCGAGCAATTCGAGCGTCCGGTCACCATCGGCTACATGCACTACCTGAAGCTGCATCACCTTGTCGACGACAAGATGCACGCCCGCTCCACCGGCCCGTACTCGCTGGTTACCCAGCAGCCTCTGGGCGGCAAGGCGCAGTTCGGCGGTCAGCGCTTCGGGGAAATGGAAGTCTGGGCGCTGGAAGCCTACGGCGCCTCGTACACCTTGCAGGAAATGCTTACCGTCAAGTCCGACGATATCACCGGCCGTACCAAGGTTTACGAGAACATCGTCAAGGGCGACCACGTCATTGATGCAGGCATGCCCGAGTCGTTCAACGTCCTGGTTAAGGAAATTCGATCCCTGTCCCTCGACATGGATCTGGAGCGTAAATAATGAAAGCGCTACTCGATCTCTTCAAACAAGTCTCGCAAGACGAGCAATTCGACGCCATCAAGATTGGCATCGCATCGCCTGAAAAAGTGCGTTCGTGGTCCTACGGCGAGGTTCGCAAGCCGGAAACCATCAACTACCGCACTTTCAAGCCCGAGCGCGACGGCCTGTTCTGCGCCAAGATCTTCGGGCCCATCAAGGACTACGAATGCCTTTGCGGCAAGTACAAGCGCCTCAAGCATCGCGGCGTGATCTGCGAAAAATGCGGCGTCGAAGTCACGGTGGCCAAGGTGCGCCGCGAGCGCATGGGCCACATCGAGCTGGCCAGCCCGGTGGCGCACATCTGGTTCCTCAAGAGCCTGCCGTCCCGCCTGGGCATGGTGCTCGACATGACCCTGCGCGACATCGAACGCGTGCTGTATTTTGAAGCCTGGTGCGTCATCGAGCCGGGCATGACTCCGCTCAAGCGCGGCCAGATCATGTCCGACGACGACTACCTTGCCAAGACGGAAGAATACGGCGACGACTTCCACGCTCTCATGGGCGCGGAAGCCGTGCGCGAACTGCTGCGCACCATCGACATCGACCGCGACGTCGAAACCCTGCGCGCCGAGCTCAAGGCTACCTCGTCCGACGCCAAGATCAAGAAAATCTCCAAGCGCCTCAAGGTGCTGGAAGGCTTCCAGAAATCGGGCATCAAGCCCGAATGGATGGTCATGGAAGTGCTGCCCGTGCTGCCTCCCGACCTGCGTCCCCTGGTGCCGCTGGACGGCGGCCGCTTCGCCACGTCCGACCTGAACGATCTGTATCGCCGCGTCATCAACCGCAACAACCGCCTCAAACGCCTGCTCGAGCTGAAGGCCCCGGACATCATCCTGCGCAACGAAAAACGCATGCTGCAGGAATCCGTGGATTCGCTGCTCGACAACGGCCGCCGCGGCAAGGCCATGACGGGCGCCAACAAGCGCCAGCTCAAGTCGCTGGCCGACATGATCAAGGGCAAGAGCGGCCGCTTCCGCCAGAACCTGCTGGGCAAGCGCGTCGATTACTCCGGCCGTTCGGTCATCGTGGTGGGACCGCAGCTCAAGCTGCACCAGTGCGGCCTGCCCAAGCTCATGGCTTTGGAACTGTTCAAGCCCTTCATCTTCAATCGCCTTGAAATGATGGGCCTGGCAACCACGATCAAGGCTGCCAAGAAACTGGTCGAAAGCCAGGAGCCGGTGGTCTGGGACATTCTGGAAGAAGTCATCCGCGAACATCCCGTCATGCTCAACCGTGCGCCGACTCTGCATCGTCTGGGCATTCAGGCGTTCGAGCCTGTGCTTATCGAAGGCAAGGCCATCCAGCTGCATCCGCTGGTCTGCGCGGCGTTCAACGCCGACTTCGACGGCGACCAAATGGCCGTTCACGTTCCGCTGTCGCTGGAAGCGCAACTGGAAGCGCGCACGCTCATGCTGGCTTCGAACAATATCTTGTTCCCCGCCAACGGCGAGCCTTCCATCGTACCTTCCCAGGACATCGTGCTGGGTCTGTACTACACCACCCGCGAACGCATCAACGGCAAGGGCGAGGGCTTGTTCCTGTCCGACGTGGCCGAAGTTCAGCGCGCCTACGACAGCGGTGAAGTCGAACTGCAGACCCGCATCACGGTGCGCCTGAACGAGTTCGAGAAAGACGCCGCCGGAGAATGGCAGCCTGTTCTGCGCCGCTTCGAAACCACGGTCGGCCGCGCGCTGCTGTCGGAAATCCTGCCCAAGGGCCTGCCCTTCTCGGTGCTGAACCGCGCCCTGAAGAAAAAGGAAATCTCGCGCCTCATCAACCAGTCGTTCCGCCGCTGCGGCCTGCGCGCCACGGTGATTTTCGCCGACAAGCTCATGCAGTCGGGCTTCCGCCTGGCTACGCGCGGTGGCATCTCCATTGCCATGAGCGACATGCTGATTCCCTCGGTCAAGGAAGACATCCTTGCCCAGGCCAGCAAAGAGGTCAAGGAAATCGACAAGCAGTATTCGTCGGGTCTGGTTACCTCGCAAGAGCGCTACAACAACGTGGTCGACATCTGGGGCAAGGCCGGCGACAAGGTCGGCAAGGCCATGATGGAACAGCTTGCCACTGAGCCTGTCGTTGACCGCCATGGCGACGAAGTCCGCCAGGAGTCGTTCAACTCCATCTACATGATGGCCGACTCCGGCGCCCGGGGTTCCGCTGCCCAGATCCGCCAGCTGGCGGGCATGCGCGGCCTGATGGCCAAGCCGGACGGCTCCATCATCGAAACCCCCATCACGGCGAACTTCCGTGAAGGCCTGAACGTGCTGCAGTACTTCATCTCGACGCACGGCGCACGTAAGGGTCTGGCCGATACCGCGCTTAAAACCGCCAACTCGGGCTACCTCACGCGCCGTCTGGTCGACGTGACGCAAGACCTGGTCATCACCGAAGACGATTGCGGCACCACTCATGGCTACACCATGAAAGCCGTGGTCGAGGGCGGCGAGGTCATCGAGCCCCTGCGCGAGCGCGTTCTTGGCCGCGTTACGGCCACCGACATCGTCAACCCCGAGAACCAGGAAACCGCCATCGCCGCCGGCACGCTGCTGGACGAAGACATGGTCGACCTGATCGATGAGCTCGGCGTCGACGAAGTCAAGGTTCGCACGCCGTTGACTTGCGAAACCCGCTATGGCCTGTGCGCGCACTGCTATGGCCGCGACCTTGGCCGGGGCCTTATGGTCAACCGCGGCGAAGCCGTCGGCGTCATCGCGGCGCAGTCCATCGGCGAGCCGGGTACGCAGCTTACGATGCGTACCTTTCACATCGGTGGTGCGGCTTCGCGCGCAGCCATGGCCAGTTCGGTCGAAACCAAGTCGGCCGGTACGGTCGGGTTCGCCATTACCATGCGTTACGTCACCAATGCCAAGGGTGAACGAGTCGCGATTTCCCGCTCTGGCGAAATCGTCATCTTCGACGACAACCGCCGCGAACGCGAACGCCACAAAATCCCCTACGGCGCCACGATTACCGTGGGCGACGGCGACGTCATCAAGGCCGGCCAGCGCCTGGCGACCTGGGATCCCCTGACTCGCCCCATCGTGTCCGAGTACGCGGGTACCGTCCGCTTCGAGAACATCGAGGAAGGCGCAACGGTGGCCAAGCAGGTAGACGAAGTCACCGGCCTGTCGACGCTGGTCGTCATCACGCCCAAGACCCGCAGCGGCAAGGCCATGATGCGCCCGCAGATCAAGCTCATCAACGATGCCGGCGAAGAGGTCAAGATCGCGGGCACGGACCATTCGGTGAACATCTCGTTCCCGGTGGGCGCGCTGATTACCGTGCGCGACGGCCAGCAGGTCAATGTCGGCGAAGTGCTGGCGCGTATTCCCCAGGAATCGCAAAAGACCCGCGACATTACCGGCGGTCTGCCCCGCGTGGCCGAGCTGTTCGAAGCACGTTCGCCCAAGGACGCCGGCATGCTCGCCGACATCACGGGCACTGTGTCGTTCGGCAAGGACACCAAGGGCAAGCAGCGCCTGGTTATCACCGACCTGGATGGCGTGAACCACGAGTTCCTGATTCCCAAGGAAAAGCAGGTGCTGGTGCACGACGGCCAGGTCGTCAACAAGGGCGAAATGATCGTCGACGGTCCCGCCGATCCGCACGACATCCTGCGCCTGCAGGGTATCGAGCGCCTGGCTACCTATGTGGTCAACGAGGTTCAGGACGTGTACCGCCTGCAAGGGGTGAAGATCAACGACAAGCACATCGAAGTGATCGTGCGCCAGATGCTGCGGCGTGTGAACATCAGCGATGCCGGCGACACCAGCTTCATCACCGGTGAACAGGTCGAACGCTCCGAGCTGCTGAACGAAAACGACCGCATGGAAGCCGAAGGCAAGCTCCCCGCCTCGTACGAAAACGTGCTGCTGGGTATTACCAAGGCTTCGCTGTCGACCGATTCGTTTATCTCGGCGGCGTCCTTCCAGGAAACCACGCGGGTGCTCACCGAGGCTGCCATCATGGGCAAGCGCGACGACCTGCGCGGCTTGAAGGAAAACGTCATCGTCGGTCGCCTGATCCCCGCTGGTACCGGCATGTCGTACCACATGGCCCGCAAGGAAAAAGAACGCCTCGAAGACGTCGAGCGCCAAGCCGCCCGCGCCATGGCCAATCCTTTCGAGGATGCGCCTGTTGCGGAAGCGGTGGAAGTGCAGGACGCTGATCAGGCAGCAGGGATCGAACCCGATTCGGCCGAATAAGGCGCATATCGGTTAGCGTATCGTTCCACCCCCAGGGCGGGGCGATGCGCGAAAGCCGCCGTTTTGCTTCGTGCAAGACGGCGGCTTTTTTATTGAGTAATGGTTTGCCCTGATTTTGGACCGAGTGAAAGCGCGTCAAAATAAGTCGAGCCGCACCTTACAATTCTAATATGCGGTGTACTGGCTTTTGCGTGCCAAGCGGGTCTGCGCTTCCAAGGGAATGTCTTTTGGCTATGCTTACCGTCTGGCCGTGCTTCAGGGACTCCAATGTCTGTTGCAATACGAGCTTTTCAGGGCAAGTTCGGACGGATCGCTCTATTAGATATGGATCGACCGCTGGTTACGCATGCTCACACCCAATGCCACGCATTGATCAAGGTTGGTGGCGCCGACACGCACTTTTCCGTACGCGATAAATCCGTCCCCCTGACCGACGACACCATGGTTCTGATCAACTCATGGGAGCCGCATGCGTATACGCACAATGTCGAAGCCCCCCGCACCATCATCCTGGGCCTCTACATCGAGCCGCAATGGCTGGTAAAAACCGAGAAGGCCTTGATCTCCAGCGGCAACCCCGGGTTCTTTCCCCATTCGTGCGTGCGGATATCCGATCGCGTGCGCAAGCTGTCCAATACCTTGGCTATGGAGATGCTGTATGGGGACGATCTAAGCGATCAATATCTCGAAGAGCAGCTGTTCAATCTCATGATCGCGGTAATCGAGTCGTTTTCCGAGTGGCGGAATTTCAACTTGCTGCAGCCGGGCAACCTGCCCGCGATTCCCGATTTCCGTATACGCAGGGCGATCTCATACATGCGGGCCAACCTGGGGTCCGAGCTCGACATCAATACCCTGGCCGAGCAGGCCTGCTTGTCGCGAGCCCATTTTTTCAAGCTGTTCCAGCAATCCACGAATGTAACGCCAATTGTCTATGCCAACGTATTGCGCATGGAGGCGGCCATTCAGGGCATTGCCCAAACCCAGCAGTCTTTGGCGTTGTTGTCGGGAAGCCTCGGCTTTAACGCGCAAAGCCATTTCACGCGGTTTTTCCACCAGCACGTGGGCGCCACGCCAAGCCAGTATCGCAAGGTGGTCAACGTGCTCGAGCAGCCCTAGCTCCAAAAGCAAACTCCCCATTTTGTCTTGATGCTGCGCACTGTACCCGGAGCGCGAATTGCTTCTCCGTGCCATAAAAAAAGACTCAGTGGTAAATAGCCGGACCTGACGATAACGCGCCCCGACGGGTGCCGCCCTACACTTTTTGCAATGGTCACGTTGCAAAAAGAGGCGCATATTTTGGATTGCTCTACTACTGTTCTTGCCGGCGCACCCGACGTCTCAGCTCGAACCGGCGCGCAAACGCACATTGGGCGTTCCGTGCCGCGAGTGGAAGACATGCCCCTGCTGACAGGGCGTGGAAGTTTTGTGGATGACGTTGGGGTCAAGCCCGGCACGCTGTACGCGGCGATACTGCGTTCCCCCCATGGGCACGCGGAAATCCTGTCCATCGATGCAGCCGCGGCCATGCGGTTGCCCGGAGTTCGCGCCGTATTGACGGGGGCCGATGTCAAGCAGTGGGCCACTCCCTTCGCGGTAGGGGTGAAGCAGCCAATGGAGCATTGGTGCATGGCGATAGAGCGCGTTCGCTATGTAGGAGAGCCGGTGGCTGTGGTGGTGGCGGAAAGCCGCTATATCGCTGAGGATGCTCTGGATCTGATCCGTGTGGAGTATGCCAAGCTGGCCGTTGTGGTGGATCCCGAGCAGGCGCTGCTTCCCGACGCCCCGGTCTTGCACACCGCGGTGGGAACGAATGCGGTCAACGACAGGAACTTCCGTTACGGCGATCCCGATGCGGCGTTTGCCGCGGCGGAACGCACGGTCAGTATCAAGGTACGCTACCCTAGGAATTCCTGCACTCCCATGGAGTGCTTCGCCGTGGTGGCGGAACATCTGCCTGGAGACGATGGCTACGAAGTTCTGTCGAATTTCCAGGGGCCCTTTGCGTTGCATCCGGTAATGGCGCGGGCGTTGAAGGTCAGCGGTGCGAAGCTGAGAATGCGTTCGCCGCACGATTCAGGCGGCAGCTTTGGCACAAAGCAGGCGGTATCGACTTATGTCGTTCTGATGTGTCTGGCATCGAGAAAGGCCGGTGCGCCCGTGAAATGGATCGAAGACAGGCTCGAGCACCTGGTTGCGGCCGTATCTGCCACCAATCGCGTAACCACCATCGAAGCGGCCGTCAAGGCCGATGGAGAAATCCTGGCGCTCCGTTATCACCAGATAGACGACTGCGGCGCGTACTTGCGCGCGCCGGAGCCCGCCACGTTCTATCGCATGCACGGCATGCTTACCGGCGCCTACAAAGTCCGGCATCTGGATGTGCGCAACCAAGTGGTCCTGACCAACAAGACGCCTACGGGCCTGGTGCGGGGATTTGGCGGGCCTCAAATGTACTTCGCGCTCGAGCGCCTGATGCAGCGGATAGCCGTCGAGCTAGGCCTGGATCCGCTGGACGTCATTGTCCGGAACTTGATCGATGCCGATGCGTTCCCTTACGCGACGCCGGCGGGATCCTTGTACGACTCTGGAAATTATCAGGCGGCGGTCGAACAGGCGCGCAAAGAGGGGCGATTGGACGAACTGCTGGCGCGGCGCGACCAGGTGCGAGCAAATGGCGGGTTGTACGGCATCGGCTATGCCATGATTGTAGAGCCGTCCATTTCCAACATGGGTTACATCACCACCGCGCTGACGCCAGAAGAGCGGGCCAAGGCCGGCCCGAAGAATGGCGCGAATACCAGCGCCACCGTCAATGTGGATGGTTTGGGCAGTGTGAGCGTGATGATTGACTCCGTGCCGCAGGGCCAGGGCCATCGTACCGTCGTCGCCCAGGTGGTGGCCGATGCATTGGGGCTGGAGCCTGGCGATATCGTGGTCAATACCGAGCACGACACGCAAAAGGACGGCTGGTCCATCGCCGCGGGCAATTACTCCAGCCGTTTTGCCGGCGCTGTGGCGGGCACGGTGCATCTTGCCGCGATGAAGGTGCGTGACAAGCTGGCGCTCATTGCCGCCGAGACATTGAACGTTGCGCCGGACGAGCTTGTCTTTGCCCAGCGAAAGATCTTCGCGGCGTCGAGCCCCGAGCGCAAGCTGGCGTTCCATCGGGTGGCCGGCAACGCACATTGGTCTCCGGCCACGCTGCCCGCGGGCATGGAGCCTGGCCTGCGCGAAACGGTGTTCTGGACTCCTCCGCAATTGGCGGCGCCCGACGAAAAAGATGTGATCAACAGCTCGGCAGTTTATGGCCTGGTCTTTGATATATGCGGGCTGGAAGTGGACAAAGTGACCGGGAAGGTTCGCATCGACCGCTATGTCACGCTGCATGACGCCGGGAGAATCCTCAATCCCGCCTTGGCGGACGGGCAATCCCGGGGCGGATTTGCGCAAGGCGTGGGCGCTGCGCTAATGGAAGAGTTCGCCTATGGCGAAGATGGAAGCTTCCTGTCCGGCACGTTCGCCGACTACCTGGTTCCGACCACCTGCGAGGTTCCCGACCCGACGATTCTGCACATGGCGACGCCGTCTCCGTTCACACCGTTGGGGACGAAGGGAATAGGCGAAGGCAACAACATGAGTACGCCGGTTTGCATCGCAAATGCCGTGGCCGATGCGCTTGGTGTGGCTGACATTCGCCTGCCTCTTACTCCGTCCCGGATCCACGAGCTGCTGGCCGTCGCCGAGCCTGAGCCTAGCGGGGCGGGCATTGCGTTCCGGCCAGGCGTGCCTGCGCGTGCCAAGGGCAAGGGAGGGCACGCGCTCTCCATGTCGGGGTCGGTAGACCTGGCCGCCACGCCTGAACAGGTGTATGCGGTATTGCTGGACCCGGTCGCATTGGCGCGAGTCGTTCCGGGATGCCGCGAGCTTACCTTGATTGGCGACAACCATTACCGTGCCGACGTCACGATCGGCATAGGCCTGGTCAAGGCCCGCTACCTGGCCGAGGTCAGATTGAGCGATCTGGATCCGCCGCACGGCCTGTCCCTGGGCGGGAGCGGGGTCAGTCCTCTGGGGTCTGCAGAGGGTGATGGCCGCTTGAATCTGGAAGCCACGCCGGATGGCACGCGCTTGTCGTATGACTATGAAGTGGCCGTGAGCGGCAAGGTTGCCGCTGTGGGCGGACGCATGCTGGAAGGCGCGGCCAAGGTCGTGTTGCGGCAGTTGTTCGAGCAGCTTGGGCGTCAGGCTATCGGCGGCGCCGAGGCTCCGGACCGCTCATGGTGGCAGCGCGTCCTGAAACTGTTGGGGAGGTCGAAATGAAGCCGGCCGGTTTTGACTATATACGCGCCGATACGGCGCAGGAAGTGGTGGAGAGCCTGGCGCAGTACGGCGAAGACGCCAAGATCCTCGCAGGAGGGCAGTCGTTGATGCCCATGCTGAACATCCGTCTGGCACAGCCCCGGATACTGGTCGATATATCCCGGTGCGCGGATCTGGACTATGTCCGTATTGAAAACGGCTATCTGGCGGTTGGTGCGGCGGCGACGCAGGCCAGCGTGGAAACACGGCGCGACCTCGCCGATGAGGCTCCGCTTCTGAAGCTGGTTTTCCCGTGGATCTCGCATTTCCAGATACGCAATCATGGGACCGTCTGCGGGTCGATCGCTCACGCGGATCCGAGCGCCGAACTGCCCCTGTGCCTGACGGCGTTGCATGGACAGGTTGTGCTGCGCTCGAAATCCGGACGCCGGGTCTTGGCCGCCGAAGACTTCTTCCAGGGAATGCTGCTTACCGCGGTGAGACCGGGGGAAATCGTGGAGGAAGTGCGGTTTCCGTTGCGGGAAGAGAGCGTTCGTTACACGTTCGAGGAGGTGTCGATGAGGCATGGCGACTTCGCCATCGTTGCCATGGCTGCGATAGTTGGCAAGGACAGCATTGCCGTGACGGTGGGCGGGGTGGCGGATCGCCCGCAGTGCCGACAGTGGTCGATGCTGGTGGATGATGATCTGGACGTAGCGCTGAACGATTTTGCATGGGAGCTCGACGCCCAGGGCGATGCGCATGCCAGCGCCCATTATCGCCGGCATCTGGTTCGCAATATGGGACGCAAGTTGATTGAAAAGGCGAAGGCATGAAGCGCTACGAGAAAGATTCCTTCAACAAGATCTCACTGATATTGAACGGGGTTGAGCGCAGCGCCTATGCGGACCCGCGCATGCTGCTGTCGGACTTTCTGCGCCTCGAGCTGGGCGCAACGGGCACCCATGTCGGCTGCGAGCATGGTGTGTGCGGCGCCTGCACGGTACAGATCGACGGAATTGCCGTTCGATCCTGCCTGCAGCTGGCCGTGCAGGCTCAGGACCGCAGGATAGATACGGTGGAGGGACTGGCGCAAGGGAACGCGGCGGGGCTCGACGATCTGCAAGAGGCGTTTCATCGCAACCATGCATTGCAATGCGGCTATTGCACGGCTGGAATCCTGATGTCTTGCGAGCACTATCTAAGGCGCGTCCCCAACCCCACCGAGCACGAGGTGCGCGAAATGTTGTCCGGCCATCTATGCCGGTGCACGGGCTATACAAATATCGTCAATGCGGTGCTCGAGGTTGCCGCGTTGCGTAATAACACGACTTTAGTGGAAGACAAAAATGCTTGATTTGGGGAGAAGCTTCCTGGCGGCGGAGGAACGCAGTCCGCAAGCCGTCGCTATCGTGGACGGCGATGTCCGGCTTAGTTATGCCGAGTGGGGCGGGCGCATCCGGAGTGTTGCCGCTGGATTGCGGAGTCTGGGAGCCAGGAAAGGCGATCACATGATCCTGGTTTTGCAGAACCGGTGGGAAATGGCAACCCTGTATTGGGCATGCCAATTCCTTGGCGTGATTGTCACACCCTTGAACTGGCGGGCCAAGCCGGAGGAAATCGACTATTGCATCGAGGATTCCGGTGCTACGTTGATTGCCTTCCAGGACGTTTCGATGCAGGCGGTTGCAGAATCGACGCTTGCGCACCGCCTGTTCCGCGTTGCTGTTGGAGCGCAAGCCGGCGGCTCGCATGGGTTCGATGAGTTGCTGCAGACCCCGGGGCTGGAGAATCCGCTTGATGCTTGCGCCGATGACTGGTCATTGATGTTGTATACCTCGGGCACCACGGGAAAACCCAAGGGCGTTCCCCGCCGCCATCGTCACGAACGATCCGCCGCGTTGGCTCACGTTGCCCAGAACCTGTACCGGCGTGGTGAGCGCACGCTGGGCGTCATGCCTCTTTACCACACGATGGGCGTGCGCTCGTTGCTGTCCATGGCCTTGATCGATGGGTGTTTTGTCTGTGTCCCGAAATTCGACCCGGCGTCTGTCTTGCGCGCCATCGAGGCAGAGCGCATTACGAATCTGTACCTTGTTCCGACTCTTTATCACGATGTCGTAGCCCATCCGGATTGCGCGCATACGGATTTATCGTCCGTGCGCAAATTGGGCTTTGCCGGCGCCTCCATGAACCAGGACCTGATGCAGAAGCTGGTTGCCGTGTTTTTGCCCGAGCTGTTCGTCAATCATTACGGCTCGTCAGAGGTCTATACCTTCACGATCGATCAGGAGGCTGCAAAAAAGCCGGGCAGCGCCGGCAGGGCGGGCATCAATCAACGCATCCGGGTCGTTCAAATGAACTCGGGCGACCCCGATCGTATCGTTCCCCCTTACGAAGAAGGAGAAATCATTGCCGACCTGAGCGGCGATGAGTCGTTCGAAGGCTATTGGAACCGGCCCGACGCCGATGCCAAGGCCTTGCGCGCGGGCTGGTACTTTACCGGCGACACGGGCTATGTCGATAGTGATGGGGATCTTTTCGTGTCCGGAAGAACGGACGACATGATCATCAGCGGTGGTGAAAACATTTCGCCCATCGAGATAGAAAGCCTGCTTTCATTGCATCCCGCGGTCGATGAGGTGGCGGTGGTTGGCCTTTCCGATCCCCGCTGGGGCCAGAAGGTTACCGCGTTCATCAAGCGGATCGCTGCGGTGACGGAAGAAGAACTGGATAACCATTGCCGCTCTTCAGGCCTGGCCAACTTCAAGCGGCCCAGGTCTTATGTGTTTGTGCGCGAAGTGCCTCGTTCCCCCGTTGGCAAGTTGCTGCGCCGCAAGCTGGTGGCCAGTGAATATGAACCCGAATAGCTGTTGCAGAAAGCCCGCGGTAGCCACCGCGGGTTGAAAAACTTTGAATCTAAAATCAGGAGACAGTATGAACAGTTCACAACTATTTTGCCGCATGCTTTTGACGGCACTGGCGGCTGGATTCTCGGGCATTGCCTCGGCCCAGCCCGCCGAGCCGATAAAGATCGGTGTATTGACGCCTCTGTCCGGCACGTATGCCAGCCTTGGCCAGCAAGTTCGCTGGGGTATCGAGCTGGCCACCAAAGAAATAAACGATGCCGGCGGCATCATGGGACGTAAAGTCGAATTGCTCTTTGAAGATGAAGAGGCCAATCCCGCAGTCGCCACGCCCAAGGCCGAAAAGTTGTTTCAGGTGTCGAAGGTGGATTTCCTGACCGGTACGGTGAGTTCCGCGTCGACACTGGCGGTAGGCCAGGTGGCCGAGCGCAATGACCGCTTGATGGCCACCACCGTTTCTTTTTCCGACGCGATCACCGGCGACAAGTGCTCTCCCAACGTGTTTCGGGTCAACGCCAAGGCCGGCCAGCAATCAGTGGCCTTGGCCGAGTGGCTGAGCAAGGCCAAGCCGGACGCAAAGGTTTTTTATCTTGGGCCGGACTACGAGATGGGTCGCAGCACCGTGCATGCTTTCAAGGCCGCCGCGGAAGCGAAAGGGGCCAAGACGGTCGGTGAAGTGTTTGCGCCTCTCGACAACAAGGACTATTCGCCGTTTTTCGGGCAGATTCGCGCCGCGCGCCCGAACGTAATGTATACGTCGGTCGCTGGCAACGATACCGTACGCTTGTTCAATCAGATGAGCGAATATGGCTTGCTTCGGAATCTGACCGTAGTCGGGGCGTCGGGAACCGTTACCTCGCAGAATCTGGGCGCCATGGGCAAGAACGCCGAGGGTTTCACTACCGGTGTGGGTTATTCCGTCGACCTGGATATTCCCGAAAACAAGAAGTTCGTCGCCGCCTTCGAGGCGGCCTACAAAGCCGCGCCGGATCTGTACGGCGCCGATTCATACGGGGTGATGTACTTCTACAAGGCTGCCGTAGAAAAAGCGCATAGTACGGATACCGCCAAGGTTCGCGCCGCGATGGAAGGCCTGGCTTGGATGACGCCCCAGGGCAAGAAGACCATGCGCGCCGGAGACCACCAGGCGGTTCAGGACATGTATGTCACCAGCCTGAAGGACGGCCGGTTCAAGGTCTTGAGCAAGGTGGATGGCGCGGCGGCCATCGGCCCCGACACCTGCAAGCGGTTCTGATAGGACGCGGCTGTATTTTGGCCGGCGGCGCCAACGGGTACTGGCCGGCCAATCGTCCCCGGATAAGGAATGTTAATTATGAGCGGGTTTATCGACACGCTGCAGTTTGTATTTGCGCCGCAAATCATCAATGGCCTTTCCATAGGCGTTGCAGTGGTTCTGATGGCATTGGGCTTGACCATTATTTTCGGCCTGCTGGACGTCATCAATATGGCGCATGGCGAATTCTATGCGCTGGGCGCCTATGTCGGCGTTACGCTGATGGCGATTGGCGTCAATTTCTGGGTGGTGTTGCTGCTTGTGCCCCTCATCATGGCGCCGCTTGGCTACATGACCGAGCGGCTGTTCATCCAGCGGGTCTTTCATCAGAAAGACAGGCACATCCTGACGTTGTTGCTTACGTTCGGGCTGGCGATTGTGCTGGAGGATGTCTACAAGCTCATCTATGGCCCTCAGGCTCTCTCGGTGAAAACGCCCATCGGCGGCGGTAGCGAGGTGCTGGGCGTGTTCTTCCCGAACTATCGGTTGTTTCTGATGGCAATAGGCGCGGTGATCATTGTCGGCGTATGGCTGCTGGTGTATAGAACCAGCCTGGGCGCCATGGTGCGTGCGGCCGCGTTCGACAAGGACATGGCGTCTTCGCTTGGCGTGCCCGTATCGCATGTTTATGCGGGGACGTTTGCCTTTGGCGTAGCCCTGGCCGGTTTGGCGGGGGTGTTGCTGGCTCCGGTTTATTCGGTGTTTCCTACCATGGGCAAGGACTTCATTCTGCTGGCTTTCAGCGTGGTGATTGTCGGCGGCCTGGGAAGCATAAAGGGGGCGTTGATTGCCGGCCTGGTCCTGACGCAGATCCAGGCCATATCCAGCCTTTATATCTCGCCGTCGTGGACCGACCCCCTGGTGTTTGCCATTATGGTGGCGGTACTGATGATACGGCCCCAGGGACTGTTTGGGAGGCTTGGCCATGCGTGACTCCACTTCCGCCGTCCTGGGCGCATTGCCCAGCCGCCCCGTCTTGCAGCGCGAAGACGTCGCCCGAAACGTCCTGCGCTGGTTTGCCTATGTGTTTGTGGCGCTGGCGCTGTTGTTTGCCGTCATCGCGCAAGTGCATGGTGATGTCTTCTTTTTCCGCCTGGCGACCGAAGCTCTGATCTACGGCGGCTTTGCAATGGGCGTTGATTTGCTGCTTGGCTATACCGGCTTGTTGTCGCTTGGCCATGCCTTGTTCTTCGGGCTGGGGGCGTATACGTCCGCCGTGGTGCTTAAAGGCCTGGCGCCTTCCTTCTGGCTGGCGCTTGCCGTTACCCTGTGCGTCAGCACGGTCGTTGGCGCCATCGCAGGCATTATCGCCATTCGTGCACGGGGTGTGTACTTTGCGCTGATTACCTTCGGCATGGCAGAGGTGCTTGCCAAGGCCGTGTTCAACACGCAGGAGCTTGGCGGATCCGACGGCATCATCGGCGTGCCGGTCATCAAGGCGAATTTCCTGTTCTTTACCGTCGATACCGGCAACGCGGCTCACTTCTTCTTCCTGGTGCTGGCGGTCATCATGGTGTTCTATTTTGCCCTGGAGGCATTGTTGCGCACACCGTTCGGACGTTTGGTGGTGGCGATCAAGGCCAACGAAGACAGGGTGCCGTTCCTTGGCTTCAATGCGCAGCGTCACAAGCTTGGCATCTTTGTGATCGCGGCCAACGTCACGGCCTTGTCGGGGGCGTTGTACCCGATGCTGCGTGGATTTGTTTCACCGGAGCTGCTGTATTTTCACTCGTCGGGCAATGCCGTGATCACCGTCATTCTTGGCGGTGTGGGGACACTGATCGGCCCGCTGTTCGGCAGTGTCATCCTGACGGGCTTGAAATCGATCATCGGTTCATATACCGAGCATCACCTGATTGTGATCGGATTGCTGTTCATGTGTTCGGTCATGTTCTTTCCGAAGGGCATCGTAGGATCCCTGAAGGGGCTCGTCGAGTCGTGGCTGGCACGACGCAAGGAGCAATCATGAAGCATAGCGGCAATGCAATGGCCCTGGATGCGGACGTCATCCTCGACATAAAAGACATCTCGGTCGCCTTTGGCGCCCTCAAGGCGGTGGATCGCGTCAGCTTCAAGGCCAGGCGCGGCCAGATCACCTCGCTGATCGGTCCGAACGGCGCGGGAAAAAGCACGCTGTTCAATCTCGTCAGCGGCGCCATCCGGCCCAGTAGCGGGTCGGTCGAGTTCAATGGCGTCGAAGTGACCGGCTTTTCGCCGCATAAGCTCCTGCATGCGGGCCTGGCACGATCGTTCCAGATTACGAAGCTGTTCTTCGAGCTGTCGGTACGCGAGAACCTGCGGCTCGCGGCGCAGTCGCTCGAGTCCGCGCGCCATGCCTTCCTGCCATTGGGCCGCAACCATCATGCGCGCCAGCGGGTTGACGAGCTTATCGAACAATTCCGGTTGCATCAGAAAGTCAATGAGCAGGCGGGGTATTTGTCCCATGGCGAGCAGCGCCGCCTCGAGATCGCCGTGGCGCTGGCCTGCAAACCCAAGCTGTTGTTGCTGGACGAGCCGACGCAAGGCATGTCGCATGCCGATACCGAAGAGACGGGGGCCATGATCCAGTCCCTGGCGGGCGAGGTATCCATCTTGCTGGTCGAGCATGATGTCGGGCTGGTCATGGGTCTTTCCGATCATGTGGTGGTCATGGCGCAGGGCGCGAAGCTGGCGGAGGGCGCTCCGGCCGAGGTTCGTGCAAACCCCGCGGTTCAGGCCGCGTACTTTGGACAGCGAGAATCCGATGCTTGAATTGGAAGAGGTGCATACGTATTACGGCTTGAGCCACGTTCTGCAGGGCATCACGCTTTCTGTCGGGGCCGGCGAAATCGTGGTTCTTTGCGGCCGCAACGGCGTAGGCAAGACGACAACCATCAAGACTATCGCGGGCTGGGTCAAGGCGGCGTCGGGATCCATCCGGCTCGACGGCGTCGAGCTGGTGGGAATGCCGTCCGACCGCATTTGCCGCAAGGGCATAGGCCTGGTGCCGGAAGACCGCCGCATCTTTCCCGGGCTGACCGTTGAAGAGAACCTGAAGCTTGGGCTACTGCAATGCCCGCGGCGCTCTTCCGCGGAGTCCCGCTTGATGATCGAGCAGGCCTATGCCCGTTTCCCGCGCCTGAAAGAAAGGCGCCTTCAAATGGGCACGGCGTTGTCTGGCGGCGAACAGCAGATGCTAGCCATTGCGCGGGTGCTTATCGGAGCCCCCAAGCTGTTGTTGATCGATGAGCCGACCGAAGGGCTGGCGCCGATCATTGTCGATGAGATATTCGCCATCATTGCCGGCTTGCGCGACGAGGGCATCCCGGTTCTGCTGGTCGAACAGAACGTGCATCGTGCGCTCGATGTGGCCACACGATTCTATGCGCTCGAACGAGGCCAGATCGTCATGCAGGGGGACGCCTCGTCGGTCTCCGACCGGCAAAGCCTTGGCGAAGTGATTGCCGTATGACGCGGCGCAAGCCATTCAAATTCAATTGATTCACATCAGGAGTAAAAATCGAAATGTTCCAACTTAAGCACCCAGCGCATACACAGCTTGAACAGCTGGATGGATTCTCGGTGTTCATCGATGAAGCCCGGGAACGGGCCGATATCGTGTTGAATCGGCCGCCGTTCAACGTTATTTCGATGGCGCAACGCGATCAGTTGCGTCTTGTGTTCGAGTCCCTGGATGAGAATCCCGCTGTGCGGGTCATTGTCTTGCGGGCTGAAGGCGAGCATTTTTCCAGTGGCGGCGACATCCGCGGCTTTCTGGATGCCACGCCAGAGCATGTGTCGAAACTGGCGTGGAATGTAGCCGCGCCGGCCCGGTGCTCCAAGCCGGTGATTGCCGCGAACCGGGGTTATTGCTTTGGCGTTGGCTTCGAGATCTCGCTTGCCTGCGATTTTCGGATCGTGTCTGAAACAGCCCAATATGCCTTGCCGGAACAAAAGCTGGGGCAGATTCCCGGCTCGGGCGGATCCGCCCGGCTGCAAAAGATGGTGGGTATTACGCGCACCAAAGACGTCGTTATGCGCTCCCGTCGGATCCCCGGACAGCAAGCCTATGACTGGGGTATTGCCACTATGTGCGTAGCGGATTCCGGCCTGGAGAAGGCTACCGACAGCCTGGTGGATGAATTGCGGAAGTTCTCGCCGATTGCCCAGCGCACGGCTAAAAAGCTACTAAATGATACGGAAGATTCCACGTTATCGATCGCCATTGAGCTGGAAGGGCATTGTTACAGTCGTCTGCGTTCGTCGGATGACTTTCGTGAGGGCGTCGAGGCATTTCATGCTAAGCGTCCAGCGCAGTTCCAGGGTAGCTAAACCCGGACATTTCATGAGTGTAGGCAAATTTCCAAGGCGTTGACGGATCGTCGGACCGCTGGTCAGTTCGCCCACGCGGTGCCGCCTGGAAACGGGCGCGACAGCTCCGGCATTGCCCCCATTAGGTCGCCGGGCGCCAAGCGCTGAGGAACGTATGCCCTGCGTCAGCGGGCGATTGCGCTCATGGAGTACCGCTGCCCGGACTGGGGGGCGACAGCGCTACTCCACTCCACCCGTCTGCACAACCTGATGAGCCTCGCTCTGGGCGCAGCGGTAAAAAATCAATCTCGTCGTTCATCATCCCTGCGTCCGCAAAAGTCGTTTCGGACGCAGGCTTGGCTTATTCGATTCGTCTCGGATAGCGCGCTGGTCATTGAGCGCTTGCTAAGGCTTACCCTTATTGCCCAAAAAAAGGATTGTTAAAGGCGAATTTAGCTGTTATAACACCTATTAATACATGTGTTATTACACATAAAATACGACGCAAGAACAAGAAAGCAACCTAAGCAACATACGGATTTATGGCGAAAGTGCCCGCTGCGGTGCACTTATCACAACAAAGAATCACGTTCAGGAGGTTGAGACAAGCATGGATGTACCAGCAGCCAAAAAGTACATGATCGCCACGGACGTCGGCGGAACATGCACCGATACCGTCGTATTCGCGGCGGGAGAGCCAATCAGGATAGGAAAGGCCCTGTCCACGCCGCCGGATTTTGCAACGGGGATTTTCGATTCGATCGAATCGGCGGCGACCGCAATGGGTAAAAGCAGGGATGGCCTGCTTGCGGAGACGTATCTATTCATTCACGGCTCAACGGTGGTGGACAACACCATTTTCACCAGGGATGGCGCGAAGGTAGGATTGATCAGCACCGAAGGGTTCGAAGACACGATAAAAGTAACGCGTGGGGCCTACGGACGCTGGGGAGGCCTGACAGAGGATCGCATCAAGCACATCGTCAAAACGGAGCGCGCTGCCCCCTTGGTGGATCCTGCTCTGGTCCTGGGTGCGCCCGAGCGCGTGGATGCCGCGGGCGAGGTGCTCCGCGAGCTGGATGAAAAAGAAGTCGAGAAAATGCTGGAGTTTCTCGTCAACGAAAAGGGTGTGGATGCCATTGCCGTATCGTTGCTCTGGTCGTTCATCAATCCCGTCAACGAGCGCCTTATAAAGGAAGTCGCAGCGCGTGTAGCGCCGAACGTCTATTGCACGCTATCGTCCGATATTGCTCCGCTGCCCGGCGAATACGAGCGCACGTCCACAGCGGTGATAAATGCCTATGCGGGCAAAATCACGCAAAGCTATCTCACCGATCTGGAAAAGCGCCTGGCCGAAACCGCTTATCGTGGACAGATCATGGTCATGCAGGGCTACGGCGGTTTGCTACCCGCAAACGAAGCTGCTGATCGTTCGGTGGGCATGCTTGAGTGCGGTCCGGCAGCGGGTGTAATCGGCGGCAAATCCCTTGGCCAGCTATTGGGCCAGCCCGATATCATTGCCACGGACATGGGCGGAACGACGTTCAAGGTCAGCGTGATCCAGGATGGCGAGATCGAATACGCTCGCGAGCCGATGGTTGACCGCTTTCATTATTCCGCGCCCAAGATCGAGGTGGTATCGATCGGTGCGGGTGGCGGATCGATCGTCAGCATTGATCCGCTTACGGGCGAGCCCAAGGTGGGGCCGCAGTCCGCGGGTTCCAGGCCGGGCCCGATATGTTACGGATTGGGGGGGGCCGAACCCACGCTTACCGATGTGTTCATGTTGATCGGCTATATGAACCCGGACACTTTCCTGGGAGGAACAATGCGGCTGGACGTCGAGCCCGCCCGCAAGGTGTTCGAGGAAAAGATCGCCAAGCCGTTGGGGATGAGCGTGAACGATGCGGCAATAGGCATCTATCGCCTCGCGTCGGCGCAGATTACCGATTTGATCCGGGAAATCACGGTTGAGCGAGGGCTGGATCCGCGCGATTTCGTTCTTCATTCTTTCGGCGGCTCTTGTGGAATGCTGTCTTCCATGTTCGGAGCAGAGTTGGGCGTAAAGAAAATCGTGGTGCCGTATACCGCATCCGTGAATTGCGCCTTCGGCCTGGTGTCGGCCGACATCGTGCATCAATACTCGGCGACCAAAACGCTGCCGGCCACGGCCTCCGCTCACGAAGTCAATGCCATTTACGAGCCCATGGTGCGCGAAGCGGCGGAACAGTTGAAGCGCGAAGGCTTCAGCGAGGAAACCATGCAGATGGAGTGGTCGGTCGACCTGCGCTATGCACGCCAGGTTCACGAATTGACGACTCCTGTTCGCGCCTCCATCCCGCTGGACGATCAGGGGCTGGCCATGTTGATTTCCGATTTCGAGGCTCTTTACGAGCGTAAGTTCGGCAAAGGTTCTGCCTACCGGGAAGCAGGCATCGAGATGAAGCTGTTCCGGCTGACGGCTCGAGGCCTGCTGCAAAAGCCGGAAGTGCCCAAGCTGCCGTTCCAAGGCGTCGACGCCAAGGGTGCTTTGATAGGGCGGAGAAATATTTTCGTCGAGGCGCGCGCAGGGATGGCGCCGGCGGATATCTACGACTTCGATAAGTTGCAGCCGGGGAACGTCCTATCGGGCCCGGCCGTTATCCATACGCCCATCACGACGATAGTGTTGCAAGAGGGGCAGCGTGGAAGCATGGACGAATATCGTAACGTCATCATCGAATTTGCATGAGGCCAGACATGGATCCAATAACCTTTTCTATTGTCCGCCACCGTTTGTTCAGGGTTGTGGAGGAGGCCGTCATCACTCTGAAGCATGTGTCGGGCACGGCCATTACCAATGAAGGCCATGACCTCATGGTCAGCCTGTATCGCGCCGATGGTTCGTTGCTGATGGGGGGCGTAGGTTTTCTTCACCATCTGACCAGCGCGGCCGAGGCCTGCAAGGCGATCATTCGCCGCTTTGAAGGCCAGATCGAGGAAGGCGATGTATTCATGCTGAACGATCCTTATACGGCCGCCTTGCATACTTCGGACGTGTATATGCTGGCCCCCATTCACCATGAGGGCACGCTGGTGGCCTGGAGCGCGTGTTTTGTGCATGTCTCCGATATTGGCGCCATGAATCCCGGCGGGTTCGCGCCGGACGCCGGCGACATATACAGCGAGGGCTTCAGCAGTCCAGGGCTGAAGCTGATCAGCAGGGGCGAACTGCGGCGCGACATATGGGATACCTTCCTGAATATGGTTCGCAGCCCCGAAATGGTGGCGCTTGATTTGCGCTCCCTGATCGCGTGCAACAACGTCGCCGGCGAGCGGATGCTTGCGCTGATTGAAAAGTATGGCGCCGATACGGTCGATGAAGTAGGCAGAACCCTCATCGAGCAATCTGAAAACCTGCTGCGCCAACGTTTACTGGAGCTGCCCAACGGCAGCTGGCAATCGCGCCAGTATGTCGATGTCAAGGGCGAGACCTCGAAGATTCTGCTGACGATGACCAAGCAGGACGATACCTTGACGTTCGACTTCACGGGTTCGAGCCCGCAATCCGCCTATAGCGTCAACTGCACGAAGTGGGCAGCGCTGGGTGGTTTGTTCGCGCCCTTGTTTCCATTGCTGTGTTACGACATTACCTGGAATCAAGGGGCGGTTGCGCCCATAAAGATGATTGCGCCTGAAGGTTCGATCGTCAATTGCGTCCGGCCTGCGCCGGTGTCGGTGGCTACTGTGGGGGCCATCCAATCGGTCAATAACGCAGCCTGCTCGGCAATCGGAAAGATGCTTGCCGCCAGTGAAAAATACGCTGACGAAGCAACGGCCGTATGGCACGCCAACCATTTTGCCGTATTCATGTTCGGCCGCACGAGAGAGGGGCGGCTTGCCATCGACACATTGACCGAGACGTTCGCCGGCGCCGGCGGCGCCAAGACCTATGGTGACGGTGTTGATATAGGCGGCGAAATGCCCAACCCGATTTCACGCATGGCCAATGTGGAAACCGTCGAAGGCGCATTCCCGATCCGCTATCTGTTCCGCCGCAGGATGCGGGATTCCGGTGGCGCGGGTGAGTATCGGGGCGGCTTGGGCGGCGAGATCGCCATCGTGCCGCATGGAAGTCCCGATGGCGGCATCAATTTCGTCTTGTCCGGCAAAGGCTCGAAGTTTCCCATGAGCGACGGCCTGGCTGGCGGGGGATCGGGCGCATCGAACGACTACGTCCTGATCAAGGGCGCCGGCGAGGATTCGCGCCGTTCGGGGGAAACGGATTTTGAATCGCTGCGAGGGGAGCGCAAGCCGATAAGCTGGGGCGTGTTTCCGTTGGCCAAGGGTGATGCATTCTATTTGCGCTGGAATGGCGGCGGCGGTGTTGGGGACGCATTGGCGCGGTCCGTGGAGGCCGTCGGCGCGGATGTTGTCAACGGCACTATCTCCGAGCTTGCCGCCAAAGAGCTTTATGGCGTCATCTTGAAAAACGGACAGGTGGATATGTCGGCGACGCAAGACTGCCGAGCCCGGTTGAAGGCCGCCCGCATGGAACAAGGAGCAATGGCATGAGCATCAGGATATCTCCCACGCTTTCGGCAACCGACTCGGGGGACATTTGCTGCAATGCATGCGGCCACAGTGTGGCTCCGCATGACTCAAAGACTCAATGGAAAGACAGGGCGATGCTGGCCACCGAGCGTGTGCGCGGCATGGCGGGATGGCCGGATGCGGTCCATCCGCAGCTCGTCCTGCGCAAGTTCGCATGTCCGTCTTGCGGAAGCCTGCTGGATAGCGAAGTGGCATTGCCTGAAGACCCGTACTTGTATGACGTCGTGATAGGCTAGCCGCTTTTTGGAACCGTCGAAGGAGACCTCGGATGCACAATATTCAAATTAGGCAGGAAATTATCGATCGCGTGCTCGCGCGTCGCGGCCGGCTCAATTTTTTCGAAACCATGACCCCATCGAAGACCGCGCTGGTGGTCATCGACATGCAGAACACCTTTTGCGCCAAAGGCAGCCCGGCCGAAGTCGCTTCGTCACGGGACATCGTACCGAGCATCAACGCATTGACGCCGCAGTTGCGTGCGCTGGGGGTGCCGGTCATATGGGTTTTGCATGCCAATACCCAACATGCGGGCAGAAGCGATTGGGATCTGTTCTACAACTACGTGGTTGCCGGCGAGGTCAGGGACCGGACTCTGGTCAGCAATGCGCCCGAGAACCAGGCGGTGTATTCGGAGCTGGACGTCGATGACAGCGATATCGTCATTGTGAAGAACCGCTATAGCGCATTGATCCCTGGCTCGTCGTCGCTGGAGCGGGTTTTGCGCAGCATGGGCATAGACACGCTGCTGATCGCGGGTACCAAGACGAACATCTGTTGCGAGTCGACGGCGCGCGACGCCATGATGATGGACATCAAGGTGGCCATGCTGTCGGATTGCTGCGGGGCCCTGTCCGACGAAGAGCATCGCGCGGCATTGGAAAACATCATTCAGCAGTTCGGCAACGTCATGACGGGAGAGGAAGCAGTGGGTATGTTGAAGGGCAGTTGATCCAGCCCTATTCGCTATTTCCAGGAATAGGCAAACTCATAAAACGGTGTGGAGACAAACATGCTACGTAAAATCATTTTTGCATTATGTGTTTTTGCTTTGCCCTTGGCCGCGCAGGCTCAGGCTTCTGTGAATAAAAACCTGAAGGTCGCCCTGATTCTGCCTGGCTCGGTAACGGACGGAACCTTCAACAGCGCGGCAGCGCAAGGTATAAAGAAGGCCCAGAAAAAGTATCCCGGGATTCATGTCTCCATCCGTGAAAACACGCAGACGGCCGAGGCTCAGGACGCACTGTCGGCCTATGCGCGCGATGGATACGACATCATCATCGCCCATGGATTCCAGTTCGCCGATGCAGCCAAGCGCATCCACAAGCGCTTTCCCAAGACCTGGTTCATCGTCAATACGGCCAAGGTATCGGAGGCCCCCAACCTGGCGTCTTTCGACAACCGCTGGGGCGACGCTGGCTATATGGCCGGTGCCGTCGCGGCCATGATAAGTAAATCCGGCATCATCGCCAACGTGCCGGCCATTCCCGTGCCCACCATACAAGAATACGATGACGGCTATCATCGCGGCAGCAAGCGCATCAATCCGTCGATCAAGGTGTTGTCCGCTTATGTGGGCTCGTTTTCCGATATCGCCAAGGCAAAAGAAATCACTACCAGCATGATCGACCAGGGCGCGGATGTGGTGTCGGGCATCGGCAACGAAAACGTGGTCGGAACGCTGCAGGCCGCCAAAGAGAAGAAAGTCTTGATGATCGGAACGGCCTTCGATTCTGCGTCCCTGGCGCCCGATACCGTGGTCACCACGGCGCTCATCAATTTCGACGTCAACATCGACATGGCGATCGGGAAGGTCATCGATGGCACCATCGAGCCGAAAAACTATCTATTGGGTCTGAAGGACAATGGAATCGGCCTCGCTCCGTTCAGGAAGTTCGATTCGAAATTCTCGGATAGCCAGAAAGCGACGCTGCGGGAGATTGCCGACGGCATCAAGGCCGGGACGGTGAAAGATCTTCCGCCGATCCGTTGAGCCGCCGCCGGGACGGGAGCTGCCATGGCATTGCCGGATCAACCGCTGCTTGAACTCGAAGGGGTAACAAAACGTTTTGGGCGATTGGTCGCGAACGACGGCGTTGGCTTTTCGGTTGGCCATGGCGAAGTCGTAGGGGTGCTGGGCGAGAACGGAGCCGGCAAATCGACGCTGATGAACATTATTTCGGGGTTGATAACCCCGGACGAGGGCATCGTGCGATTTGACGGCAAGGCCATGCACTTCGACTCGCCGCGCGCCGCCGCCGAGGCGGGTGTCGGCATGGTGCACCAGCATTTCAAGCTGGTGGGGGCGCTGACGGTGGCCGAAAATCTGGCGCTGGGCGATCCCCGCTGGGGACGCGGCCGCTTGCGGCTGGAGCGGCTCAAGGCTGACATCCTTCCCATCGCGGAGCGCCTGGGCATGTCTACGTCGTTCGAGCGGCGTGTCGACAGGTTGACGGTTGGCGAACAGCAGCGTGTCGAGATCATGAAGGTGCTTTCGCGCAAACCGAAGCTGCTGATCCTGGACGAGCCGACCGCGGTGCTGTCGCGCGAAGAGCGACCCGCCTTGTTTCAGATGGTGGCAGAGCTGGCCGGGCAGGGAACGGCGGTTCTGATCATCAGCCACAAACTCGAGGACATCCTGGAGTCCTGTCGGAGGGTGGTCGTCATGCGGCTGGGAAAAGTGGTCAGCGTCTCGGACGTCGGCGGCAAGAGCAGGGACGATCTCATACGGCTATTGGTCGGTGATGACCTGCCCACGCTGGTGCCGCGCACGCAGAGCCAGACCGTGCCAACCCGGCTGTTGTCCGTCGATTCGGTTTCGGTTCGGCGCTCGAACGGAACCTTGGCCCTCGACGGCGTCAGCTTCGAACTCTACCCGGGAGAAGTCCTGGCCCTTTGCGGGGTGGACGGGAATGGCCAGACGGAGCTGGTGCAGATGTTGGCCGGCCTGCTTGCGCCGGATTCGGGCAGCGTGAGGTACTGGTTCGATGCCGGGGGAGGCTACCTCGGTCCCGAGCGTGTGCGCAAGGGTGGAGTCAGCCATATTCCCGAAGACAGGTTGAAGGACGGCGTGCTTGCGGCGTCCTGCCTTGCGGATAATTATTTGCTGACGCAACTCAACGATACCCGGTTCAATAAGGCAGGCTGGCTCGTCCCCCGGGTGCTCAGGCAAGTGGTGGAACGGGCCATCGATGACTTCGCGATCCGGGCGCCGGGGACGGAGGCGCTGATGTCCCAGTTATCGGGAGGCAATCAGCAAAAGCTGGTTTTGGCGCGAGAGCTGGCCAACGATCCAAAGGTGGTGATTGCCGCGCATCCGACACGCGGGCTGGATGTCCAGACCATCGCTTTCGTGAACAACCAGCTGCTTCTCAAACGGACGGCTGGAGCCGGCGTGTTCCTGTCGTCCGCGGATCTGAATGAAGTCTGGCAGGTCGCCGACCGCATCATGGTGCTGTCCGCCGGGCGACTGCACGGACCCGTGCGGCTTTCCGATACCTCTTTGCAGGAAGTCGGCCATTGGATGACCGGACGATGATCAAGATCGACAGCAACCTGAGGTTTCAGATGTGGCTCGCATTGAGCGTTACGGTGGTTACCGCGCTGATACCGGCAATTTTCATCCTGATGGCGGGCAAGAATCCGGTGACGGCATATACATCCCTTCTGGCCTACACGTTGGGGACGTTCAATGGGTTTTTCGAAGTCGTAACGCAGAGCATCCCGCTTGCTTTGGTAGGCCTGGGCGTTGCCGTGGCATTCAGGGCGGGCGTTTTCAATATCGGGGGTGACGGCCAGTTGCTGTTCGGCGCAATCGTCAGCTTTGCCCTGGCGCCGGTTTTTGGCGACTGGCCGATGCCGTTTGGCCTTATCGCATACCTGGCCGCGGGGTTTATCGGGGGCGGGGTTCTTGGCGCTTTCGTGGGCTGGCTGAAGGCCCGCTATCGCGCGAGCGAAATCATCTCCACCATCGTATTGAACCTCATTGTCCTGCAGCTGCTTGCCTGGCTGATTCGAGGGCCGTTTCAGGAGCCGGCCAAGACTATGCCCTGGAGCGATTATTTGCCGGAAACGCTCCTGCTGCCGAACCTGATCGACGGCACCCGCGTCCATTACGGCCTCGTCGTGGCGCTCGCGGCTGTCGTCGTGGTTGCGGTGGTGATCAGGAAGACTTCGTTCGGGTTCAAGCTGACCGCCGTGGGACAAAACCCGTTCGCCGCCCGCTATGCGGGGTTGCGCGAGGGGCGGGTGGTCGTTTGGGCGATGCTGGTCAGCGGCGGCCTGGCGGGTCTTGCCGGCAGCGTCCAGGTTGCGGGCATACTTGAGCGCCTGCAGGACGATTTTGCTCCCGGCTACGGACAAGCAGCGATTGCGATCGCGCTCATGGCCCGCTTATCCCCCGTCCTGGTGCCGTTTACGGCCCTGCTTTTCGCCATATTCTATGTCGGCGCTGGCGTCCTGCAGCGCGAAGCCAATGTGCCTTTCCCCATCGTCCATATCATCGAAGGCGTCGTTATTCTGGGCTTTTTGTGTTTTGACGCGCTGTCCCGTAAACGGAGCTTGGCGTAATGGATATCGTCATTGTCAGCCTGCTTGCGGCGGGTATTCGCCTCAGTGTCTCCATTGTTTTCGCCGCTTTGGGAGAGCTCGTCAGCGAGCGTGCGGGCATAATGAATGTCGGCCTGGAGGGCATCATGTTGTTTGCGGCGTTTCTCGCCGCCTTCGGGGCTGTGTATACGGGTACACCGTGGGGCGGTGTCGCCTTCGCCCTGCTCGGGGGTATCGCCCTGGCGGCGATTCATGCCATATTCGTCATCTATTTGTGCGCGGATCAGATCGTCTCGGGCTTGGCCCTGGTTTTGCTGGGCGGAGGGCTTTCGGGTGTCGGCTATCGCCTGACGATAGGCAGGTCTCCCGGCGAAATCCCGGCGTTTGCGCCGGTCGATTTTGGCGTGCTGAGCAAATTGCCGGTTTTGGGGCCGGTTGTTTTTGGCCATACGGTTTTGGTATATGTGGCCTTTGGCATGGCATTCCTGCTGTTTTTCGCCATGCCTCGTACTGCGTGGGGATTGGAGCTTCGCGCTTCTGGTGAAAACCCGGCCGCCGCGGACGCGGCTGGGGTCAAGGTGAATTCGCACCGTCTGGCGGCAGTGTTGTTCGGAGGCGCCATGGCGGCCATGGGCGGGGCATTTTTGGTGCTGGCGCAGGTGAATGCCTTCGTTGAAGGCATGGTGGCGGGCAGAGGCTTCATTGCCATTGCCTGCGTTGTGTTCGGAGCCTGGCATCCCTTGGGAGTCTTGCTGGCGTGTCTGGGGTTCGGCATTACCGACGCACTGCAGATCCGGCTGCAGATATGGTACCCGGGAGTGCCATATCAGTTTTTCGTCATGCTGCCTTATGTTGTGGCCCTTGTGACGCTCGTGGTATTTGCCAGCCGGTCGGTTGGGCCGGCGGCGCTGGGCTTGCCGTTCAAGACGTTGCGCCGTGTTCGCAAGGCCCGATAGAAAACTTGGCCGGGGCGTGCGGCGGATGCCTCGGTTTTGCGAAAAGACCCAAGACTTTACATATAATTATGCGCATGCCCACTCAAGAACTGATCCCTCCGCATCTCGGCCCCGATCGCAATGTCGCCTTTCAAATGGCTTCGATCATCTTCAAGCTCGAACAGGATCTTAGAAACTCCACCCTCCGGAAGCTGGATATCACCTATATTCATTTTCGGGTCTTGCAGTATCTGCTGGAGGAAGACGGCAAGAAAATAGGCGATATCGCCCGAGCCATCGCAGTTCGGCCTCCTGTGCTCAGCCGGGTTGTCGACCAAATGGAACAGCGCTCGCTTGTAAAACGGGGCGTCGATCCCAACGACAACCGGCTGACGCGGGTATATCTGACCGAGCATGGCCGCGACAAATACGCCCAAGCCTGGCCGGCCGCCCACCGGCTTATCGAGTATGCCCTGGAAGTCCTGGAACCCCAGGAAAAAGAGGCGTTCGGCCTGTATTTACGGAAGATCGGCGAGCACGTATGCGGTTAGGACGTGCCTACCCTGATACTTGAAGGAGCGCCAGGCCCGGCTTGGCACAGACGGGAAAGAAGCAAAACTGCAAATGTTGGGAAAAACCGCCAGTTTGAGGCTGTGGCGGCCGGTATTGGCGGTTTCATTGACCTTCAATGTTTTTCCATGGTACGATGGCAAGCTAACCAAAATATTTAATTGCCAAAATGTTTTAGGTTAGCCGTAGTTTTACTGCAAGACCCGCTCTTTACGTGTTTCTTTACTGGACTGGGCGGTTTTTGCGTAAACCGCCCAAGTTGTTTTTGCCGCTTTTGTTCGTTGATGCCAAACCTTCGAATGCGGGCGACGGGGCAACCGGCCAGTTCGAGCCAGTCTGGATTGGCCCGGGTGTTTCATTCAAATACGTAAATCAGTATGCAAATTCTGCATACAGGTAAAAGGATGCGTAAAGGTCATGCCAACCATTAGTCAACTCGTGCGTAAACCGCGCGAAGTCAGCCGCGCCAACAGCAAGAGCCCCGCGCTCGAAAACTGCCCGCAGCGCCGCGGTGTGTGCACCCGTGTGTACACCACCACCCCCAAAAAACCTAACTCGGCTTTGCGTAAAGTCGCCAAGGTTCGTCTTACCAACGGTTTCGAAGTCATTTCGTACATCGGCGGTGAAGGCCACAACCTGCAAGAGCACTCTGTGGTTCTCGTGCGCGGCGGTCGTGTCAAGGACTTGCCTGGTGTGCGTTATCACATCGTTCGCGGTTCGCTCGACCTGCAAGGCGTGAAAGACCGCAAGCAGGCGCGTTCCAAGTACGGCGCGAAACGCCCGAAAAAAGCCTAAGTTATTTGTCTGGCTAGCTCGGCTAGTCGTATCAGTGCAGCCGTGGGCATGGGCCCATAGCATGTAAGTGGTCCTCATTTTTGAAGGCCGAGACCGTGAAAACACGGTTCAACTGAACTGTCACAAGGAAGTTAAAAATGCCTCGTCGTCGCGAAGTTCCCAAGCGTGAAATTCTCCCCGATCCCAAGTTTGGCAGTGTGGATCTCGCCAAATTCATGAACGTTGTTATGTTGTCTGGTAAAAAAGCTGTTGCCGAGCGTATCGTCTACGGCGCGCTGGACCAGATTCAGGCTAAAACTGGCAAAGAGCCTATCGAAGTGTTCAACACTGCGATCAACAACATCAAGCCCGTCGTTGAAGTCAAGAGCCGCCGAGTTGGCGGTGCGAATTACCAAGTGCCGGTTGAAGTGCGCCCTGTGCGCCGCCTGGCCCTGGCAATGCGCTGGTTGCGCGAAGCAGCCAAGAAACGCGGTGAAAAGTCCATGGATTTGCGCCTGGCTGGTGAATTGCTCGATGCGGCCGAAGGTCGCGGCGGCGCGATGAAAAAGCGTGAAGACACGCACAAAATGGCTGAAGCCAACAAAGCATTCAGTCATTTCCGTTGGTAATCTAAGGACACAATCATGGCCCGTAAAACCCCAATTTCGCGTTATCGCAATATTGGTATCTCCGCTCACATCGATGCTGGCAAAACCACGACGACCGAGCGTATTCTGTTCTACACCGGCGTCAGCCACAAAATTGGTGAAGTTCACGATGGCGCCGCCACCATGGACTGGATGGAACAAGAGCAAGAACGCGGTATTACCATTACCTCGGCTGCCACGACGGCGTTCTGGAGCGGCATGGGCGGCAACTACCCCGAACACCGCATCAACATCATCGACACCCCGGGACACGTCGACTTCACCATCGAGGTGGAGCGTTCGATGCGTGTGCTCGACGGCGCGTGCATGGTGTATTGCGCTGTGGGCGGCGTTCAGCCCCAGTCCGAAACCGTTTGGCGCCAAGCCAACAAGTACGGCGTGCCCCGCCTGGCGTTCGTCAACAAGATGGACCGCACCGGCGCCAACTTCTTCAAGGTTCACGATCAGCTCAAGGTGCGCCTGAAGGCCAACCCTGTGCCCATCGTCATCCCCATCGGCGCTGAAGACACCTTCAAGGGCGTGGTCGACCTCATCAAGATGAAGTCCATCATCTGGGACGAAGCCACCCAGGGCATGAAATTCGAATACGGCGAGATTCCCGCCGAGCTGGTGGATTCCGCCAACGAATGGCGTGAAAAGCTGGTCGAGTCGGCCGCCGAAGCCAACGAAGAGCTCATGAACAAGTATCTCGAAAGCGGTGAGCTCACCGAAGAAGAGATCAACCTGGGCCTGCGCATCCGCACCATTGCTGGCGAAATCCAGCCCATGCTGTGCGGCACGGCGTTCAAGAACAAGGGTGTTCAGCGCATGCTGGACGCGGTCATCGACTACCTGCCCTCGCCCGTGGACATTCCTCCGGTCGAAGGCGTCGACGACGACGGCAATACCATCAGCCTGCCGGCTGACGACAACGCCAAGTTCTCGGCACTGGCCTTCAAGCTGATGAGCGATCCGTTCGTCGGCCAGCTGACTTTCGTGCGCGTGTACTCGGGCGTCCTGAATTCCGGCGAAACCGTTTACAACCCCATCAAGGGCAAGAAAGAACGCATTGGCCGCATTCTGCAGATGCACGCGAACAACCGCGCTGAAATCAAGGAAATTCTGGCTGGCGACATCGCCGCCGTGGTGGGTCTGAAAGACGTGACCACCGGCGAAACGCTGTGCGACGTTGGTCAGCACATTCTGCTCGAACGCATGGAGTTCCCCGAGCCCGTGATTTCACAGGCTGTCGAACCCAAGACCAAGGCCGACCAGGAAAAAATGGGTATCGCCTTGTCGCGCCTGGCCCAGGAAGATCCTTCCTTCCGCGTGCGCAGCGATGAAGAATCCGGCCAGACCATTATTTCGGGTATGGGCGAGCTGCACCTCGAAGTGCTGGTCGACCGCATGAAGCGCGAGTTCGGCGTTGAAGCCAACGTCGGCAAGCCTCAGGTGGCCTACCGCGAAACCATCCGCAAGACCTGCGACGAAATCGAAGGCAAGTTCGTCAAACAGTCGGGCGGCCGCGGCCAGTACGGTCACGTTGTGCTCAAGCTCGAGCCCCTGCCTCCTGGCGGCGGTTACGAGTTTGTCGACGCCATCAAGGGCGGTGTGGTTCCTCGCGAATACATCCCGGCCGTCGACAAGGGCATCCAGGACACCTTGCCCGCGGGCGTGGTGGCCGGCTACCCGGTGGTCGACGTGAAGGTCACGCTGTTCTTCGGTTCGTACCACGATGTGGACTCCAACGAAAACGCGTTCCGCATGGCCGCCTCCATGGCGTTCAAGGACGGCATGCGCAAGGCCAGCCCCGTGCTGCTCGAGCCCATGATGGCGGTTGAAGTCGAAACGCCTGAAGATTACGCCGGTACGGTCATGGGCGATTTGTCCTCCCGTCGCGGCATGGTTCAGGGCATGGACGACATCCCCGGCGGCGGCAAGACCATCAAGGCCGAAGTCCCGCTGGCGGAAATGTTCGGTTATGCGACCAGCCTGCGTTCGCAAACGCAAGGTCGCGCAACCTACACCATGGAGTTCAAGCACTACGCCGAAGCTCCGAAGAACGTCGCTGATGAAGTTATCAGCGCGCGCGGCAAGTAAAAGTAATACAGGTTTCCGCCCACATTCCTTTTTTGTGGGCGGATGAATTTTTTGTTTCCTTGAAAATATCGATGGGATAAATCATGGCAAAAGGTAAGTTTGAGCGGACCAAACCGCACGTAAACGTGGGCACGATTGGCCACGTTGACCACGGCAAGACGACGTTGACGGCGGCGATCACGACGGTGCTGGCCAAGGCCGGCGG
>Ga0182739_1000710_pt1 | contig 39407 bp, 28 predicted proteins | sample eDN5th30CBELigBY_FD_128873 | JGI IMG/M metagenome (GOLD analysis project Ga0182739, IMG submission 128873) | Enriched backyard soil microbial communities from Emeryville, California, USA - eDNA 5th pass 30_C BE-Lig BY (version 2) (version 2) | ecosystem: Environmental > Terrestrial > Soil >... | reverse complement strand
CAGTCGGTGCCCGTCACGAGCATCGTGTCGTCGACGTCGAGCCACTCGCCGGGGACGCGCCCCACGTTCTCGAGCCCGATGTCGCCCGTGCGCGGAACGCGTCCGGTCGCGACGAGCACCTGCTCGGCGACGGCGCGGCCGCCGTGGGAGAGTGCCAGCACCGCGTTCCGGTCGGTTCGGTGCGCCTCGAGAACCTCGACGCTGCGACGCACGGTCACACCCGCATCCTCGAGGGCACGCTGCACACGCTCGCCCGCGAACGGCTCCATACCGCCCAGGAGCCCGCCGCGGACGAGCATCGTCACCTTCGTGCCCAGCGCGGCGAAGGCCGTCGCCATCTCACACGCGACCACGCCGCCGCCGACGATCGCCAGTGTCGCCGGAGGGGTGCGCACGCTCGTCGCCTCACGACTCGTCCACGGCTCGATGTCAGCCAGTCCCGGTACGTCGGGCAGCAGCGCCGCCGACCCCGTGCACACGGCGACCGCGTGCCGGGCTGTCAGCAGGGTCGTGCCACCGTCCTCGGCCTCGACCACGACCTGCCGCGGCGCCGTGATCCGGGCGTGTCCGCGCAGGAGGTCGATGTCGGCGGATGCGAGCCATTCGACCTGAGACGCGTCGTCCCAGTCATGCGTGAAGGCGTCGCGTCGAGCGAGCGTCGCCGCGACGTCGATCTCGCCGGTCACGGCGTGCGCCGCACCCTCGACGCTTCGCGCCGCCCGCAGGACGGCGGGCCCGCGGAGGAGCGCCTTGGACGGCATGCACGCCCAGTACGAGCACTCGCCCCCGACGAGCTCGCTCTCCACGATGGCGACGGTGAGGCCGCCCTGCACCGCGCGGTCCGCGACGTTCTCCCCCACGGGCCCCGCGCCGATCACGATCAGGTCGTACTCTCGTTGCGCCATACCCCCACCGTAGGCGCCGTGCGCCCGCCGCGGTATGCCCACCGGTTGGGCGCCACGCGGCGGGAAGCGTCGGCCGCGCGTTGCGCGGGGGCGAGCGGCGGAGATACGCTGGAGGGCTGTCGCGTTCGCGGCAGACCAGCCCCAGCTCGAGGAGGATGTCATGACCATCACCGCCGCACCGGTAGCCGTCGTCCTCCGTCACCGGGCAGCGCGCACGCGTCACGAGGGATAGTCCCCGCCCGCCGGCATCGTTCCGGCGCTTGCAGCGTTGTCCCACTCGGAGCCGCGGTCCGGCACGGCCCACCTCCGTGCGCCCTGCGCAAGGCCCCACCGGGCCGCCCTCGCATCCGCTTCATCCCTCCCACAAGGATCATGACCACCACCGTCGAATCATCCCGGTCGCATCTGTCCACGACGCGCGCGCTCGCGCGCTTGGTTCCGTTCGCGCGGCCCGTCTTCCCGCGGCTCGTCCTCGGCGCCGCGAGCGCGCTCGCGGCGAGCCTGCTCGCCCTGTCCATTCCGCTGATCCTCGAGATCGTCGTCGAGGGCCCGATCGCGTCCGGCGAGATCGCCCTCATCGCATGGGGGGCCGCCGCGATCCTGGGGCTGGGCCTGGCCGAGGCGGTCATGGTCTGGTTGCGCCGCTGGTTCGTGCTGGGCCCGGCGACGATGGTCGAATACGACCTGCGGCAATCGTTCTACTCGCGACTGCAGCGTCTGCCCGTCGCCTTCCACGACAAGTGGCAATCGGGTCAGCTGCTGAGCCGCATGATGCAGGACATCAGTATGCTGCGGCGCTGGCTGGCATTCGGCCTCGTGCTGCTCGTGGTGAACGTCATCACCATCATCGTCGGCCTGGGCCTGCTGTTCCGCTGGCACTGGTTGCTGGGCACGATCTTCCTCGTCGTCTCCGCACCGCTGTGGTACGCGGGTTACCGCTTCGAGAAGGCCTACGGCACGCTCGCGCGCCAGAGCCAAGACCAGGCGGGCGACCTCGCGACCTCCGTCGAAGAGAGCGTCCACGGCATCCGCGTTCTCAAGGCGTTCGGTCGCGGTACACACGCTCTGCAGAAGTTCACGCGGCAGGCGGAGACGCTCCGCCAGACCGAGCTGAGCAAGGCGCGCGCCATCGGTTGGATCTGGTTCTGGCTCGTGCTGTTGCCCGACCTCGCGTTCGCGCTCTGCTTGGGCGCGGGCATCTACCTCGCCGCGCTCGGCCAGGTCACCTCTGCGGAACTCGTCGCGTTCTTCGCGATGGCTGCCGTGCTGCGCTGGCCCATGGAGTCCATCGGCTTCCTCTTCTCCTTCCTGCTGGATGCGCGCACCGCGACCGACCGGCTCTTCGAGGTCTTCGACGAGGACAACACGATCGTCGATCCCGCGCATCCGGCGACCCTCGCGCATCCGCGCGGCGAGCTCGTGTTCGAGGGCGTGCACTTCCGGTACCCGGACGCCGCCGCGCAGGAGCGCGACCTCGTGGACGGAGTCGATCTTGCGCTGCGCCCGGGGGAGACCATGGCGCTCGTCGGGCTCACGGGCTCGGGGAAGACGACCTTGACCACCCTGCCCACGCGGCTCTACGACGTCACGGGCGGACGTGTCCTCCTCGACGGGGTCGACGTCCGCGACCTCACGCTCAAGGAGCTGCGCACCCACATCGGCATGGCGTTCGAGGATGCGACGCTGTTCTCGCAGACCGTGCGCGACAACGTGCTGCTCGGCCGGGAGGATCTCGAGCCGGGCAGCGCCGAGGCGGAACGGGTGCTGCGGGAGGCGCTCGCTGTCGCACAAGCCGGGTTCGTGGACGAGCTTCCCGAGGGGGTGGACACCGTCATCGGCGAGGAGGGTCTGAGCCTGTCCGGCGGTCAGCGTCAGCGTCTCGCGCTCGCGCGCGCCGTCGCGGCGCGTCCGGCCGTCCTCGTGCTGGACGACCCGCTGTCCGCGCTCGACGTCGACACCGAGGCGCTCGTCGAGGACGCGCTGCGCGAGGTCATGGCCGATACGACCGCGCTCATCGTCGCGCACCGTCCCTCGACCGTCATGCTCGCGGATCGCGTCGCGCTGCTCGAGGCCGGCAAGGTGACCGCCGTGGGCACCCACTCGGAGCTGCTCGCGTCCAGCGAGCACTACCGTCACGTGATCTCGAGCCTCGAGGACGCGCAACGCCGAGCCCAGGAGCAGGAGGTGAACCTGTGAGCACGACCGTCACCGGAACCAGCGGCGAAGACCGCTCCGACTACACGCGCGACGAGAGCCGCGCGATCCGTCGGCGTTCGCTGCGCCTGCTGGGGTCGCTCGTGGGACCCCTGCGCTGGCAACTCGCACTCGCGGGCGTCGTGCTCGTCGTGTCGACCGCGCTGCGGGTCATCGGCCCTCTGCTGATCGCCTACGGCCTTGACACCGCCCTGCCTGCGGTCGTGGAGCAGGCCGACTGGATGCCCACGATCGGCGTCGTCGCCGTCTATCTCATCTCGGCGATCGGCGGCGCATCGTTGATCGGATGGTACGTCGTAGTCGCGGCCCGGCTGACGCAGGCGGTCATGCTCGAGTTGCGCAAGCGGATCTTCCGGCACACGCAGCGGCTGAGCCTGGAGTTCCACGAGTCGTACACGTCGGGGCGCATCATCTCGCGCCAGACGAGCGACCTCGACACGATCCGGGAGCTCCTGGATGGCGGTCTCAACGAGCTCGTCTCCGGCGTCCTCTTCGGAGCCTTCACGCTCATCGCGCTGTACGGTCTGGACTGGCAGTCCGCGCTGATCCTCACCGTTGCGGGCATCCCACTGTTCTTCCTGATGCGCTGGTTCTACGTGCGCTCGCAGGTGGTCTACCGGGAGTCCCGGGTCGTCAGCGCAAAGGTCATCGTCAAGTTCGTGGAGACCATGACGGGCATCCGCGCGGTGAAAGCCTTCCGCAAGGAGCAGCGCAACGACGACGAGTTCGGCGGTCTCGCGCTGCAGTACCGCGACGTCAACATGCGCTCCATCCAGCTGTTCGGAACGTTCGAGCCGGGACTCATGGCCATTGCATCCGTGTCGTTGGCGGCGATCGTGTTGTGGGGCGGGATCCGCACGGCGCAGGGCGCCCTGGGGATCGGTGTGCTGCTGGGCGCGGTCGTGCTCGTGCGGAACTTCTTCTCACCGCTGCAGGAGGTCGCGTTCTTCCTGAACTCCTACCAGTCCGCGACGGCCGCGCTGGAGAAGGTGTCCGGAGTGCTCGAGGAGCAGCCCACGGTGCCCGACCCCAAGGATCCGGTCGATCTGTGGGAGGCGCGCGGTCACATCCGCTTTGACGGCGTTCGCTTCGGGTATTCGTCGGACCGGGTCATCCTGCCCGATTTCACGCTCGATATCCCCGCCGGGCAGACGATCGCGCTGGTGGGGACGACGGGCGCCGGAAAGTCGACGCTCGCGAAGCTCGTGTCGCGCTTCTACGACCCGACGCAGGGTGTCGTGAGTCTGGACGGGGTCGATCTGCGTTCGTTGCATCCCAAGGACCTGCGCCGCGCGATCGTCATGGTCACGCAGGAGGCGTACCTGTTCAGCGGAACCGTCGCGGACAACATCGCGCTGGGCAAACCCGATGCGACGCTCGACGAGATCAAGGCGGCGGCGCGCGCGGTGGGGGCGGATGCGTTCATCGAACGCCTGCCGGACGGCTACGCCACCGACGTGAACAAACGCGGCGGACGCGTGTCGGCGGGCCAGCGTCAGTTGATCTCGTTCGCACGGGCGTTCCTGGCCGATCCTGCCGTGTTGATCCTGGACGAGGCGACGGCGTCGCTGGACATCCCCAGCGAACGGCAGATCCAGGACGCGCTGCAGACCCTGCTGGCTGACCGCACCGCGATCATCATCGCCCACCGGCTGTCGACCGTCGCGATCGCCGATCGCGTGCTCGTGATGGAGCACGGTCGCATCATCGAGGACGACACGCCCGCGGCCCTCATCGGCGGCACCGGCAAGTTCGCGCAGTTGCATGCCGCGTGGCAGGACTCGCTCGTCTGACGCCGCCAGCGTTGAGCCCGCGCGTTGCGCCCCGCGCCCCGCGCCCCGCGCCCAGCGTTGAGTTGCCCCACTTTGCTGCCTGATTTCGATACAGGCAGCAAAGTGGGGCAACTCAACGTTCCCCTGCCGCGCGGGGTGCCGCCGCCCTAGGATCGGGCACGAGGAACGGAGCGGCCATGGCGGACACGGCACGGAACGAGGCAGCACCACGCGACGATGCCCCGCAGCGGGAGCCTTCGCGGGAGGGACCGGCCGCACCCGAGCATCCGTGGTGGCGCGACTCAGGTGCCCAGGCGGTGACCGCGCTGGGCAGCGACGCCGACAACGGGCTCGGCGAGGCGGAGGCGGATCGCCGACTCCGCGAGGACGGTCCCAACACGATCTCGGCGGCACCGCAGCCCAGCGTCATCGCTGTCGCCCTGCGGATGCTCGCGGACCCCATGAACCTCATGCTCATCGCCGTCGTGGTCGTGAGCATCATGATCGGCGAGTTCCCCGTCGCGCTCGTCGTGGCCGGACTCGTCGTCCTCAACGTCGTGCTCGGGGCGCGCCAGGAACTCAAGGCGCGTGCGAGCGTCGATGCCCTCGCGAACCAGCAGGTGCCCCAGGTGCGGGTCGTCCGCGACGGGCGGGTGGGGCTGGTCGACGCACCCGACATCGTGCCGGGTGACGTCGTGCACCTCGAGGCCGGCGACCTCGTGCCCGCGGATGGCCGGGTGCTGCGCGCCGCGAACTGTGAGGCTCAGGAAGCCGCGCTCACCGGTGAGAGCGCGCCGGTCGCGAAGGATCCGGCGGCGATCGACCGGGACGACCTCGCGCTCGGGGACCGCTCCTGCATGCTCTTCCAGAACACGACCATCACGCGCGGAACGGCCGTGATGGTCGTCACAGCGACGGGGATGTCGACGCAGATGGGTCGCATCGCGGCCATGCTCACGGCCGTGCCCCCGGGGAAGTCCCCCCTGCAGCGCGAGTTGGATGGTCTCACCAAGGTGCTCGGCATCGTCGCGTGGAGCGCCGTCGCGCTCATGATCGTGCTCGGCCTCATCCGCGGTGAGGCGCTCGCGACCGTGCTGCTGGTGGGGATCGCGATGGCGGTCTCGGCGATCCCATCCGGCCTGCCCACGTTCGTGCAGGGAATGCTCGCCTACGGGGCGAAGCAGTTGGCCGCGCACCGCGCCGTCGTGAAGAACCTCGCCGACGTCGAGACCCTGGGCGCGACTTCCGCGATCAACTCCGACAAGACCGGCACACTCACGCTCAACCAGATGACGGCGACTCGCCTCTACACGCGCGGGGAGTGGTACACGATCGAGGGCGCGGGCTACGCCAAGACCGGCGCCGTCCGGCACGCCGCGGGCGTCGTCCCGCCCGACTTCACGCAACTCGCATACGGGCTCTGTCTGAACGGCGACGCGACCGTCTCCGACACCGGCGCCGTCGTGGGTGATCCGACGGAGGCCGCGCTCGTCGTGCTTGCCGCGAAGATCGGTGTGGATGCGGAGGAGACCCGCCGGGCGATCCCTCGCGTCGCCGAAGTGCCGTTCGACTCGGCATACAAGTTCATGGCGACGTTCCACCACGTCACCTTGGAGGGCGCCGAGACGTTCCTCGCGACGATGAAGGGAGGTCCCGACGTCGTCATCCAGCGCTGCACCTCCGTGCAGACCGCGCAGGGGGTCGTGCCCATCGCGGACGTGCAGGACGAACTGCTCGAAGCGAACGACAGGCTCTCGCGCGAGGGTCTGCGTGTCCTCGCCTTCGCTGTGCGGAACCTCGCGGGGCGTGAGTCCGAGGCATCCGCCGACCCCATGTCGCTGGCCGAGGACTTCACGTTCATCGCGCTGGTCGGGATCATCGACCCACTGCGGCCCGAAGCCGTCGAAGCCGTGCGGATCGCGCACGAAGCAGGGATCGAGGTGCGGATGATCACGGGTGATCACGCCGTGACCGCCGCCGCGATCGGGGCTCAGCTGGGACTGGGGACGGGCACGATCAGCGGGCCTGAGTTGCGCACCCTGAGCGACGCCGAGCTCTCGGCGCGCCTGCCGGACCTGCACGTCTTCGGTCGCGTCACGCCCGAGGACAAACTCCGCGTTGCGCGCCTTCTGCAGGAGCGCGGCGACATTGTTGCGATGACCGGTGACGCCGTGAACGATGCGGCCGCGCTCAAGCAGGCCGACATCGGCGTCGCGATGGGGTCGGGGAGCGAGGTCACCAAGCAGGCCGGCAACATGATCCTCACCGACGACAACTTCGGGACGCTCGTGACGGCCGTCCGGCTGGGCCGGTCGATCTACGACAAGATCGTCTCGTACGTGCGATATCAGATGGCGACGCTGTTCTCGCTGGTGCTGCTCTTCCTCGTCGCGAGCGTCTTCGACATCAACGACGGCGTACCGCTGACGCCGTTCATGGTGCTGTTTCTGAGCTTCTTCATCACGGTCTTCCCCGTTGTCGTGATCACGCTGGATCCGCCCGTCGGCGATCTCATGGCGCAGCCGCCCCGCGACACCCGCATCCCGCTCGCGCACCGCGGGGCGATCGTGCAGTGGCTCTGCTACGGCGTGCTGATCTTCGCCGTCGCGCTCGCCGGATTGCTGCTCGCGCCCGGCGAGCCCAGCCGCACAGAGCCGAGCGTGCCGGTGACGATGGCGTTCGTCGTGATCAGCCTCGGCTCGATCGCGGCCGGTCTCGCGATGCGTCGCGACCCGGCGTCGGGACTCGCGGCGCCGATCGTGGGCGCATTGAAGTGGCTCGCGATCCCGGTCGCGCTGACGGTCGCGTGCGTCGAGGTGGGGTTCCTCCAGTCGTTGCTCATGACCACGGGGCTGAGCGGGCCGCAGTGGATGCTCGCGATCGGCCTGTCCCTCGCACCCGCGGTCGTCATCGAGGTGGAGAAGGCCGTCCGCCGTTCGCGCGCCCACGGACACCCCGTGCCGCCTACCGTCCGCTGACGCGCTCGCGCGGGGCGCGGAGGGAGCGGGGCGCGGGGCGAGGCCGGCGGGGAGGGCGACGAGGCCTCGGTGGGGGAGGGGTTTCCGAGGCCCCGCCGCCGGATCTCGGGCCCGTGAGGGCGACGTCGCGTGACGTGCGGCAGCTGCGTGTCCCAGTCGCGGAATCCCGGGCGTCGGTGACGCCCGCCCTACAGCCGGATTTCCGCGATCACCTCACCGTACTCCGTCTCGCCGACGGGTGTGAAGCCCACACGCCGGAAGAACGCCTCGGGACCGTTCTCGCCCGCTTCGTAGATGACGTTGACGCGCTCCGCACCCCGCGCACGCGCCTCGGACAGCAGGCTCTCGACGGCGAACCGTCCGACGCCGCGGCCCTGATCGTCGGCGTCGACGTTGATACGCCACAGCACGGAGCGCAGATGCTCCTCGGGGTTGCTCTCGTCGAACCCGGCGCTGACGAACCCGACGACTTCGTCATCGTCCATCACGACGCGCTGCCAGGTCGTCGATGGATCGATGACGGTCGCAGCGATGCCGTACGACACGGGAGCGAGGAACTGCTCCTGGCCGGGCTTCAGGGACAGCGTATTGACCGCGACAATCGTCGCGGCGGACAGTTCGACGAGGTGGAGCGGCGGCATGCATCCAGGCTAACCCCTGGATACGACGCCGGCACAAGGTCCGGCACAACCCCCGCGACAATACCCGACAACCCCCACGACGAGGCCCGGCACACGGTCAGACACAATCCCTGCGCCTCCGGCGCTCCCGAAATCCCCACCATCGCGCGAAACGGAGCACACCGACCCAGCACGGTATCTTGATATCGAGACAAACGACGGTCGTGAGCGAAAGAGACACCGGTGACTGAGTCCACCATCATCTACACCTACACAGACGAAGCGCCGGCGCTGGCCACCGCGTCCTTCCTGCCGATCGTCCAAGCGGTCACACGCCAAGCCGGCGTCGACGTCGAGACGCGTGACATCTCGCTCGCGGGCCGCATCCTCGCCGCCTTCCCGCAGAAGCTGACCCCCGAGCAGCAGGTGGGCGACGCACTCGCCGAGTTGGGCGGGCTTGCGACGCTGCCCGAGGCGAACATCATCAAGCTTCCCAACATCTCCGCGTCGATCCCTCAGCTCAAGGCGGCGATCGCGGAGCTGCAGGCCGACGGCTACGACGTCCCCGACTTCCCCGACGAGCCGCAGACGCTCGAGGAGAAGGACGTGCGCGCCCGGTACGACCGCATCAAGGGGTCCGCAGTGAACCCCGTTCTGCGTGAGGGCAACAGCGACCGTCGCGCACCGCTTTCGGTGAAGAACTACGCGCGCAAGCATCCGCACCGCAACAAGCCGTTCACGGCCGGCTCGAAGACGCGCGTTGCGACGATGGGCCACGACGACTTCAAGAGCAACGAGAAGTCCTGGATCGCCGCCCACGATGATGTGCTCACGATCCGCCATATCGCCGCGGACGGCACGGTGACCGTGCTCAAAGACAACCTGAAGGTCCTGCCCCGCGAGATCGTGGATGCGACGTTCTTGTCGGCATCCGCTCTGGATGCTTTCCTCGCAGACACGCTCGAAACCGCTGCCGCCGACGACGTGCTGTACTCGGTGCACCTCAAGGCGACCATGATGAAGGTCAGCGACCCGATCATCTTCGGTCACGTCGTGAAGGCGTACTTCGCCGACGTCTTCGCGCGCTTCGGCGAGCGCCTCGACGCGGCCGGACTCACCGCCGACAACGGGCTCGGCTCGATCCTCGCGGGTCTTTCGTCGGTGGAGGGCGGCGACGAGATCGCGGCTGCCTTCGCGGATGCGATGGCGCGCGGTCCCCGTCTGTCCTACGTCAACTCCGACAAGGGCATCACCAACCTGCATGTGCCCTCCGACGTGATCGTCGACGCGTCGATGCCCGCGCTCATCCGCAACGGCGGCAAGCTGTGGGGCGTGGACGGCGGCGAGGACGACACCCTCGCGGTCATCCCGGACTCGTCGTATGCCGGCGTGTACCAGGCCGTCCTCGACGATGTGATCGCGAACGGCCCGCTGGATCCCGCGACGATCGGCACCGTTCCCAACGTCGGCCTGATGGCACAGGCTGCGGAGGAGTACGGCAGCCACGACAAGACGTTCAAGATCGCATCCGCCGGCACCGTTCAGGTCCTCGACAGCGACGGCGTGGTGCTCATCGAGCACGAGGTCGGCGCGGGAGACATCTGGCGGGCGACGCAGACCAAGCACATCGCCGTCATCGACTGGGTGCGTCTCGCGGTCACCCGTGCCCGCGCCACTGGCGTGCCAGCCGTGTTCTGGCTCGACGTCAACCGCGCCCACGACGCGCAACTGATCGCGAAGGTGCACCAGGCGCTCGCGACCGTCGACGTGCAGGGTGTGCAGATCGCGATCCTCGCCCCCGAGGAGGCGACGCGCTACACGCTCGCCCGCATGCGCCACGGGCTCGACACGATCTCCGTCACCGGCAACGTGCTCCGCGACTACCTCACCGACCTCTTCCCGATCCTTGAGGTCGGCACGAGCGCCAAGATGCTCTCGATCGTGCCGCTGCTCGCGGGCGGTGGTCTCTTCGAGACCGGTGCCGGCGGGTCGGCGCCCAAGCATGTGCAGCAGCTGCAGGAAGAGAATTACCTGCGCTGGGACTCGCTCGGCGAATTCTTCGCCCTCGCCGCATCGCTCGAGCACTTGGCGACGTCGACGGGCAACACGCGCGCGCAGGTCCTCGCGGACACGCTGGATGCGGCGACGGGAACCTTCCTCGAGAACGACAAGTCGCCCGGACGCAAGCTCGGCACGATCGACAACCGCGGCAGCCACTTCTTCCTCGCGCTGTACTGGGCTCAGGAACTCGCGGCGCAGGAGCAGGATGCGGAGCTCGCGGCCGTGTTCGCCCCCGTGGCCGCCGAGCTCGCGGCGAAGCAGGACGACATCGTCGCCGAGTTGAACGCCGTCCAGGGTTCGCCCGCCGACATCGGCGGCTACTACCGCCCGGACGATGAGCGCGTCGCCGCCGTCATGCGTCCGTCGCAGACCCTCAACGCGATCATCGACGCGCTGCCCTGAGCCCGGCGCTTCCCTGAGCCCGGCGCGGTTCACCCGAGACGGTGCCCGCTCACGCGAGAAGGTGCCTGTGACGCCGAGATGGTCGACCTTCTCGGCGTCACAGGCACCTTCTCGGCGCGACAGGCACCTTCTCGCGGGATGTCAGTCGTGGATGTAGACGTCGGTGCCGACGTCGGCCCACTGGTAGATCTGCTTCGCGAGCGAGGTGGGCATGCCCACGCATCCGTGGCTCATCGGCACACCCCAGATGTCGCGCCAGTACACGGCATGGAACGCCTGGTCGCCGCTGAAGTACATGACCCATTCGACGTCGGGCTGGAAGTAATCGATCCCGGTCATGTCCTGCATGCGGATCTTGTAGTTGACGGTGAAGTGCCCGGTGTTGGTGCGCCATCCCGACTTGCCGCTGGAGATGAGCCACGAGTCGATCGTCTGACCGTTCTCCTTGAGGTACAGCCGCTGCTCGGACAGGTCGACCTCGAGCAGACGCACGACGCTCACCGTCTCGGCGACCGTCACCTGCACCGGCAGCTCATACACGCCGTTGCCCGCGGCGAGCTGCGTCGCGAAGGCGTCGGCCACGCCGCTCGTATCGCCGAGCACGCGGCCGTCTTGCCCCGCCGTCTCGACGCGCAGGACCTTTCCGGCGTTGTTGATGACCTGAGCTCCGTTGACGGGGGCGCGATCGATGAGGGGCTGGAGAGAGTCGACGGATGCTTGGATCGCGGCCGTGTCGGCGGTGACCTCGATCGTCCCGTCGGCGGGGGAGGGCACGATCGTGAGCCACCCCGCCGTGAAGGCGGGGTCGAGCGGCACGGTGCGCTCCGCGCCGACGTAGAAGCCGGCCGTGGCGAGCATCGCGTTCAGCTCCGCCGCTTTCGCCTCGGCGACGGCCGTCGTGATCCGCGGCTCGAGGGTCGCCAGGTCTGCCGTGACGCGCGCGGGCGTGTCGCCGGAGCCGTCGTGGAGGTGCGCGACGTACGCGTCCGCGACGCTGTCGACCGTGAGCCCCTCGCCGGCGATACCGGGCGTCACGACGTAGGAGGCGCTGGCGGCGTCGAAGGCGATGGACGCGTTGACGGGGTCGACCCAGACGCCGGAGAGCGCCTCCGCGATGGCCGTCTCCGCCGCATCCGGATCGATGACGGGCGCGACCGGTGCGGGTTCGGGGAACCAGCCGCCGACCTGCCACAGCGGGTGGTCGCCTAATGCCTGAGCCGCGAGTCCCTCGGCGTCGATCGTGGCGCCGAGGTCGGCTCCGGTGATCGTCGCGGAGGTGGACCCGACGGTGAACTCGACACCGGTCGCCGCGACGGTCTCGGCGATGCGGGCGGCCGCCGCATCCGGCGTCAGCCCGCCGACGGCGACACCGGCCACGCTTACTCCGGGCGCGATGAGACTCATACCCGCCCACCAGCCGCCCGCGATCAGCGCGGCGGCCGGGATGCCGATCCACAGCGCGAGCGGCCACCGGCGACGACGCTTCTCGGGCGCGGGAGCCCACTGCAGCTCGCCCGCGCCGGTAGCGGTCGCGTCCGGGGTGATCGCATCGGAGGCGCTGCCGGACACGGCGGTTGTCGCGCGAGCGACGGCGTCGTCGCCGGCGGAGACGTCTGGTCTCGTCACCACGTCTGTCATGTCGGTGCCCCCCGAACAGCGGGCGCGCGCCCGATTGTTTGCATTGTAGACGCGCGTGGTAACGATCCGGCAACGACGGTCGGGGGAGGCGTCAGCCCGCGCAGAGCTCGCTGAACTTCTGGATGCTCTCCTGCACGCTCGTGCCGATCGACTCGAGCTGCGTCGCCTGCGACAGGTCGCCCTCGGCGACCGCCGACAGAGCATCCGCGAGCGACTGGAACGCGCTCGTGAAGTCGGGCAGCAGGGCGGCGATCTCCGTGTTGGAGACCTTACCGGGCAGTTCCGCGACGGCAGCGGCGGCCGTCTGCATGATTTCGGCGGCGCGCGACGGGTCCTCGGTGCTGATGTCGCCGAGGTCGGCGGCGGACTCCTCGATCGTCGCCTGCACCAGGTCGCAGGCTTGCCGCACGGTCTGGCCGGATCCCGCATCCGTCGATCCGCTGCTCGTGCTGTTCGCACTGGCCGCGGGACTCGCGCCATTCCCCGCTGGTGCACCCGTGCAGGCGGTGAGGCCGAGCAGGGCCGTGGCGGCGATCGCGAGGGCGGCGAGGCGGCGGTTCATGGGTCCAGACTACGAGCGCGTGTCCGGCCTCGCATGCGCCGAACCTCGGAGATGTGGACGGACCTCGGAGGATTCCCGGGTAATCGTCCGACGTTCGCGTGATTCTCCGAGGTTGGTCGCCGTCGATGTCGGCGTCGTGCGGATGCGGGAGAGGGTAACGGTTGGGTAAAGGCGGCAGATTCGCCCTCGGATGCTCTTGCGGAAACTTTGTTCGTAAGCTGTACTAACAAACATGTCTGCTCCGGAAGCGCAGCGCGGCTCTTCTGACGGTGTTGCCGCGCCCGTCCCCACTCTCCGATCGTCGCGTGCGGCGCGCACTGGCGCCAAGGTGCTGCCCGAGCACGCGCGCAACCACAACCGCGCACTCGTGTTGCAGACGCTCTTCCACGGCGGCAGCATGAGCCGTGCCGATGTGGCGCGTGAGACCGGTCTGACCCGCGTCACGGTCTCCGATCTCGTCGGCGAGCTGATCGCATCCGGGTACGTCGTGGAGAAGGGGCCGCGAGAGGATGCTCGCCCCGGCAAGCCCGCGATCCTGATCGACATCGATCGGGGCGCGCATCGCATCGTGGGACTCGACCTGTCGGGACCGGACCGCTTCGTCGGCGCCGTGCTGACCCTCGACGGCGAGATCGTCGCCCGCGCCGAGGTGCCCCGCCCGCCCGCGACCGCCCCCGACACGCGCGCAGACACGCGCGACACCGTCGCCGAGGCCGTCGTCGAACTCGCCCGCATCCTCGTCGCCGACGCGCACGCGCCCGTGCTGGGCATCGGCGTGGGCACACCCGGTGTGGTCGACGAGCGCGGCGTCGTGCTCTCGGCGCCGAACCTGGGCTGGCACGGGTTCGACCTGCGCGGCCACCTCGAGGACGCGTTGGGACGGCCGACCCTGGTCGCCAACGACGCGAACGCCGCGGCGCTCGCCGAGTACACGTTCGGGGGCGCCGAGGGCGACCTGCTGCTGATCCGCGTCGGCGCCGGTGTCGGCGCGGGGCTCCTCTCGGGCGGTCAACCCATGCGCGGTGCCCGGCACGCGGCGGGGGAGATCGGCCACGTCACGATCGGCACCGACGGCGGTCCCGTGTGCGCGTGCGGCAAGGTCGGCTGCCTCGAGGCATGGCTCTCCGTCCCCTCGCTCACGCGCGATCTGGTGGATGCGGCGGAGCCGGCGACCGTCCTCCGCGACGCGGGAGAGCGGCTCGCGATCGCCATCGCCCCCATCGTGGGCGCCCTGGACCTGTCGGAGATCGTGCTCTCCGGCCCCGAAGAACTCCTCGACGGCCCCCTCCTGGAGGCGGTCGTCGAGACACTGCGTGCCCGCACTCTCGCCGAGTTCCACGACGGAGTGCGCGTACGGATGACGCGGCACGGACCCGACATCGTCCTGCGCGGCGCCGCCGTCATGGTCCTCACCGGCCAGCTCGGGGTCTTCTGACCCGCATCATCCCCGGAGGTCACCCGACCACCGGACACCAAGAGAACACCACCACTGCGAAAGCACCGAGAAAAGGAACCCCCATGAACAAGACGCTCGGAGCGGTCGCGCTCCTCGGCGCGTCCGCGCTCGTCCTCGCCGGCTGTGCCGCCGGCGGTGGCGGCGGCACCGCGTCGGAAGAGCCGGAAGGCGCGGAGATCCGCGTCTGGCTCGTCGGCACGGACACGCCGCAGGAGGCCCGCGACTACCTCATCTCCACGTTCGAGGACGAGAACCCCGGATCCACTCTGGTCATCGAAGAGCAGAGCTGGGAGGGGCTGGTCGACAAGCTCACGACGAGCCTGTCCTCGTCGGACAGCCCCGACATCGTCGAGTTCGGCAACACGCAGGCGCCGGCGTTCACGTCGGTGGGTGCGCTGCTGGACATCACCGACATGTATGAGGAACTGGGTGGCGATGACCTGCTGCCCGGATTCGTCGAGGTCGGCTCCTACGAGGGGCAGTTCTACGCCCCGCCGCTGTACTCGGGCGCGCGCGTCGTCTTCGCCGACCCCGCATTCGTGAGCGAAGCACCGGCGACCCTCGACGACTTCATCACGACGTCGAAGGAGCTGGCGGCCGCGAACGCCGGCAAGTCCGGCTTCTACTTCGCCGGTCAGGACTGGTACAACGCGCTGCCCTTCATTTGGGAGAACGGCGGCGAGGTCGCCGTGCCGGACGGCGACCAGTGGGATGCGCAATTGAGCTCGGATGCCTCGGTGAAGGGCCTGCTTCAGGTCCAGGATCTGATGCAGAACGCGTCCCTCGCACCCAAGGACGGCGACAACGCCGAGCCGTGGACGCCCTACTGCGAGGGCACCTCTCTCCAGTTCTCCGCACCGAACTGGGCCTACGGACTGGCCAGCGCCTGCGAGACGGCCGCGCCGCCGGCCGCGCCGTATGTCTACCCGTTGCCGGGGATCGACGGCGGTCCCGCGCAGGTCTTCGCGGGCGGCTCGAACATCGGGATCTCGGCTCGCTCCGAGCATCCGGAACTCGCCAAGAGCGCGCTGCGGATCATCCTCAGCGACGGCTTCCAGACGATCTACGGCGAGAACGGGCTCATCCCCGCGCTGAAGTCGCTCGCGTCGACGCTGGGTGACACGGAGCAGGCGCAGGCGTATGCGGAGGCCGCGAGCAACGCGAAGCTGACCCCGGCGTCGCCGAACTGGGCCGAGGTCGAGGCGTCCCGCGTGCTGGAGGACTTCTTCGTGAAGATCGCCCAGGGTGGTGACGTGAAGGCGCTCGCCGAGGAGGTCGACGCCAAGATCGAGGACATCCTCAACGGCTGATCCCGTCCCCCGCTGATCGGGTCGGTGGCGGTGACGCGCCGCCACCGACCCGACCAACCCCTTACCCCGGGAGCATCCATGCCCACGCCGCCCGCATCGCCGAACCCGGTCTCACCGAGTCCCGCGGTGAGCGCCGTCGAAGGCGAGCGCTTGACCGCGCCGCCGGACCCCGCCGCGTCCGGCCGTCGTGCGCGACGCTCCGGCGGCGGAGGATTCACGCCGTACGCCCTGCTGATGCCGGCACTCATCGTGCTGGCCGTCATCACCGGGTGGCCGCTCGTGCAGCTGCTGATCATGTCGGTGCAGAAGTTCGGGCGCGCGCAGGTGTTCGGTGCCCCGCCCGAGTTCATCGGACTGGGCAACTACCTCGACGTGCTCACCGACCCCGAGTTCTGGCAGGTGCTGAGCCGGTCGGTCGTGTTCGCGGCCGTCTGCGTCGTGACGACGATGATCCTCGGCGTCCTGGTCGCTCTCCTCATGAACCGCCTCGGGGCGGTCCTGCGCACGCTCGTCTCGGTCGGCTTGCTGCTGGCCTGGGCGATGCCACCGCTGTCGGCGACGATCGTGTGGGGCTGGATCTTCGACACGCAGTACGGCGTCCTCAACTACATGCTGACGAATTGGCTCGGACTCGACTTCGCCGGACACCAGTGGCTCATCGAGCCGCTGAGCTTCTTCTTCGTCGCGACCATCATCATCGTGTGGGGAGCGGTCCCGTTCGTCGCCTTCACGGTCTACGCGGGGCTGACGCAGGTTCCCGAGGAGGTGCTCGAAGCGGCGCAGCTCGACGGTGCCGGCGGGTTCCAGCGCTTCTTCCTCGTCGTTGTCCCCTTCATCCGGCCGATCCTGACGATCGTGACGATCCTGCAGGTGATCTGGGATCTGCGGGTGTTCACACAGATCTACTCGCTCCAGTCGATCGGCGGACTCGCGGAGCAGACGAACACGCTCGGTGTCTACATCTACCGCGTGTCGCTCGGCTCGGGTGACTTCGGTGCCGGTGGGGCGATCTCCGTCATCGTCGTGCTGCTGCTGGTGGCCGTGTCGATCTTCTACGTCCGCCGCAGTCTCAAGGAGGAGGCGCTGTGACCGCCGCATCCGCCACCGTACCGCGCCGACGCCGCCGGTTCCGGATCGGTTCGCTGCTCGCGGGAGCTGCCGCGATCGTCGTCTTCGTCGCATCCGTCTTCCCCGTGTACTGGATGGTCAACACCTCCTTCCAGCCCAACGCGCAGGTGCGCGGCAGCGAACTGCACTTCTGGCCCGACAACGCCACGCTCGACAACTACACGTCGATCATCGGCGGTGGCGGACGTGCGCCGTTCCTGCCCGCGCTGGGCAACTCGCTCGCGGTCGCGCTCATCACGGTCGCCGTCGCGCTCGTGTTCGCGTTCTTCGCCGCGCTCGCCGTCACCCGATTCCGGTTCCGCAGCCGGGCGGCCTTCATCGTGACGATCCTCATCATCCAGATGATCCCCGCGGAGGCGATGATCATCTCGATCTTCCGGCTGATCGACGGGTGGCACCTGCTCAACACGATCATCGGTCTTTCCGCCGTCTACATCGCCACGGTGCTGCCCTTCACGATCTGGACGCTGCGCGGATTCGTCAACGGCGTTCCGGTCGAACTCGAGGAGGCCGCCATGATCGACGGGCTGAGCCGGTCGCAGGCGTTCTGGCGCATCACGTTCCCGCTGCTCGCGCCCGGTCTGGTCGCGACCGGCATCTTCGGGTTCATCCAGGCGTGGAACGAGTTCGTGTTCGCGCTCGTGCTCAATCCGCGCCCCGAGGCGATGACGCTGCCGGTCTGGCTGCGCACGTTCCTGGACCCGAACGGCGGCATCAACTGGGCCGAGCTCATGGCGGGCTCGACGCTCGTCGCCGTGCCGGTCGTCATCTTCTTCCTCATCGTGCAGGGGCGAATGACGGGCGGTCTGGTGTCGGGGGCGGTCAAGGGCTGATGCGGCTGGGAGTGGATGTCGGCGGCACGAAGACCGAAGCGGTTGCCGTCGACGAGACGGGCGAGATCATCGCGCGCGTGCGGCGTCCCACGGGCTGGGGGGCGGATGCGGTCATCGGCACGGTGCGCGGAGCGATCGACGATCTCGGTGTGGAACTGGGTGTGGAACTGGGCGCCCGACTCGGTTCCGGCTTCGGCGGCGAACGGGGTGGCGGGCGGTCCGTGCGCTCCCTCGGGATCGGCATCCCCGGACAGATCGCGCCGGGGGGAACGCACATCGTGCACGCGCTCAACCTCGGCGTCGACGGGCTCGACCTCGCCGCCGCGATCGGTCCCGCCGTGGGTGCCCCGGTGCGTGTCGAGAATGACGTGAAGGCGGCCGCGATCGGGGCGTATGCGTTGGATGCACACGCGGACGCCGTGCGCTCGATCGCTTACCTGAACCTCGGCACGGGGGTCGCCGCGGGCCTCGTCGTCGCCGGCGAGTTGTGGCGGGGCGCTCGCGGTACGGCCGGCGAGATCGGTCACATCAGCGTGGATCCGGCGGGTCCGACCTGTCGGTGCGGGCAACGCGGATGCATCGAAGCATTCGCCGGCGGGGGCGCGGTCGCCGAGCGGTGGGGGCGGCCGGGTGCGCTGCCCGTCCGCGACGTCTTCGACGCGGCGGATGCCGGTGACCCGCTCGCCGGGGAACTACGCGCGGGAGTCGCGTTCGGGGTCGCTGCGGCCGTGCGGGTGCTCGCGCTCGCCGACGATGTCGACATCGTCGTGCTCGGGGGCGGACTGACCGCACTCGGGGAGCGGTTGCTCGGTGATGTTCGGGCGGAACTCGATCGCAGCGCGGGAGCATCCGACTTTCTGCGCGCTCAGCACTGGGCGGAGCGGATCACCCTGCTGCCCGCGGGATCGCCCGCGGGGGCGCTGGGTGCCACGCTGATCGGCGCGCAGGCGTCCTGACCGCGGCCGCGATTCGGCGCGCTTGGCCCCGGGCGACCGGATCGACGGGGGTTCAGGCGAACTTGCGGCGACCCACGATCACACCGACGACGACGGCCACGAGCCCGAAGACGAGTCCGATCCAGGGCTGCCCGAGGGTCCACCACGCCGCCGTCACCGCGACGTACACGAGCAGCTCGACCAGTGCCTGGACAAACGGGTGCACGCGGATGACGGCCTTCGGCGAGACGAACAGCGCCCACACGAGGATCGCCAGGAGCGGCGCGCCGAGCCCGGCCACGATGTTCCACGGGAAGTCGAACTGCGCGAAACCCCAGTACACGAGCGAGCCGAACGCGAACAGCTCGATGAGGAGCCGGAGCACGTCGAAGAAGCCCGGGCGCTGCACGGTTCCGGGCTCCTGGGGACGCGCGGGGGGGACGTTGGGCAGATCCGGCATGCCCTCAAGTCTACGTTCGGGGTCAGAAGAGCGTGTTCCAGAGCACGGGGGCGATTCCGACCGTGGACTCGCCGTCCAGGTCGCCTGCGCGGTAGTGCATCCGCATGGACGCTTCCCAATACTCGGATGCCGAGACGGAGAAGGTCAGGGTGCCGTGTCCCGCCGCATCCAGCACGACGGTTGCGCGATCGCCGCCGTCGACGCGCACGACGACCGTTGCCCCGGATACCCCGCTGACGTCGACGGTGATCGTGACGGGACTGAGGAAGGGCACATCGTTGGACGACGAAACGCTGTGGATGCTCGGGACCCCCTCCGGCAGGACGGGCGTCTCCGGGTCCGTGCCGGGGTCGGTTCCCGGGTCTGTGCCGGGGTCTGTTCCGGGGTCTGTTCCGGGGTCTGTACCCGGATCCGTGCCTGGGTCTGTTCCGGGGTCTGTGCCCGGGTCTGTACCCGGATCCGTGCCTGGGTCGGTTCCGGGGTCTGTGCCCGGGTCTGTACCCGGATCCGTGCCTGGGTCGACGGGATCAGGGTCGACGGGATCAGGGTCGACGGGATCAGGGTCGACGGGATCAGGGTCGACGGGCACGGGGTCGGGCGTACTCGCGCCCGGCACGGTGGGTGCGGGCACGGTGGGTGCCGAGGTGACGGGCGGACTCGTGCGCGGGGCAGGATCCGGTTCCGGGGGGAGCACCGGGATGTCTTCGGGAGACGGGCCCGCGGGTGGAAGGTCGGCTGACGACGTGTCGTCGGCGATCTCCGCGTCGACGATGCCCGACTCATCCGTGTCGTCCACGACGGACTCCGGCGCGATGTCGCCGCCGGTGAACACCGGGGCGACCGCCGCAGTGACGATCGCGCCCGCCGCGATCGCGCCGCCGACCACGAGTGCGACCGTCAGCCCCACGCCAGAGACGACTCCGCCGGCCGCGGTCGCCGCGACCGCACTGGACGCGAGAACCCCCGCCGCGCCACCGGCGCCGCCTCCCGCCGTCGTGGCGCCGGCTGCGCCTCCCGCTCCGGCACCCGCTCCGGCGCCGCCTCCCGCCGTCGTGGCGCCGGCCGCGCCTCCCGCTCCGGCACCGGCTCCGGCACCGCCTGCCGCCGCACCGCCCGCGCCGGTGGTGCTCGCGGCCGCTGTCCCGCCGAGGGGAGCGACCGTGACCGCGCCGTCCAGGACGGTCGAAGGCATCGCTGCCAGTGCGACGATCGGTGTGCCGCCACCCTGCAGTGCGGCGAGGTAGGCGGCGCCACCCGCGACGCCCAGAACCAGCGGGAGCAGCACGAGCGCGAGCCGCGATCCGACGTCCTTGGCCTCGGCCGCGACGATCGTGCAGCGCGTGCAGTCGTCGAGGTGCCGTTCCAGTCTCTTGTGGTCGCGGGGACCGAGGTTGTTGCGGGCGTAGGCGCCGAGACGTTCGATCGTCCACTGGCAGTCCGATCCGTCTTCAACGCTGCGAAGGTGAGCCTGGATCCACGCTTCGCGCAGTCCCTCGCGGGCGCGGAACGTCAACTGGGCGACGGCCGTCGCCTTCATCCCGAGCAGCGGAGCGATCGCGGCGGGCTTCATCCCCTCGATCTCGGAGTACCAGAGCACTTCCTGCCACCGCGTGGGCAGGCTGCGGAAGGCCTGATGCGTCAGGCTGCGGTCGAGGGCGTCGGCTGTGGCAGCCTCGGTGGTCTCCGGGTCCTCGACCAGTTCAAGCTGGTCGATCGCGGTCTCCTGCCGGGCGCGGCCCCACGCGGCAGCGGTGTTCCGGATGCTCGTGAACAGGTACGCGCGGAACGATCCCACCGGGCCGCCGCCCTTGAGGATGGACTGATAGATGCGCGCGTACGCTTCCTGGACGAGGTCGTCGGCGTCGAGTGAGCTCGTCGTGGCGCGGGCGACCGTGATGCCGGAGCGGTAGTGGCGTCGCCAAAGCTCGCCGAACGCCGCCCGATCGCCCGACCGCGTGCGTAGCACGAGGTCGACATCGGCAGCGCTGTCGTTGCCGCCCGACTCCACTCCCGTCATCTCCTGATACGTCATCTTCTCCCCAGAAACCGGATGGCACCCGACTCCCCAGTCGGTCAGCGCCACCCTTGCGACCGCCCACCGGAGTGCTCGTTCGCGTTCTTCCATTGTGCATGGCACAGCGCGCCGCGCGCGTGCCACACCGGTATCCACGGGAGGACTGAGGGCGATGCGCAGGTTGCCGAAGAGTTCCTGAAGAAATTCTCAAGACTCGCGTAATAGAACGGCGCCCGCCGCGTCTCATCGGGCAGGAACAACTTCAGACTCACCGGGCGGGATCCGCTCGGTACCAGGCCGGCCAAGGGCGCCGCGTGCGGGGGGTACTGCGCGCGGTCACGGCAGCGAGGGGGCTTCGCTGCCGCCAGGGGACCGCGGACAACTCGGGGGAGGGGTCCGCGGTCCCCTTCACTTTCCTCGCCCTGCCCCGCCCCGGCCCCGGGCGACGGACCCGGCGCCGGACGGCGAGCGTGCTTCTGGCGGACGAGAGTGTGGGGCTACACCCACCATCTCGTCCATCAGAAGCACGCTCGCGGCCCGACCGCGCGGCCCGGCGAGACGCGGAGCGGGCTCAGCGGATCGCCGCGAGGGCGACGCGGGACTGGAACGACGGCCAGGTGCGCAGGGGCGCGGATGCGGGTGACCAGGCGACCTCGGCGAGGGCGGCGATGCGCGGGAACGCCATCGCCTCGATATCGGCCAGCGTGCGGATCGTCTCGGTCCACATCGGCGCCTCGACGCCGAGCACGTCGGCCTCGCCTACTCCGGGGATCAGCCGCGCGGGGTCCCAGCCGTACGCATCCTCGAGACTCGTCGGGCCGTTCGCCCACGTCAGTCCGAGCGTGGACGCGGCGTCCGGCTTCATGTCGAGATACGCCGCGTCGGCGGGGGAGACGATGAGGCGCCCGCCACCCGCGACGATCGCGCGCGCATCGGCCGCCGCATCCGCCGTCGGCTCGACGAATCCCCAGTACTGCCCGATCGTCCCCGCGGGAAGCCCCGCGACCGCTCCCGCCTCGTGCCACGCGACCGGGACCTTGCCGGTCGCCGCGACGATCTCCGCGGCGCGGCGGACGAACAGCGCGTAGTCCTCCGGGCTCGTCCCCAGCGCCTCGTCGCCGCCGAGGTGCAGGTACGGGCCGGGCGTGAGCGCGGCCAGTTCGGTGAACACATCGCGCACGAACGCGTACGTCGCCTCGTCGTAGATCCGTAGGGAGGAGAACCCGACGGCGATCCCCGTGTAGGGCACTCCCGCCTTGGGTAGGTCGCCACCGAACTCCTGCGCGTACTCGGCCGTCGTCCGCTCGATCTCGGCCGAGAGCACGGGCGCCGCGGCGAGCTCCGGATACGCCAGTCCCACCGCGTGCGTGTGCCCGGGCATGTCGAACTCGGGCACGACGGTCATGTGTCGCCGCGCCGCGTACTCCACGATCGTGCGGTAATCATCCTGCGTGTAGAAGCCGCCCTCATCGCCGCCTGCGGCCAACCCGGCGGCGCGCGCGGTCAGTTCGGGGCGGGAGTGCATCTCGAGGCGCCAGCCCTGATCGTCGCTGAGGTGCAGGTGCAGCGCGTTGAACTTCAGGTCGGCGGCGTGATCGATGTACGCACACACGGTCGCGACGGGGAAGAAGTGCCGCGCGACGTCGAGCATGACTCCGCGGTATGCGAACCGGGGGGCGTCTTCGATCTCGACGCGGGGACACTCCCAGCCGCCGTCGCGCTCACGCACGAGCTGACGCAGGGTGCGTGCGCCGTAGAACGCTCCCGCGGCGTCGGATGCGTCGATGCGCACGCCGTCGTCGGTGACGCGCAGCCGATATCCCTCCGCGGGAAGACCGATCGCCGCGTCGATCACCACGTCGGCCTCGTCGGGTCGTCCGAGCCGGACGACGCCGGGCAGCATGCGCAGCGAACGGGGGAGAGGGACGAGTCCGATCGTCATGTAAGGACTCCTAACAAACCGGTTGCGCACTCAGTGTAGACGAGCGGATGCTCCTAATCGAGGGGCGGAGAACTCGGCGACTACGCTCATGCGGGGGCGAATGCGCGGCGCGAGCATCCGGTAAGCTCGGACAGGTCGCGACTGGCGTTGAGGTGGGCGACCACCGGGGAGCGACCGACTACGGCATTCGACCGCACGCCTGGGCCGATTGTGTTCGATTCGTCCGCCGCGCGGACACTCCACAACCGAAAGCCGTCGTCATCCGGGAGGCTACTGTGCTCGATCGCTACGTCAACGCCCCGCTCGCCGAAGTCGATCCCGAGATCGCCGACGTGCTCGATCGCGAGCTCGCGCGCCAGCAGGGGTTCCTCGAGATGATCGCATCCGAGAACTTCGTGCCGGTCTCGGTGTTGCAGTCGCAGGGATCGGTACTGACGAACAAGTACGCCGAGGGGTATCCCGGGCGCCGTTACTACGGCGGCTGCGAGGTCGTCGACGTCGCCGAGGAACTCGCGATCGAGCGCGCGAAGAGCCTGTTCGGCGCCGGTTTCGCCAACGTGCAGCCGCACTCGGGTGCGACCGCCAACGCCGCCGTCCTGCACGCGCTCGCCCGCCCCGGCGACACGCTGCTGGGTCTGTCGCTCGATCACGGCGGACACCTCACGCACGGCATGAAGATCAACTTCTCCGGTCGGCTCTACGACATCGTCGCCTACGGCGTCGACCCGGAGACCTCCCTCATCGACATGGACGAGGTGCACCGGCTCGCGCTCCAGCATCGTCCGAAGGTGATCATCGCGGGCTGGTCCGCGTATCCCCGCCAGCTCGACTTCGCGCGGTTCCGCGAGATCGCCGACGAGGTCGGCGCGTACCTGTGGGTCGACATGGCGCACTTCGCGGGCCTGGTGGCCGCGGGCGTGCATCCGTCGCCCGTCCCGCACGCGCACGTCGTCTCTTCGACCGTGCACAAGACGATCGGCGGCCCGCGCTCGGGCTTCATCCTCACGAACGACGAGGACCTGGCGAAGAAGATCAACACGGCGGTCTTCCCCGGCCAGCAGGGCGGTCCGCTCATGCACGTGATCGCCGCGAAGGCGACGGCGTTCAAGATCGCGGCGACGCCCGAGTTCACCGATCGCCAGGAGCGCACCCTGCGCGGTGCGCGGATCATCGCCGACCGGCTGACGCAGCCCGACGTCGCGGACGCCGGAATCTCGGTGCGCTCGGGCGGCACGGAAGTGCACCTCGTGCTCGTCGATCTGCGCAACGCCGAGATCGATGGGAAGCAGGCCGAGGACCTGCTGCACGACATCCGCATCACGGTCAACCGCAATGCGGTGCCCAACGACCCGCGTCCGCCGCTCGTGACCTCGGGTCTGCGCATCGGCACGCCTGCCCTCGCGACGCGCGGGTTCGACGACGAGCAGTTCGCCGAAGTCGCCGACATCATCGCGCTCGCCCTGTTGCCCGGCGCCGACGTAGACGCGTTGCGCGCACGCGTCACGGCGCTCGCGACGGCGTTCCCCCTGTACCCCGACCTGCAGCAGTAGTCGCGCGTCTCGCGGCGACCGCGTAGGGTTGTGCGGGTCATATACCTACGTGCATAGTGATATTCGGAAAGGACGACGACGATGACGGCCCAGAAACTGGATGGCACGGCGACCGCGGCGGCGATCAAGGATGAGCTGCGTGCCCGCGTGGCGGCGCTGAAGGAGCGGGGGATCACGCCGGGCATCGCCACGGTGCTGGTGGGCGCGGATCCCGCATCCCAGTTGTATGTGGGGATGAAGCATCGGCAGTCGGAGTCGATCGGGATGAATTCGATTCAGATCGAGCTGCCCGCGGATGCGACGCAGGAAGACGTCGAGCGGACGATCGACGAGCTCAACGCGGACCCGTCCTGCCACGGGTACATCGTGCAGTTGCCGTTGCCGAAGCACCTGGACACCGACGCGATCCTGGAGCGGATCGATCCGGACAAGGATGCGGACGGTCTGCACCCGACGAACCTGGGCCGGTTGGTGTTGAACGTGAACGCGCCGATCACGTCGCCGTTGCCGTGCACGCCGCGGGCGGTGATCGAGCTGTTGCAGCGCAACGGGTACGACCTCGCGGGCAAGCACGTCGTGGTCGTCGGACGCGGGGTCACGATCGGACGGTCGATCGGGTTGCTGCTGACCCGTCGGGACATCAACGCGACCGTGACGTTGACGCACACCGGCACGGTCGACCTGCCGACCTATCTGCGTCAGGCGGACGTGATCGTCGGCGCGGCCGGGGTGAAGCACCTCGTCACCGCCGCCGACGTCAAGCCCGGCGCGGCCGTCCTCGACGTCGGTGTCACCCGTGAGGATGACCCGGAGACGGGCAAGAGCAAGGTCTACGGCGACATCGCCCCCGACGTCGCCGACGTCGCCGGATGGCTCTCCCCGAACCCCGGCGGTGTCGGCCCGATGACCGTCGCGCTGCTCATGACCAACGTCGTCGAAGCCGCCGAACGCGCCGCCGCATCCTGATCCGCGTCTGAGACCGCGGGCGTTCCTCAGCCCGTGAACCGGCTGAGGAACGCGCGCGTGCGCTCCTCGCGCGGGGCGCCGAGCACCTGCGCGGGGGGACCCTGCTCCAGGACGCGTCCCGCATCCAAGAACAGCACGCGATGCGCGACGTCGCGCGCGAACGCCATCTCGTGTGTCGCCATGAGGATCGTCGCGCCCTCCGCCGCGAGTTGCTGCACAAGTTCGAGCACCTCGCCGACGAGTTCGGGATCCAGCGCCGAGGTGATCTCGTCGAGCAGCAGCACATCGGGGTCGGTCGCGATCGCGCGGGCGATCGCCACGCGCTGCTGCTGACCGCCGGAGAGCCGATCCGGATGCTCGCGAGCCTTGTCCGCCAGACCCACACGATCGAGCAGTGCGAGGCCGCGCGCATCCGCCTGCCTCCGCGGCACGCCGTGGACGACGCGCGAAGCCAGCGTGACGTTCTGCAGCACCGACAGATGCGGGAACAGGTTGTACTGCTGGAACACGATGCCGAAACGGGCGCGGACGCGATCGGCGTCGACGCGCGGGTCGGAGATGTCCTCGCCGCCGAGCAGGATGCGGCCGTCGTCGATCGGCTCGAGCAGGTTCAGACACCGTAGGAGGGTGGACTTGCCCGAGCCGCTCGCCCCGATCACGGCGACGACCTCGTGGGCGGCGAGGTCCACATCGACGCCGCGCAGCACTTCGTGGCCGTCGAACGACTTCCACAGGTCCGTCGCCTGCAGCAGCGCGGTCATATCAGCGATCCCGTCTGCTCGCGTCGCCGCAGCCGCGCCGTGTACCAGTCGGCGAGCCGGATCGTCGGGATCGCGAGGAGGATGAAGAGGATTCCCGCGACGATGTAGGGCGTGAAGTTGTAGGTCTGCGCGGCCTCGATCTTGGCCGCGAGGACCGCATCCACCGCTCCCAGGATGGAGATGAGGCCGACGTCCTTCTGCATCGCGACGAAGTCGTTCATGAGGGGCGGGGTGATCTTGCGCAGCGCCTGCGGCAGCACGATGCGGCGTAGCGTCTGCGCGTAGCCGAGTCCGAGGGCGCGTGCGGCGAGGCGTTGCGAGGGGTGCACGGCCTCGATCCCGGCCCGGATCACTTCGGCGACGTACGCCGAGTAGGTGAGGGTGACGGCGATCGTGCCGAGCACGACGACGGGGATGCGGGTGTTCGCGAGCGTCGGGATGCCGAAACCGACGACGTACAGCACGATGATGAACGGCAGTCCGCGGAAGATGTCGGTGTAACCGGCCGCGATGATGCGCAGGGGAAACGCGACCGGACCGGGGAGCGTGCGCAGCACGGCGATCACGAGCGCGCACACGGCGACCGTGATGACCGAGAGTCCGAGGACCTGCAGGTTGAGGAGGAAGCCGTCCCACACGCGGGGGAGCGAGGCGAGCGCGATGCTCGGGTCGAAGAACGCCCGTTGCACCGCGGCCCAGCCGGGTGTGTTCAGGACGCTGACCCAGAGCAACGCGGCGAACACGAGCGTCGACGCGATCGCGACGAGCACCGAGCGCCGGGACTGCCGCGTGCGGTAGGCGCGTCGATCCTGCTCGAGCGCGCTCGGGATGCGGGTCGTCACGCCTCGACCGTACCCGTTGCGGCGCGGGGCGGTGTCACGAGCATCCGACCGGTGCCCCCGTTCCCGTTCCCGTCCACGGAGCGCACCGCTGTCACTGCAGGAGGGTGACGCCCTGGCCCGCGCCGAGCCACTCCTCCGTGATCGCGGCGAGCGTGCCGTCCGCGCGGAGCTCGTCGAGCGCCGCCGAGACCCGGGCGGTCAGCGGGGAGTCCTTGGCGAGCAGCACGCCCCACTCGTCGGGCACGCCGCCGGCGGGGAGTTCGCCGACGATGAAGGAGTCCTCGATGTACACGGCGGTCGCGAGGTAGGCGGTCGGCAGGTCGAGCACGAGCGCGTCGATCTGGTTCGCGGTGAGTGCGGCGACCGCATCCTCGTTCGATCCGTACAGCTGCGGGGCGGTGTTCGGCTCGACGGTGGCCTCGATCGTCTGCGCGCTCGTGGAACCGGCCATCGCCCCGAGCACGAGGTCCTTGAGCCCCTCGATCGAGTCGACGCCCTCGGCCGCGCCGCCCTTGAGCGCGACGACCGCCTGGCTGGCGGCGTAGTACGGCGTCGAGAAGTCGACGGCCTGCTTGCGCTCGTCGGTGATCGTGTACTGCTGGATGTTGAAGTCGAAGTTCTTCGGCCCCGGTGCGATCGCCGACTCGAAGCTCGTGCGCACCCACTCGACCTCGTCGTGCGCGAAGCCGAGCTTCTCGGCGATCGCGTAGGCGATGGCGGCCTCGAAGCCCTCGCCCGAGGTCGGATCGTCGTCGATCACGTACGGGTAGTAGGCGATGTCGCCGGTCGCGATCGTGAGCGTGCCGGGCGTGATGTAGCCCGCGTCGGCGTCGTCAGACGGTGCCGCGGTGCCGCCGGACGCGCATCCGACGAGGGCGAACGCGGCGGCGGTGAGTCCCGCGGTGAGGGTGAGCAGGCGGGAACGCGACATGAGGCCTCCGGGTGCGTGGGGCGCCCTCGGGTGCTGTGGGGGCGCAGCATCCATTCTCGCCCCTTTGCCGGGCGCGCGGCTCGTCCCTGGTCCCCGTGTTACGCCGAGAAGGTGCCCCCGACGCCGAGATGGTGCCTGTCACACCGAGGATGCGGGGGTCAGAGCTCGTCGAGGAGTTTGCGCTGCTCGTCGGTGAGGCCGTCGTGCAGCTCGCGGCGTCCGGCGGCGGCCTCGGGCGACGGGATCGCGGGCGCGGCGTCAGTGCCGGCGACCGCACCGGCGCCGTTGCGTCCCCCGAGTGCCTTGTCGTAGAGGTCGCCGGCGCGGGCCTCCATGCGTCCGACGATCGCGTCGTAGATCGCCCATGCGATCACCAGGAGCACAGGCGGCAGCACCCATCCCCAGAAGAATCCGCGCACGCCGACGCCCGACAGGAGCACCGTGAGCACCCAGACGATCGCGGCAACGGCCAGCACGAGCAGGTACTGCACGAGCTTCTCACCGATCTTCGTCCGCTGCGATGCTGACTTCGCGGCCATCCCGCGGAACCACTTGGTGATCGCGGGACGCACCCAGATCGTGCCGAGGGTCAGAATGACGGATGCCCAGAACGCGCTCCACCCCACCGAAACCGACCCCATGACCAGGCCGATGATCCAGAGCACGACGAGGTTGAACAGATAGAGCGAGACGAACCGCACGATCCACTTCTTCATGGCTTCAGCCTGGCACGATCCCGTTCGCAGGGCGAGGTTCGTCTGTGCCGCATCCCGCGCGGGTCAGGACCGGCTTGGGACCGAATCAGGACCGGTTCGTCGGGATGAATGGCGTCGTCCCCGGCCCTTTGGGGCGCGGAGGCGTGGCAAGAGTGGGCTTGGGCGCCGTCGGTTCGTCCGGGGTGTCGTCAGCCGGCGGCGGAGGAGTCTCGTTGTCGGTCATCCCCCGATCGTGGCAGGGTTCGCCGCCCGGCTCCAGTGGGATCGTCCGGATGGTGACGGGTGGGCCCCGTGGGGCTCGAACCCACGACCCGCGGATTAAAAGTCCGATGCTCTACCGACTGAGCTAGAGGCCCGTGCATCCAGCCTACTTCCGTCGACGACGCGTCGACGACGCGACGGCGCACTGGTCCCGCGAGTAGCCTGGAACGATGCCCAGCGAGTTCCACAAGCCTGTGCGGCGACCGGCCGAGATGCTGGATCGCCTGTTCGCGGCGGAGGATCCGGCGGAGGTCTCCCGCGTCGCGCACACGACGGCGCATGCGCTCCTTGCTCGGGTTCGCGAGGAGCCGGAGGCTGTGGGCCGCCTCGTCGCGTTCACCGATGAGCATGGCATCGACGATGTCGCCGAGCTGTGGTCGCGCGCGCCCGCGCGGTCGCTGCCGGGAGCACTGTGGCGGCTCTATCTGCTGCAGTTGATGATCCACGACGACCCCGCGACGGCCGCACTGCTGTACGAGCGGGGGCGTGTCGCGGTGGACTCGGCGGATGCGGTCGTCGCGGGCGCTCCCGTACCCGCGAGCCCGGACGAGCTCGTCGCCCTCATCGACACGATTCTGCGCGGTGTGTTCGTGGGTGACTTCGCGATCGCCCTGGAGCGGGCAGCCGCCTTCGCGCGGGTACAGGCGGCGGGGGCGAGCCACCTCGCCGACGACTATGAGGCCACCGAGCCCGATCGCGCCGCCGCGCTCACGACCCGCGCCCTGCGTCTGACGGACTACGCGGGCGATCTCGCCGTGTGCGCGACGCTGTGGCGCCGCGATGCGCTCACCTGACACCCCGCCCCTCGTACGGACGACCCGCCGGCCGGGCCGCGAGCGTGCTTCTGATGGACGAGATGCTGGGTGTAGCCCCACACTCTCGTCCGCCAGAAGCACGCTCGCCGTCCGGCGACGCTCGCCGTCCGGTGCCGGACAGCGCCTGGCGTGGCGGCGCGGATCCGGGGCGCGCGAAGCAGCCGGGGATGGAAGAGCCGGGCCGCAGAAACGCCTCTCGGCGCGAGGCCGCTCGGAGCGGCAGAAGATGGAGCCCGGGGTTTGCTGCGGCCCGGCCGATCCAGTGTAACCGAGGCCGCCCGTGCGCTATTCCCGTCGCCGGCAAGTCACCGGTGAAAGGAGCAACCGGCAGGTCGTCCGCCCCGCCGCGCCTGGACGACAGCATCGCTGCGACGCGCCCTAGGCTCGGGGCATGGCCACGCGCTTCGCCCTGATGATCGCCCCCGCCGCGGCGGATGACACCCGCACCGACTTCGCGGAGACATTCGCGCGGGTCGACCCGTCGGCACCCGCCCTGAGCGTGCGCGAGCTGAGCACGCAACGCGGTGACGGGATCTTCGAGTCGATCGGAGTCGTCAACGGTCACGCGCAGGAGGTGGACGCGCACCTCGAACGTCTCGCGCATTCGGCGCGCCTGTGCGACCTCCCCGCCCCGCACCTGGCGCAGTGGCGGCAGGCGATCGCCCTCGCATCGGCCGACTGCGAGCCGGGGGAGTCCGTCATCAAGCTCATCCTCAGTCGCGGCATCGAGCACGGGCCCACCCCGACCGCGTGGGTGACGGCCGCGACGGCGCCGGACAATTCCGCCGCGCGGGAGCGGGGCGTCCGTGTCGTGACGCTCGACCGTGGCATCGACAGTCGCGCCGCGGAGCGTGCGCCCTGGCTGCTTCTGGGCGCGAAGACGCTGTCGTATGCGGGCAACATGGCCGCGATCCGCGAGGCGAAACGCCGGGGCGCCGACGATGCGCTCTTCGTGTCGACGGACGGTGTCGTGCTGGAGGCACCGACCGCATCCGTTCTGCTGCGCTTCGGCGACGCGTTCGTGACGCCCGCCCCCGGCGCGGGGATCCTCCACGGCACGACGCAGGTCAGCGCGTTCTCCTGGCTCGAATCCGAGGGGCGCGAGGCGGTCTACCGCACGGTCCGCACGGACGAGCTGGCGCGGGCGGATGCGGCGTGGCTGCTCTCGTCGGTGCGCCTGGCCGCCCCGGTCATCGAACTCGACGGAGCTCCGCTCGCGCACGACGCGGAGCTCACCGCATCCCTCAACGCCTACCTCCTCAGCCCGCGCGACTGACTGCCCCTCCGACCAACACCAGAACAGAAAGAAAGGGGGCCGGCGCGCACACGCGCTGCCGGCCCCGATCGGTCGCGGACCCGAACCGCGCCGTACGTCCCCGTCTTACCCGAAGCGGCCGGAGACGTAGTCCTCGGTGGCCTGCACCGAGGGAGTCGTGAAGATCGTGCGGGTGTCGTCGTACTCGATGAGCTTGCCGGGCTTGCCGGTGCCGGCGATGTTGAAGAACGCGGTGCGGTCGCTCACGCGCGACGCCTGCTGCATGTTGTGCGTGACGATGACGACCGTGTACTCGTTCTTCAGCTCGTTGATGAGCTCCTCGATCGCGTACGTCGAGATGGGGTCGAGCGCGGAGCACGGCTCGTCCATGAGGATCACGTCGGGGGAGACGGCGATTGCGCGGGCGATGCACAGACGCTGCTGCTGACCCCCGGACAGCCCGGAGCCGGGCTTGTCGAGACGGTCCTTGACCTCGTTCCACAGGTTCGCGCCGGTCAGCGAGCGCTCCACGAGCGCGTCCGCGTCCGACTTGGAGATCCGCTTGTTGTTGAGCTTCACACCCGCCAGGACGTTCTCGCGGATCGACATCGTCGGGAACGGGTTGGGGCGCTGGAAGACCATGCCGACCTGACGGCGCACGAGCACGGGGTCGACGGCCGGGCCGTACAGGTCGGCGCCGTCGAGCATGACCTCGCCCTCGACGCGCGCGCCGGGGATGACTTCGTGCATCCGGTTCAGCGTGCGCAGGAAGGTCGACTTGCCGCAGCCGGAGGGTCCGATGAAGGCCGTCACGGTGCGCGGCAGGATCTCCATCGAGACGCCCTCGACAGCGAGGAAGTCACTGTAGTAGACGTTCAGATTTTTGACTTCGATGTTCTTGGACACGATTCCTCAGATTTCGGGATTCAGGCGACGGATGCGGGGAGCTCAGCGACCCATTTTGGGTGCGAACACCTTGGCGATGAGACGGCCGACGAGGTTGAGCAGCATGACGAACAGGATGAGCACGAGCGCGGCGGCCCACGCACGGTCGACGTACGCGTGCTGCGGGATGCCCTGGTTCATGTACTGCGTGTAGACGAACACGGGCAGGGTCATCATGCGTCCGTCGAACAGGTTGTAGTTCATGGATGCGGTGAATCCGGCCGTCACGAGCAGCGGGGCCGTCTCGCCGATCACGCGCGAGATGGACAGCATGATGCCCGTCACGATGCCGGCGATCGAGGTGGGCAGCACGACCTTGACGATCGTGAGCCACTTCGGCACGCCGAGCGCGTACGAGGCCTCGCGCAGCTCGTTGGGGACGAGGCGCAGCATCTCCTCTGTCGAGCGGACGACGACGGGGATCATCAGCACGGAGAGGGCGATGGCGCCCATGATGCCGCTGCGGATGCCGGGGCCGAAGAACAGCGCGAAGAGGGCGTACGCGAACAGACCCGCGACGATCGAGGGGATGCCGGTCATGACGTCCACGAAGAACGTGATGCCGCGGGCCAGGCGCCGACCGGAGCCGTACTCGATGAGATAGATGGCGGTGAACAGGCCGATCGGGATCGAGATGACCGCGGCGGCCAGCGTGATGAGGATCGTGCCCATGATCGCGTGCAGCGCGCCGCCGCCCTCACCGACGACGTTGCGCATCGAGCTGGAGAAGAACTCCGCGCTCAGCCCCGCGACGCCGTTGGAGATGACGGTCCAGGCGACGGAGACGAGCGGCACCATCGCCAGCAGGAACGCTGCGGAGACGACACCGGTGACGAGGCGATCGACGGCCTTGCGGCTGCCCTCGACGACCGAGGAGAGCACCGTGATCAGCACGAGGTAGAGCACCGCGGTGACGATCGCCCAACCAGCGACGTTGAACTCGGCTCCAGCGCCCACGGCGACGAAGAGGAAGAGGATGCCGGAGACGACGGCCGCGATGGCAAGGATGCCCCAGGGTGCCCAACCGGGCAGGCGTCCGTTGGTGAGTCCGCTCGAGGGGCGGAGGGGGATGTTCTCCGGGGCGGGAGCAGTTGTGAGGGTCATGTCAGTTCGCTCCCGAGAATTCCTTGCGGCGGTTCACGATCCAGCGGGCGATCGCGTTCACACCGAACGTGACGACGAAGAGGATGAGACCGGTCGCGATGAGCACGTTGACGTTGATCCCGTATGCCTCCGGGAACGTCAGCGCGATGTTGGCGGCGATCGTGGAGGGGTTCTCCGGGGTGAAGAGCTTGAACGAGATGACGCCGGTCGCGGACAGGACCATGGCGACAGCCATCGTCTCGCCGAGGGCGCGACCCAGGCCCAGCATCGAGGCCGAGACGATGCCGCTGCGGCCGAAGGGGAAGACGGCCATTCGGATCATCTCCCAGCGGGTGGCGCCGAGGGCGAGCGCGGCTTCCTCGTGCAGACGCGGCGTCTGCAGGAAGATCTCACGGCAGATCGCCGTGATGATCGGCACGACCATGACGGCGAGGACGATCGCGGCGGTGAAGATCGTGCGGCCCGTGCTGGAGACGGGGCCCGCGAAGAGGGGGAACCAGCCGGCGTTCTCGACGAACCAGCCGTAGACGGGCTGGACGGCGGGGGCCAGGACTCCGATGCCCCACAGACCGAAGACGACGGAGGGAACCGCCGCGAGCAGGTCGACGATGTAGCCGAGCGTGGAGGCGAGCCGGCGGGGGGCGTAGTGGGAGATGAAGAGTGCGACCGAGATCGACAGCGGCACGGCCATGATCAGGGCGAGGAACGCGGCCCAGACGGTTCCGAAGAGGAGGGGCCAGACGTAGTCCCAGAAGTTCGACGAGATGATCGTGGAGGTCTCGTTCGTCGCGGTGAGGGCCGGGACGGACTGCGCGATCAGGAAGACCGCGACGGCGGCCAGCGTGACGAGGATCATGATGCCGGCGCCCAGAGCGGTGCCCGAGAACCAGCGGTCTCCCGGTCGCTGCCTGGCCTTGACGGCGGGTGCGGACGTCGTAGTCATCTCTCCTGCTGTTCCACGCACGGCATGCGTTCGAAGGGATCCGGATGCCCGGGCCGACGAGGCCCGGGCATCCGGCGGGGATTAGTCCGTGACGATGAGGTCGACGGCCGCGGCGGCCTTGGCCTCGAGCTCGGAGGACATCGGAGCCGAGCCGGCGGCGTCAGCGGCGGCCTGCTGGCCCTCGCTGCTGACCGCGTACTCGAAGAAGCCCTTCACGAGAGCGGCCGTGTTGGCGTCCTCGTACTGCTCGCACGCGATCAGGTAGCTGATGAGGATCAGCGGGTACACGCCCGCCTCGGTCGTCGTGCGGTCGATCGACACGGCGAGGTCGCCCGCGTCGCGGCCGTCCTCCAGCGGCGACACGTCGACGACGGCGGCGGCAGCCTCGGGCGAGTAGGGCACGAACTCGTCGCCGACCTTGATCGCGACGGTGCCGAGGTCACCGGCGCGCGACGCGTCGGCGTAGCCGATCGTGCCGTTGCCGCCGGAGACGGCGTCGATGACACCCGAGGTGCCGGTTGCGGCCTCACCGCTGGAGATCGGCCACTCCTCGACCGACTCGTAGGTCCAGACGTCGGGCGCCGTGGCCGAGAGGTAGTCGGTGAAGTTGCCGGTCGTGCCGGACTTGTCCGCGCGGTGCACGGGCGAGATGGCCAGGTCGGGCAGCGTCGCGTCGGGGTTGTCGGCGGCGATCGCCTCGTCGTTCCAGTTCGTGATCTCGCCGGTGAAGATGCTGGCGAGCGTCGTCGCGTCGAGGTTGAGCGAGTCCACGCCCTCGAGGTTGAAGACGATCGCGATCGGCGAGATGTAGGCCGGGATCTCGATGATCGGGGTGTCGGCGGCGCACGCGCCGAAGGTGCCTTCTTCGATCTCGTCGGTCTTGAACGCGCGGTCCGAGCCCGCGAAGTTCACGGCGCCGGCGAGGAACGACTCGCGGCCCGTGCCCGAGCCGGAGGGGTCGTAGTCGACCGTCACGTCGGGGTTCGCGGTCTGGAACCCGGTCGACCACGTCTGGATCGCGACCTCCTGCGACGACGCGCCCGCGCCGACGAGGTTGCCGGCCAGGCTGGCGGCGCCGTCGGTCGGCTCGGTCGAGCCGGAGGACTCGTTCGAGGCGCAGGCGGTGAGGGCGAGTGCCGCGACGGCGCCGATGGCGCCGATCTTGGCAATGCGGGTGAGCTTCACGATGTGAATCCTTCGCTGTGTCGGGAATGCAGCCCGGTGCAGGGCTCGCCCCGACGGTAGGCGCGCGCCTTTAAGAGAATGGGGAAGACTGGTGAACGGAAGGTGAACAGCCTCAAGCCATAAACAGTGCCGATCACGGCGTCAAATAGGGTGATTCGCATGACGAAGACCCCCAAGGCGCAGCGCGAAGCGCACGCCGCGATCGACGAGGCGCAGTCCGCCGCGAAGCAGGCCAAGAAGGCGGCGAAGACGCTTTCGAAGAAGGCGGCGGCCCAGATCCGGGACCTCGTCGATGAGGCGCGGGAGGCGGCCGACGTCTCCAAGAAGCAGGTGCGCCGCAAGCCGGGCAAGGTGACCAAGCAGGTGCGGCGCGCGACCGATCGACTCGTGCGCGCCACGGAGAAGGCGATCGCGAAAGCCGAGGTGAAGACGGCCGCGAAGGCCGCCGCGGCGGCCGAGGACAAGCCCGCTCCCGCCGAGGCCGCGGACGATCTGGGCGGACTGACGGTCGTGCAGCTGCGGACTCGCGCTCGCGCCGCCGGCAAGACCGGATATTCGCGCCTGACGAAGGCGCAACTGCTTGACTTGCTCTCCTGACGTGAGCACCGAGACCCCCGCGCCCGCGGGCGACGCACAGGACGTCCTCTCGCGCGGCGCACTCGCCGCGCCCCCGCGCACGCTGCTGGACATCCTGCGGGACAGCGCCGCAGCGCATCCCGAGGCCTCCGCTCTCGACGACGGCTCCGGCGCCCTCAGCTACGCGGAACTGCTCGCCCTCGTCACCCGCACGGCCGCGCGCCTGCACGATGCGGGTGTGCGGCGCGGTGACCGGGTCGGCGTGCGCGTGGCGTCCGGATCGCGTGCCCTCTATGTGTCGATCCTCGGCATCCTCGCGGCGGGTGCCGCGTACGTGCCCGTGGATGCCGACGACCCCGACGAACGCGCGCGGCTCGTGTTCGGGGAGGCGCAGGTGCGCGGCGTCATCACGGGCGACGGCGAGTATCACGACAGCGCGAGCGGTGCGGATGCCGCCGACGGCGCCGCGCTGTTCTCGGGTGCTGCGCCGCATCCGCGGACCAGCGCGATCCCGATCCTCGAGCCGCCGACACCGGAGGATGACGCGTGGATCATCTTCACGTCGGGGTCGACCGGGGTCCCCAAGGGCGTGGCCGTCACGCACCGGTCCGCGTCGGCGTTCGTCGACGCCGAGGCGCGGCTGTTCCTGCAACCCGCGCCGCTGGGCCCCGATGACCGTGTGCTCGCGGGTCTGTCCGTCGCGTTCGACGCGTCGTGCGAAGAGATGTGGCTCGCCTGGCGGCACGGCGCGTGCCTCGTCCCCGCGCCCCGCTCCCTCGTGCGGTCGGGGGAGGACCTCGCCCCCTGGCTCGTGCGTCAGGGGATCACGGTCGTTTCGACGGTGCCGACGCTCGCCGCGATGTGGCCGCTGGATGCGATCGAGAACGTGCGGCTCCTGATCTTCGGCGGGGAGGCGTGCCCGCCCGAACTCGCCGCGCGCCTGAGCTCGGACGACCGCGAGGTGTGGAACACGTACGGTCCCACGGAGGCGACGGTCGTCGCGTGCGCGGCGCCGCTCGGCGGGGAAGGTCCGGTGCGGATCGGGCTGCCCCTGGACGGCTGGGATCTCGCGGTCGTCGATGCCGAGGGCCTCCGCGTGCCCGAGGGCGGCGTCGGCGAGCTCATCATCGGCGGCGTGGGCCTGGCGCGCTATCTCGATCCCGCGAAGGACGCCGAGAAGTATGCACCCATGCCGACCCTCGGGTGGGAGCGCGCGTATCGCTCCGGTGACCTCGTCCGCTACGACGCGGCCGGGCTCGTCTTCCAGGGACGCGCCGATGACCAGGTGAAGGTGGGTGGTCGACGGATCGAGCTCGGCGAGGTCGAGAACGCGCTGCAAGACCTCGCCGGGGTGACCGCGGCGGCGGCCGCGGTGCGGACGACGGATGCGGGTGTGCCCGTGCTCGTCGGATACCTCGTCACCGACCGACCCGACGGGTTCGATCGTGCGGCGGCCCGCCGCGAACTCGCCGACCGTCTTCCCGCGGCGATCGTGCCGCTGCTGGCCGTCGTCGACGAGCTGCCCGTGCGCACGTCGGGCAAGGTCGACCGTGCGGCGCTGCCGTGGCCGCTGCCGGGCGTCGAAGCACCCGCGAGCGGACTCACCGGGCGGGAAGCGTGGCTCGCCGAGCAGTGGCAGGCCGTGCTCGGTGTTCCCGTGCCCGGGCGCTCGGCCGACTTCTTCGACCTGGGTGGCGGCTCGCTCGCCGCCGCGCAGCTCGTCTCCCGCATCCGCTCTCGCGTCCCCGACTTCTCGGTCGCCGACATCTACGACGTGCCGCGGCTGTCGGCGATGGCCAAAGCGCTCGGCTCGGCGGCCGAGCAGGACGCGGCGGCCGACTTCCGTCGTCCCGAGCCGACACCGCGGGGGATCCAGTGGGCGCAGACGCTCCTCGGCGCCCCGCTGTTCGTGCTCACGGGTGTGCGGTGGCTGCTGTATCTGCTGACGGCGTCCGCGCTGCTGCGGATCGTGCCCGGCTTCGAGGCGCTGCCCGTCGTGCCGTGGCCCGTGCTGATCGTCGGACTCCTGATCTTCGCGACACCGTGGGGGCGCATGGGAATCGCGGTCGTCGCCGCGCGCATCCTGCTGGCCGGGCTCCGCCCCGGCGACTATCCCCGCGGCGGTGCCGTGCACCTGCGGCTGTGGCTCGCGGAGCAGATCGCAGAGCAGGTCGACGCGGTCTCCCTCGCGGGCGCGCCGTGGGTGATCCTGTACGCCCGCGCTCTGGGCGCGAAGATCGGCCGCGGTGTCGACATGCACACGCTTCCGCCGATCACCGGGATGCTCGAGATCGGCGACGGCGCGGCGATCGAGCCGGAGGTCGACCTGTCCGGCACGTGGATCGACGGCGACGTCGTGCGGATCGGCGCCGTGCGCATCGGTGCGGACGCGACGGTCGGCGCGCGCAGCACGCTCGCTCCGGGAACCCGCATCGGCCAGCGCGCCCAGATCGCGCCGGGCTCGGCCGTGTTCGGCCGGGTCCGCGCCGACCAGCACTGGGCGGGTTCGCCCGCCGTCCGCGTCGGCGGAGTGGATGCCGCCGGCTGGCCCGACACCGCACCCCCGCGCGCACGGAAGTGGGTGCCCGCGTTCGCCGCATCATCGATCGTGCTCGCGCTGCTGCCGCTCGTCGCGTTCGCGGTCGGCGGGCTCGTGGTCGCCGCCGGGATGCGCGGAGCCCCCGACCTCGCGGCCGCGCTGGGTGCGGCGCTGGTCTGGCTTGTGCCGGCCGTGCTCGTCACGGGGGTCGTCTTCGCCGCATCCGTCGTGCTGCTGGTCCGCCTGCTCTCGATCGGACTGCGCGAGGGGACGTACCCCGTGCGCAGCCGGATCGGCTGGCAGGCGTGGACGATCGAGCGCCTCCTGGACTCCGCCCGCACCGTGCTGTTCCCGGTGTATTCGAGCCTGTTCACACCGGTCTGGCTGCGGATGCTCGGTGCCCGGGTCGGTCGGGACGTGGAGGCGTCGACCGTGCTGCTCATCCCCTCGCTCACGTGGATCGAGGACGGCGCGTTCCTCGCCGACGACACGATGGTCGCCTCCTATGAGCTGCGGGGCGGGTGGCTTCGCCTGGGACCCGTGCGGATCGGCAAGCGCGCGTTCCTCGGCAACTCGGGCATGGCCGCCGCCGGACACCGCGTGCCCCGCGACGGGCTCGTGGCCGTGCTGTCGTCCGCGCCAGTGAAGGCGAAGCCCGGCTCATCGTGGCTGGGCTCGCCCGCCGTGCGCCTGCGCCGCGTGACGGCCGAGGGCGACCAGAGCCGCACCTATCAACCGCCGTACCGCCTGCGGGTCGCGCGGACACTGTGGGAGCTGTGCCGCATCCT
>Ga0182739_1000705_pt1 | contig 39511 bp, 34 predicted proteins | sample eDN5th30CBELigBY_FD_128873 | JGI IMG/M metagenome (GOLD analysis project Ga0182739, IMG submission 128873) | Enriched backyard soil microbial communities from Emeryville, California, USA - eDNA 5th pass 30_C BE-Lig BY (version 2) (version 2) | ecosystem: Environmental > Terrestrial > Soil >... | reverse complement strand
TCGAAGGCTGGTGAGTGGTCAGAGACCACCAGCATCGAGGGAGGCCCGCCTCATGCGACGGAGCGACCCAGGGTGAGGAATTTCGATGAGCAGAAGTGGGGAATTTCAGTGAGCGCCGTCAGCCTCAGGGCAGCGCACCCATCCCCTGGTCGAACGAGGTGCTGCACTTGATCGCACCCGCCTTCATGCTGATCGACCTCGTCATCGCTCAGAGCCGACAGAAGATCCGCTGGAGCGCACTGGCCGTGATCAGCGCATTCCCTCTCGCGTGGTGCGTCTACACACTGGTTCGCGGGCCACTGATCATCAGCCCGCTCACTGGCGAACGACCGTGGTACCCCTACCCCTTTCTCAACCCATTCGCCGACGGCGGCTGGGCGTCCGTGCTGGTGTACGTCGCCGTCATCGCCGTTGCCGTACTAGCGATCGGCGCGATGGTCGTGGCATGGATCCGAAGAGATCGCACGCGGCCCCCTCGAGGAGGGTCGGGTCCACGCGCTCTAGAGGACGCTCGTAGTCTCGGCCGATAACCTGGATCGTTCGATCGAGATGCAGATCCGGTCGCCGGAGAGCCTCATCCGAGCGCATCGCGCCTTCGAGGCGGGGCCGTTGGAGTCGACGACGATCGCGCTTCGGGGGACGACGTGCGTGCGGTACGGATTCGACGACTCTGATGACATTGATCTCCGGAACGTGTGTCATCAAGTCTGTCAAGATCCCTGATCACGGGCTGACCTCGTGACATCTTGAAAGACACCGTGCAGAAGCGCGTACCGAGATCCACGACTCCAGAGCCGGTCCCCTCCGTGTGTCCGGCGGTGTCAGTGGCCCGGCCTAGGCTCAACGCATGTCACGCGTCATCTACAACACCGCCGTCACACTCGATGGGTTCCTTGCCGATCCCGACGACTCCCTCGACTGGCTCTTCGCCGTCCCGGGCGCAGCCGAAGCCGAGAACGAGATGGAGCCTTTCCTCGCGGACGTCGGCACGATCGTCATGGGTTCGACCACCTACGAGTGGATCTGGGAGCACGAACTCAGCGCAGCCCCGGAGCGGTGGCCGGAGTTCTACGGCGATCGCACGGTCTTCGTGTTCACCAGTCGCCAACTCCCCTCCCCGCCGGCAGCGTCCAACATCGCCTTCGTCCAGGGCAGCGTGGATTCGCTGTGGTCACGTATCGCAGCCGCCGCTGGCGAACGGAACGTCTGGCTCGTCGGTGGTGGCGACCTCGTCGGGCAATTCGCGGATGCGGGCCATCTCGACGAAGTGCGTGTCTCGATCGCGCCGGTCACGCTCGGGGCGGGTCGCCCCCTCCTCCCCCGCCGTTTCGCATCGGATCGTCTCCGGCTCGAAGCAGTCCGTCGGGTCGGTCAGTTCGCGGAGCTCACGTACTCCTTCCGCTAGCACCTGTGGATAACCCCGCGACGAGCACGGCGCCGGATTAGCGTGGTCGCGTGATGCGCGTGTGGAAGACGGCGACTGTGGCTCTCGTCGCGGCACTGATGGTGAGCGGATGCTCGGGCAACGACGCCCCGGCACCCGAACCCACTCCCCTGTTCACGAGCGATGAAGAGGCGTTCGCGGCCGCCGAGGAGACCTACCGCGCGTACGTCGACGCGCTGAACCAGGTAGATCTGAGCGACCCCGAGACCTTCGAGGCCGTGTATGCGTGGACAACGGGCGACGCGAATGCCGGCGAGCGCACGAACCTGTCACGGATGCACGCTGATGAGTGGAGAGTTGCTGGCGAGTCCATTGTCCAGGGATTCGAAGGCGTAAGCGCCACTGAAGCGCTCGTCCAAGCCCTCGTTTGCATCGATGTCTCGGCAGTGACACTCGTTGATGTCGATGGAACGACGCAGGTTGGCACGGATCGCCCCGACCTGAATAATCTCTCGGTTCAGTTGGTGGCGGGTCCATCGGCGACTGGTCTGCAGATTTCCACTAGCAACGCGGTCGCGAGCGGACCATGTCAGTAAGGTCACTCGCTGCGATCTCATTGCTCACACTGGCTATGTCAGCGTTCTCGATGACGCAGTCGGCTTCCACTTGTCAGGGCAGCTCGCTTTGGTCCTCCTGCTCCGCCACGTCGAACGGTTCCCAGGTGGACGTCTCCGGGACGACCACGTCGCCTCCGAGCTCGAACGGTTCGAAGTCCCCCGACGGCGGCCCCGGGACAACCGCGCCGACCCCGACACCCTCGCCTACCCCGTCCAAGCGGTGGGACCCGGACGATCCATTCAAAGACCGTGGCGACTACCAGGTCGTCATGTTGCCGCGGGTAACCGCATCCGACCTCGCCTCCTTCGTTCCCGACACCCCGACGGCAGCGGGAGAACCCGCCGGTCTCGGCGTCGTCGGCATGCCCACCAACCTCCTCGCCAGCGCGAGCGAGCAGACGCTCACCGGCCGCCTGTTCGAGTACGACGTCCAGGTGCGGTTCGTGCCCCGCGGGTTCCGGTTCGACTACGGCGACGGCACGTCGCGCACGACCACGACCGGCGGAGCATCCTGGGCGCGCCTCGGCCTTGCCCCCTACTCCCCCACCGCCACGAGCCACACGTACAGCGCGCCCGGCAGCTACCGGGTCACCGTGTCGACGATCTACGACGCGTTCGTGCACTTCGGCATCGGCACCTGGCGACCGGTCACCGGACCCGTCACCTCCCCCGCCGCGACCTACGACGTGCGCATCGTCGAGATCTCCACAGCGCTCGTCCTCCGCACCTGCGCGGAAGACCCCCGCGGCCCCGGCTGCTGACCAACCCGCAACCCACCACAAGCCTCACGCCGTCGGCGACACCGTCGTCCACGACGCGAACTTGGGTTGCCGGCCATCCCCGGAAGAGGTTCCCGTCAGTCGTCGCCGCACCCATGGACCCACGTGCTCGCGGTAGTAGGCCCACCCGGTCAGCGATCCGGCACCGCGCTCGGGCAGCGCCCACCACTCCTCCGGCGGCTCGTGGACGAGCGCATCGAGGACCCGGGCTGCTACCCGGTGATGTCCACGCGCGTTCATGTGCAGGCGATCTTCCGACCAGAACGGTGGGGATCCGAGATCCGTGTCAGGCCAGTTGAGTGCGCGGACGACGTCGTCGCGGCCACGCATCCGATCGACGACCGCGCGGGACAGCATGTCACCGCGGCGCTGGATGAGACGGCCCATGGGAAGTTGCCGCGACGGGTTGGCACCGGAGAGCAGGATGAGCCGGACGCCCTCCTCGTCGCACCGCCGCAGCACATGTGTGAATGCGTCGGCGATGTGCGGAACCGTCGTTCGCGGGCGGAGCATGTCGTTGCCGCCACCGTTGAACGAAAGGTGCGTCGGACGCAGCGCGAGCGCCGGCTCGAGCTGCTCCTCGACGATCGGCCAGACGAGCTTGCCTCGGATGGCGAGATTGGCATACTCGATGGCCTCACCGGATGCATCCGCCCATCCTTGCGCGACAAGATCCGCCCAGCCACGGGTGCGGCCGTCGGGCAACTCGTCGCCGACACCCTCGGTGAAGGAGTCGCCGATCGCGACGTAACGGACGGAAGCCACCGAAACAGACTACGGCCGAGTCGGCGTCAGTCCGAGAGCAGCTCGTGAACGCGCGGAACGACCTGCGTTCCATAGAGCTCGATCGAGCGCATCATGTGCTCGTGCGAAAGCGTACCGTTGGAGAACTTCAGGTCGAAGCGGTCAACCCCCAGCGTGCGCACCGTGGCCGCGATCTTACGCGCGACCGTCTCGGGCGACCCGGCGTACACGGCACCTTCAGGCCCGACATCCTGCTGGAAGCGCATGCGACTGTACGGAGGCCAGCCGCGCTCCCGCCCGATCGTGTTCTGCAGCGCCTCGAATCCCGGATACGCCTCGTCCCACGCCTGCTGATCTGTCTCCGCGACGTGGCCGGGCGAGTGCACTCCGACGGGCAGCGACTCACGCCCGAACTGGGCGGTCGAGCGGTGGAACAGGTCGACGTACGGCCGGAACCGCTCCGCAGGACCGCCGATGATCGCGAGCATCAGCCCGAACCCATACCGCGCGGTCCGCACGACTGACTCGGGGCTGCCACCCACGCCGATCCACGCCCGCAGTCCGTGCTCCGTCTTGGGGAACACGTCCGCGTTGTCCAGGGCGGCGCGGGTGCGACCCTGCCACGTCACGGGCTCCTCGCGCATCAGTTGTGCGAACAGATCGAGCTTCTCCTCGAAGAGGATCTCGTAGTCCGTGAGGTCGTACCCGAACAGCGGGAACGACTCGATGAACGAGCCACGCCCGAGAATCACTTCCGCACGTCCGGATGACACCGCATCAAGCGTCGCGAACCGCTCGTACAGGCGCACCGGATCATCGCTGGAGAGCACCGTCACGGCCGTACCCAGATGGATGCGCTGAGTTCGCGCAGCGGCGGCTGCGAGCACGATCTCGGGGCTCGAGACCGCGAACTCGCGGCGGTGGTGCTCCCCCACTCCGAAGAACGAGAGTCCGACCTTGTCTGCGAGTTCCGCTTGCGCGACCACGTTACGGATCGTCTGCGCGTCGCTGAGCAACGCGCCGTCGGCACCCTTCGTGACGTCACCGAAGGTGTCCAGACCCAGCTCGACCGTGCGTGTCATGTTCGCTCCTGTCCATTCGCATGCATGTAACGGCAGAGGTGGTCCGGGCATTCCCACACACCGGTGATCGAGTAGCGCCCGCAGGGCGCGCTACTCGATCACCCTTCGCGGATCAGGGGGCGAGGAGGGCGGAGCGGAGGGTGTCGAGACCGACGCCGCCGATGTCGAGCGCCCGCTTGTGGAAGCTCTTGATCGCGAAGTCCGAACCCTCCTTCTCGGCGACCTGGTCACGCAACTGCTCCCAGATGCGCTGTCCCACCTTGTAGGAGGGGGCCTGCCCCGGCCAACCGAGATAGCGGTTCACCTCGAACTGCACGAACTCATCCGGCATGTTCACGTTGCGACGCATGAACGCCAACGCGTAGTCGGCGTCCCACACGCCGTCGCCCTCGAGCGTCGGCTTCTCCAGGTGCACGCCGATGTCGAGGACGACGCGGGCCGCGCGCATCCGCTGCCCATCAAGCATTCCCAGGCGGTCGGCTGGGTCCTCGAGGTAGCCCAGCTGCTCCATGAGCCGCTCCGCGTACAGCGCCCAGCCCTCCGCGTGACCGGACGTGCCCGCGAGCAGGCGACGCCACGAGTTCAGCTGCGCCCGGTTATACACGGCCTGCGCGATCTGCAGGTGATGCCCCGGCACCCCCTCGTGATACACCGTCGTCAGCTCGCGCCAGGTGTCGAACGAGTCGACCCCCTCCGGAACCGACCACCACATGCGACCGGGCCGGGAGAAGTCGTCCGTCGGGCCGGTGTAATAGATGCCGCCTTCCTTCGTCGGCGCGATCATGCACTCCAGGCGTCGGATCGGGTCCGCGATGTCGAAGTGGGTCTCGCCGAGCTCGGCGACGGCACGGTCGCTCGTCGCCTGCATCCACTCCTGGAGCGCCTTGGTGCCGTGAAGCTTGCGGGATGCGTCCTGCTCGAGGAACGCGACAGCTTCCTCCACCGTGGACCCGGGCAGGATCTCATCGGCAATCGCCGACTGCTCGGCGACCATGCGGGCCAGCTCCTCGCGACCCCACTCGTACGTCTCGTCGAGATCGATCGCCGCACCGAGGAAGTGTCGCGACTGGAGCGCGTACAGTTCGCGGCCGACCGCATCCTTCTCCGTCGCCACCGGCGCGAGCTCCTGCGCAAGGAAGTCGGACAGCCGTTCATAGGCGACGCGCGCGGCGTTGGAATTGTCGTGCAGCTCGCGGGCGAGGGAGGCCGGCAGCTGGCCTTCCTCGGGCGCCGCCTCCCCTACGAACTCCGCGAAGAATCCGCTGTCATCGGTGTACCGCGCGACCTGCGTGACGACCTCGGTCACCTGGCGACGCGCCGGCACCACGCCCTGCGCGATCCCCTCGCGCAGCGTCTGGATGTACCCGTCGACGGCGCCCGGTAGTGCCTTCAACCGCCGAGAAACGACGCTCCAGTCCTCGGTCGTCGCCGTCGGCATCAGGTCGAAGACCTGCCGAATATCCTGGGCGGGCGAGGCGATCACGTTGAGATCGCGCAAGTGCCACTTCGCCTCGCTCAGCTCAATCGTCAACTCCAGCTCGCGCGAGAGGTCTTCCTTCGTGACGGCGTCGATCGCGTCCACCGGCGTGGCGGCGGACAGTTCCGCAAGCGTCTTCCGTGCCGCATCGATGTACTGCTCATGCCCGGCGGGGGAAAAATCGTCGAAGCGGTCGTTGTACTCGTCCCGGCCGATGTACGTCGCCAGCGACGGCGAGAGTTCGGTGAGGGTGTCTACCCACGCGTCCGCAATCGTGTCGACGGACGTAGGGGTGCGGGGCTGTTCGGTCATCCTTCGAGCCTAAACCCGCGGCCCCGCGATCACATCAACGGCCCGCGTCAGTGGGCGGCGTCGTCCCAGTCCGCTCCGCGCCCGACCTGGACATCCAGCGGCACGGTCAACTCGGCCGCATCCCCCATCCGTGTCCGCACGATCTTCTCCACCGCGTCCCACTCCCCCGGGGCGACCTCGACGACCAGTTCGTCATGGATCTGCATGAGCACCCGGGAACGCAGCTCCTGCGCGCGCAGCGACGCGTGGATGTGGAACAGCGCGATCTTCATGATGTCGGCGGCGCTGCCCTGGATCGGTGCGTTGAGGGCCGCACGTTCGGCGTTCTCGCGCAGCACCCGGTTGGGGCTCGTGAGGTCCGGGAACGGGCGCCGTCGTCCGAAGATGGTCTCGGTGTACCCGTCGACCCGCGCCTGCTGCACGGAACCGCGCAGGTAGTCGCGGACGGCGCCGAAGCGCGCGAAGTACTCCGTCATCAGCTCTTTCGCCTCGGACTGCTCGATCCGGAGCTGCTTACTGAGCCCGAAGGCGCTGAGGCCGTAGACGAGGCCGTACGACATCGCCTTGACCTTCGTGCGCATCGCGGCCGTGACGTCGGCTGGGTCGACGCCGAACACGCGTGCGCCGACGAAACGGTGCAGGTCCTCCCCCGTCCGGAAGGCCTCGATCAGCCCCGGGTCCTCGGAGAGGTGCGCCATGATCCGCATCTCGATCTGCGAATAGTCGGCCGTCAGCAGCGTCTCGTACCCTTCGCCGACCTCGAATGCTGCGCGAATGCGTCGCGACTCAGCCGTGCGCACCGGAATGTTCTGCAGGTTGGGGTCCGTGCTGGACAGGCGTCCGGTCTGGCTCCCCGTCTGTAGGTAGGTCGTGCGGATGCGACCGTCCGCGCCGATCGCGACATCGAGCGACTCGATGATCTGGCGGAGCTTCGTCGCCTCCCGGTGCTGCAGCAGAAGGTCCAAGAACGGATGCGGGTTGCTCTCCTGCAGATCGGCGAGCACGGCCGCGTCGGTCGAGTATCCGGTCTTCGTCTTGCGGGTCTTCGGCAGCTGGAGGTCCTCGAAGAGCACCTCTTGGAGCTGCTTCGGCGATCCGAGGTTCACTTCGCGCCCGATCGCCGCATACGCCTCCTGTGCGATGCCCTCTGCGCGCGCACCGAGTTCCCCGGAGAAACCGGAGAGCTTCGCATGCGAGACGGCGACGCCGGCCAGCTCCATGTCGGCCAGCGCGGACAGCGTGGGCAACTCGATCTCATCCAACACTCGCTGCACGCTGTCGGGCATCTCCGCCCGCTGCGCCTCGGCGACGCGCAGGGTGTACCACGACAGCTGCGCCGGTGTCGCACCCTCCGTCTCCGGCACGAGCTGCTGCGGGTCGGCTTCGGGGAGCGTCTCGTCGAGGTGACGATCGACGAGGTCGGCGAGCGTCTTGTCGGGGAAGCTGGGGCGCACGAGCCAACCCGCGAGCAGAGTGTCGAAGACGATGCCCGCGATATCGCCGCCGACGCGGCGCAGGGCCTTCACCTGGGGCTTCGCGTCGTGCAGCACCTTGGGGGCGTCGGAGGCGAGCCACAGGGCAAGGTTCGCCACGGCCGGATCCGCCGCGTCCGCATCCGGACCCCACGTCAGCTCGACGGCCTCCGTCGCGCTTGCCAGCCCGATCCGGTGTGGGCGTCCACCCTCGAGCGTGACGGTGACACCGACGGGATCGGCGGCGGGGCGAGCATCCAGCCACTGCGCGAGCTCCGTGCCCGTCAGTTCACGGGCCGCGGGTGCGTCCACCGCGGGCTCGCGCGACGCGGACGCCTCCGCATCCACGCCGACGGCCTCGAAGACACGCGGCAGAAGCGTCTTGAATTCCAGTCGGGCGAAGATGTCGCGCACGGCCTGCGCGTCGATCGGCTGTACCGCGAGGTCTGCCGGAGAGACCGGAAGCTCGACATCGCGCAGCAGCGCGTTGAGCTCCCGGTTGCGGCGGACATCGTCGAGATGCTCGCGCAGGTTACCGCCGACGACACCCGTCACCTTGTCTGCGTTCGCCAGCAACTGTTCGAGCGACCCCCATTGCGTGAGCCACTTCACCGCCGTCTTCTCCCCCACCTTCGGCACTCCGGGCAGGTTGTCGCTCGTCTCGCCGACCAGGGCCGCGATCTCCGGGTACGACGCGGGAGGCAGCCCGTACTTCTCCTGCACCGCTTCCGGGTCGTATCGCTTCAGTTGCGACACACCCTGCACGTTGGGGTACAGCAGCGTGACGTCGTCGGTGACGAGCTGGATCGTGTCGCGGTCACCCGAACACACCAGCACCCGGAAGCCGTCGGCCGCACCCTGCGTTGCGAGCGTCGCGAGAATGTCGTCGGCCTCGATCCCCTCCTTCTCGAGCACGCGGATGCTCATCGCCGCGAGGCACTCCTTGAGAAGGGGGATCTGTCCCTGGAACGGCGCGGGAGTCTCCGAGCGGTTGGCCTTGTACTCCGGGTACACGTCCGTCCGGAACGAGTGGCGAGACGTGTCGAACGCGACCGCCAAGTGGGTGGGCTGCTCCGCCTTGATGAGGTTCACGAGCATCGCGAGGAAGCCGTAGATGCCGTTGGTGTGCTGACCGTCCTTCGTGGTGAAGTTCTCGACGGGAAGGGCGTAGAACGCCCGGTATGCGAGCGAATGGCCGTCGACGACCAGGAGGGTAGGCTTTGCGGAGTCGGTCACCCTGTCAGCCTAGACGCGGCCCACGACACGGCGGATTCGACACCGAGCATTCGATAGCGAGCATCCGTCGCCGAACCGACGACAGCCGAGCATTCGATAGCGAGCATCCGTCGCCGATGAGGAGAGACATGGCAACGCAGCCCACCGACCGGCCCGTCGACGGACTCGAGTGGGCGCGCCAGCGTCCGCACGGCGACCTCGCCGAGAAGATGGGCTTCGAGTGGGTCGAGCTCACCGCCGAACGTGCGGTGGCGACGATGCCGGTCGCGGGCAACACACAACCGCTCGGGCTCATGCACGGGGGTGCGTACGTCGTGCTGGGTGAGTCGCTCGGGTCGATGCACGCGAACTTCATGATGCCGCCGGGACGGATGGCGCTCGGCGTCGACGTCAACGCGACGCACACGCGATCCGCCGCATCCGGACTCGTGACCGGCGTCTGCACGCCCCTGCACATCGGACGCAGCATGACGGTGCACGAGATCGTGATCTCGGACGATCGGGGGCGTCGGTTGTCGACGATCCGGATCACCAACGCCGTCCGCGACCGCCCGTCGGACTGATTCGTCCCGCGACGCAAGACCGGATCTCGGTCAGGACTTCTTCGGCGCGAGCTGCTCGATGATCGCCTTCGCCACGTCCTGCATCGTGAGGCGACGGTCCATCGACGCCTTCTGGATCCAACGGAACGCCTCGGGCTCGCTCAGGCCCATCTTCTCGTTGAGCAGGCCCTTGGCGCGGTCGACGAGCTTGCGGGTCTCGAAGCGCTCGACCATGTCGGCGACCTCGGCCTCGAGCGTGATGATCTGCTGATAGCGGCTCAGCGCGATCTCGATCGCGGGCAGCAGGTCGTTCGGGGTGAACGGCTTGACGACGTACGCGAGGGCGCCCGCGTCGCTCGCGCGCTCGACAAGTTCCTTCTGGCTGAAGGCGGTCAGGAGCACGACCGGTGCGATGTGGTTCTTGTTGAGCTTCTCCGCCGCGCTGATGCCGTCGAGGACGGGCATCTTGACGTCCATGATGACCAGATCGGGCCGCAACTCGGTCGCGAGCTGCACCGCGGTCTCGCCATCGCCTGCCTCGCCGACGACATCGAAGCCGTTGTCACGAAGGATCTCGACGATGTCGAGGCGGATGAGCGACTCGTCCTCCGCGACGACGACGCGTCGGGGGGCGGATGCCACGGGCTGGGCGGTGATGTCCTCGTCTGTCACCCCGCAATCCTACGGTATGCCTGAGCGCCGACGCGCGGGCGGGAGCTCCGCCTGCGGTATCGTCGAGGGACGTGCGCCGGTGTGGCGGAATGGCAGACGCGACCGACTCAAACTCGGTTGCCCGCAAGGGCGTGTGGGTTCGACTCCCACCACCGGCACGACTCCCGCATCCGCCGACCCCCGCACCCCCGGCGGTATGCCCCTCCGACTCAGGCACAGCCAACGTTGACTTGCCCCACTTTGCTGCCTGCGGGACGCAGAGGCAGCAAAGTGGGGCAAGTCAACGTTCCCGCGGCGGGCGTTCCCGTCGGGTTAGAGGCCGGCCTGGTAGATGGGGGCCTTGCCGTGGACGGCGTCGCCGATCTTGTGGATGCGGATGTCGTTCGTCGTGCCGATGATCCCGGGAGGGGATCCGGACACGACGACAACCTTGTCGCCGACCTGGGCCAGGTCGTTGCCGAGGAAGTACTCGTCCACCTGGATGAACATGCGGTCCGTGTGCTGCACGGGCTCGACGAGCGCCGAACGCACCCCCCACGTGAGCGCCATGCGGCGGCGGATCGCCGGCTCGGTCGCGAACGCGATCATGGGAATCTGCGGACGCAGACGCGACATGCGCCGCGCGGTGTCGCCGGACTCGGTGAAGATGCAGAGGAACCTCGCCTCCACGAACTCCGCCACCTCGTTGGCCGCGAGCGTGATCGCGCCGCCCTGCGTGCGCGGCTTCGCCGCGAGAGGGGCGATGCGCTCGAGACCGTGCTCCTCGGTCGACTCGATGATGCGCGCCATCGTCTGCACCACGATCACGGGGTACTCCCCCACGCTGGTCTCACCCGAGAGCATGACCGCGTCGGCGCCGTCGAGCACGGCGTTGGCGACGTCGGAAGTCTCCGCACGCGTGGGCACGGGACTCGCGATCATCGACTCGAGCATCTGGGTCGCCACGATGACGGGCTTCGCCATGCGGCGGCACAGTTCGACCGCACGCTTCTGCACGATCGGAACGGCCTCCAGCGGCAGTTCGACGCCCAGGTCACCGCGCGCGACCATGATGCCGTCGAACGCGTCGATGATCTCCTCGAGGTTGTCGACGGCCTGCGGTTTCTCGATCTTGGCGATGACCGGCACGCGCCGGCCCTCCTCCGCCATGATCTCGTGCACTCGCGTGACATCCGCCGCGTCGCGCACGAACGACAGCGCGATGAGGTCCGCACCCGTGCGCAACCCCCAACGCAGGTCGGCTTCGTCCTTTTCGCTCAGCGCGGGCACGCTGACGGCGACGCCCGGCAGGTTGATGCCCTTGTTGTTGGAGACCGCCCCGGCGACGACGACCTCGGTCGTGACCACGGTGCCGTCGGTCTCGAGCACCCGCACCCTCACCTTGCCGTCGTCGATGAGGAGGAAGTCGCCCGGCTTGACGTCGCCGGGAAGCCCCTTGAAGGTCGTCGAGACGAGGTCCTTCGTGCCCGGCACGTCGTCGATCGTGATGCGGAAGATGTCTCCCACTGCGAGGTCGTGCGGACCGTCGGCGAAACGACCGAGCCGGATCTTCGGCCCCTGCAGATCGACGAGTACCGCGACGGCACGCCCCGCGTCGTCGGCGGCCTTGCGCACGTTCGCGAACCGCTGCTCGTGCTCGGCGTACTCACCATGGCTCAGGTTGAAGCGGGCGACATCCACCCCCGCCTCGATGATCGCTCGGATCTGCTCGTACGAGGAGGTCGCGGGGCCCAGTGTGGCAACGATCTTGGCGCGTCTCATGGATTCCTTCACGCTCGGGAGTCGGGGATGGAAGCGCTTGCGGCGCCCGTGGCCCAGCCTACGCGGGCTGCAGACCGATTGCGACGTCGTGCGGGTGAACGGGACACGGCAACTGCGTCGAACCCATGAGGTACTCGTCGACGCGGGCGGCCGCGGCGCGCCCCTCCGCGATCGCCCACACGATGAGGGACTGCCCCCGACCGGCGTCACCCGCGACGAAGACGCCGGGGACATTCGTCTGGTAGTCCGACCCGCGCTCGACGTTGCCGCGGCCGGTGAACTCCGTGCCCAACTGCTCCGCGAGCTGAGCCTGCTCGGGCCCCGTGAACCCCATCGCGATGAGCACGAGGTCGGCCGGGATGTCGCGCTCCGTGCCGGAGCGGGGCACACGGCGGCCGTCGACGAACTCGGTCTCCGCGACCCGCAGCGCCCGCACCTCGCCCGCGTCGTTCCCCAGGAACTCGACGGTGGATGCGAGGTAACGACGCTCTCCGCCTTCCTCATGCGCGGACTGGACCTCGAACACCGACGGCATCATCGGCCAGGGCTGGTGGTCGGGGCGGGATGCGGGCGGCTGAAGCCCGATCGCGAGATTCGTCACGCTCAGGGCGCCCTGACGATGCGCCGTGCCGATGCAGTCGGCTCCGGTGTCACCGCCACCGATCACAACCACGTGCTTGCCCTCTGCGGAGATCTGGTTGGGCACGCTGTCGCCCGCCACAGCGTGGTTGGACTCGACGAGGTACTCCATCGCGAAGTGCACCCCGTCCAGGTCGCGCCCCGGGATCGGCAGCTCGCGCGGGACGGTCGCCCCCGTCGCGATGACGACGGCGTCATAACGGCTGCGCAGTTCATCCCAGGAGATGTCCACACCGATCTCGACACCGGCGCGGAAACGCGTGCCCTCATCCTGCATCTGCCGCAGGCGTCCTTCGATGTGGCGCTTCTCCATCTTGAAATCGGGGATGCCGTAACGGAGCAGACCACCGATGCGGTCGTCACGCTCGTACACCGCGACGGTGTGACCGGCGCGCGTGAGCTGCTGCGCGGCCGCGAGGCCACCGGGGCCGGACCCGACGACGGCGACCGTCTTACCCGTCAACCGTGCGGGCGGTTCGGGCTCGACCCAGCCGTTCGCGAATGCGTCATCGACCGTCGACACCTCGATCTGCTTAATCGTCACCGCCGGCTGGTTGATGCCGAGCACGCACGCGCTCTCGCACGGCGCGGGGCACAACCGCCCCGTGAACTCGGGGAAGTTGTTGGTCGCGTGCAGCCGTTCGATCGCCGCGCGGCCCTCCCCGCGCCACATGAGATCGTTCCACTCCGGGATCAGGTTGCCCAATGGGCAGCCCTGGTGACAGAACGGCACCCCGCAGTCCATGCAGCGTCCGGCCTGACGGCGCAGCACGGCCGATTCGCCCGGTTCGTACACTTCGCGCCAGTCGAGGATCCGCACCGGCACGGGACGGCGACGCGGAAGCTCGCGCTCCGTCACCTTGAGAAAGCCCTTGGGATCAGCCACCGGTCACCTCCATGATTCGCGACCAGACGACATCGCCGTCCGGATCAAGTCCTTCCGCGACCGCTTCCTGCCGCGTCTGCAGGACTGCGGCGTAGTCGCGCGGCAGCACACGGACGAAGTGGGCCGCCTCCTCCTCGAAGTCGTCCAGGAGTCGCCGCGCGACCGCGGAGTCCGTTTCGGCAAGGTGCCGCTCAAGAAGGTCGTGCAGCATCTCGACGTCGCCCGAACCCATGTCACGCAGTTCGAGTTCGCCGGATGCGAGTGCCTCCCGGTTCACGAGGTCGCGGTCCAGGCGGTACACATACGCCTCGCCCCCGGACATCCCCGCACCGAGGTTGCGTCCCGTCGGACCCAGGATGACGGCGAGTCCGCCCGTCATGTACTCGAGCGCGTGGTCGCCCACGCCCTCCACGACGGCGGTGGCGCCGGAGTTGCGGACGAGGAAGCGCTCCCCGACGACGCCGCTCAGGAACATCGTGCCCTGCGTCGCACCGTAACCGATGACGTTTCCGGCGATGACGTTCTCGCCGGCCGCGAAGCGTGCGCCGCGTGGGGGCCGGACCACGATCTGACCGCCCGAGAGTCCCTTGCCCACGTAGTCGTTCGAGTCACCCTCGAGACGCAGCGTGATGCCCGCGGGCATGAACGCGCCGAAGGACTGCCCCGCCGAACCGCTCAGGTTCACGACGATCGAGTCGGACGGCAGTCCGTGTGGACCGTGCGCGAGCGTCACGCGGTTGCCGAGCATCGTGCCGACGGCCCGCGCGGTGTTGCGGATCGGCAGGTCGATCTCGATGCGCCCGCCGGTCGCGATGACATCCTGTGCCCGTTCGATGAGCTGCACATCGAAGTGCTGATCGAGTTCGTGGTCCTGCCCGCGCGTGTTCTTGCGCGGAGCATCCGCGGCGAAGTCCGGTCCGTCCAGAATCGGCGCGAGATCCAGTCCACTCGCCTTCCAGTGCTCGATGGCGCCGTTCATGTCGAGCAGTTCGTGGTGGCCGATCGCCTCGTCGAGGGAACGGAAGCCGAGTTCGGCGAGGTATTCGCGGACCTCCTCCGCGATGAACTGCATGAAGTTCACGACGAACTCGGGCTTGCCACTGAAGCGGGACCGCAGCACGGGGTTCTGGGTGGCAACACCGACGGGGCACGTGTCGAGGTGGCAGACGCGCATCATGATGCATCCCTCGACGACGAGTGCCGTCGTGGCGAACCCGAACTCCTCGGCGCCGAGCAGGGCACCGATGACGACATCGCGTCCCGTCTTGAGCTGTCCGTCGACCTGCACGACGACGCGGTCACGCATGCCGTTGAGCATGAGGGTCTGCTGTGTCTCGGCCAGTCCCAACTCCCACGGGGTACCGGCGTGCTTGAGCGAGTTGAGCGGGCTCGCGCCCGTGCCGCCGTCGTGCCCGGACACGAGGATGACGTCGGCGAGGGCCTTCGCCGTGCCCGCCGCGACCGCGCCGATGCCGGACTGGCTGACGAGTTTGACGTGGACGCGGGCCTTCGGATTCGCGCGCTTGACGTCGAAGATGAGCTGCTTGAGGTCTTCGATCGAGTAGATGTCGTGGTGCGGCGGCGGGGAGATGAGCCCCACGCCGGCGGTCGCATGCCGCGTCCGCGCGATCCACGGATACACCTTGCCCGGCGGCAGTTGGCCGCCTTCCCCTGGCTTTGCGCCCTGGGCGAGCTTGATCTGGATGTCGTCGGCGTGCGTCAAGTACATGCTCGTGACGCCGAACCGTCCGGACGCGACCTGCTTGATGGCGCTGCGCCGCTCGGGATCGAGCAGACGCTCGACGTCCTCGCCGCCTTCTCCCGTGTTCGACTTCGCGCCCAGCGCGTTCATCGCGATCGCGAGCGTCTCGTGCGCTTCCTTGGAGATCGACCCGTAGCTCATCGCCCCTGTCGAGAACCGCTTGACGATCTCAGAAACCGGTTCGACCTCGTCGATCGGGACGGGCGGACGCTCCCCCGTGCGCAGCCGGAACAATCCGCGCAGGGTCTTCAGTTCCGCCGCCTGGTCGTCCACGAGCTTCGTGTACTGACGGAAGATGTCGTACCGGCGCGTACGCGTGGAATGCTGCAGACGGAACACCGTGTCGGGCGTGAACAGGTGCGGCGCGCCGTCACGCCGCCACTGATACTCGCCGCCCGTCCACAGCCGCTCGTGGGCGCGGGCCGCCTCGTCCTCCGGATAGGCGAAGTCGTGGCGAATCTGGTTCTCGGTCGCGATCTCCTCGATCCCGATGCCGCCGAGCTTGCTTTCCGTCCCCGTGAAGTAGGCGTCGACGAACTCGGCGCTGAGCCCCACGGCTTCGAACGCCTGCGCGCCCGCGTACGAGGACACGGTGGAGATCCCCATCTTGGACATGATCTTCAGGACGCCCTTGCCGAGCGCGTAGATGATGTTGCGCACGGCCTTCTCGGGCGTGATGTCCGTGATGAAGCCGGCGCGCACCAAGTACTCGACCGTCTCCATCGCGAGGTACGGGTTGACGGCCGACGCGCCGTAGCCGATGAGCGTTGCGACGTGGTGCACCTCGCGGACATCACCCGCCTCGACGACGAGCCCCACGCGCATCCGCGTCTGGTTCCGGATCAGGTGGTGGTGGACGGCGGAGACCATCAGCAGCGACGGGATCGGGACGAGGTCCTTGTTCGAGTCGCGGTCGGAGAGGATGAGGAACTCCGCGCCGGCCTCGATCGCCGCATCCGCCTCCGCACAGAGCTCGTCGATCCGTGCCTTCATCGTGCCGGGGCCCGCATCGAAGTGGTACAGACCCTTGAGCGTGACGGCGCGGCGACCGGGCAGTGTGCGCTCGATGTTCTGGATCTTGGCGAGCTCGTCGTTGTCGATCACGGGGAAGTCGAGCGTGATCTGCCGCGCGTGATCCGGCCCCGCCTTGAGCAGGTTGCGCTCCGGGCCCAGGCCCGTGCGCAGGCTCGTCACGACCTCTTCGCGGATCGAATCCAGCGGCGGGTTCGTGACCTGGGCGAACTGTTGCACGAAGTAGTCGAACAGCAGGCGGGGTCGCTCGCTGAGCACGGCGATCGGTGTGTCCGACCCCATGGCTCCGATCGGTTCGACACCGTTCTGTCCCATCGGTGTGATCAGGAGGCGGATCTCTTCTTCGGTGTACCCGAAGGTGCGCTGGCGGCGCGTGATGGAGGCGATCGGATGCACGATGTGCTCGCGATCGGGAAGCTCTGCCAGCTGCACGCGCTGGCGCAGCCACAGATCCCACGGCTCCGCGGCCGCGAGCTGTGCCTTGATCTCGTCGTCCTCGATGATGCGGCCGGCGGCCGTGTCGACGAGGAACATGCGTCCCGGGCGGAGGCGACCGCGACGCTTGATGCGCTCGGGTTCGATGTCGAGCACGCCCGTCTCCGAGCCGATCACGACAAGCCCGTCCGTGGTCTCCGTCCACCGGCCGGGGCGCAGACCGTTGCGGTCGAGCGTCGCGCCGACGAGCGTGCCGTCGGTGAAGATGAGGGCGGCAGGGCCGTCCCACGGCTCCATCTGCATCGAGTGGTAGTCGTAGAAGGCACGCAGCTCGGGACTGATGTCGGCCTGCTTCTCGTATGCCTCGGGGACCATCATCATGACGGCGTGCGGCAGGCTCCGCCCCGTGAGCGTGAGCAGCTCGAGCACCTCGTCGAACGAGGCCGAGTCGCTCGACCCGTCGGTGCAGATGGGAAGCAGCGGCGCGATGTCGCCGAGCAGTTCCGACTCGAGCTGCGATTGGCGCGCACGCATCCAGTTGCGGTTGCCGCTGACGGTGTTGATCTCGCCGTTGTGCGCGAGCATCCGCAGCGGTTGCGCGAGCGGCCACGAGGGGAAAGTGTTGGTCGAGTAACGCGAATGCACGACCGCGAGCTCGGTCGCGAACCGTTCGTCCTGCAGATCGGGGTAGAACGGTTCGAGTTGGAGGGTCGTGACCATGCCCTTGTAGCCGAGTGTGCGGCTGGACAGGGAAACAAAGTACGCGCCCAGCTCATGCTGGGCGCGCTTGCGAAGTCGATAGGCACGACGGTCGAGGTCAAGCCCGGACATCGCCGGCGCACCGCCGATGGCGGGACGGGACAGGAACAGCTGCTCGAACTCGGGGCGCGCGGCGAGGGCGAGCTTGCCGAGGTGCGCCTCGTCGACAGGCACCGTGCGCCACCCGAGCACGACGAGATCCTCGCTCGCGGCGATGCGGGCGATGCCCTCCTTGAGCGCAGAGCGCTCGGCGTCGTCACGCGGCAGGAACGCGAGACCGACCGCATACTCCCCCACGGCGGGCAGGTCGAAGTCGACGACCTCGCGCAGGAACGCATCCGGGATCTGGGTCAGGATGCCCGCACCATCACCCGTGCCGGCGTCGGAGCCGATCGCGCCGCGGTGCTCGAGATTGCGCAGGGCCGTCAGCGCCTGGTCGACGATGTCGTGCCCGGCCGTGCCGCGCAGCGTGGCGACCATGGCCAAACCGCAGGCGTCCTTCTCGAACGCGGGGTTGTACATGCCCTGCTTGGCGGGGAATCCGCCGAGGTCGCCGGGTCGTGCGCTCACGGCCATAGGAACCGTCCTCACTGAGTGGAAAACTGCGGGGGACGTCGTCGGCCCTGGAGATGGATGAAGCGCGTCGGGGGCTACTTCGTGGCGGCGCTGCTTGTGGCGGGTGCGTCTTCTCCGAGCTCGGACGCGGGGGGTTCGCTGACGTCGACGTACTCGGTGCCTAGCGATTGTACATCAGCGCTCGCCGTGGGCTTCTCGCGGCCCGGAACATAGACACTCGGCTCGAGTCCGAGGTGGCGGCGGCGCTGCACGAGCAGGATGATCACGCCGATGACGACACCGGCGATCGCGGCCCACACGTTCGTGCGCAGACCGAAGTAGATGTCGCTCGGATCGATCCGGATCGACTCCCACACGATGCGTCCCGCGCTGTACCAAATGAGGTACAGCGCGAACAGACGACCCCACTGCATCACGAACTTGCGTCCCGCCCAGAACAGCACGATCACGCCGAGCACGTTCCAGATCACTTCGTACAGGAACGTGGGGTGGAAGAGCGTTCCCTCGGGCAGCCCCTCGGGCCATGCCGGGTTCGGATAGTCGATCTCCAGGCCCCACGGCAGGGTCGTCGGCAACCCGAAGAGCTCCTGGTTGAACCAGTTCCCGAAGCGACCGATCGCCTGCGCGAGCAGCAGTCCGGGGGCGAGCGCGTCGGCGAATGCCGTGAAGCGGATGCCCGTCCACCGGCAACCGAGCCAGGCGCCGACACCACCACCGATGAGCGCTCCGTAGATTGCGATCCCGCCCTCCCAGATGTACAGGGCGGAGATCGGGTTGCCACCGGCACCGAAGTAGAAGTCCCAGTGCGTAAGGACGTGGTAGATGCGGGCGACGATGATCGCCAGTGGCACCGCGATGATCGCGATGTCCAGCACGACCCACGGTTCGGCACCGCGCCGCGTGAGGCGGTGGTTCGTGATCAGCGTCGCCACGATGATGCCGATGATGATGCACAACGCGTAGATGTGCACCGTCAGCGGACCGATCTGGAAGAAGCTGATGCCCGGGCTCGGAATGCTCAGGGGGGCGAAAGGCATGAGGGGAAGTCTACTTTCCAGAATGGACGGTGCCCGCGCGCAGTTCGCCCGCGAGCTCGCGCAGACGCGGCACTCCGCCCTCGCGCAGCGCACGCACGAGGGCCGTGCCGACGATCGCACCGTCGGCGTACTCGACGACGCCGGCGACCTGCGCCGCGTTGGACACTCCGATTCCGACGCACGCGTTCACGCCGAGTCCGAGTGCTTCACCGCGCGCACGCAGGCGCTCCACGAGGGTGCGCGCTGCCGCATCCAGTTGCGCCCGCTCCCCCGTGATGCCCATCGTCGACACCGTGTACACGAAGCCCGTGGAGTTCTCGATCACAAGGTCCAGTCGCTCGTCGGTCGACGTGGGCGCGGCCAGGAAGATCCTGTCGAGTCCCGTGCGCCGACTCGCGGCGATCCAGGCGTCGGCTGCCTCGGGGGTGATGTCGGGCGTGATCAATCCGGCGCCGCCGGCGGCGAGCAGGTCGTCGGCGTAACGGTCGACCCCGTACTGCAGCACGGGGTTCCAGTAACTCATGACGAGCACGGGGACATCGACGCGGCTTGTGATCTCACGGATCGCCGGGAAGAGGTCGCGCAGCCGGAACCCGGCGGCGAGCGCGGCCTGCGTCGCCTCCTGAATCACGGGACCGTCCATGACCGGGTCCGAGTAGGGCGGACCGAGTTCGAGCACGTCGGCGCCGCCCTCTGCCAGGGCGACGGCGGCTTCGATACTCGTGGGAAGGTCGGGGTAGCCGATCGGGAGGTAACCGATCAGGGCACCCCGGCCCTCTGCGCGTGCGGCGGCGATCGCCGCGTCCACCCGGCTCATGACCGATCTCCCTCGCCGTAGAGTCCGAAGTACTCGGCGGCGGTGGCCATGTCTTTGTCACCGCGCCCCGACAGGCACACGGCGATGATCGCGTCGGGACCGAGCTCCCGGCCGATACGGAGAGCACCGGCGAGGGCGTGCGCCGACTCGATCGCGGGAATGATCCCTTCCGTCTCGCTGAGCAGGCGCAGCGCCTGCATCGCCTCGTCATCGGTCGCCGGGATGTACTCGGCGCGTCCGATCGACGCGAGCCACGCGTGCTCCGGGCCGACGCCCGGGTAGTCGAGCCCCGCCGAGATGGAGTGGGACTCGATCGTCTGACCGTCCTCGTCCTGCAACACGTACGTGTGCGCGCCGTGCAGCACGCCCGGCGCGCCGCGCTCAATGGATGCGGCATGCCGCTCGGTGTCGACGCCGTCGCCGGCCGCCTCGACGCCGTAGAGACGCACGCCCTCGTCGTCGAGGAACGCGTCGAACATGCCGATGGCATTCGATCCGCCGCCCACGCACGCGACGACGGCGTCGGGAAGACGCCCGGTCTCCGCGCGCAACTGCTCGCGCGCCTCTTCCGAGATCACCTTCTGGAAGTCACGTACCATCGCGGGGAACGGATGCGGGCCTGCCGCCGTCCCGAAGATGTAGTTCGTCGTCTCGACGCTCGCGACCCAGTCACGGTACGCCTCGTTGATGGCGTCCTTGAGCGTGCGCGATCCCGTCTTGACGGCGATCACCTCGGCGCCGAGGAGCCGCATCCGGGCGACATTGAGCGCCTGACGCTCCGTGTCGACCTCGCCCATGTAGATCGTGCAGTCGAAGCCGAACAGCGCGGCAGCCGTCGCGGTCGCGACACCGTGCTGACCGGCACCGGTCTCGGCGATCACCCGCGTCTTGCCCAGGCGCCGCGTGAGCAGCGCCTGGCCGATGACGTTGTTGATCTTGTGCGACCCCGTGTGGTTGAGGTCTTCCCGCTTGAGGAAGATGCGCGCGCCGCCCGCGTGGGCCGCGAAACGGGGAATCTCGGTGATCGGCGAGGGGCGTCCCGCGTACGAGTGCAGCAGCCCCGTGAACTCGGCCGCGAACGCCGGGTCGGCCTTCGCCGCCTCGTAGGCCTCGGTGAGTTCGTCGATCGCAGCGATGAGCGACTCCGGCATGTACCGGCCGCCGAACTCGCCGAAGAACGGACCGTGCTGGTCGCGCAAACCGGTCATGCCGGCACCTCCAGGAATCGTGCAAGGGTCGCGACGGGGTCGCTCGTGACGAGCGCCTCCCCCACGAGAACGACGTCGGCGCCCGCCCGCCGGTAGTGCGCGACGTCTTCCGGACCGAGGACGGCAGACTCTGCGACCTTGATCGTGCCCGCGGGAATCCGGTCGGCAAGACGACCGAAGAGGTCGCGATCCAGTTCGAACGTGGAGAGGTTGCGCGCGTTCACCCCGATGAGACGAGCCCCCAGGTCGATCGCGCGATCCAGCTCCTCCGCGGAGTGGGTCTCCACGAGCGGGGTCATCCCGAGTTCGAGGATCAGCGCGTACAGACGCTCCAGAGTGGGCCGGTCGAGAGCCGCGACGATCAGCAGGACGAGGTCCGCGCCCGCGGCGCGCGCCTCGAACACCTGGTATGGCGTCGCGATGAAGTCCTTGCGCAGGACCGGCAGCGAGACGGCGGCGCGGACGGCATCCAGGTCGGCAAGGCTGCCTTTGAAGCGGCGTTCCTCGGTGAGCACGGAGATCGCGGACGCACCGCCCTGCTCATACAATCGGGCCTGGTGCGCGGGATCGGGGATGTCGGCGAGGTCGCCGCGCGACGGACTCGCGCGCTTGACCTCGGCGATGATCTTCACGATGTCGGCGGGCGCGAGCGCGGCGAGAGCATCTCGCGCGGCCGGGCGCGCAAGGGCATCCCGTTCGACGACAGACAACGGCCGTGCCGCCTCGCGGCGCTGGGCGTCCTCGACGGCGCCGGCCGTGAGGTCGGCGAGCACGATCAGTGCGCTTTCGGGGTGTACTTGTCCCCGCCGACGCCGTATCCGGCCTTGGCCATGATCCAGCCGACGAGCAGTCCCACGACGAGCAGCCCCGCGGATGCCCACACCATCACCGGCATGTCCAGCACGAAGAACAGCGTCCCGAACGCGAACGCGGTGAGCATGATGACGACGGCCGTCCACGCCGCCGGAGAGTGTCCGTGACCAGGATCGGTGATGTCGTTGCTCATGAGGGACTCCTTGCTGTTCTCCGGCGCTGCTGTAGGGCCGTTCTGCGGCGGCGCGCCCAGTCTATCGGTGCGCGCGAGATCGTTCGGTCAGCGCGTCGGATCGTCGCCGCGGGAGAGTCCGTCCCACGCGTCGAAGGCGTCGACGGGTGCGGCGCGGACTGCCGCCCCGTCCTGCGCCGGCGCGGACACCTGTTCCGGCAGGGACGCCCGCCCCGACTCCTGGCCCTGCTCCTGGCCCTGGCCCTGGTCCTGGCGCGACGCCTGCTCGCCGGCCCGGTAGCGGCGTCCGGTCGCGCGCCAGCGGTGCGCGCCCAGCAGGATCAGGATGCCCGCCAGTGCGACCAGCACGCCTCCGACCGCGGCGATCCACGGCCACGCCGTGGCCGCGATGGTCTCCACGATCTCGGCGAGCGTCTCCTCACCCGCGATCCCGGTCGCCGTCGTGACGGTGCTCGCGACCGCCGTCAGCGGCGCCGTCGCGGCGATCGGGATCACGAGGACGGACAGCGTCCCGCCGACGAGCACGGTCAGTGCGCCGATCACGTAGGCGAGGACGCGACCCGCGATCGAGAGCGCAGTGGCAAGCGCGAGGGCGGCCAGGCTCAAGGGCGCCAGCACCGGCAGTGCGGCGTCCCCGGACACGCTCAGGGGCGCGTCGGGGCTGTCGTGCAGGATGACCGTCAACCACGTCTGGGTCGAGGCGAGCAGTCCGGCCGCCGCACCGATGAGGGCGACGAGCACGCTCGTCAGCCGCGAGCCGAGACGTCCGCCCGAGCGGGTCACGCATCCTCCCCGATGCCGGAGATCGCCCGCAGATCGCGTCCGTCGAAGCACGTGCGCGTGCCGGTGTGGCAGGCGGGACCATGCTGGTGGACGCGCACGAGGAGGGCGTCACCGTCGCAATCGCGCTGGACGCTGTGCACGAGTTGGTAGTTACCGGACGTGTCGCCCTTGCGCCAGTACTCCTGACGGGAGCGCGACCAGTAGGTCACTCGGCCCGTCGTGAGCGTACGGCGCAGCGCCTCCGCATCCATCCACCCCAACATGAGCACTTCTCCCGTGTCGTGCTGCTGCACGATCGCGGCGACCAGACCCCGGTCGTCGAAGGTCACGTCGTCGAAAGGCACGTCGGCGATGCTCGCGTCGACGCTGGCGGCAGTGTCCTCGCCTGCCGGTCCGGGGGCGTTCACGCGGGCACCTCCCGCACGGCGATGCCGCCCGCCGCCATCGCCGCCTTGACCTGACCGATCGTCAACTGTCCCGAGTGGAAGACGGATGCGGCGAGCACGGCGTCTGCGCCCGCATGCACAGCGGGCGCGAAGTCCTCGGCACGACCCGCTCCCCCCGAGGCAATCACGGGCACGCTGGCGATCTCGCGCATGAGACGGGTGAGCTCGAGGTCGAAACCGTTCTTCGTCCCGTCGGCGTCGATCGAGTTGACGAGCAGTTCGCCCGCACCGCGTTCGATCGCCTCGCGCGCCCACGCCAGCGCATCCCGATCGGTCTCGGTGCGTCCGCCGTGCGTCGTCACGACGAATCCGGACGGATAGGTATCGTTCGGTCCGCCGACGGCGCGTTTGACGTCGAGGGAGAGGACAAGCACCTGGGCCCCGAACCGGTCGGCGATGTCGTCGATCAGGCCCGGTCGGGCGATCGCGGCGGAGTTCACCCCCACCTTGTCCGCGCCGACCGCCAGGAGCCGGGCGACGTCGTCGCTGGAGCGCACTCCCCCGCCGACAGTGAGGGGGATGAAGACCTGCTCTGCCGTCCGACGGACGACGTCGTAGGTCGTCGCGCGTTCGTCGACCGTCGCGGTGACGTCGAGGAATGTCAGCTCATCCGCGCCCTGCGCGAAGTAGAGCTGCGCGAGTTCGACGGGGTCGCCCATGTCACGGAGGTTCTCGAAGTTGACGCCCTTGACGACGCGCCCCGCTGCGACGTCGAGGCACGGGATGACGCGGCAGACGAGGCTCATTACAGCCTCGCGTTGTGGATCGCGGTAACAAGGATCGCGCGCGCACCGATGGCGTAGAGAGCATCCATGACCTGATTGACACCCGCGCGCGGTGTCATCACGCGCACGGCCACCCAGGCGGGGTCCCGCAACGGCGACACGGTGGGCGACTCGACGCCCGGTGCGACCTCGACGGCACGATCGACGAGGTGCGCGGGCAGGTCATAGTCGACCATGACGTAGCGGCGGGCGACCATGACGCCGCGCAGCCGACGCAGCAGCGTCTCGGTGCCTTCGGCCTCGTTGGGTCCCGCGACAAGCACGGCCTCGGACTGCAGGATGACCGGTCCGAACACCTCCAGTCCGGCCTGGCGGAGCGTCGTCCCCGTCTCCACGACGTCGGCGATCGCATCGGCGACGCCCAGCCGCACGGCGGATTCGACGGCACCGTCGAGCGGGACGAGGTCGACCGCGATGCCGTGGCCGTCGAGGAATGCGTCGACGAGTCCCGGATAGGAGGTCGCGATCCGCAGCCCCTCCAGATCGGCGAGCTCGCTGTAGCGGCCCGGGGGCGCCGCGAAACGGAACGTCGACCCGGCGAACCCGAGTGCTTCGATCTCGCGGGCGCCGGGCATGCGCGCATCCCGCAACAGATCGCGGCCGGTGATGCCGACATCCAGGGCGCCGGAGCCGACGTAGGTGGCGATGTCTTTGGGTCGGAGGTAGAAGAACTCCACGGCGTTGACCGGGTCGATCACGTGGAGGTCCTTGGGGTCGCGGCGGCCGGTGTAACCGGCTTCGGCGAGCATCTCGGCGGCGGTCTCGGCGAGCGAGCCCTTGTTGGGCACGGCGATGCGCAGCATGACAGGCTTTCGGGTCGTTTCGGTCAGGGTCGGCGGCGCATCAGAGATGTCGGTAGACGTCGTCGAGGGTCAGGCCCTTCGCGAGCATGAGGACCTGCAGGTGGTACAGCAGCTGCGAGATCTCCTCGGCGGCGGCGTCCTGCGATTCGTACTCGGCGGCCATCCACACTTCGGCCGCCTCCTCGACGATCTTCTTGCCGATCGCGTGCACACCCGCATCCAGTTGGGCGACCGTCCCGGATCCCTCGGGGCGCTCCCGCGCCTTGCGGGCGAGCTCGGCGAACAGCTCGTCGAATGTCTTCACCCTGCCAGGGTACCGGGCGCATCGCACGCCCGTGTTCAGTGGGCGAGGGCGCTCAATCCGATGACGAGCAGCCCGAGCGCCGAGGTCACGAGCGCGCCGAGCAGTCGCATGGGCCAGCGGCGCCCGTTGCGTGCGGCGTTGAGCCACCCGATCACGGCGAGCACGACCACTCCCACGAGCAACGCCATATCGTACGCGTCGTCCTCGTCGAGGACGCCGAAGGATCCGAGCGCGAGAAGGATCGTGGGCGGGAGCATCGCCAGCAACATCCCGATCGAGTGGCGCATCGCGTGCCCGATCTTGACGTGCAGCGCGTCCGTCTTGCGAGCCGGATCGCCGCCGGCCGCCACGACGCCGGCGTACACGTGCGCGAGCCAGAAGATGACCATGGTCCCGACGACGTACAGCAGCACCTCGAGGTCGGTGTCGTAGTGCTCGCCGATCGCGATGAGCGCCGTGACGAGCACGACGCCGTAGATGCCGTGCTCGCCGGTGTACGCGCTCAGCATCCCGCGGGCGTGATCCTTGATCGGCATGATCAGCGCTGGTGGGCGTGGTGTCGATGGGCGAGGTCCCGCAGCGCGTGGATCGCCGCATCCGGGTCGGCTTTGCCGAACACCGCGGATCCGGCCACGAACGTGTCGGCGCCGGCCTCGGCGGCCTGCGCGATCGTGGACTCGGAGATCCCGCCGTCTACCTGGAGCCACACGGCGGATCCGCGACGCGCGGCTTCGTCGGCGAGCATCCGGAGCTTGGGCATCGTCTCGGGCATGAACGACTGTCCACCGAACCCCGGCTCGACCGTCATGACGAGGATCTGATCGAACTCGTCGAGGACGTCGAAGAGTCCGTCGACGGGGGTTGCGGGCTTGACCGCGACTCCCGCACGGGCGCCGATGGCGCGCAGGCGACGCGCGACTGCGATGGGGTCCGGCGCGGCCTCGAGGTGGAAGGTCACGGATGCGGCGCCGAGTTCGGCGTACTCGGGTGCCCAGCGTGCCGGATCATCGATCATGAGGTGCACGTCCAGCGGCACCGGACTGGTCTGCTGAATCCGGCCCACCATCTGCGGACCGAACGTCAGGTTCGGCACGAAGTGGTTGTCCATGACGTCAACATGCACGAAGTCGGCGCCCGCGATGCGTGCGAGCTCGGCCTCCATGTTGACGAAGTCGGCGGCGAGGATGCTGGGGTTCACGCGAACGGTGTCATGGTGCACAGTTCATTATCCCGACGCCGGCGCCCTATCGGTCGGCGGATGTGCCCTGTCGGTCGGTGGATGTGCCCGGCTCGGCCTTGCGGAGCAGTGCGACGAACATGGCGTCCGTGCCGTGCCGGTGCGGCCAGAGTTGCGCGTGGTCGCCGCCGCCGACGGGTTCGGGCAGATCGAGTGTGTCGCGCGCGACGGACTGGAGCACGACGCGGGTGTCCAGCTGCTCGACGCCGCCGCGGCGCACGGCGTCCGCGACGATCCCGGCGGTCTCGGCCAGGTGCGGCGAACACGTGACGTAGGCGAGCACGCCCCCCGGCACGAGGGCGCGGAGGCCGGCATCGAGCAGTTCGGCCTGGAGTGCCGCGAGCTCGGGAACATCATCGGGCTGCTTGCGCCAGCGGGCTTCCGGTCGACGACGCAGCGCTCCGAGTCCGGTGCACGGCGCGTCGACGAGCACCCGGTCGTAGGTGCCCTCCGCGCGCGCCGCACGCTCTCGGCCGTCCTCTTCCGACACATCGACGTCGATCGGGACGCCGGCGACGGCACGGCGCACGAGACCCGCGCGTGCGGGGGTGATCTCGTTGGCATCGAGCACGGCCCCATGCGCGAGTGCTTCCGCGGCGAGCACGGCCGTCTTGCCGCCGGGACCGGCGCACAGATCGAGCCAACGCTCCCCTTCCCGCACGGGCAACGCGCGGCTGAGGGCGAGGGCAGCCAACTGCGAACCCTCGTCCTGCACGCGCATCCGTCCACCGGACGCGTCGATCAGCGCCTCCGGGTCTCCCGCGGGCGCGGTGAACCCGATCGGCGAGTACACACTTCGGCGCGACTCGGCGGGGATCTCGGCCAGTCCTGGCAGTGCCGCCATCGTCACCGACGGCGCGGCGTTGTCGGCGGCGAGCAGCTCCTCCAGTTCGTCCGCACGCCCCTCCGCGGCGAGGGCGCGGCGCAGGGCGCGCACGATCCAGACCGGATGCGCGTGCTCGAGGCCGAGGCGTTCGTCGTCGCTCCGCGCGGTCGCGAGCACCCGTTCCCGCCAGGTCCCCGGATCCTCGCGTGCGATCGCGCGCAGCACGCCATTCGCGAAGCCCGTCGCGGCACGACCGGCGTGCGCCCGGACGAGCTCGACACCCTCATTGACGGCCGCGTGGCTGGCCACACGCGTGGACAGCAGTTGGTGCACGGACAGACGCAGCGCATCACGCACGGGCGGGTCGATCTCCGCGACGGGACGACGCGCGGCGAGGGCGATCACGGCGTCGTAATAGCCCCGACGTCGCAAGGTGCCGTACGTGAGCTCGGTCGCCAACGCCGCATCCGCCGGGCTCAGGTCCGCCCGGACGATCTCCGCGGGCAGCAGGAGGTTGGCATACGCGTCGGACTCCTCGACGGCCCGCAGAACCGCATACGCGACACCGCGTGCGGGCTGGAACGGCGCGCGTTTGGGCGCGGTGGCGGTGCGTTTGGGCGCGTCTGCGGTGCGTCGGGGTGCGGCGGTCTGGCGGGGCCGCTGGCGGCTCATGTCGGATCTCCCGTGACCGTCGTCGGGTTCTCCGGAGCATCCACCCGCACTTCGTCCGTGCGCAGCCCGCGCCACCAGTCCGTCGCCGCCATCGCGGGCTTCCCCGCGGGCTGGACCCGGACCAACTGCAGTGCTTCGTCGGCGGTGCCGATCAGCACATCGCGACCGATGAGCCGGATCGTGCCGGGCGGCAACCGATCGCCGGACGGAGCGGGACGTACTTCGAGCAGCTTCAGTCGGGCGCCGTCGATCGCGGTGTGCGCGCCGGGTTCCGGCGTCACACCCCGGATGCGGTCGAAGACGACACGCTGCGGCAGATCCCAGCTGATGCGGCCGTCTGTGAGCTGCAACTTGGGCGCGAAGGTCGGCTCCCCCACCTGCGCGGTGTCGCGCGCGCACCCGGCGGCGACGTCGGCGACGACATCCGCCAGGAGGGATGCTCCGCTGTCGGCCAGCGCGGCGAGCACGTCGCCCGCGGTTGTACCCTCCGGCACGTCGTACTCCGTCGTGCCGAGGAGATCACCCGCATCCAACTCCGGGACGAGACGGAACACACTCGCGCCCGTGGTCCGCTCCCCCGCGATCAGCGCGCGCTGCACCGGCGCCGCGCCGCGCCAGCGCGGCAGAAGGGAGAAGTGCAGGTTGATCCACCCTTCGCGGGGCAGCGACAGCAGGGGCTCGCGCACGAGTCCGCCGTACGCGACGATCACTCCGAGCTCGGCGTCGAGAGCGGCGACGCGTTCGGTGACGGCGGCGTCGAGGTGATTCGCGCGGATCACGGGCAGTCCGAGCTCCTCCGCGGCGACGGCCACCGGGGAGGGGGTGAGGATGCGCTTGCGTCCCAACGGTGCGTCGGCGCGCGTGATGACCGCCGCGATGTCGTGACCCGCCGCGGCGAGCGCGCGGAGCGAGGGAAGCGCCGGTTCGGGTGTCCCGGCGAAGACCAGTCGCATCGTCCTCCTCATGGCACGGGCCTCACAACTCCGGCTCGGGCACGTCGAGGCGCACTCTGAGTGTAGCCGGGGCGCCTCCGCGCGAGCGGCCCCGGGCCGGGCGACGCGTGCGCAGTGCGGCTTGGACGACGCTCGCGCGCAGGCTCGCGGCGACCGCCGCACCCTCGGCGTAGTCGAAGCGCACGAGCGCGCGGAACGCACCCTCGTCCCCCGCCGGCGACGGTCGCGCATCGTGAAGAGAGGGCCGAAGGACGGGGCCGAGGATATCGTCGGAGCGCAGGGAGGGGACGGCAGCGCGCAGGGCGGCGAGGGCGCCCTCGAGCACGGCGGGCGGACCATCCACGGCCGCGATACGGACGACGGGCGGCAGCTGCAGAGGTGCGCGTTCGGCCAGTTCGGTGCGGGCGTAGGCCGCCTGCGACCACGTGGCGAGGGCGCGGGCGATCGATCCGGCGACGCCGACGAGATGCACAGGCGCCCCCGGTGCCGCCAGGGCGGCCGCATTCGACCACCAGCGCAGGCAGGCTTCGCCGATCCGCAGTGACTCGGCCTGCAGCATCCGCTCGCCGTCGAGAAGGATCACGGCGCGATAGCCACCGGTCGCGATCGGCTCGGCGCCGCGCGTCGCGATCACGAGGGCGGGTGCCGCGTCGACGCGCTGCACGCGATGCTCGCCATCGGCGAGCACGATGCGGATGCCGGGGAATGCGCGCCCGAACTCGTCGGCCGTGCGTGCACTGCCCGCCGAGGCCATCCGCAGCGTCGTCCCGGAGCAGTGCGCACAGGACCAGGGGGTGCCTGCCGTGCCCGCGGCGCGACCGCACCACCGGCAGGAGGGTGCGGATCCCCGTCGGACGGTGTGCAGCGGTCCGCCGCAGGCGGTGCAGCGCGCGGGACGGCGGCAGTCGCCGCACGTGAGCACCGGTGCGTACCCGGGACGCGCGACCTGAACGAGCACGGGTCCGTGCTCGAGCGCCTCGCGTGCAGCACGGAACGCGGCCGAACTCACTCGCGCCGTCGCGGTGCGGCCCTCATCGTTCGCGCTGATCACGATCCGAGGGCTGTAGCGACGCGCGGCCGGCATGTCACGGACCCACCCGATCGCGACGAGCCGCTCGACGTCGGCCGTCCGCGTGTGACCCGAGAACAGCAGCGCGCATCCGTCGAGCTCCTGCCGAACGAGCGCCGCATCGCGCGCGTGCACGTACGGTGCGAGCGGCTCCTCGAGGAGGGGGTCGCCGTCGTCCCACAGGGCGATCAATCCCAGCTGAGAGACCGGCGCGTACACGGCCGACCGGTTGCCGATGACGATGCAGGGTTCGGGTTCCAGCATCCGCAAGTACGCGCGACTGCGCTGGGCGGGAGTGCGGGCACCGTCGTCGCGCACGACCAGGTCGGGGGCTACCAGACCCGCCAGGGCGAGCTCGAGCTGGTCGAGGTCGCGATAGTCGGGCACGATGAGGACCGCACTGCGACCCTGTGTCAGGGTGTGCACGGCGGCGGCGGCGAGCAGTTCCGCCCACGACCCGATCGTCTCCGCTGCGCTCTCCTCCACGGTTGTCGTGGGGCGGGGGACGGCGTCGACCGCGCAGCGCGCGTGCTCCGTGAGCGCGTCCGCGAGGCCCGGGAAGGCGTCGAGAACCGTGCGGGCGCGAGCCGACGACTCGGCCCAGACTGGGGCATCCGGCTTCGCGGTTCGATCGTCCGGGGTCGCGTCGGCCGCCGTGTGCGTCGCCACCCACGCCTTCTCGATCCGCACCTGGCGGCGCGGGATCACCAGGCGCAGGATGTCCGATGCCGAGCCTGCCGCGCGATCGGCGACGCGACGCGCGAGCGCATACAGTGACCGCGGCAGCACGGGCACGGCCGACAGGACCGATTCCAGTTCCGAGAGGGGGCGGTCGGGATCCTCCGCGACGCCCAGCTCGACGATGTAGCCCTCGACGAGTCTCCCCGCACCGCGCAGCGGAACCCGCACCCGCACACCCGGCACCGCGTCGTCGGTCAGCGCGGGCGGAATCGCGTAGTCGAGCAGCCGATCCAACTGCGGCAGCGGTGCGTGCAGGAGCACCCGAGCGACCGGGCGCGCGGACATCTGGGCCCCCGGCTCAGAGTCCGGCAGCCGCGCGGAGCTGGTCGACGCGGTCCAGTCGCTCCCACGTGAAGTCGGGAAGCTCACGGCCGAAGTGACCGTAGGCGGCCGTCTGCGCGTAGATCGGGCGGATCAGGTCGAGATCGTGGATGATCGCACGAGGCCGCAGGTCGAAGACCTCGCGGATCGCGCGGGTGATCACCTCATCGGAGACGTGACCCGTCCCGAACGACTCGACGTACAGCCCCACCGGCTTGGCCTTGCCGATCGCGTAGGCGACTTGCACCTCGAGGCGGTCGGCAAGACCGGCCGCGACCGCGTTCTTGGCGACCCAGCGCATCGCGTACGCCGCCGAACGGTCCACCTTCGACGGGTCCTTGCCGCTGAACGCACCACCGCCGTGGCGTGCCGCACCGCCGTACGTGTCGATGATGATCTTGCGCCCCGTGAGACCCGCATCGCCCTTGGGTCCACCGATCACGAACGGGCCGGCCGGATTGATGTAGTACTTCACATGACCCGCATCCAAACCGGTCGACTCGAGAATCGGGTCGATGACCTCCGCTTGCACCGCGGCGCGGAGCGCCTTCTGGGAGATGTCGGGCTGGTGCTGCGTGGACAGGACGACCGACTCGATCGTCTTCGGAGTCTGGCCGTCGTAGCCGAGCGTCACCTGCGTCTTGCCATCGGGGCGGAGGAACGGCAGTTCGCCCGAGCGGCGGACGGCGGCCAGCCGCTCCGCGATCCGGTGCGCGGTCCATGCCGCCATCGGCATGAACTGCGGCGTCTCGGTCGTGGCGTAGCCGAACATGATGCCCTGGTCGCCCGCGCCCTGCAGGTCATGCGGGTCGTCCGACCCGTGCTCCCGCCGCTCGAACGCCTGATCGACGCCCGCGGCGATGTCGGACGACTGCGCACCGATCGACACGCTCACGCCGCAGGAGTTCCCGTCGAAGCCCGTCTCGGACGACGTGTAGCCGATCCGATTGACGACCTCGCGCACGATCGCGGGGATCTCGACGTACGCGTGCGTGGAGATCTCACCCGCGACGTGGATCAGTCCCGTCGTCACGAGTGTCTCCACGGCGACGCGGCTCGCAGGGTCGGCGGCGAGGAGCGCGTCCAGGATCGAGTCCGAGATCTGATCGCAGATCTTGTCCGGATGACCCTCCGTGACGCTCTCCGACGTGAAAAGACGCAGGTCAGTCATGACCCACCGTTCAGACTGCGGGGCGGAGGCGGAGCTTGTCCTCGTTGATCTCGTGCATCGCGATCGTGAGCGGCTTGTCCTCGACGGAGGAGTCCACGAGCGGGCCGACGTTGTCGAACAGATTGCCCTCGTGTAGGTCGGAGTAGTAGTCGTTGATCTGACGCGCCCGCTTCGCGGCGAAGATCACGAGGCCGTACTTCGAGATCGCCTCGCCGTCGGCGTCGGTCTTCGCGAGCAGCGAGTCGATGGGGGGTTCGATGATGCCCTGGTCGGTTCCAGCCATGGTGGATACTCCTCGGTCGTGGGGAAGTCGCGGGCGCAGTGAGCGCAAGAGATCAGTCTACCCGAGCTCTCACGCCGCTCGTCGCTCGCGCCCGGCTGTCCGGTGGGTGTTCCCCGTCCCGGTCGTCAGTTCCCCTTCCCGGTCGTCGAGGTGCGGGATCTCGGTACGCCCGCTGCGCGGGCTACTCGATCACCGGTGGGTGGGCGGCGAGGGCGGCCACCTCGGCCGCCGCCCGATCGATGTCGTCGTTCACGACGAAGTAATCGAATTCGCGCTGCGCCGCCAACTCCGTACGCGCGGTTCGCAACCGACGTGCCCGTTCCTCGGGTCCCTCGGTTCCACGTCCCACGAGTCGCTGCACGAGCTCATCCCAGCTCGGCGGCAGCAGGAAGACGAGCGTCGCCGACGGATCCGCCGCACGCACCTGACGGGCACCCTGCAGATCGATCTCCAAGAGCACACTGCGCCCCTCGGCCAGCGCCCGCTCAATCGGCGCACGCGGCGTGCCGTATCGATAGGCGTTGTGCACGGTCGCCCACTCCAGCAACTCGCCCTCGGCGACGAGCCGATCGAACTCCGCGTCGTCGACGAAGAAGTAATGCTCGCCGTTGACTTCGCCCGGCCGCGGCGCGCGCGTCGTCGCCGACACCGAGAGGAGCACATCCGGGTGGTTCCGCTTCACCTGCGCCGCCACCGTGCCCTTGCCTACGGCGGTCGGACCGGCGAGCACCAGGAGACGACTCCGGTTCGCGCGCGCGGCGGGCTCGGGAAGCCGCTCGTCCAGGAACTCCCGCAGCGCGCGCCGCTGCCGCACACCGAGTCCGCCGAGACGCTTGACCGGTGAAATCTCCAACCGGGAGAGGATGCGGTCGCGCTTGCTCTGCCCGATCGCCGGAATCGCGGTCAGGAAGTCCGTCACCCTCAGCGTGCCGGCTGCCGAGTCCGGCGCGGCGAACGCTCGCTCCAGCACGCTCTGCGGCGTCACAACCCGCGACGCGACATCGCGCTTGAGCGAAGCACGCGCGCGCCGCGCGGCGACGGCCTTGCGAGAAGCGGCGGCACGGTCGACCTCAGGGGGTGTGCGGGAGTCAACTCGCGAAGCGGACTCAGACATCCACGCTCCTCCGATACTGCGCCGCACGCTCCGCAATGCGCGCCGGCAACTCCACAGGCCCCGCCGAAAGGATGCTCCGGCTCTCGCTCGCGACGACGCTCGGAGCGGCGGCACCGAACCGTGCGACAAGGTCCGACGGCGCCGCGCCCTGATGCCCGAAGCCCGGTGCGAGGATCGGCGTGGGTGGCTCCGGGGCGGACAATCCGGCGTCGGACCAGTCAACGGTGGCGCCGACCACGAACCCGAGACTCGCCCATTCGCCGGGGGCGGTTGTGGACCGATTGCGCTCGGATACCTCCGTGACGATCTGCGCCGACACGGTCTGCCCGGTCGGAAGTTGGGCGCGTTGGGACGTCTGGGCATCCGGGTTGCTCGTCGCGGCGAGGACGAACACGCCCTTGCCGTCGCGGAGAGCGAGCGCGAACGTGCCCTCGAGCGTCCCGACACCGAGGAACGGATTCACCGTCAGCGCATCGGCCTCAAGCGGGGCACCGGGTGTGAGCCAGGCCTCACCGTAGGCATCCATCGTCGTCCCGATATCGCCGCGCTTGGCGTCGGCAAGGGTGAGAAGCCCCGCCGAACGCGCGGCGGCGAGGGTTTCCTCGAGTGCCGCCATTCCGGCACTCCCCCAGCGCTCGAAGAACGACACCTGCGGCTTGACGATCGCGACCTGCCCCGCGGCGGCCTCGACCGTGCGGAGTGCGAACTCCCGTACGCCCTGTGCCGACACCTCCAGGCCCCACTCGCGCAGCAGGTGCTCGTGCGGGTCGATCCCGACACAGAGGGGGCCGTGCGCATCGAGCGCCGCCCGCAGACGCTCACCGAACCCGATCACACTGGAACCCGTCACGCCAGAGCCCGTCACGCGAGAACCCCGTCAGGAACCGTATCGATCTTGGCGAGTCGATCGGCGCGATCCGCGGCGTACTCCTGCAGGCTACGCACCTCGAACTCGTCACCGACCGCATCCATCGCGCTCACGGCCGCACCCAGCACGGCCATCGTCGTGAACAGGGCCTTATCGCCCGCGACCGCAGCCGCACGGATCTCGTAACCATCGGCGCGCGCCGAACCACCCGAGGGCGTGTTCACGACGATGTCGATCTCACCGGCGTTGATGAGGTCGACGACATTGCGCTCCCCCGATTCCTGGGTCGCGCTGAACTTCTGCACGACCTGCACCGCGATCCCGTTGCGCGCGAGAATCTCGGCCGTACCCTCGGTCGCGACCAGCGTGTATCCGAGCTGCTGCAGCCGGTGGGCGGGAAGGATCACTGCCCGCTTGTCGCTGTCGGCGACCGAGATGAAGACCGTACCCGTGCGCGGCGTGCCGCCGTACGCGGCCTCCTGGCTCTTCGCGAACGCCGTCGGGAAGTCGCGATCGATGCCCATGACCTCACCGGTCGAACGCATCTCGGGACCGAGAACCGAGTCCACGGTCTGCCCGTCCTTCGTGCGGAACCGCTTGAACGGAAGCACCGCCTCCTTCACCGACACCGGAGAATCCAGGGGCACGCGCGAACCGTCCTGCATCGGCAGCAGGCCCTCGTCGCGCAGCTCCGCGATCGTCGCGCCGGCCATGATCCGCGACGCCGCCTTCGCGAGCGGAATCCCCAGCGCCTTCGACACGAACGGCACGGTCCGCGACGCGCGCGGGTTGGCCTCGATCACGTAGAGCACCCCCGCGCTGATCGCGAACTGCACGTTGAGCAGCCCGCGCACGCCGACACCCTCCGCGATCGCGAGCGTCGCGGCACGCACGCGATCGATCTCGGTGCGCCCGAGCGAGATCGGCGGCAACGTGCAGGACGAGTCGCCCGAGTGGATGCCCGCCTCCTCGAGGTGCTCCATGACCCCGCCGATGTACAGCTCGTGACCGTCATAGAGGGCGTCCACGTCGAGCTCGATCGCGTCATCCAAGAACCGGTCCACCAACAGCGGCTGACCGGGCCCGATGATCGCCTGATCGGCGATGCGCACGAAGTAGTCCCGCAGACTGGGCGTGTCATAGACGATCTCCATGCCCCGCCCGCCGAGCACGAAGCTCGGACGCACCAGCACGGGATACCCGATCTCCTCGGCGATGGCCACGGCACCCGCGACGTCGGTCGCCGTGCCGTTGCGCGGTGCGACGAGTCCCGCCCGATCGAGCAGGCGCGAGAACAGCTCGCGTTCCTCAGCCAAATCGATCGCCTCCGGGCTCGTGCCCAGAATCGTGTACCCCGCGTCCTGAATGCCCTTGGCGAGTCCCAGCGGGGTCTGTCCGCCGAGCTGGCAGACGACACCGAGGATCTCGCCCGAGGCGCTCTCCGCGTGCAGCACCTCGAGCACGTCCTCGAGCGTAAGCGGCTCGAAGTACAGGCGATCCGACGTGTCGTAGTCGGTCGACACCGTCTCCGGGTTGCAGTTGACCATGACGGTCTCGTATCCCGCATCCGACAGCGCGAACGACGCGTGCACACAGGAATAGTCGAACTCCACGCCCTGACCGATGCGGTTGGGACCGGACCCGATGATCACGACCTTCGTGCGCTCGGACGGCTGCACCTCCGTCTCCAGGTCATAGCTGGAGTAGTGGTACGGCGTGAGTGCGGGGAACTCCCCCGCGCACGTGTCGACGGTCTTGAAGACGGGCCGGATGCTCAGGGCGTGACGGATGCCGCGGACCTCCGCCTCCGGGATCCCGCGCAGCTGCCCGATCTGTGCGTCGGAGAAGCCGTGTTCCTTCGCGAGACGCAGGATCGGAGCATCCAGTTCCCCGGCGGTCCGCACGAACTCGGCGACCTCGTTGATCAGGACGATCTGATCGAGGAACCACGGGTCGATCGCCGTCGCGTCGAACACCTGCTCCACGGTCGCACCCGCGCGCAGCGCCTGCTGCACGACGACGATCCGGCCGTCGGTCGGGGTCTTCGCGATCTCCAAGAGCTCGTCCACCGACGGTGCATCCGCCGTCGTCTCCCAGTGGAAGCTCGACCCCCGCTTCTCGAGCGATCGCAGCGCTTTCTGCAGCGCCGTCGTGTAGTTGCGGCCGATCGCCATCGCCTCGCCGACCGACTTCATGGTCGTCGTCAGCGTCGGGTCAGCCGCGGGGAACTTCTCGAACGCGAACCGCGGCACCTTGACCACGACATAGTCGAGCGTGGGCTCGAAGCTCGCCGGTGTCACCTTCGTGATGTCGTTGGGGATCTCATCGAGCCGGTACCCGATCGCGAGCTTCGCGGCGATCTTGGCGATCGGGAACCCCGTCGCCTTCGAGGCCAGCGCCGAAGAGCGCGAGACGCGCGGGTTCATCTCGATCACGATGATGCGCCCGTCCTCCGGGTTCACCGCGAACTGGATGTTGCACCCGCCGGTGTCCACGCCGACCGCACGAATGATGTCGATCCCGATGTCGCGGAGCCTCTGATACTCGCGGTCGGTGAGAGTCAGCGCCGGGGCGACCGTGATCGAGTCACCCGTGTGCACGCCGACCGGGTCGACGTTCTCGATCGAGCAGACGACGACCGTGTTGTCGGCGGTGTCGCGCATGAGCTCGAGCTCGTACTCCTTCCAGCCGAGGATCGACTCCTCGAGGAGCACCTCGCTCGTCGGCGAGTCGCGCAGACCGGCACCGGCGATGCGCCGCAGGTCGTCCTCGTCGTACGCGAAGCCCGACCCGAGACCGCCCATCGTGAAGCTCGGGCGCACGACGAGCGGATAGCCCAGCTCTGCGGCACCGGCGAGGACCTCGTCCATCGTGTGCGCGATGCGGGATGCGGCGACGTCGGCACCGGCCTCGATCACGAGCTCCTTGAAGATCTGACGATCCTCCCCCTTGCGGATCGCATCGACCTTCGCGCCGATCAGTTCGACGTCGTACTTCTCGAGGATGCCCCGATCATGCAGCGCCATGGCCGCGTTGAGCGCGGTCTGCCCGCCGAGGGTCGGCAGGATCGCATCCGGCTTCTCCTTCGCGATGATCGTCTCGATCACCTCGGGCGTGATCGGCTCGATGTAGGTCGCGTCCGCGAAATCGGGATCGGTCATGATCGTCGCCGGATTGGAGTTGACGAGGATGACCCGCACGCCCTCCTCGCGGAGCACGCGGCACGCCTGGGTGCCGGAGTAGTCGAACTCGCACGCCTGACCGATGACGATCGGCCCGGATCCGATGACGAGGACGCTGTGGATGTCGTCGCGCTTGGGCATCAGTTCTGGGCCTCCTGGGTCGCGATCACGAGATCACGGAACCGGTCGAAGAGATAGTTCGCATCGTGCGGTCCCGCGGCCGCCTCGGGGTGGTACTGAACGGAGAACGCCGGAATGTCCAGCGCGCGCAGCCCCTCGACCACCTGGTCGTTCAGGCCGACGTGGCTCACTTCGAGCCGTCCGTACCCGCGCGGGCTGTCGAAGACGCCCTCGATCGGCGCGTCGACGGCGAACCCGTGGTTGTGCGCCGTGATCTCGACGCGACCGGTCTGCTTGTCGAGCACCGGCTGGTTGATGCCACGGTGTCCGAACGGCAGCTTGTAGGTGCCCAGTCCGAGCGCGCGGCCCAGCAGTTGGTTGCCGAAGCAGATGCCGAAGAACGGCAGGCCCGCGTCGAGCACACCGCGCAGCAGTTCGACGTGGTCGTCGGATGCGGCAGGGTCACCCGGGCCGTTGGAGTAGAACACGGCGACCGGATCGATCGCCTGAACCTCCTCGAGCGTCGCCGTCTGCGGCAGGACGTGCACCTCGAAGCCGCGATCGGCGAGGTTGTCGATCGTGGCCTGCTTGACACCGAGGTCGAGCACGGCGAGGTTGCCGATCCGCTCTCCGCGCGCCGCCGTCACCTCGCGCGCCGTCACCGAGACGCCCGCGGAAAGGTTCTGCCCCGCCATCTGCGGTGCACCCCGCACGATGCGTAGCTGCTCCTCGGCGTCCAGTCCCGCCGCATCCCCGGAGAAGATCCCCCCGCGCATGCTGCCGGATGAGCGGATGCGGCGGGTCACGGCACGCGTATCGATGCCGGAGATCCCGACGATTCCGTCCGCCACGAGGGCGTCGTCGAGCGACTCCTCGGCACGCCAGTTCGACACGACACGGGAAGGGTCGCGGACGATGTATCCGGCGACCCAGATGCGGCGGGACTCGGGATCCTCCGCATTCATGCCCGTGTTGCCGATGTGCGGTGCCGTCTGCAGGACGATCTGTCCCGCATAGGAGGGATCCGTGAGCGTCTCCTGGTAGCCGGTCATGCCGGTCGCGAAGACGACCTCGCCGAGCGTCGTGCCGCGCGCGCCGTAGGCGCGTCCGGGGTGGCGGGTGCCGTCTTCGAGGACGAGGACGGCAGGGTCGAGCGTGAGCGCGGTCATACGTCGCTTCCAGTCAGTGGGGATACGGGTGTCGAAGTGTGGGCGGCGGGCAGCAGACGCAGCACGGCGGCGACGAACGCGTCCGCGGTGTCGGCGAAGCGCAGATAGGAGTCGACGATCGTCCCGTCGCCGGTAACCTCACCAGTGTGGCCGGTGCGCCAGGCGAGCAGGACGAGTCCGTCGCGCTCGACGACACGGTCGATCGTCCATGTCGCCCGGCCCGCCCCGACCAGGTCCGCGCGGGGAAGGAAGATCTCGGGTTCGCCGGGGATGTCGAGCAGCACACCGTCGGGGCGCACCACGGCCCGCACTCGACCCCGGAAGGCGAGGTGGCGGATGGCGAGACGATCGAGCGGTGCGTCGTGGCGGGTCGTCGCGACGTAGAAGCCTTCGAACTCCTCGGAGTCTGCGCCTGCCGGCAGCGCGGGC
>Ga0182739_1000703_pt1 | contig 39638 bp, 42 predicted proteins | sample eDN5th30CBELigBY_FD_128873 | JGI IMG/M metagenome (GOLD analysis project Ga0182739, IMG submission 128873) | Enriched backyard soil microbial communities from Emeryville, California, USA - eDNA 5th pass 30_C BE-Lig BY (version 2) (version 2) | ecosystem: Environmental > Terrestrial > Soil >... | reverse complement strand
TCGGGCGGGTGCAGGGCAATGCCTTCGGGGGCGGGATCGGCATGATCTCGGTCTGCGACGTGGCGGTCGCGGTCCCCGAGGCCCGCTTTGCCCTGACCGAGACCCGGCTGGGCCTGATCCCCGCGACCATCGGCCCCTATGTCATCGCCCGCATGGGCGAGGCGAAGGCGCGGCGCGTCTTCATGTCGGGCCGCCTCTTCGGCGCCGAGGAGGCGACCCACCTCGACCTGATCGCGAGCCTCGCCCCGCCGGATGCCCTCGACGCCGCGGTCGAGGCCGAGGTCGCGCCCTATCTCTCCTGCGCCCCCGGCGCGGTCGCCGCAGCCAAGCGCCTGGCCCGCGACCTCGGCCCCCCGATCAATGCCGAGGTGATCGGCAGAACCATCGACGCATTGGTCGAGGTCTGGGAAGGCCCCGAAGCCCCACACGGCATCAGCGCATTCTTCCAAAAGATAAAACCGGATTGGAGGGTGGAGAGTTAACCTTTGGTCCGTTGTCATCACCTCACATGATCGGCCGCACGATTGCGGCCAATTTCGAGGGCCCAGACAGATACCGGCTACGCCACGATGTTCGGAGGTTGCAGCGGTGCTGATTGGCCGCGCCTGACCAGCCCGTTTCAGGCCGGTGCGCACAACCCGGCCCGCAAGACATCGGCCAGAAGTTGCGGCGCGGATAGCAGCAGCTTTTCATTGAAATCGAAGTGGCTGTTGTGCAGCGCCCCGCGCTCCATCCCCGCGCCGATCCAGAAATAGCAGCCGGGCCGGTCCTCGATCATGGCGCCGAAATCTTCGGCCACCATCGAGGAGCGTTCAGCATCCTGCCAGGCCAGCCCGCGATCGCCCGCCGCGACCGTGGCCGCAACCAGCCCGACCGCATCAGCATCGTTGCGGGTGATGCCGAAGACGGGGACGATCTCGGGACGGACGGTGATCCCGAAGCCCAAGGCGATTTCGGCCGCCACCTCCTCTGCGATGCGGGTCGCGGCGGCTTCCTCCTCGGGCGCGACATAGCGGAAAGAGGCCGAGACCCCCAGCCGCGCCGGGATGATATTCGCAGCCCCTCCGCCCAGGTTCTGGGTAAAGGCAAAGGCGGTTCCGGGCAGCTCCGCCCGCATCCGGGTGTTCATCAGCGTAATCAGCGCGGCCAGCGCGCCATACATGTCATCGGACAGGGCGGGCAGCGCGGCATGGCCGCCCTGACCCTCCAGCACGAAGCCGATCTGGCGATAGGCGGCCATGATCGCGCCGGGCCGGGCCGCGACCGTGCCCACCGGCAATTCGGGCCAGTTGTGAAAGCCGAAGGTCAGGTCGGGCGCGATCTCGTCGAAAAGCCCGTCCCGGATCATCGCGACGGCGCCGCGGCCCACCTCTTCGGCGGGTTGGCAGATGAAATGCACGGTACCGGGCAGGGGGCCAGCGCGAACCAGCAGTTCCGCTGTCGCCAGCAGCAACGTCATGTGCCCGTCATGGCCGCAGGCATGCATCCGTCCCGCATTGGCAGAGGAATAGGGCAGACCCGTCTGTTCGTCCTGCGGCAGCGCGTCCATGTCGGTGCGCAGCGCGACGACGCGCCCCGGCCCGCCCTTCAGCGTTGCGACGAAGCCGGTCCCGCCAATCGGGCGCGAGATCTTGCAACCCAAAGCCGCCAGCCGCCGCGCCAGTTCAGCCGAGGTCCAGCTTTCCTCGAAGGCGATTTCAGGGCGGCGGTGAAATTCGCGGCGGATGGCGCAGAACCGATCATGGTGCGCAGCCAGCCAGCCGAGTTCGTCCTGAATCTCGACCATTTCAGCCCTCCAGCGCGCGGGATGCGACCGCGACGAAGCTTTTGACCCGGGCCGGATCGACGGGGTTCCACCAGACGCCGTCCTGTTTCAGCGATGAGGCGACGATGACGCCATTGGTCAGGGACAGGATCAGTTCCACATTCGCCTCGCTGACGCCCGAGCCGACCAGCAGCGCAAGGTGGCTCGCGTCGCGGATGGTGCGGATCTCGTCGGGATTGGCGGCGTCGCCGGTGCGCTGGCCGGTCGCGATGACCGCATCGGCGTCGAAGAAGGCCAGGTCGCGGGTCAGCTCCTCGATCGTGCGATCGGCGACGATGGCATGGGCGCCGTGCTTCACATGGCTGTCGGCAAAGACCTTGATCTGGTCCTGCCGAAGCCGGGCGCGAAAGCGCAGCGCCTCGCCCGCCCGGCCCTCGACGAAGCCTTCGTTCGCGACATAGGCATTGGCCCATTCATTGACGCGGATGAAGCGCGCGCCACCTGCGGCGGCGATGGAGAGCGCGGGAATGGGCGCGTTCGCCAACACGCTGATCCCCAGCGGCACGTCGAATTCGCGGCGGATGCGGTCGGTGACGACGGCCATGAAGGCGGCGGTCTCGCAGGTGATGTCATCGGGCTTCAGAAAGGGGATGTCGCCGTGGTTCTCGATCATCAGCCCGTGCATCCCGTTCGCGATCAGCGCCTCGGCGTCGCGCAGGCAGGCGTCATAGATCTCGGTCATGGGCTGGCCGCGATAGCGGGGCGCGCCGGGGAATGCCGGGCAATGGATCATCCCGATCAGCGCCTTGTCGCGGCCGAAGATGTCGCCTATCGCATTGGCGGGACGGTCGGAAATCAGTTGCATCATCAGCCCTTCATGGAAGTTTCGAAAGAGAGTGTCATGGCGCATGTCGTGGTGATTGGAAACATCGCACTGGACGAGACCTTGGCGGTCGAGGCATTTCCCGAACCGGGCGCTTCTATCGCGGGATCGGCGATTTCGCAAAGCCTTGGCGGCAAGGGGGCGAACCAGGCGATCGTGCTGGCCCGCGCCTTGGCGGGCGTGGCCCCGGTGCGGCTGGTCGCGACCATCGGCACCGACGCGCGGGGCCAGATGCTGAGCGCAGGGATTACCGGGGAACCGTTGCAGGCGGACCTGACGCCCCTTGACCTGCCGACGGATTTCTCGGTCATTCTGCGCGACCGCAATCGTGAGAATACGATCGTGACCACGCAGGATTGCGCGCGCGCAATGACCCCCGCCGGGGCGGTGGCGGCGCTGGCCCCGCATGGTGCCGGGGATGCGCTGGTCCTGCAGGGGAACCTGCGCCCCGAGACATCGCTTGCCGCGCTGGCCGAGGCCGGGCGGCGCGGGATCTGGCGCATCCTGAACCCTTCGCCGGTCGAGGGGTGCGACGACGCGATGCTGGCCGAATGCGACCTGCTTTGCGTGAACGAGGGCGAGGCTGCGCATTTCGGCGGCGTGGCGCAGCTGTCGCAGGGCAGGGTGCTGGTCAGGACGCTGGGACCGAAGGGGGCCGAGGTCTGGCAGAACGGAAGCTTACGCCTTGCGGTGCCGGGCAACCCGGTCGCGGCGCTTGACCCGACCGGGGCCGGGGATTGCTTCCTCGCCGCGCTGGTTGCCGCGATGGTCCGGCACGGCCGCCGCCAGCCCGAGGCCGGGGATCTTGGCATCGCCTCATGGGCGGCCGGGATATGTGTGTCCCGCTTGGGCACGCAGGGGGCCTTTCCGTCCGTCGCAGAATTTGCCGCGGCCTTTGCCACGGCCTGAAACGGGTGCGCCAAGGGGATCGGCGCACCCTTCCGAGGTCAGTCCTGGGCCTCCAGCCAGCCGAACATGTTCAGCCAAAGCTGGCGATAGCCTTCCCAGGCGCAGAAGGCCGGGGACAGCCAATGCGGCGACATGTCCGAGGTCCAGACGACCGAGCGGCCCTTGCCGAATTTGCCCGCGACCAGCAGCGGGTGGCCGCCCTGGTCTTCGGGCAGGCGGGCGATCAGCTCGGCCCCGTCCTTCAGCATCACCTCGTTCACGCCCAGAAGCGGCGGCCAATCGGCGGGCATCCCGGCCAGGATCGGATGATCGTCGGCGACGATCTGGGCGGTCGCGCCCTCGGGGATCTCGACGCGGTCGTCCCACGGGTGGCACTTGACCGGCAGGACGTCCTCGACCGGGGTATTGCGCCAGCGCGCCTTGCCGTCGATGCCCTGAAACGAGAAATAGCCGCCGGCCATGATCAGCTTGCCGCCTTCTTCCACCCATTGCTTGAGCAGGCGCAGGCGGTTCGGAGCGGTCTGGCTGTGCACCCAGACCCGCTGCGGCAGCAGGAAGGTCGAGGCGCCGACATCCGACAGGATGATGATGTCATAGGCACGGATGCCCTCGATCTCGAAGGGGAAGCCGTCCTGCGCCTCATGCGCGGGCATATGCGTCACTTCGTAATCGGTGCCCTTCATCGCGTCGATCAGCGGCTGGCAGCCGGTGTGGAACGTGACCGAGCCGAACTGGTCGAAGCCCTTGTAATGGGTAGCCGAGGAGACCCAGCTTTCGCCCACCAGCAGAACTTTTTTCGTCATCATTTGTCCTTTCAGAAGTCAGAGGCGGCGAAGCGCGCGTCGAAGACGCGGCGCGGGTTCGCAACCATGAGATTGTCGACCAGCACGGGGTCGAGGCCGAGCCGCTTCAGGCGCGGCAGGAAATGGGCGTTCACGAAGCCATAGCCGTTGCCGCCATAATGGCGCAGCATGCATTTCAGGAACACGTCATGGCTGAGCAGGACCTTGTGGCCATGCCCCGCCTCGATCAAACCCTGGATCGCGCGGGCACAATCGGCGTCGGGGGGGCAATCGACATCCTGGTCGGCGTAATAGAACAGATTGCCGATCATGTCATATTCGATGAAGGCGCCCCGCGCCGCCAGCTCGTGCTGATAGGTCCGATCCGCCCAGGACGGATTCATGTGGCACAGGACGGTGTGGTTCAGGTCTGCGCCCTCGGCCTCACAGATGTCCAGAACCCTGTGCGCCAGCCGGAACCAGGCGGGCAGGTGGACCATCAGCGGCAGGCCGGTGCGAACCTGCGCCTGCGCCGCGCCGCGCAGGCTTTTCTCTTCGGCCGGGGTGAAGTCCGAACCGACGCCGATCTCTCCGATCAGGCCGATCTTTGCATCGGTGCCGTCGGTCCCCGCCGTCGCCTCGGCAACGATCTGGTCGGCGATGTCGGTGACGCTGAGGTCGTGGAAGTAATCCGGCAGCGAGGTTCCCAGATAATAACCCGAGCCCATCACGATGTTGACTCCGGCCCCTTCCGCGATCCGGCGCAGCGCGCGCGGGTCACGACCGATACCGCGGCAGGTCGGCTCGACCACCGTGCGGCCGCCCTGGCGGGTGAAATATCCCAGCTCCCGCACGACCAGATCGGGTTCATTGACGCCCAGGTTCGGGCGGTTGACGAAGGGATCCTGGATCAGTTCGGAATAGATCTCGGGGGTGATTGGGTGATCGACCAGATATTCCCGCGCCGGATCCGAAGGTGGGTTCCACCAGCACGAACAATCGTTGTTCAGATGCTCATGCATCAGCGTGATACCCAGGCTTGCCGCGGGAACGGGACCATTCACCGTCATCACCAGCCCCGAGCCGACATGCGCCTGCGAAAGTTCGGTCATGGTTCAGCCCTTTTTCCCGATCTTGAAACCGCCGCCGAACAGCCGTGTGTTCATCCAGATGGCGACAAGAATGATGACCCCGGTGACGATCTGCGTCAGGAAGGGCGAGACATGCAGCAGGATCAGGCCGTTCCCGATGATCGAGATGGTCAGCGTGCCCAGCACCGTCCCCAGGATCGAGCCGCGCCCCCCCATCAGCGAGGTGCCGCCAAGCACCACGGCAGCGATCACCTGCATTTCGAAGCCGACAGCGGCGTTCGACGAACCCGAACCCAGGCGGGCGGCGATCAGCAGCCCGGCCAGCGCACAGGCGATCCCCGACATCATATAGACGGAACAGACGATCCACCGCGCAGGCATCCCCACGCGCCGCGCCGCTTCGAGGTTCGAGCCGACGGCGACGACGCGGCGGCCATAGCGGGTGTTGCGCATGACGATGAAGCCAAGGATCGCGAACAGCGTCGCGATGATCGCCGGGACCGGGATCCCGGCCAGCGTCCCGCGGCCCAGCCAGAAGAATCCGGGCTGGTCCTTGATCGGGATCGAATAGCCCGCGGTGATGTAAAGCGCGACGCCGCGCAGGATCGACATCCCGGCCAGCGTAACGATGAAGGCCGCGATCCCCTGAAACGAGATGAACCAGCCTTGCAGAAGTCCGACGACCGCGCCCGCGACCAGCATCGCGATCAGCGTCGGGATCCAGTCAAAGCCGTTCGCCATCATGATCGCAGCCAGCGCGTTGATCAACGCCACGGTCGAGCCGACCGCAAGGTCGATCCCCGCCGTCATGATAACGAAGGTCATCGCTACCGCGACGATCAGCACCGGCGCCGCCTGACGCAGCACGTTCAGAAGGTTGCCCGCCGTCAGGAAGCTGTCGGACAGCGCGCCGAAAAAGGCCATGCAGGCGACGAAGAACAGGGTGATCGACAGCACCTGCGCATTATCGTTCAACCATTCGACGGCGTGGCTTTGCTTGGCGCGTTCGGTATAGCTGGACATCAATGTCCCCCCGTAATCAGTTTCACGACCTCTTCCAGGTCGGTGTCGCCGATCATGCGCTCGGCCACCTTGGTGCCTTCGTACATGACGGCGATGCGGTCGCAGACGCGGAAGACGTCCTGCAGGCGATGGGTGATCAGCACGACGCCGACGCCCTTGGCCTTGACGCGGTTGATCAGCGCCAGCACCGCCTCCACCTCGGCCACGGCCAGTGCCGAAGTAGGCTCGTCCATGATCAGCACCTTGGGCTGGAACGAGGCCGCGCGGGCGATGGCGATCGCCTGCCGCTGGCCGCCGGACAGCTTTTCAACCCGCGCGGTCAGACGGGGGATGCGGATCTCCAGCGCCTCCAGCATTTCCTGCGCGCGGGCCAGCATCGCCTTCTGGTCAAGGAAGGGACCTTTGCTGAGTTCGCGCCCCAGGAACAGGTTCCCGACCACGTCGATATGGTCGCAAAGCGCCAGATCCTGGAACACCATCTCGATATGGCGCGAACGGGCGTCGTTCGGCCCGGTAAAGCTGACCTCCTCGCCCTCGACCGTGATGGTGCCGGAATCCGGGATATAAGTGCCCGACATCACCTTCGAAAGCGTCGACTTGCCGGCTGCGTTGTCGCCCAGAAGCGCCAGGCATTCGCCCGGGCGAACGTCAAGATCGACCCCCCGCAGCGCCTGATGCGAACCGAAGGTCAGCCGGATGTCGCGCAGCGATACAAGGGGCGCGGCGCCGGAGGGGATTACGCCCCCCCGGTCCGTGCTTTGGCTGGCATGGGTCATTTAAAGGCCGCGCGGAACTGGTCCACGTTCTCCTTGGTGACGATGGTGGCGGGGACCGAGATCACCTTCTCGACCTCTTCGCCGGCCGAGATCTTGGCCAGCGCCTCGACTGCGGCCGAACCCATGCCCGCCGGATCCTGCTGGACCACGCCGCCGACGAAGCCCGCATCGATCCCGTCGATCACACCCGAGGTCAGGTCCCAGCCATAGACCTTGACGCTGTCCTGGCGGCCCTGGCTTTGCGCGGCGGCGACGGCTGCAACCATCGCGGGTTCGCCGGTCGCATAGACGGCATTCATGTCGGGATTCGCGGTCAGCAGGTTTTCCGCCGCGCCAAGCGCCACGTCCTGCACGTTCTGGCCGTCGACCTCGCCGATGATCGTGACGTTGGAACCGGCCTGAAGCGCGGCATTGAAGCTGTCCTTGCGGATGTTCTGGATGAACGAGTTCAGCGCCACGACCTGACCCATTTTGATCTCGCCGTCCTTGTTCTGCTCCAGCACGAACTTGGCGAAATCTTCGCTGGTCTTGGCATTATCGACGCCGATCTGGGCTTTCTGCGGGCCTTCGGGCAGGATTGCGTCGATGGCGACGACAGGGATCCCGGCATCGGCCGCCTGCTGGACGGCAGGCATGATGCCGTTCACGTCGATGGCGACCACCGCGATGCCGTCGACCTTCTGCTGGATGAAGGTCTCGATGGCCGAGTTCTGCGCCTGCGGATCGTTGTTGGCGTTGAAGATCGCCAGCTTGTCGCCCGAGGCATCTGCGGCCTTCTGCGCACCCTCATTGATCTGGTTGAAGAAAAGCGCCTGCTGGTTGATCTGGACCAGGGCGAAGGTCTTGCCTTCCGCATGGGCGCCGGTTGCGGCGAGGGCCGCGACCGCACTGACGGCCAGCATCACACGACGGGACATTCCAGGTTTCATCTGTTGCTCTCATGTTGGACCGTTGCTTCTGGGGCGGGCGGGACGGAGGCAACGGAACTCCGCTCGACCAACGTGACTGGCAGGATCTCCACCCGGCTGCGGGCCTTGGGATCGTCCCAGTCCGTATTCAACAGCATCTCGACCGCGCGGGCCCCCAGCGCCTCGACCGGTTGGCGAATGGCGGTGATGGGCGTCGCGAAGTAATCCAGTGGCAGGATGTCGTCGAAGCCGATGACCGAAATGTCGGCCGGAACCCGCAGCCCGCGCCGGGCCAACTCGGACAGGGTGCCGATGACCAGCTCGTCCGACATCGCAAAGATCGCGGTGATCCGCGGGGACTCGTCCAGCAGTTCGGCGCAAAGACGTGAGCCATCCTCGATCGTATAGGTGCCCGATTTCCGATGGACGCGCGCGTTGGCGCCCACGCATTCATCCAGCGCCCGCATGAAGCCCCGGAAACGCGCGGCCCCGGAATGCATGTCATCGCCCGCGCCGATCACACCGATCTCGCGATGGCCGTGGCGGGCCAAATGCTGACCTGCCATGTGTCCGCCGCCTTCATTGTCGCAAAACAAGCGGGGCGCATCGGCCCCTGGCACGTCCTCGTCCAGCAGGACGACCCGGCGAGCAGCGTCGATGCGGGACTTCAGCGGCGCGACCTCGGGATGGTTGGTGACGAAGATCAGCCCGTCGACATGGCGGTCGGAAACGCGGTCCAGATAGCGCTGCTCACGCCCCGGCCGGTTCAGCGTCACCGATATCGCCAGTTCCTGTCCGCGGTCAAAGGCCGCGTTCTCGACGGAGGCGACCAGCGCGGCGAAGAAGGGGGCCTTGATCTCGGGAACCACCATCTGGAGCAGATCGGCGCGCCCGCGACTGAGCGAACGGGCGAAGGGATTGGGACGATAGTTCAGCGCACGGATCGCCTCGTCGATGGCGCTGCGGGTCGGTTCGGGCAGGGCAAGCGTGCCGTTCAGGTAGCGCGACACGGTTGCGGGCGAGACGCCCGCCCGTTCCGCCACCTGCTTCAGATTCGCCATAGCGTCCACTCTCCCGGTCAGTAAAGCGATTTACTATCAGTAGTCCCCGACTTGTAAAGCGGTCTATCGTCACAGCCGGCCAATTCCCGCGATCCGGGGAACAGGCGCTTTCGTCGCGGCCCGGCGTCACCAGAAGCTGTGCGAAATGGCGTTTGGCCACCTCGATGAACTGGCGCGCCGTGGCCGAGAACGGCATGGCCTCGGACATAGGGAAAACGAAATGGCAGATCAGACTCTTCCTGAGCGAGCGGATCGCGATGGGTCACAATTGCGCGCCCTCGGCACGTTAGCCAAAGCGATTCCAGCCCATGCGCGGCAAGATCGCGGGCAGAGATGACCCGGTCGAAGGGCTGGAGATTGGACCAGACACTCCCGCGACAACTGACCCTCGCAGCGCCATCGGCTATAATGTTTCATGTGTGCTGCAGTTTCCTGGCGGTGTCGCCGGCCCGCCGACATGATCAAGGTCGGAAACTTTGGGTTCAGATGGTCCAAAATCTTTAGACAGGGCAGGCAGGGTCCGAGCGCCGGATCTAAGACGAACTTACCTCACCAGATTTACGAACTATCCTGCCAGATCGAGATTGCCGTATCTCCCAACGAAAACAGCCAGCCGACTTGCTGTTCCTTGGTTGCTCTCTACCCCAGCCCAAGGCGGTGCTTATCGTGGACCCGTTTTCCATCTGATCGGGGAACAATCAGCTCGCAATCAAATCAGATCGACGAGCGGGGCTCGCGCCACTAATGTCTCATTTTCAACGGCTGAACCTTTTGGCGGCATAACCAAAGAAACTCAGCTGTCAGAAAACCCACAACGGCATTGCGCGCGGCCTATCGCTGCTTTCAAGATGGTCGTTCCCCGATATGGTCCGGCGGCCAAGACGTGATACGGGGTGCAGGCGCGGGCTCGACAATTCCGGCCCGCTGGCAAAAGCAGTCCCGCATCTGCGGGTGCGCAAGCGCTTCGTCCAGCGTCAGGACGGGTGAGACACAGGCGTCGCTATGCGCGAAGATTTCCGTCCATTCGGAAAGGTCGCGGGCCGCAAAGACTCTGCGCAGGCTCTCTGCAATTTCGGGCCAGCGACCACGGTTGTATTGATCGCCGGCGAACGACGGGTCGAGCTGCAGCGTTTCCACCAACTCTTGAAAAAATTCTGCTTCCAGTGCCGCGACCGCCACATACCTTCCGTCGCGAGTTTCATAGGTCCGATAAAACGGGGCGCCCCCATCCAGAAGGTTGCCTTCGCGCGGCCCGCTCCAGCGACCACCAGCATACAGTCCGTGAATGAAAGTTGCCAGGTGAGTGGTTCCATGCACCATCGCGGCGTCGACAATGGCGCCCTTTCCGGTCGCCCGAGCCTGCCAGAGCGCTGTGAGCAGACCGAAGGCGAGATACATTCCTCCGCCGCCAAAATCGCTGACCAGATTCAGCGGAGGAGGGGGCGGCGCATCCTGCGGACCGATCAGGCTGAGCAGACCGCTCAATGCCAAGTAGTTCAGGTCATGCCCGGCCAGCGCGGCCAGCGGTCCTGACTGGCCCCAGCCTGTCATGCGGCCATAGATCAATCTCGGATTGAGGGGCATCACTTGATCAGGACCCAGACCGAGTTTTTCCATCTTGCCGGGTCGGAACCCCTCGATCAATGCGTCTGCTCTGCGGATGAGATCCCGCGCTTTCTCTCGCCCTTCCTCGGTGCGCAAGTCGAGCTGGATGTCATTACGGTTGCGGCCGAGGAATGCCTGGCTCTCGGTGCGAGCGCTGCGGCCTGGCCGGAGGATACGCGTCACCTTCGCCCCCATATCTGCCAGCAGCATGGCGGCAAAGGGCGCCGGTCCCAGTCCTGAGAACTCAACGACATGCACGTCTTGTAGCGGAGCGTTCATGTTCTTTTCCTTATCATAAAATGGCCTGACCTTTTATTATTGATCTATTGGTCCGACCATTGTAGAGAAAAGTAAGAGAGTCAATCTGGATCATCCCATGCCTGCATCGCAGCGTATCGCGCCTGTGCCTACCATCGAGGATCGACCGTTCTGGGAGGGTTGCGCGCGCCAAGTCCTGACCCTGGCGCAATGCCGCGACTGTGGCCGCATTCCGTTCCCACCCCGGCCCCGCTGTCCCGAATGCCTGACCGACGCTTTGGAATGGGTGGTCCTATCGGGACGGGCCCGCTTGCGTGGCTGGACCGACAATCACGTCGCCCGCTTGGCCGGCTACGGCGTCCCGCTCTGCATTGCGGAATGCGCACTGGAGGAAGATCCGCAGGCGATCTTGGTCGTGGTCGACCGCACGGGTTCGGTCAGATCCTGTCCGCCGGATGCACCGGTCCAGATCGTCTTCAATTCCGATCCCAACGGCTGGTGCTATCCCGAGGTGATTTCAGATGTCCGGGCCGATGCAGAAGGAGCCGCGGCAGAGGGGATGGGCGCATGAGCATCGTCATCGCGGGCTTCGGGACCTCGTCCATCGAGCGGCGCTCAGATCGCGGCATTCTTGTCTTCGCGCAGGCGGCGATCATCGACGCGCTTCGGGACGCGAATCTGGCGCGGGACGAGGTCGATGGCTATATTGGCGCACCCTTCGCGACCAACGCGGGCTCGCCCCATGCCGAAGGCGGCGACGAGGTGTCGGTTCGCACCATTTCCCAAGCGATGGGATTCAAGCACCTTCGCCATGCCGCCGATTTGTTCCGTCGCTATCCTGCCGACATGGTGGCGAATGCGGCGCAGGCGCTGATCGCGGGCCAGACCCGGTATGTGGTGGGGCTGCGTGCGCTCTACAATCTCCAGGGTCGCGATTATGCGACCTCGGATGCCGATGTCGCCTATGGCGTCGACCAGTTCGCGAAGCCGTTCGGCTACAACATCGCCGGCGCACGCTTCGCTGTCCGTGCGCAGCGCTATATGGCGCTGAACGGAGCAACGCGGGCCGACCTCTACGAGATCGTGTCCCTTGCCCGCCGCAACTCCGCGCTCAATCCGCAATCGGTCTGGAAGGGCAAGACGGTGGACCTCGACGCCTACATGGCGGCCCCGATGGTCTCCTCACCGCATGGGCTGTTCGATTGCGACATGCCGGTCTGTGGCGCCGCGGCCTTCGTCATGTGCCGCGAGGAGGATCTACCAGCCGGGGCGCAGCCAGCACATGTCACCGGCTGGGCGGGGTTTCAGAATCCTGGAGCCGTCTTTTCCATGAGTGGCCGGCGTCCCGAGGATCTTGCGTCCGCCCAGCTTTACGACGGCTTCTCCTCGATGGTCTGGGACTGGCTTGAAGCGTTTGGCATCTGCCCCGAGGGCAAGGCCTGGCAGTTTGTCCGCGAAGGCGGTGCCGAGCTGGACGGACGCCTGCCGCTGAACACCTTCGGGGGCAGCCTCGGAGAGGGCCGTCTGCACGGCATGGGTCATCTGCGCGAGGCATATCTGCAGGCCAGCGGCAAGGCCGGGCCCCGTCAGACGGCGCGGTCAGGTCCGTGTCTCGTGCAGATCGGCCCGTTCGACGATTCCGCCTTCGTCATGCTCGAGCCAGAGCCCCGGCGTTGCATCGCCTCGGCACAATGAGGAGCCAAGCCATGAAACTACGCGACTATCTCGCGATTCCCTACATCCTTCAGGCGCAACCCCACGAAATTGCCGAGGGCGAGTGGGTGAGGCGGCTGGGATACCCCGAACTCGGCGACTTCGTGGCCGAGGGGCTGGATGTCGAGCAGATCTTCCTCGAGGTCGAGCGCGCGAGGATTTCCGAGATTGTCAGGCGCTTGCGAGCCGGCGATCCGCCACCCGTGCCTCGCGACCCGCTCAGAACTTCCGATCCCGCGTGGTGGGCCGAGTTCCTAGGTATCTCCGATCTTGTGGAAGGCCTGCTCGACAAGGACGCCGCCGAACTCGCCCTTACCTGACGCTTCGCCCTGCCGCGCAATGGCGCGAGGCACCCAAATCCAGAGGAGACTGAGATGCTTTCCCATGAAGACAATGAAAAACTGGTTCGAATCGGCCCGGGCACGGTTATGGGAGAACTCTTCCGTAACTACTGGCTGCCGATCTTCGCTTCGGCTGATCTGGAGAAAAACGGACAGCCGCAGACGGTGAAAATCCTCGGCGAGACCATGGTCATCTTCCGCGACAGCGGCGGAAAGGTGGGGCTGGTGGATAATGTTTGCCCCCATCGCGGCGCGCCCATGCTCTATGCGCGGAACGAGGACTGTGGTCTGCGTTGCGTGTATCACGGCTGGAAATTCGCCGTGGACGGGAGCGTCATGGATATGCCGGCGGAACCCGTTCGCTCGCGCCTGAAGGAGCGGGTCAAGATCAAGTCCTATCCCTGCGTCGAGAGGAATGGCGTCGTCTGGACCTATATGGGTAAGGAAGACGAGGCGACCCGGCCGGAACTGCCCAATCTTGAGTTCAACCTGGTGCCGGCAGAGAATGTCGTGATCACTTTCCGGGTCCAGGAATGCAATTGGCTGCAGGCCCTCGAGGGAGAGATCGACTCGGCCCATGCACCCATTCTGCACGGGCGGATCGACGAGGGCGGGTCGATCAACCAGTGGGTGGCCAAGCGTGATCTGCGTCCCATCTTCGAAAGCGTCCGGCAGGACTTCGGCATGTCGATCGCTTCGCGCCGCGTCGTAGACGACGAGCATTATTATTGGCGCGTGAACCAGTTCGTAATGCCCTTCTACAGCATGGTGCCGCCGCAGGCAGATGAGTTTTATGAGCTTTCGGGTCATGCGTGGGTGCCGATCGACGACGAGACCACCCTCTGCATGATGTTCTCCTATCGGCCGAACGAGCCTTTGCACCCGAAATCGCGCCAAGTCTTCATCGAGGGCTTCCGCGGCCGCGAGACCGGCCATCATTCCTTGGGCGGGCATGACAACCTTGGCCCGGAATATCCCTACGGCCGGTATGTCTCCAAGTACCGGCGCGAAACCGGCTACCAATTCAGCTATGATCTGCAAAAGACCACCTGGTTCTCGGGATTGCCCGGGCTGTGGGTGCAGGACGCCGCCTGCCAGTCGGGCGTAGCCCGCGTCTATGATCGCAGTAAGGAGAATCTCTGCACCTCGGACACGGGCATCGCCATGACCCGGCGGATGCTGCTGGAGGTTGCGGGTGCCTTCGCCGCGACCGGCGAGCGGCCGAAGCGGTTCGACGATCCCGAACTCTACATGGTCCGGGCGGTCTCGCTGACCCTGCCCAAGACCGAAGCCTGGGTCGAGGTGGGCGCCGAGCACATGAAGGCCGAACTGGGCAAGGGCTTTGGCTACGAGCTGGTCGCGTGATGGAGAAGCTTCCCCTTGGCGCGCTTTCAGGGGTGCGCGTTCTGGAGATCTCGGCCCTTGCAGGGGCGGTATGCGGACGCGTTCTGGCCGATCTTGGTGCAGAAGTCACCAAGATCGAGCCCGAGGGGGGTGAGCCGGCGCGTCGGGACGCCCCGTTGATCCCGACCGCTCTGGGCGAGGAGAGTGCCACCTGGTTGGCTTACAACTTTGGCAAAAAAAGCCTCACGCTGGATCTTGATGCCGAGACCGGACTCTCGGGTTTTGCCGTGCTCGCGGCAAAGGCCGACATCATCGTCAGCGATTTTCAGCGCCTCGACATCGCGATGATGGATCGGCTGGAGGCCATTGCCCGGACGGCCAATCCCGCCGTGATCTGGACCGAGATCCTGCCCTTTGGCCGGGGACATGACTACGAGGCCATGCCTGCCACAGATACCACGCTGCAAGCGCTGGGGGGGCATCTTTTCCTCAATGGCGAGGTGGACCGGCCGCCTGTGCGCGTCGGCCTTCCTGTGGGGTTGGTCCAGGCTGGAGCCGAGGCTGCGAATGCGTCGTTGATGGCCCATTACCATGCGCTGCGCACCGGCGAGGGACAGAGGGTCGATGTCTCGGTCCAGGAGGTCGTGATCTGGACGCTGCTGAATACCACCATGGCCTGGCAAATCCTGAGTTTGAACGAGATGCGCGGCGGCGCCATCCGCAGGGAGCGGGCAAACCGCTTCTTCACCCGCCTCGTATGGCCCTGCCGGGATGGCTATGTCGTCTTTGGTCCGGTCGGTGGCGGGGGCGGATCGGCGCGGACCAAATCCTACGAGGCGCTTCTGGCATGGATGGCCGACGAGGGCGTGACCGATCCGATCCTTACCCGCCACGACTGGAACGGCGAAGGCCAGTTCTCCATTCCGCAGGCGGACTACGACGCCGTCACAGAGGTCATCAGGGCCTTCATCGAGACGAAGACCCTGAACGAACTGATCACGCGGGCCGTGCGCGACCGTATCCTGATGGCACCGATCAATTCGATCCGCGACATCCACCAGAATCCCCAGCTTCGCGCGCGCGGATTGTTCAGTACCCTTAACGACCCCGAGCGAGGGCTGGAGTTCGAGCTACCCGCCGCCTGGGTGCGAATGTCCGAGACTCCCTTGGCCGAGTTGACGCCCGCGCCCCTGGCGGGAGCAGATACCCCCGCCGTTCCCACCGATTTCAAGCTCATGGAGATCTCATGACGAAAGGTATCTTCGACGGCCTGAAGGTCGTGGATTTCACCTGGGCGGCGGCTGGCCCGATTGCCACAAAACAACTCGCCGATAATGGCGCGACCGTCGTCAAGGTGGAAAGTTTCCGGCACCCGGATTCGATCCGCTTGGGGGGGCCCTTCACTGAGGAAAAACCGGGTATAAATCGCTCGGGCTTCTTCGCCGATTTCAATAGCTCCAAGTTGGGCATCGGCGTGGATATGAGCCACGATGACGCGCTAAAGATCATTCGACCGCTGATCGAATGGGCAGATGTGGTGGCCGAAAGCTTCCGGCCCGGCGTGATGAAGAAATGGGGGCTGGACTACGACAGCCTGCGCGAAATCAATCCCCGCATCGTCATGCTGAGTTCCTCGCTTTACGGTTCCGACGGGCCGTGGTCCCGTCATCCGGGTTACGGGGCGCAAGGCGCGGCGCTTGCCGGCATCCAGCACATGACGGGATGGCCCGATATGCCCCCCGCGGTGCCCAAGGGCGCATATTCGGATTCCGTCTCGCCACGCTATGCCCTGTCCGCCATCCTTGCAGCGCTCATCCACCGCGAGCGGACCGGCAGGGGTCAGCATGTCGAACTTTCCCAGATCGAGAGCACCATCCAGCTCGTGGCACCGCAGCTCCTGGCGCTGCAGGTTGCCGGGATCGAGGGCGAACGCGCGGGGAATATCAAGCCTGGCGCCATACTGCACGGCGTCTTCCCTTGTGCAGGTGCCGAGCGGTGGATTGTGCTGGAGGTCGAGAGCGAAACCCAGTGGATCGCGCTTTCCACGCTTTTTGACGATACCGCAGGCTTCTCCCAAGCCCGCGCGGCCGGCAGGGAGGCGCTCGAAGCACATGTCGGCCGGCACACCGCCGATCGCGACGCATCCGAGCTGATGCGCGCCTGCTGGGAGGTGGGCGTCCCGGCGGGCGTGGCGTACAGAGGCTCGGACCTGCTCGATGACCCTATCCTCGAGGCCCGCAATCATTTCCGGCCGCTGTCCCATGCCGAGATGGGCACTCTGAAATATAACGGTCCCGCCTATCGGTTCAGCCGCAATCCTTCGCAGCTTCGCTTCGCCGCGCCTCGACTGGGTGAGCATACGGACCAGGTGCTGCGGGAGATCCTCGGTTTCACCCCCGAGGATCTCGATGGGTTCCGTGCGGCGGGGGTGCTGCAATGACCGAGGCTCGTCCCCGGCTTTTGCGCTGGGAAAGCGCGAATGGAGGAAAGTATGTCTGACAAGGAAATTCCTGTCCGGGTTCAGCAAATCCGCTACGAGGCCGATACAATCCTTTCGGTCGAGTTGGTTCAACTTGACAGTTCCGCGCTCCCTCTGTTCGAGGCAGGGGCGCATATCGATCTGATCCTGAGCGACCAGTTGCGCCGCAGCTATTCGCTCTACCAACCCTATGGCAAAGGCCGTAGCTATTCGGTCGCGGTCCATCTGGATCCGCAGGGTAGGGGCGGGTCGCGCCATGTGCACGAAATGCTGCGGGTGGGCGAGCAGATCCGCGTCTCGCCGCCGAAGAACAATTTCCCGTTGGACGAGCGCGCGACGAAGTCGGTGTTCATTGCCGGAGGCATCGGCATCACGCCGATCATCTGCATGATCCGCCGGCTGAGCGAGATCGGGCGCCCCTGGGAGCTGCATTACGCCGCGCGCAGCCGCAGTGCCGCCGCATTCCTCGACGGGATTGGTACGTTGGCGGGAAAAGGAAGGATCATCTATCATTTCGATGACGAGAAGGGCGGCGATCTGATGGACCTGGACGCGATCTTCGCAGCATCGCCCGAGGCGCATTTCTACTGCTGCGGCCCCGAACCTATGCTTGCTGCCTACGAAAAGGCGGGCGCGGCAGTTCCCCGGGCGCAGGTGCATCTGGAATACTTCAGCGGGACGCAGGAGGCGGCTCGCGACGGCGGGTTCGAAGTGGTGCTGGCGCAGTCGGGCAGGGCGTTGGAGATCCCTTCTGGCAAGTCGATTCTGGATGTGCTGCTGGACAACAATGTATCCGTGCCCTTTGCCTGCAATGACGGTGTGTGCGGCACTTGCGAAACCCGCGTACTGGAAGGCCGGCCCGACCATCGCGACATGATTCTTACCGAGGAAGAGCGTGCAGCCGGCGAGACTATGATGGTCTGCTGCTCGGGATCGAAGTCAAGGCGGCTTGTCTTGGACCTGTGAACTGTCGCACCGGTGACAATGTCGCAAGGCAGGTTGTCCCATGGTACAGGCTTTACTATGTAAGAAACGGGAAAAGCCTTGGACCAACAATTATTTGGTCCGACCAAATTTGGGGACCATGTCGTGATCGAGAGGCAAGGCTTCAAGCCTGTCAAGCCAAAGCGCGCTTTCGAAGAAATTTGCGAGCAGATCCGCCGCGAGATACAGTCGGGAGCGCTCGCGACGGGCGACAAGCTCCCTTCTGAACGTGAACTCGCCGAACAGTTCGAGGTGAGCCGTTCCACGGTGCGCGAGGCCTTCCGCATCCTTGAGATCGGGGGAATTCTGTCCCTGCACAAAGGGGTGAAGGGTGGAGCCATTGTCATGCATGGTGACACCAAGCCCATCACCCAGACCATGGAAGATCTGCTGTCCCTGGGCACGCTTTCGCTCGAGGACTATACGGAAGCTAGGGTCTGCATCCAACGCGAGATTATCAGACTGGCCTGCGAGCGGGCAACGGAGGAAGATTTCACTGCGCTGGAGGCCAATATCGCTCAGCTGCGCGCTGCCGGAGACCGGATCGGCGTCACCGAGCGGACCCGGCTCACGCAGGAATTCTATGCACTGCTTGCCGCCGCCACCCGCAATCGAGCGATGTCGATGATGATGACTGCCTTCACGGAGCCACTCGACATGTATCTCCGGCAGATCGGGCCGGACCGAAGCTGGGATGTTGCAGCCTCCCGAGCGAAATTTCTTGAGTACTTGCGGAGGCGAGATGCAGAGGCGGCCATCGCCGAGATGGTCAGCCACATGCAGCGGCTCCATACACACCTTCTCTCGAAAAGCGGTACCGCCACTTAGGCTTGAACAGGCAAAGGTCTGGAATGTGCGGTGTGCCGGCTCACGCATCGGGGAAGGGCTTGGCCGGGAACATGTTTCCTGCAAGAGAAGACTTCCCCTTCACCCCGGGCAATCGGCTCGAAACTCGGGGCTGTTGAGGACATATGCGAATGACGGAGGCTATGTACCAGCCCCCGTCCTCGCCCCGCAACGCAAAGCTGAGAGTTAGGAACGCATCTCGCGTATGCCCTGATTGGCCATCACAGCTGGCGGCGCTCCGCGCGCCTTCAGTACGAAGATATATCCCATAAGCGCGACTGCGAGCGTGCCGATCAGAAGCGGGATCGTCATGACGTAAAAGACGGTATGGGGTTCCCAATCTGCGGCAAAAAGGAAGCTGGCCAGGATCGGGCCCGCAATCGCACCCAAACGCGCGACTCCAAACACCCAGCCCAATCCCACCGCACGCAGATCTATCGAGTAGAACCGAACCGTGAGAGCTGAAATTCCCTTCTGAAGACCACTGACACAAAAGCCGAGGCAAAGGGCGGCCGGCACCAGGATCACGAGGTCGGGCGACAGCACCGCCCCGACGATCGCGGTGAATATCACAGCGACGATGAAATGGCCGAGCAAGACCGGGTAGGTGCCATAACGGTCCATGAGAGGGCCGGTGATGAATGCTGCTAGGATGCCTCCGCCATTCGTGAGGGATGCGGCCAGGATGGCATTCTGCTGCGTCGCACCAACGGTGATAAGCATGGAGGGCATCCAGCTCAACACGAAGTAGTAGACGACCGAGTTGGAAGCCAGCGAGACCCAAAGCGCTAATGTACCAATCCAGATCTTGGGCGCAAAAAGATCGAGTACGTTGGCGGCGCGGGTCTTCTTTGCAGTGACAGCAAGCGGTGCATCTGGGCGAAGTACAGTTTCAGGAAACAACCTCCCGATGATTTTCCGGGCGCGCTGCTGGCCATCTTTCGCTCGACCCAGCAGATATTCAAGCGATTCCGGGATGACACTCAGCACGACCCCAACCGCGAGAAGCGGCAGGATTCCACCGACCGCAATCGCTCCCCGCCAGCCAAATTGCGGGAGAATTGCATAAGCGGACCAGCCTGCGACAAGGAAACCGAGAGGAAGACCGACATAGGAAATGCTGACGATGGATGAGCGGTACTTCTCGGGGCAATATTCGGTAATGAGAGCGACGGTGTTGGGAAACACGCCACCCAGCGTCAGGCCGGTCAGAAATCGGAGCATGACGAGATGTTGGGGCGTATCTGCCAGAAGTGTCAGGAAGGTCGCTGCCGACATGGAAAGCAAGCTAAGAAGGATCATTCGTCGCAGCCCGATGCGAACCGCAACCAGCGGTAGCAAGAGATAGCCGACCATCAGGCCAGCAAGGCCTGCCGAAAGGATCGCCCCCTTCATGGTTGCGGCCATACCCCATTCCTGGCTGATGGCAGGAATGAGGTAGGAGATGATCTGGAGATCGAAGCCGTCGACAACCAGGACGGCAATCGCTCCGATAAATACCGCAAGTTGCTGCCGCCCGATCGGACTTTCGTCAACGATCCGATCCGCGCGTAACGGTGGTAGATTCATGTATGTCCTCCCTTGGATAGAATCTCTTGTTGCTGCAGGTGGAAGGCTCGCGAACCTTCCTTTTGCATTTGCGTCCCTATGGCCGCTGTTCGGTGTTGGATTCCTCGCTGAGCACGCACTATGTGCCGGCTCTCCCCCTCCGTCAGATCGCGATATCCTCGACGTAGTTCAACATTGGTCCATTCAATCTAATGGCCAGACCATTCGATAGTGCGAGAGGGTTCTGAAGTCAATTCCCGATGACCATCCAGTTGCTCTGCCCCTGAAAACCGGATCGCTTGAAACCGGAGTTTCCGGCCTTGGTCATCGCGGCGGGCTGGTGACGCCGCCGGGAAAGTGTAGCGCGCTCGGGACGTTGTATCCGATGGCGCTGTGGGGTCGGTCTATGTTTCGGCCCGTTAATTGCGGATCTAGGTCATGTTGACAAATGGGGGAGCCATAGCCTGATACATGCGACGTCGACGAAGCCGAGGAAATTGTTTGCGGTTTCGTCGTAGCGGGTTGCCAGCCGACGACTGTTCTTCTATTGAAACAGCGTTCGACCATGTTGCGCAAAGTGTAGATGGCCATGTCGACGGCCTTGCGCACTTTTCGGTTCTTTCGCATCGGGATCATTGGCAGGGCGTTGCGGTTCTCGATGTCTTCCCGAATTTTATCAGAGTCATAGCCCCTGTCGGCGACGAGAAAGGCTGGCTGCGGCAGGTTGTCGGCCACCACCATATCATAGCAGGTGTAGTCGGTATCCTGCCCCGGGGTTATCTCGGTCCTCATCGGGAGGCCTGCGCCGTTGACGCGGAGGTGGATCTTGGTCGAGAACCCACCCTCTTGAACGGCCAAGAGCCTCTTTCGGAGTCCTCTTTTGCGCCCACCGCATGATGATGGGCGCGGATCACGGTGCTGTCGACCATCTGCAGCTTGTCCGGCGCAATCCCGCGTGGTTTAGCGCATCCGGGATGTCCTCCCACAGCCCCGCAAGGTCCAACGGCGGAATTGACGGTAGACCGACGACACCTGCCGAACTCTTCGGGCATGCCGTGCTCGACCAGTTTCAGGATCATCTTGTGTTCCTGGATGGTGGCCAGCCTGCACAGACGCTTGTTATAGGTGAAGGCCTCGTCATCCGTCGCGACAAGACAGGCGACCGAGACCTTCCCAAGCGACTTCAGAACCTCAATCCGGGCATGCCCGTCCAGGAGAGGGAACTGTTCGCTTTCATCCTTGCACCTGGCCACCACCGGTGGCTCGATGAGCCCCTCGCTCTCTACCGTAGAGACAATCTGGTCGAACTTGCGCGACAACCGCACGGATGCAGATAATTGCTTGATGGCGATGATCCGGTCGAGCGATATGTTCACCATATAGTCTTCAAAAGTGGCGGGGATCACGGGCGGCGGTGTCTTGGTCATTGTCTACGCTCCACGATCAGGTCAGCGATGGGGGCTGGCAGTGTCTCCAACCCTTCGGCACGCAGCAAGGTAAAGAAATCCTCGTCCTTGAGCAGCGCATCCAGTGCCGCGACCAAGAAGGACAGGTCGCGGGAGGTGCGCTCCGCCTTTCGAACAACATCCCGATGGCGGTTGATTTCGGTGTTGATCGTATTGACCAGCATTCTGGGTGAGATGTCCGCCGTGGTCTTCTTGCGGGGATCCGGACGGTTTCCTTTGCCACGCAATTTGCGCTGCTCGATCAGGCGGCGTGCGGCCAGGAGCTGATTTCCTTTTATCTGTCCGCTCTCATATGCGGTTGCCAGCGCCTCCTGGAGCGCAACGCCTTCAGCCCTGGATATTTCGATTGCAATATTGAGGGGGATGCGGCCCGCCTCTACCGCGATCAGCAGGCGCGCTTCGCCCGCCTCGAGAAGCTGGCAAACCTGTTTTACATAGCCATGGGTCAGGCCGGTTTTCTCCGCGATCATTTCGCAGGAATAACCGCGTTGCCGATCGCGCCGATGTCGTGGAGAAGTTCCATCGGTCGATGCTGGCGTCGGGCCACAATCTCGATAATGCTGTGGAAAAGCTGCTCCTCTACGGTGTAGTCTCGAATGACGGCAGGGCTCGTTTTCTGCCCGAGCGCCATGAATGCTTCCAGCCTGCCCTGGCCACAGACAAGCTGATACGGCTCGCCATTCGCGCCTCCTGACACGGTAATGGGGCGTTTAAGGCCAACCTTTGCGATTCTGTCCATCAACTCCTTGAACGCAATACGATTGCGTTCGCGCGGGTTGCCCACCACGATCCGATCCACCGGGATGCGTTGGATGGGCGCAGGACCATGTAACGCTACCATGGTGCCAACTCCGCGATCCTGCTGCGCCGTGAAAGCGAGATGAAGCTTTCCAGGCTGTCATGGCGATAGGTGTCTAGCATGAATCCCTTCTCCTCGGACAGGCCAAGCCGATGGCTGGTCATTTCGGTGCGGGGCAGGAAGTAGTAGTCGAGCGGGGCGTCGTTCTCCCGGTTCATCCGAATGGCGATGGTGATATCCGGGCTCAGGCCCGCGTCGAAGCGCAGCTGGCAACGCCGCATTCCGGATCCGGTTTCCCTACATCGCGAGACGATCAGCGAGGCGGTGAATTCCCCGTTGATCGTCAACAGGTCGGTTATGGGGTCGCGCGTTACGTCGCAGCCCTGGGCCTGCAGTGCCGCGATGGTCTCGGATACGGTCTGCCGGTGCAGCATGCGAAGGGCGCGGTTCACCTCAATGTATCGGTAGTCGCGGTCCGGTGTGAAACCAATGAGCCGGTAGGCCCGGACGAGGCTGCCAAAACGGGACTGATACGCGCTGGAGGAAGGCATATCCTCCGCCTCATCAATGATGAGGCCGGACAAGGTGCCCTGCTGCTGGAACAGCTGTGCCAAACGCTCGAGCATTTCGGCGTCGGTATACTGCCGGTTTCGTTCTTCGATAATTAGTTGTGCTACGGCAAAGGCCTCTTTTGAGACGATCGGTGTGAAGGCCCCTCCGCACGGACCCAATCCTCGGGGGCGTTTTCCCTGCGTTTGGCCGTCAGCTTGGCCGACGTCCGGTTGTAGACATTGTTCCCGATGTATTTTTCGTTCGTGAGAATCTGATGGACCGTGCCGCGTGTCCAGGGCCGCTCGAGATCGGTCAGTATGCCCTTTGCATTAAGATCGCAGGCGATTGCGGCCTCGGATTGACCGCCTGCGGTGAACTGCTCGTATATCTACCTGACCCGTCGCACCTCCGCCGCGGGACCCGGCCTGAGGATGACCCGATCCGTTTGAAGGCTTTTGCGCTCGCCCCGCTTCAGCGCGAACTTTACCGTCCCACTCTCATCCAGCAGGACACGCCGCAACCCGTAGCCCGGCGGCCCTCCCTGGCGATAGCCAAGGCGGACGAGCCGACACTGCCCCGCCCAGACCTTCATGGAAAGTATGCGACTGTAGTTCCCGGCCTCCATGCTGCTGAAGGTCCATGCGAGTTCGGCAAGCGGACCATCTCGTTGGAGAAGCCGCCGGCACAGAAATGAGCATCCACACCGGCATTAATGCATTCGAATGCATAATATGCGGACTCGTAAGGCCGCTGGAAGCGCCCCCACCGGCTGTGATCATAGGCGATGATCACATCAAAATCCGCCATGCCGTTCTCGATGATGTCGATCATGGTCTGAAATGCGTCCCGGCCTTTGACGCGCATGCCGCTTTTACCCTCGTCCGCAAAGGTGCGAACGAGGGCGATGTCACTCTTGGCGGCATAGTCTCGGATGGCGTCCAGCTGATTGTCGGTCGAGTATTTCTGATGATCGGTCGACATGCGCACATAGGCCACCTCGCGCCGCTGATCGGGCGCAGATGTGTCAAGGCGACGGCGTCTCTGAATCCTGCTCACCACGCCCGATCTCCCATCTCGCGCGGCCACATCGATGGGTCGGCAGGTTAGGGTGCCAAGAATGTTGAGTCCATAAAGAATGTTGGATTTTGTTGACATAGCTACCACGTATCTCGTCAGGATAAGGACATATACCGCGGCGCCATGCTGAGTTCCGGTCTTGCCAGAGTGAACGGAATGTTTGATTCTGTCGGCATGACGAACCGAATATCTGAAATCAGAAAGGCCCGCGGCCTGACCCTTGTGGAAGTGGCAAAGCGGGCCCGGACCTCTAACCAACAGATCAGCCACCTGGAACGAGGCCGGAGAAAACTCAGCTACGAGTGGATGGAGAGGCTGGCGATTGCGCTTTCCTGTCATCCGCTGGATCTGCTCTCTGACCCTCCTGCCGGCTTGGCCGCCACGGGGGCCCTTTCCCTGAAGGAACGAGGGCTTCTGGAGATGTTCAGATCCTTGGATGAGCGCGAGCAGGATACGCTGTTGTTAGCTCTGCAGCCTATGGTGGCATTTGTGACTGGGGCTGACCTTGAGCATTCGAACATGTAACGGCGCCATCGTGATAGCTCCTTGAATGCGGGATAGCGACGGAGTGCGGACGGCGGTGTTGCCGCTTGAGGCGCCGTCGTGCCCTGATCCGAGGCAACCACTGCACAGGAGATCGATAATCAAGTAGCGCTGCCGGTATAAAGACCATGTCACCCATGACGAGCGGGCTCGATATATCGCCGGAATGCGGCGACGATAGCCAAGTCATCATGGCCAAACCGTTGCGCCGGCGCGCAGCCGAAATCGACGTGGACGCGGTTCAGCCAGTAGCAGAGCCTCAGATTGCTGATATGAACCGGCCTGAGCTTCAGGATGGCGCCGACCACATCGAAAATCCGACCGTTTGCCGTATCGAACTGGAACAGCGGCATCATGGTCCTGCCCTTTTGAGTCAGGGTGATGATGGCACCCTTGCGGGCCATGGCCTGGACGGCGCTTTCCGGATTATCCGTTTCGATGCGCAACAACGCGCAGGCCTGCGACGCATCGATCAGGTCGATGTTGGCGAGGAGGCGGTCCTCGACGCTGGGTTTGTCCATGGGATTTCTCGGCGGCATCCTATTTCTCCCTACGAACGGCCCGGTTCCGCATCTCGTCGAAGGTGTATCCGACCGGCAGCGTGACCTCCCTGACAGAGAGATAACCGCCGATGCATTCCGGGCAGACATGCCGGCCCTCGGCAGCCATTTGCGCATGGCCGCCCCCAGAAGGACGATCGCCTCGTTCGTCGCGGCCACGACAATCCGCCCGTTGCGCACCACGGCCTGCCCCGAGACCAGGGCCGGGTCGAGGATCCGACCGCAGCCCGCGCACAGCACGATGAGCCAGGCCCGACCCGGTCCCGAAGAGGATTGACGGGGAGCTTGGCTGCCCGGCGCTCGATTTCGGGCAGCGTGACCGGCCTGAAGTTCCAGACATCAGCGCCCACGTTCACGGAGTTGCGGCTGCCCTGCCAGTTCTGATGAACATGGCCGAAGAGCTGCAGCCCCTGGTGCCGCGCGCCGGGCCAGGTGATCATGGGATAATGGCAAAGGAACAGTCGCCGCTTGTCCACGACGATATCCGCGGTCTCGGCCACGCTGTCCCACGGCAGATCGCAGACCCAGTCTTCATCGTGATTGCCCCGGATCAGATGCTTGCGGCCCGGCAACGCGTGGTAGATGCCGCGGACCTCGCGCCGTTGGGCGTCGGTGGATCTGCCTGCGGTGAAATCCCCCAGAATCCACAGGTCATTATCGGGGCCAACCCGTGACCGGCACTCGGCCAGTAGCTGGGCAATCATCGCGGCCACGTCTGGGAACGGACGGTCACAAAAGCCAATAATCCGGTCATGGCTGTAATGCGGATCGGCGGTGAACCAGTGCATGTCAGCCCTCCCGTCCGGAGGCGGACCGGTCCGCCGCGTCGATCCCGCGCACCCGCGCGATATATGTGGTCAGGAGCCTCTGAAGCAGCTCCGGATCGTTGATGTTGGCGAATCCCGGCAGGGTGAACTGGACAGAACCCGCAAGCTTCGCCTTTCCGTTCATGGATTCCGCCAATTCCGCCTCGAGGGCGTCGATGGATCCGCCGAGCCGATACCAGCGCGATGCGGTCCGAGCCCAACCGGCCTCGGGATCCATCGCGATCAGCTGGGAGGTGTGGATGCTTGCATTGCCGAGAAGCGGGTGATCGACCACCTCACCCCACAGCATCACATGCCCGCCGGGCGAAATCGCCGCTTTCCAGTCGGACAGGACCGGCGCATCCGCGAGGTCCGCCTCGGACGGTCCGGCCTCGGCGGCGGCGATGGCGTGCAGCGCCTTGTCGAACCAGGCGCGGTCGTTGGGTGAGAGTTTCATGATGATGTCTCCGTTTCGATGGCATGAGGAGGGCGGCTGCGGCGATGCCGCAGGCGCGTTGGATTCAGGGAAAGATGAAGCTGGATGGGCCGGCTCAGTGGAGCGTCGGTCCCTGTTCCAGATCGGCGGCGCGTTGGAGCATGCGAGAGGCGACCCGCAGGCTGGGCGGATGGCACTGCAGGGAGGGGTGAGCGAGAACCTCGCAGATCGCCTCGATTGCGGTCTCGGACAGGAAAGACCCAGACGGATCAAGCCCTGCAAGCTCCGGGCCCAGCGGTCAGATCGGTCAGTCGCCAGCAGTCGCGGCGGCGCCCGAGGCGGGGATTATCCATCAGAACTCCCCAAAGCGCAGGAAACCCTTGCATGGAAAGGCAGGGCTGCCAGGCCTCAAGGACGATCGCCTGTGCGAGATCGTTGGGGCAGGGCGGGTCTGCGCCAAGCAAGGCGAGAATGCGCCCGAAATGCGTCTCGACGATCGATGCGCGGGCGGTTGTGACCTTTGAGTAGCCGTGAGGGGATGGCGGCAGCTGCTCGGCAGTCGGAGCGAGTGAGTTGATAGAAGGGGACAGCATCTTCAGCGGACCTTTCAGCATAACCTGCCGTTCAGGGAACAAAGATTTTCCGACGCAGCAGCGACAACATTGTAGCTGGCCAGCCAGTGCTCCGAGGCTATCGCTGGCCAGTGCCTGAGGTGTTGCTGAAATGTTCCCGCTGCGTCAATCGGGCCGAACGAGTATCGCGGTGGCCTCGGTCTGTGATTGGAAGGGGGAAACGAGAAAGTCGCGCATGACTGCAAGAGATTGAAATATCTCAACATCGATCAATACGACGGTCCAATGGCACAATTTTACCGACCGATGGTCGCCGAAACAGCCAAAATGGCTTCTTTTTGGCCGCCGATTCATCGAGCATAAAAAGTCGCATTCAGAAATAGCACGTCCCCCCACAGCATGAATTATCGCGTTAATAGAAATTATGTAATCATCTGCACCTCGACTCGACTAACAATGCAGCCTCGCTTTCTACCGAGTCTCACCTTTCACTTCGCAGAGCATCTGCGTCGCGAGCGCCACCGTTTTGTAGCGAATCTTTGCGCCGGTCATTGTCATGTACCCTCCCACCCTCACATCGGGAGGATGATGTCCCAAGTGATGGTGTAGCTGGCGTGGGCCACGCGCTCTGGGGTGCGGGCCGAGCCGATCAGTCGCTCTGCGCAGCAGGCAGGTTGACCATGACATCATCGCGGACCGGCGCGAGCGTTTCCAGCGTCATGTGACGGCCATGCTGGACGGCCCATTCCTCGGTCTGCTCCATTAGGATTGCGCCCACCAATCTCCGGGTCGAGGCCTCGTTGGGGAATATCCCGACGAAATCCGTGCACCGCTTGATCTCGCCGTTCAGACGCTCAATTGGTTTCGTGGTGTAATTTTGCGCGGTGCCGGGCTGGGAAGGTTAGGTAAGCCAGCACATCCTCCTCCACCGTATCCATGAGCGTGATAAGATTCGACAGCTTGGGCCACATCTGGTCCGCTACGAGCTGTCACTGGCACCTGAACGCGGCATGGTCGGCCTCGTGGTCGATCTCAGCTGGCGAAGCTACTCATCGGACGCAGGAGCGGATTTTTCAATCTCATGCCAGCATGGCCGGGTTAATATCTGCTCGGTGAACACCGTCCGTTTCTACGGCGCCGCCGATCTCGTGTTGAAGGTCCCCGAAAAGCTCTCCTATGTCCGGGTGGAGGTCGTGGAGTTGTGCATCATCCGGCTCCAGGTGGCCCGCTGCAGCTGCCAACGATTGGTGTGGCGGATCGACTGAAGGCGTCCCACTAACGCGCGTTCCGAAACATTCCAGACAACGGCTTGCTGGACAATGCGCTTGCCTGTTGAAAATATTGACGGACAACGGGATGAATGGGACGCAAGATGTTCGAACGCAAACGGATTGGGATCCGTTGGACTTCAGGTAGAGCTGCACGATAGGTCTCGTCTTTCCCAGAGATGTCATCGATGCCTTCCCGAAGAGAATAAATGATGATCAGGCTTTGGCGCATCTGAAATCACTGCAATCTCCGCATTGGGCAGGCCTTGGACGAGGTGTTGTCAACGGCGAGTTCGTCACGGATCCCGAGACTGGAGACCTGATGGATGTGGCCTTCTGCGATCATGTCAACGCCACCACCCTCGACGGGCGAGAGCTGGTAACAGGTTAATCGAACATCGCAGGTCTTTGCTACTAACGGCGGTTCATCCCACACCACAGAACCTCATTAATGCGAAATGCCGCACCCCGCGCCGGATGGCCGCTTTCGGTGACTCCGCCGCGAGGGATGGGCGGCGCCTAAGGGCGTCGACCGAGGCTCCTGCCGCGGGTCGATCCCCTCACGCTCCCCGCTCCATGATGCTGCGGCACTCCAACATGAATGCCGCATGGCCTTTGGCACCGTGGCAACTCAACGGCATCGTCCGCCCAGATGCCAAAGCCTACGGAAACGGCACCGTCACGCAAATGGCGTTGCCGGTGTCGTCGCGCGTCAGACACCGCGCTTCATCCTCCTCGAAATGCAATGACGCCGCGGCGCCGTTGAGCCGCCAATGGCCACCCTGTTCCTGCACCAGAGACCGGTCACCGTCCGGCCAGATGTAGAGATCGGCCGTTACGAGCTCGCGCCCGCCGAACTCCACCTCCGCGGTCTCGAAGAAGCGGATGTGCTGGCAGGTCCGGTCGGCGACGACGCCCCCGTCCGGTCCCCGCAGCGCGCAGGGAACGAGGGGCGCAGCATCAGTAGCCGCGAGAGCGGCGTCGATGGCCGTGCGGTTGGCGGTGCAGGACTCCTCCCACCGGCTGATGCAACCCGTGGCATAGGCATGGCTCGCCACTGTCTCAACGCCGGTTCCTGAGCCGGAGCCGGGAGGTCCCAGCGTCGGAGGGCCGTCATCGAGCACGATCCGGGCGCGGTTGTCGCGCAGCGCATTGCCGTAGAGCAGGCACCCCTCGCCATCCCCGCGCTCGGTCTGCATCGGGAAACAGGCGCGGCGGAACAGGGTGAAGGCCTCCTCGGGTGCCCCCGCATCTCGCGCTATCAGACCCAGATGCTTGCAGGCGTAGCGGGCCTCGGACTGGTGCGGATCGTTGCAGACGAAGTCGAAATAGGCCCGGGCGGCGGCGCAGGCTAGTTCCCCTCGAACGTCCGGTCGTCCGCCAGGTCGAAACGGATGACCGTATCGACCGCGCCTTCGCGATAGCTCGCGTGCTTCTTGTCCACGGGCTGCTTGACGGTCAGGAACAGCACGTCGCCCTCGGGGCTGATCTCGAGGCTGTTCGGGTGCACCGGCAGGTCGATGCGGACGCGCACCTCCAGCGTGCTGGCGTCAAGGACGGTCAGGCCGCCGGTGCCTTCCTGCTCGCCATGCCCGGCGCCGCGCCATGTGACATAAACCTCGTTTCGCCGGGGATTGAAGAGCGTGTCGAGAATGCCCTTCCCCACCTCGACATTCGCGATCGTCTCGCCGGTCGCCGTGTCGAAGGCGTAAAGGCTGCCGGTGCTGGCATCGGTCGCGAAAAGCCGGCCGGCCGGATCGAGAGACAGGTTCAGGAAGAAATGCTTTGAGGCATCGGCCCCGGCCTCGGTGGTGTCTCCGGTCGAGATCGAGGCGACCCGCGCCCCGCTTGTCCCGTCGAGGACCGAGATCTCATCGACGCCGCCGCCGCTGACATAGACCCGCCCCGCCTTGGCGTCATGCGCCAGTCCGGCGGTCCACAGCCCGACATTGTCGAGGCGCTGGACAGCGTTCGCATTGCGGCTGTCGATGATCCAGACCGTGCCGCTGCGCGAGGGGCTGGAGACATAGACCTTGCCGCTGGCCTCGTCGACCTCGACCATGCGGACATGTTCGAACTTGCCCTCGGCCTCGGTCTTGCCAAGCTGGATCCGGTCCAGCAGCATGCCGCTGCGGGCGTCCAGCACGCTGACCGCGCCGCTGAGGGTATGCCCGACATAAAGCCGCCCGCTGGCGTGATCCATGGCCAGCGCGAAGGCGCGGTCCGGCAGTTCGATCCGGCGCACCATATGCAGGTCGCGGTCATCCAGCGCGTAAACCGCGCCGAGCGCGCCATCCGAGAGCGAGGGCGAGGAGGCGACGAAGACCAGCCCAAGCTCGGGCGCATGCGCGATCTCGTAGACGCCGGGGATCAGATCCTGACGGATGATCTGTTGGGCGAAGGCGCTGGCCGGGACCAGCGGCATCTCCGCCAGCGCGGGCAGCGGCGCAAGGCAGATCAGGGCGAAGGCGCTGGCGCGAAGAAGGGTGTTTTTCATGGAAATGTCTTTCCGGGGAATGGGCTGCCCTTTCGGGAGCAGCGGCCGATCAGAAGCGGTAATCGAGGCTCAGCGTGGCATTGCGCGGCGCGCCGTAATTGCCGGTTGCATAGGTCTCGTCGATCGAGGCGAGGTATTTGCGGTCGAAGAGGTTGTCGATGTTCAGGCTGAGGCTCATGCCGTTCTGGAAGTCATAGCGCCCCATCACGCCCACGACGGCATAGGAGCCCTGCTTCGCGGTTCCGGTGACCGGCCATTCCCAGGTGTTCTCGATCGCGCTTTGCCAGCGCAGGTTCGCGCCAAGCACAAGCGGCATCGAGTCCAGCGCATAGGTGCCCGACAGCTTCACCGAATGCTTGGGGATGACGGTTGAGATCGGCTCGCCCTCGCCGTCCTTGGCGTCGGTATAGGCGTAGCTGGCGGCAAGCTGGATGTTCGGGCGCACCTCTCCCGACAGTTCCATCTCGAAGCCCTTCGCCCGCGTCCCGTCGATGGACTTGTAGGGGTTCGATCCGTCGGGCAGCTGATAGGTCACGCTGCGGTCGCGGACCGGCAGGTTGTCCTGCTCCACCAGATAGACCGCCGCCGCGAAGTTCAGCCGGTCATCGGCAAAGCTCGCCTTCGTCCCCAGCTCATAGTTCGAGCCGGTGGTCGGGTCGACGATGCGGTTATCCTTGTCGCGATAGCTGGCCTGCTTGAAGACGCGGGTATAGCTTGCGTAGACCGACCAGTCGTCGTTCAGGTCATAGGTCAGACCGGCATAGGGGATCCATTCGCCGTTGCGGCTGACCTGCTGATGCGTGGTCGCGCCGGTGTCGCGGTTCTCGGTCGTATAGTCATAGTCATACCAGACCACCCGCGCGCCGCCGATGAAGTTCAGCCGGTCGGTCAGGCTGAAACGCCCCGAGCCATAGGCCGCGATCTGGTCGATCTGGGTATTGCTGACGAAGCTGATATAGTCGCCCTGCTGGATCAGGTCCGGCACATAGCCGTCCCAGTCGAAGATCGAGCCGGTGATCGGCCGGTATTCGATATCGCTGCCGTCATAGGCGGAATAGGACTTGTGGTTGTCCTCGCCCCAGCTTCCGGTGATCCCGAAGCGCAGGTCGTGGCTGCGTCCAGCCAGCTCGACCGGGCCGGAGAGGGTGAGCGAGATCGCCGTCTGCTCGGTATCGGTATCGACATAGCCGCCGACGGTCTGGACCCCGTAGCCCTCGGGATCGGGCGAACCCCACGAGGCCGAGGCGAGATAGCCCTTGCGCTCGGCCCGGTAGAAGGACAGATCGCCCACCGCGGTCCAGCCGGTGCCGAACTCATGCTGATAGCGCAGGAAGGCGGTCTCGGCGGTCTGGGTCAACGGCAGGTCGCCGCCGCCGGCATTGGTGCTGACGTCATAGTCGAGCTGCGAGCCGTCATTGGCGATCAGCGGCAGCCCGCCGAACTGGTGGTTGCGGGTGCGGTTGCGCTGGTAGTCATAGCCCAGCGTGACGGTTCCGGCATCCCCCACATCGGCCTCGACCACGCCGTAAAGCACGGTCTTTCGGCGCTCATAGCGGTCGAGCCAGGAATCCCCCTCCTCCTGCGCGGCGACAAAGCGGCCGCGGACCGAGCCGTCCTCGTTCAGCGGGCCGCTGATGTCCAGATCGGTGCGCAGCGTGTTCCAGCTGCCGGCCGAGAAGCGCAGATGCGTCTGCGGCGTAGATGTCGGGGTCTTGCGCACCATGTTGACGACGACCGAAGGCTCGCCCGCGCCGGCCATCAGGCCGGTCGCGCCGCGCAGCACCTCGACCCGGTCATAGATCGCGGTGTCCGAGATGCTCGGCCCCGAGCCATACTGGATGCGATACCAGACCGGCAACCCGTCGACCATGAAGGTCGGGCTGGAGAAGCCGCGCGCATAGACGCTGCGCCGCTCGGTATCCATAGGCATGACGGTCACGCCGGTCGTGTCCTCCAGCACCTCCCCGACGCTCCGCATATTGCGGTCGTCCATCTTCTGCCGGGTCGTCACGCTGATCGATTGCGGCGTTTCCCGCATCGTCAGCGGCAGGCCGGTCGCCACCGTGGTCAGGCCGGTGGTATAGGAGCCGGTGCCCTCGGTCACCGCGCCGCCCGCGTCCAGCCGCAACTCGTTCAGGACCACGGCGCCGGTTTCGGTCTCGACGGCTTCGGCCTCGGGCAGAACCAGCGAGACCGATCGCGGCGAGTTGATGCGGTAGCCGAGGCCCGAGCCTTCAAGCAGGCGCGACAATGCGGCGCTGGTCGTCATCTGGCCCGAGACGCCCGGGCTGCGCCGGCCCTGCACCATGGCGCTGTCGTAAAGCACCTCGATCCCGGCCTCGCGCGCGAAACGCAGTAGCGCCCCGTTCAGGCCTTGCGCCGGGATGTCGAAGGCGCGGACCTGCTCGGTCGTCTGCGCCATGGCGGTGGGCGCCTGCACAAGACCGATGCCCGCTCCGCCGAACGCGGCGATCAGGGCCAGTTGGCTGATGCGAATGTTCATCTTTCCCTCTTCCAATTTTCAGCCCTCTGCGGGGCGGGTTCAGAGAAAGGACGAATCCGACGCGAAATCCGGTAATGCCGCCGGGCATTTTTTTCGGAACAGGCGATATTTTCAGTAAAGGACCGTGACCAGCGGCAGCGACAGGCGGCGCAGGCCCAGTTCGGCCGCCAGCCGCGCCTCGACCCCGGCGATGTCCTGCGTGTGAAAGACCCCGCTGACGCGGCGGTCGGCAAGGGCCTGACCGCGCAGGACGATGCGGCCGTGGCGATAGCGGTTCAGCTCCTCGACCACCTCGGCAAGGGGGCGGTTGTCAAAGACCAGATCACCTCTGCGCCATGCGGTGGCGAAATCGACATTGCGCGCCTCGGGGATCGGGGTCGCGCCGTCCGTCGTCCGCAGGCCCGTGCCCTCGGCCACCACGACCGGCGCGGCCTGCCCCGCCATATCCTCGACCCGGACGCTGTGGCGGGCCACGATGATCTCGGTCCCGCCCGGTTGCAGATCGACCGAGAATTCGGTCCCGAGCGCCGTGGTCTGCGTCTCCCCGGCCTCGACCACGAAGGCGCGCCCGCCCGATGTCGCAGCCGGCTCGGGGACGAAATAGGCCTTGCCCCTCAGCAAACGCACAAGCCGGCTTTCGGAATCGTAATCGACCGCCAGCGCCGCGCCCGAGGCAAGGGTGATCCGGCTGCCATCCCCAAGCGTGACCGAAAGGTTCTCTCCCAAAGGCGCGACATGGTCGGCCTGAAGCCGGATGCGCAGATCGTCATGCGCGAGGTAAAGCGGCAGCCCCGCCAGCAGCAGCGCGACCAGCGGCAGGGCCAAGCCGCGACGCGACCTGCCGCGAACCTCGCGGATCAGGCCCAGTTCCTGCCATGTCCGCTCGGCATGGGCGAAAGCCGCGGCATGGCCAGGATCGCGGCCGATCCAGTCGCGGAACTCTGCCCGCGCGGCCTCGGGCGCATCATCAGCCAGCCGGATCACCCATTCGGCGGCCTCGGCCTCGACCTCATCCGCCCTGCCCGCCTGCGCCATCAATTGCCGCCCTCATATGCCCGCAGGCACCGCGTCACCTCGAGGAGCGCGCGCGCCAGATGCTTCTGGACCGAGCTTTCCGACAATTCCATCCGCCGCGCCACCTCGCGATATTTCAACCCCTCGACGCGGTGGAGGACGAAGATCCGCCGCGTCGTCTCGGGCAGGTCGGCCAGCGCGCGCAGAAACACCCGGAGCCGCTCGCGGTCGATCAGGATGTTTTCCTGCGTCGGGCGGGGATCGGCAATCGCCTGAAGCACCTGATCTCCGGGCATGTCGGTGCCGCGCCGCCGGATCAGCCGAAGATGGTCGATCGCGATGTTGCGGGCAATGCGACAGAGGAAGGCGCGCCCGTTCTCGGGCCTTCCGCCGTCGAGCGCGCCGCAAAGCCTGAGGAACGTCTCCTGCGTCAGGTCATCGGCAAGGTCGGGGTCGCGCAACATGCGGATCAGGTAGGAGCTGACATCCGCGCGATGATTATGAAAAAGCCTGCCAACCTCATGCCCAGCCGCCATGTCCCGCCCGTTTCGCTGCAACCCGCCAAAAATCGGCTGGCGTCGCGGATGCACGACCGGGCTGACCGAGAATGTCCCCGATCTACCGAAGACGCGCGGAATTTCAAGGCAAACCTGGCAAGCGACCGGGTTTTGGCACATGTCCGCAAGGCGGACAGCTGCGCGCGGATCGCGGTATCTTGTTTGCCTGTCGCAAAGCCGCTAACACGCTCTCGTCGGTTTCCGAGAGGAATTGAAAGGGAATCCGTCGGGGCAGCGATGCCTCGAACCGGAACTGCCCCCGCAACTGTAGGCGGCGAGCAGGATGCGATGAAGCCACTGTGGCCCCCGGGCCATGGGAAGGCCGCATCCCGCGATGACCCGCCAGTCAGGAGACCTGCCGACGGATGAAACCCATACGATCCGGGCGGGGTGTCCGGGGAGGTGCCAGATGTTCCCTGCCTGTCCATCCGTCAGGCCAATCCTGCCGCGCCACGTCCCTTGTCGGGGCGGCATCTTCTTATGGCCATTTCCCGTCCCCTCCGCTCGCGTCCAGACCGGAGAACCGAGATGTTCATGAAATCCACCCTGACCGGCCTCTTGCTGACCGGTGCCAGCATGTTGCCCGCCGCGGCCGAAACGGCATGGCCGCTGACGCTGTCGAATTGCGGCGTCGATCTCAGCTTCGACAAGGCACCGGAAAGCGCCGTCACCGTCGGCCAGGCCACGACCGAGCTTCTCTATGCGCTGGGTCTGGCCGACAAGGTGACGGGCACCTCGGTCTGGTTCACCGAAGTCCTGCCCGAGTTCAGGGAGATGAATGCCGGGATCGAGCGGCTGGCCGATAATGACCCGAGCTTCGAGAGCGTCGTCGCCAAACGTCCGGGCCTCGTGACCGTGCAATATGAATGGCATGTCGGCCCGCAGGGCATCGTCGCCACGCGCGAGCAGTTCGCGGACCTCGACATCCCGACCTATGTGCTGCCTTCGGATTGCACCGGCAAGGACAACACCAAAGGCTCCGACGGCACCCGCTCGGACATCTATGCGATGGAGAGCATCTATCAGGGGATCGACGAGCTGGGCCGGATCTTCGATGTCGCGGACAGGGGCGAGGCGCTGGTCGCCGGGCTGAAGGCCCGCGAGGCCGCCGCGATCGGCAAGGCCCGGGCGCTGGACCTGAAGGACGCGACGGTCGTGTTCTGGTTCTCCTCGGCCGAGATGGACATCGACCCCTATGTCGCCGGCCGCAAGGGACCGCCCGCCTATATGATGGACGCGCTGAGGCTGAGGAACATCATCGAAAGCGACGAGGAATGGCCGGTCGTCAGCTGGGAAACCATCGCCCGCGCCAATCCTTCGGTCATCGCCCTCGCGAAGATGGACCGTCGCCGCTTCGAGGCCGACGATTACGAGAAGAAGATCGCCTTCCTCAAATCCGATCCGGTCACGAGCCAGATGGAGGCAGTCAGGAACGACCGTTTCATCGTCCTCGACGCACATGCGATGGACCCCTCGATCCGCAATATCGACGCGCTGGAGACGCTGGCCGAGGCGCTGCCGAAGCTCGGCGTGAAATGACCGAGGCAGCCATCCCCGGCACCACCGGCTGGCGCGCGCGGCTGGTCCTGCGCCTCGGGCTGGGGGTGGCTGTGCTGGCCTTCGCGGTGCTGGCCGGCGTCACTCTGGGCGAGACGCCGCTGCCAGTCGCGCAGGTCGGCCATGTGCTAGCCCACAAGATCGGGGGCGCGGCGCTGAACGCCGATCCGATCGACGCGGGCATCATCTGGAACTACCGCCTGCCGCGCACGCTGGTCGCGGCGGCCACAGGCGCGGGGCTGGCGCTGTCCGGGCTGGTGCTGCAGACATTGGTGCGGAACGCCTTGGCCGACCCCTATCTGCTCGGGGTTTCGGCCGGGGCCTCGACCGGGGCGGTCGCGGTCACGATCATGGGCGTCGGCGCGGGGGCCATCGGCATCTCGGCCGGGGCCTTCGCGGGCGCGGCGGTGGCATTCGGGATCGTGGCGGCCCTGGCGCGCGCGGCGGGCGGAGGCTCGGCGCAGCTCGTCCTTGCCGGGATCGCGGGTTCGCAGTTGTTCAACGCGCTCACCAGCTTCTTCATCGCCCGATCCGCCAATGCCGAACAGGCGCGCGGGATCATGTTCTGGCTGCTCGGCAATCTCTCGGGCGTGCGCTGGCCGGATGTGGGGCTTGCCGTCCCGGTCGTGGTGGCGGGGCTTCTGGCCTGCATCCTCCATATCCGCGCCCTCGATGCCTTCAGCTTCGGGGCCAGCGCCGCGGCCTCGCTGGGGATCGCGGTGCGCCGGGTGATGGTGGTCCTGCTGGGCGCGGTCACGCTGATGACCGCGGTGATGGTCAGCCTTGTCGGCGCCATCGGCTTTGTCGGGCTGGTCGTGCCCCATGCCATGCGCTTTCTGGTGGGCGCGCGGCATGGCGCGCTGGTCCCGGCCTCGGCGCTGGCGGGCGCGGTCTTCATGATCGCGGCGGATGTGGTCTCACGCGTGCTGATCCCCGGTCAGGTGGTGCCGATCGGCGTCGTCACCGCGCTGGTCGGCGCGCCCGCCTTCGCGCTGATCCTGATCCGAAACCGGGCCCGCGCATGAGGATCACCGCCACCAGTCTCTCGCTGCGGGCGCAGGGCCGCGCCATTGTCGCGGGCGTCGATCTGGAGATCGCCCCGGGCGAGACCTTCGGCCTGATCGGGCCGAACGGCTCGGGCAAATCGACGCTGCTGCGGCTGCTTGCGGGGCTGGAGCGGCGCGCCGGGGGCGAGGTCGCGCTGGATGGCCAAGGCCTCCGCCACCTGCCCCGGCGCGAGATCGCCCGCCGCCTTGCCTTGGTCGAGCAGCAGGCCGAAACCGCCGAGGCCCTGACCGCGCGGCAGGTGGTCGAACTTGGCCGCACGCCTTGGTTGACCGCGCTCTCGCCCTTTGGCCCCTCGGACGCCGCCATCGTTGCGGATGCGCTTCGCGCCGTCGGGATGGAGGCGATGGCCGCGCGGCAATGGGCCACTCTCTCGGGGGGCGAGCGGCAAAGGCTGCAAATCGCCCGCGCGCTTGCCCAGCGGCCGCGCGTCCTGCTGTTGGACGAGCCGACGAACCATCTGGACATCCATCACCAGCTTGCGCTGCTTCGTCTGGTCGGGGCGCTGCCGCTGACCGTGGTGATCGCGCTTCACGACCTCAATCAGGCCATGGGCTGCGACCGGCTGGGCGTCATGTCCGGTGGCCGCATGGTCGCCTGCGGCCCGCCGGCCGAGATCCTGACCGGGGAATTGCTGCGCGGGGTCTTTCGCGTCGGCGCCACCCCCCTCATCGACCCGCAGGACGGCGGCCGCCTCCTGCGCTTTCGTGCTCTGGAGAATACCCGATGAAATTTCTGGTTTTGCCACTGATGCTGCTGGCCGGCCCCACCCTGGCCGAGATCCATGAGGTGCGGATGCTGAACCGCGGCGAGAGCGGGCCGATGGTCTATGAGCCGGCCTATCTGAACATCGCGCCCGGCGACACCGTCCGCTTCCTGCCGACCCAGCCCGGCCATAACGCCGCGACGATCGAGGGCATGGTCCCCACCGGGGCCGCGCCCTTCCGCTCGAAGATCAATGATATGTTCGAGGTCACGCTGACCGCGCCCGGCGCCTATGGCATCAAATGCTCGCCGCATTACGCGATGGGCATGGTCATGCCGATCGAGGTCGGCGACAAGACTGGGGTGGTGCTGCCCGAGGGCCTGCCCAAGCGAGCCGTCGAACGATTAGGCAGGATCGTTGCCGAACGCGAAGAACCGGAGGAATAATTATGAAAGGACGCCTCCACGAACGGCGGCTTCGGGGAATGCCTATGATCCGGCCATCTCTACGAGTTTCGCAACCGTGTTGATATTGCGCGTCGTGCCTCCAGGCATTGCCGACAGCGCCGGCAACCGCAGTTTCGTTCGCCCCATTCCCGACGGATAGTGGATGAAGACTTCCCGCTGGCCGAGTGCGATCTCTTCCTCGACCTGGCCCTTGGCAGTCCTGACGGTGTCAGCTGGCGGCGATGCGTCGAGGAACAGAACGCCTACCTTGCTCGGCTCCGCACCCCGAAACGGGTTGGCCTCAAGAACGTTCCGCATCTCCTTTGCAGTGCGCAAAAGGACGCCGACCGGCTTGCCCGCATAGTCCTCGAGCCGCTTTTCGAGCGCCTGCCTTACGACAGGCAATTCGTCGGATGACGAGAACACCAGATTCCCAGACTGAATATAGGTGCGAACGTCGGTGAAGCCTGCTGCTTCAGCCATGGAGCGCAGCTCGGCCATCGGCAGTTTGCCGGTTCCCCCAACATTGACCGCGCGCAGAAGGGCTATGAACGTTTGCATGTGAATATCATACTCGCTTTGACCGCCCACCGAAGCCACCACTCGCGAAAAGTGTGTCACGGTGCTTTTCCTGTAGCGACTGGAGGACTGGGCCCGCGCTGTCCCGCTGGGGCCGTTCATCTGGGTATCCCGAGATTAACTCAATCTGTGTCGAAACAACCAGGCCGCCAGCGGCAGGGTCACCGCCGCCACGACAAGCAGCGGCAGGAAGCTCGGAGCGACATCGGCGAATGTCGCGCCTTCCAGATAGACCCGGCGCACGATGTCGATGCCGAAGCGCAGCGGGTTCACATAGGTGGCAAGCTGCAGGACATGCGGCATGTTCCTGATCGGGGTC
>Ga0182739_1000702_pt1 | contig 39659 bp, 31 predicted proteins | sample eDN5th30CBELigBY_FD_128873 | JGI IMG/M metagenome (GOLD analysis project Ga0182739, IMG submission 128873) | Enriched backyard soil microbial communities from Emeryville, California, USA - eDNA 5th pass 30_C BE-Lig BY (version 2) (version 2) | ecosystem: Environmental > Terrestrial > Soil >... | reverse complement strand
TAGCTTCTCCACTTGCGCGCGTACACCCCAGTTGTGCGGCTAGCTTCTCCACTTGCGCGCGTACACCCCAGTTGTGCGGCTAGCTTCTCCACTTGCGCGCGTACACCCCAGTTGTGCGGCTAGCTTCTCCACTTGCGCGCGTATACCCCATTTGTGCGGCTAGCGGTAATAGTTTCCTTTAAAAAGTTGGGACTCGTGTAGAATGACCATTTAAGCGAAAAACCTTCCTCTATAATCAGGCATTGCAGTTAAGTAACCTTATGACCCGCGATTTAAAGGAAGGATTTTCCTTTAAACCTCTGCAAACCCGATATCCGTCTAGTTTAAGGGCAGAGATTACCGTTGGAGGACACACGGAAGATCGACACAAAATAAAGAACCTTCATCTCCACTTGAACTGCACTCGATGGTTAGACAACATCTAACTATTGGGTGCAGTTTACTTTTTGGTGGATTAGAAGGTTCTTTTCCTTGAATTCACATGAATCTCATGCTGTGTGAACAGATACTGAACAGACACTGAACAGACACGATTCATGTAGTATTCACTAATTCACATATCGATTGATGACCTCGACAAGCAAATCATTCAAAAGCTTAACCTCGTACTCGCCGACTGCCGGCTCCAAATGGTCACTTCCAATACCGCTGTCATCCGTCAGAAATAAATATGTGCCGCCGGTTGCCGCAGCCATAAAGCGCAGCAAGTATTCCGTATCCACATCAACACCGCTCGACGCTATAGGTATGACTCGAATGCCTGCAGCTGCTGCATCCTCCATTAATCGATGAATTTCGTCGATGACCTGTGCATCCGAATGAGGCGGAGCGTCCAGTACGAGGAACAAGAGTCTCGCTCTCGCATCCTTGCTCCATTTATGATCGTGAATCGCATTGCGCAGCGCCTGGTCTACAGCTTCAGGATAATCCCCTCCGCCGCGCGCTTCTTGATCATTGATTTGACCAATTACCTTATCTACATTTGATGTAAATGGAAACGGCTTTACTACATAGTCATCGTATTTATCTCGATAAAAATTCGCGCTTAGCGAAATGCTAAGCTCATTCTGATGCTCCTTCGCAGCACGGCTAATAACATCCTTGAGCTCTGCGCCCAAATAATCAAGCTCATCCTGCATAGATCCTGTCGTATCAACGACAAACATAATATCAACATCATTGGCAGAAGATTTACTTTTGTTCATATCGATTTTCAAAACATCCTGTTTCGTCATATCGATATCCGCTGCGCTCTTACTCTCATTCTCGTATGAAACCTTGACCTCATACTTGATTTGCTGCACTCGGTTATCGTCTTCAAACATACCTGCAAATAGATAGGCTCTGCCTTCTCTGTTCGTTCTGGCAGTCCAGACACTCTGTCCATTGTCTAGCAGCTCCACCTGTGCATCTGACACGTTTTGGCCGTTCGCAGATACAATAACCTCCAAGCGATGCAGCATGCCGAATCCCCAAGCCTTCATGCTGTTGTCAGCTTCTCGGCTGTTGAGTAAATCCGTAAATCGTCCCCATGCCGCAATATCATCCCATTCCCCCGCCGTCAGCTGACCAGCTTGAATATTTGCTATATCTGTATTGGAATACGCTCTCTTAGTATCGCGGTCGATTCTGCCTTCTTCACGCGGCGGTGGCATCGGCTCGCTTCCCGAGGATGGAGCAGCGGCATCACTGTTCTGAGCAGACTCCGTATTCGTCGTGCGGTCTCCTTTATTACTGGCCGAAGAGTGCTTGCTATTGTCGCTTGCGCTTGAACAAGCAGTAACGAGCATCATGATCAGGACCAGCATAACAGCTCCAGCCGTATTCCATGACAATTTCATGATCGACAACCCCTTTTTTTTTTCTATTTCTTCTAATGACGAGAAGCTGAACGCAATTGTTGCATTCATTTAAACGCCCGATTTATAATCATTTACATGCATGCCGTACGTACATTATCATTCGTTAATATAGCTTTGGAGAGGATGTCGATGATGGAAACTTTTCAACTAATCACAATAGAGTTAGCCTATGAAGATCAGGTCATTCAGCTTGACTATGTGGAGGCTGTTTTGGTAATCGTTACACAATACGGAGATCGTCTATGGTATATCGATATTAACGGAGTCAATAACGAGGGATTGCTAAGCAGATTCAATCAAATGGAAAATATTCGCGTCACCGTTCAAGCAAATGCCAAGTCAGGCCAAACTTATAGCGGTATAGGCTATTTCCATCCAAATGAGCCGCATAAGGCAGCGGCCATCCGCGGAGACCAAGAGCTGCAAATTCACTAGTATTAGCTCTTGCTCTTGCTCTCGCAACAAACCCGCTGCCAACGGACACAGATAGACTGTCGATCCATTGTGCATACCGGTTAATACGACGTTGTAACAACGAAAATCGCTCTTAGAATAACTTTGATGGAGGGCGTTGTCGCTCTAGCTGCGAAAAACGCTCTTACAGCTGGTGAGCGGATAATCTGAGATCGGTTCAACTGTTGTAACAACGAAAATCGCTCTTAGAGTAACTTTGATGGAAGGCGTTGCCGCTGTAGCAGCGAAAAACGCTCTTACAGCTAGTGAGCGGTGCAGCCAGGATTCGGTTTAGCAGGATAACTTGTCCACAATAATTCAACTGTCTCCTCAGGTCCGTTACGATATTAGTAATAGCCCCGCGCGCCCCACTGCTCCATTCCTCCACTCCATTCTCGCTAGCGAGCCCATCATCATCATACGCCTATCTAGAGCTTAGCAACAGACACTTATAAAAATTCCACATAAAGAAAAGAGCCGCCCCATCAACTATGGGACAGCCCTTTGTGCCAATTACTTATTAAAAGAAATTTCCGGTGTCGTTAACCGATCGTAGAAATCAACTGCTTTATCCTTATCTGCGCTTGAACGAAGCGCCATTGCCGAGCGCGGATGCTCATCCAGTACGCCAGTAATCATGTAAGGGATAATATAGCCCCATTCTTCCTTCTCGCGAAGCGGAATCATATATTTCTCGATCATATCAAGCACCGGGCGCAAATTGTATTTCGAATTTTGCAGCTGTGCGACAAGAAGCTCTGTATTGCAATTGCCTGCCGCGCGGCCCATGCCGTACACGGAAGCATCAAGCAGCTCAACGCCATTCTCTGCGGCAATCAGCGTATTGGCGAATGCAAGCTGCATATTATTATGCGTATGCACCCCAAGACGCTTAGCAGGCAAATGCTGGCGGAATTTATCAACCAGATAGCTGAAGTCATTAGGCTTCAGGCTGCCGTAGGAGTCAACAATATACACAACGTCTACGACGCTGTCATTGATTGCTTTGAAAGCCTCAATAAGCTGATTTTCCATTACATTCGAAAGCGCCATAATATTCAGTGTCGTCTCATAACCGCGATCATGGAATACTTTAATAAGATCAAGCGCCTTATCAACATCCTTGATGTAGCAAGCCACACGAATAAGGTCCAAATGACTTTCACTCCGAGGCAAAATATCATTCTCATCCACTCGGCCAATATCAACTAGTGCAGACAGCTTCGTATTACCTTTGTTCGGAATGACCTTCTTCAAGAAATCATCATCAAGAAAACGCCATGGACCTGCATCCTCTGCACCTTTCAGGAGCTTAGGCGAGTTTTTATAACCGATTTCCATGTAGTCAACACCAGCCTCATTCAGACTGTTATATAAATGCTGAACGAATTCAATACTGAAATCCCAGTTATTTACGAGCCCGCCGTCACGGATTGTACAATCAACGATTTTGCAATGACTTGTTTTCGAATGCATGCGTATACTCCTTTACGATGAACATGAGTTCTTTTTCTACCCATCATACTTGATATAAAGAAGGAACGCAAAGAAATTTTGTCGTTATTTGGATAATAGTTATTTAACTAACAGCTCGGTTTCGATCTCGAAATGACCGGCGCGATGTACCTTCGTCTGCAAGTATTTCTGATTGTACACAGAAGCCTCGCCCCATAATGGCACACGCTTTGTAATATTAGAGCCAGAACGATTCAATGCGTCTACCTTGCGCGGATTGTTCGTAATGAGCGCTACCGGAAGCTGGCGCAGCTGCTTAAGAACAGCGATCGCATCCTCGTAGCTGCGAGAATCATCTTCAAAGCCCAACTCCAAATTGGCGTCCACTGTGTCCATTCCTTCCTCTTGCAGCAGATAAGCCATCGCTTTGCTGAACAAGCCGATTCCGCGTCCCTCATGATTAGCAAGGTAAAATAACGCTCCGGTTCCATGCGAGATTATTAATCGCAGCGACTGCTTAAGCTGGAAGCCGCAATCACAACGCGCGCTCCCAAATATATCGCCTGTGTGGCAAATGCTGTGCATCCGTATCAACGCTTCTTCTTCGTACTCGAAATCGCCATATACCAACACGCTGGATTGCTGCAAATTTACATAATTGAAGCTGTTTAAGTCTTGGACAAGCTCCTCCACGCTTAACGCCTGACCCGCTTCCTTGCGAAGCCAGCTATACCATTGAAAAACAATCGTTTCCCCATCGAGCTCAATCGGAAGCTTCACCGGTCCTACTAAATAAAGGTCGGCATCGCTGCTTTCAATCCTTTTAACTTTATTGGCAAGCATCGCTGCTACATTAGGTTTTATAGTCATCGTTCATCACCTTTTCATCTGCATCATACTTACTATTAGTAACTAATTATAAAATCTATATTAATATTAGTCAAGTAATTAACGATTTTGAAGTGTGCTTGTATATAATCGGTATTAGGATTATACTACAATAAAGTGAATTAGAGGTGATTTTAATGGAACAACCATTACTCTGTCCTAGATTTCAGCGAGGAGTAGACCTCATTACCAAACGCTGGACCGCCCTTATCATATATCAATTATTGTCTGGCCCTCAGCGCTTCTGCGCCGTTCAAGCTGCCCTGCCGATCAGCGGCCGGCTGCTGTCTGAACGCTTTAAAGAGCTGGAGTCTGCTGGCATCGTCAATCGAGATGTCTATCCTGAGATCCCAGTCCGTATTGAATATTCGTTAACCGACAAAGGCCGAGCGATTCAGCCTATTATTGCCGAACTGCAAAACTGGTCGCAGCAATGGCTCGATGCCGAGGATCCCTCGAATCCCCCTGCGTCTTTCGAGGATAGCGAATAGCATGTAAACAATAAAAAGCGGCGAAGCCAGGACTCCCAGCTTCGCCGCTTTTTTAATTGCTCCAGAAAAACAACCTTACTGATTAATCTCGTTCCCCTTCGATTTATCATTACTCTTTAAAGTTATTATTGCTTTATAAAGCTTATTGTTTTCAACAGTGTAAGCCGGCGCTCCTTTGCCTGCGTTAACAGTCGAAATGCCGATAGCATCTATATTTGCCGTAAATGTATTATTGATAATTGAGGCGCCAGCAATCAGGAAAGGATCATTTCGCTTCCAATAGTCACCAACCTTCAGCAGCTCAACGTTTTTCTGACTTAGATTCATTGCTTCAATGTCATTATTGGCGAATACAACGCTCTTAGCTGTCTTGGCATAGAACGCTAACGAATTGCCTTTAACGATAAAGCTTGAATTTTTAATAGTCAAATCAAGCTCCTTATGATCAGCAACGACACTGGAGCCTCCTTCCTTATTCGATATAAACTCGCAGCCGTCAAATACATATTTGCCCGCCGATCCAATGGAGATGATTCCCAGCTTGCCCGTGTCTGCACTTTCAAATTTACAGTTATTGTACGTACCTGGGGGCAGAGACAACCCGTAAGTCGCATTGTAGCCGATGATCTCTACATTGTCGAAGATAGACCCTTCCGCAACGCCTCCAGAAAAAGAACGCAAAACAGGCTCGCCGATTATTTTCATATTTTTAACATGTATAGGCTGTCCCCATACCGAGAACCCGGAATTACTCTTCTTCGTATTCGTAACCGTTACATTAGAAACCTTTACGCCCCAAGGCTGCGTTGCGCTTACTGAGAACATGGAATCGGTGAACTCCATACCGTCGATAACAATATTTGGACCACTCAGCGTTGTATAGGAATCATTCATCACATTATCCTTAAACGTAACATCATGCGCAGCAATAATGCGAGTACCATCAAAATGATTATTTCGAACTACAGCGCCAGTGAATGGATCGGATACAGCAAGACCGATCACTCCCTTTGAAGCTAAGTGATTACCTTCTACAACCGCGTCCCGCCCATCGTACAAAATAATATCGTAAGCAGCATTATTGTAAAAAGAATTGCCCTTAATCGTAATATCACTGTTCCGATAGCCGTTCTCTCCAAAGCCGCCCTCTACATCGATCCCGCCTTGCGGAGCTGTTCCTTTAATATCGTGAATGACATTGTTCTGAATTAGCGCTTTATTCGCCCCGGCTACAGTAATGCCCTGTCTTCTGTTGAAGGAAAACTCGGAATTTTGCACAACCGCATTGTAAGTGTCCACTCTGGTCCACATTTCTATATAAGCGTTTTTAGTCGTAGTTTTAGAGAAAACTAGGTGAAAATGATCAGCGTCCTTCGGTATTTCAATAATATCTCTCGCTTTAACATCCGTTTTTTTGAGAAGAAATTGTCCATTCTTTTTATAAAAATAAAGATCAAAGCTTGCCGGCAAATGGATCGGATTGGACATCTCAAAGTAGCGCTCCGTCTTGTAAATGCTGTTAGTGAATACAAGCGGCGTCTTCGTCCGAATTTTCGTCTTATCCACGACTGCCTTCCCGGAAGCATTGAATGCGCCTGATTCAAAGTGATTCTCATACAAATCCTTCGCCATCACGCCATGAGCGGTAAGAATTAGACCGTCACCCGTGAAATTATACGATTTCACACCCTCAATCTTTACATTTCTTGCACCTTGTATAAAAATACCGTAGCCGCTCTCATGCGTTCCGGCAGTATAAGCATGCTCCTTCTCAGAATAATCATGTGTATCCTTATCACCTCGGTAAACACCGCCAATTAACGTGACATTATCCGCTCCATAAGGTACAACGAGCGTCCGATAATGCTCAAGCGCATTGCTCTCCTTCTGAATAATGACATCCTCGGTCAGTGCGAAGGTCATGTTGCCGACCATTGTTATATAGCTGTTCTTATCAATAAGATAAGTGCCGGCTGGCAGCGAAACAGCTTTAATCCCTTTGTCTCCTGCCCATTTCAGCGCTTCATTAATCCCCTTTGTCGTCTCGACTGGGTGAGAGTTGTCATTATAAATGCCCCATCTTTTAAGCTCTATTAGATAACCTTGTTGACTAACAACCTTGCTTATGCCCATTGTTTCCGCTTCAATATGCGCTCCTGATGCAAGAGGCATGAATGAAAGCTGTATGAGCAGAACCATCAGCAGCTTTACAATATGGCTCATTGGTTTCAACTCCTCAATTTATTTTATTCTTTCTCCCTCCCTCCTCCATTACCATTTTAAGTTATTTCTTTACAGCCTGTCTATCCTCACAACGTCCAATTCATGCGTTATTAAGAACTATTTTAGCATCTATAAAAAAAAAGAAAACTTCCCTCTCGGAAAGTTCCCTTCAGCTAAATCAAATAGCTATTCCAACGATAATGCCGGAGCTAACGGTTGCATGTCATACACATTATCCCATACCATCGCTCGAATCGTGTAGCCGTCAACCTCATCTGGAAGTCGGAAGCCGGCTTGGATCGTATCTTCTGCTCCTGCTGCGAACTCTCTGGACAGCAGCGACACGTTGACCATTTGGCCTAAATTATCATAGAGGGCAACAATCAGCACTGCCTCCTGCGCTGTATCCCTATTATTGCTTACGCTCACCCGCGCCTGAACGATCGAGTTCGGCTGGAGCTCCGTAATGACATTATTATTCCAATCCGTGAACTTCATCTCAGCAATGTGAAAGACTGAAGCTGGGTTCACGCTAACTTGAATGCTGTTTGTCTCAGCATGTGCCGTATCCTGCGCAACCTTTGCCGTTACCGTTACATTCCCTTTGCGCAAGCCGTACAGCTTGCCGTCTCTCACTTCTGCAACTGCAGGGTCACTTAACGTATATTGGATTAACGTACCGTCAGCATTTCCTATTTTTCCATTAGTCAACGACAAGCGTACGTTTAAATCCAGTGCCTCTCCCACTGCAACCTCTGTTCCAGATGCTGTTAACGATGCGCCGTTCATACGCACTGGAATCTTCATTAACTTTGCACCGCTTGCATAGTAAATGCTGCCATCTGGACCAAGCGTCATAAGATGAACATAATCATTGACGAGCTTAACTGACGCAAGCGTAGCAGGATCGAAAGCGTACAGCTCACGGCCCAGTGTCGTATAAAGGATACCGTCATCCCCCCAGCGCATAAAGAACGGTCTCCAAGTGCTCGCTCTTGCTCCAGTATTCATAATGCGGCTGCTTATAATCTCCTTAGTATCCGGGTTCATGGAGAACAAGGCAAAAGAGCTTTCTGAAGTAGGCGTCTGTCCCCACATAATGCCCCATAGATTGCCGTCCGGTCCAATGCTTAGCTCACCAATCATTTGCGGGGTAAAGCTGGCAATTGCAGGCTTGCCTGAATAGGTCATCTTCTCTGCAGCAACATCCCACTCGAACAGAAAAGCTTCTGTCGCAGTTATTTCGATGCCGAGCCCGCCCCACAGGGACGTACCGCCGTATACCTTACCGTCTTTGTATGCCAATCCGATAACGCTCAGCTCTTCAAACCCTTTGCGATGCTCCTTCCATGTTCCTGCAACAGAATCGTAGACCGTCAAACCGCCGCCTAAAATACCGTAATCGGCAATCGTTCCGATAAATAGCTTATCTTCACCGCTTGTAAAAGTGAATGGACGGCTTTGACCGCTTTGAATATCATGAATAATTTTCGGATTGACACCCATTTGGAACGGTTTAGTCGCATCATATTCATAAATAATAGCTCCACCATAAATTCCGAAATATGCTTTTCCGTTTATGAAGCCGATCCCTTCAATTTGATGCGGCTCCTTCTCTTGCACAATAAATTCGCCTAGCTGCGTATCGTATACGCTCATCGCACCTTGATAACCGCCCATGTACAAGTTGCCGTCCGGTCCAGTTTCCAGCGATTGAATATCGATGCCTACTCCGGATACTTGCGGGTTATAGGTTGTTATCGTCCGATCGATTGGATCGTACAGCGTTACGTTAATCTCATTCGTCATAATGAGCAAAACTTGACGTCCTGCATGAGGTCCATCCTGCAGTTCCACCCAATCCATAGCCTTAGTGGACAAATTAGGCAGCGTTAAGCTATCCTCAGCAATGACAAACTCATTAGTCGCCGTATTGTATGTCCACAGCTTGGAAGTGTTTTTATTTCTAAAATAGACTAGATCCGAATTATAAGGAGACGGTGTTGAAATAATGCCATCGAAAGCATTCGATGACTGCCAGTTAATCGTCTGCAAAATCTTATGATCGTCTTCATTCATAATAATTAAAGAAGTGCCGTATACGACAAACAGCTTACCGTTATAAGCATAAACATTAGAAATAGATGTGCTGGTTCCCGTTATCGGCAGCATGATCTCTGTCTTTTCTAACGTATGGCGGTTATAGCGGAATAAATGAGCCGTTGTTCCTATACCAGCATAAAAGTAATCCCCAGAAATACCGCCGCCTCGAACATAATCCTGACCTGGCAAAGGAGTGCCAATGTCTGCAAATGTATTGCTGGCAATATCATAGACGAATGCTTTGCCGTTACCATCTGCATAAGTCGAGCCGTATATTTTCCCATCCTCCGAGGCATCCAGATCCCATACCCATTTATTGGATGGATTTTTACCTAGATTGTCCAGCTTCTTCTGGGACGGATTGTAACGATACAGATTGCCCGTCTGCGTACCCGCTACATATACATTGTTGTCCGAACCGATTGTCACCGCCCAGACGACGTCTTCCCCTGGCAAGCTTTGCGTAAAGTTCACCTCGCCTGTAAACGCATCAACAGCGTTAAACGCGGCAGGCGATCCATTTGTGCCAAAATAAATTTCACCATTGCCCACAGCTGCGCCTTGGGTCTTGGATACGATTGTGGCATCACCTAGTGATACAGGAGCGCCGAAAGCAGTAGGCAAGCTGATGACAGCCACCTCCTCGAATAATATATCATCGTAATAAACTGTTCCTACTGTTGCACCGCCGGAATAAAGCATGACCTTCGCAGTAGCGGTGTTGGACGGGGCTACAGCCTCTAAATATAGCTCTGTCCACTTATCTGTAGGCGTGCTCGTGTTTTTTGACGTTGCTGAAATCTGTTTACCATCCGCATCATAGAAATACAAGTATACTTGAGCTGTACCTGATTTCTCTAATTGTTCCTTCACAATATATGCTTTTAATGTGACCCCGTAGGTTTTACCGCCCTCAATATCAATTGAATCGCTAATGATCCCCATCGAAGCTGGACTGTTATCTACAAATTTCACGCTGGTCGCACTGTCCAGATACGTATGCTCAGCCGATAGTACTATCGATTGATTTGCGTCCATTGAAGCAAAATAGCTCCAGTTCGGAATGCTGGAATTGACTGACGCTTTTTCAAAATCACCATTTTGCAGCACGCGTTTCTCGGATATAACGACATCATCGATGTAAGACGTACCTGTAGCTCCTCCTCCGAACTGAATAGCAATCGCAGAAGTTACAGCGCCTTTTGGTGCAACAATGTTCGTAAACGCCGTCGGAGCGATCTTCTTGAATTGCGTGGTATCGGTCATTCCCAAGGTTCCCGAAGCGACACTCGTATACAAATTGCCAATAGCACCGTTCTTGTCTAACTGCTTTCCATCTTTGTCATAAAAGTACCAATAAACCCATGGGCTGGTGCCAGTGCCGTGCCGGCCCTCTAGAGAAAGCGAGTAACTGTTGCCGGGACTCACTTCGAACTTACTGCTTGTAATGACAGTAGATGCGGCCGAGTTATCGTAAAGCTTCAAGCTGTTCGGAGCACTCTTATAGTACTCCGTCGACAGAACCGCATAATTATTGTTGTCACCAATAGCAGGAGTAGCTTTCCAGCCGCGAATCGATGAATCCGCATTTAGAGGAGCATCGAAGCTTCCGTTCACTGGGCGGCCTTCATTCACTTCTGGGATATGGTGAATGACACGAAAATCATCATAATAGGTAACTGACTCCGTCGCTTTATTCACGTTAATTAAAATTTGAGCCTTGGTCGCCGTTACCGGAACTTCAGAGTCGAAGGAAAGATCAAACCATTTCTTAAGCTCAAGAGAGCTTGCTGAAAGGTTTCTTACTGTACTAGAATCAAAGCTTCCATTTTCCTTATAATAGTAAATGTATAAGGATACATATGATGCAGTTACACCCGCATTAATGCTTTCCACGTACACACTCGACGTTACCGTGTAAGTATCACCAGGCGTAACTGGGAACATGGAGCTCGTTACGCCGTATGCCGTATCAACAGGCACCTCAAGCCGCAAGCTTTTTCCCGAATCCCCATTATATACCGAATCGCTAACCGTCATACCATTAAATCCAGCGGAGCTTCCAGACCATCTGGACCAGCCGATAGGCAAGCCCGTGGATGAATCCACCTCTTCAAACCCCGGGTTTACAATATCCACCGATTCCGTCTGAGGTGCTGAAGCAGCATAAGCCGGTGCAGGCAAAGGCAGTATCGTAAACAGCAGCGCGCTTGCAACAATGAAAGAAAGAATTTTTTTATTCCATTTAGCCGTTAACATAATGATACACCAACCCTTTCTCTTATGAGTTAATAAATTGCAAATCCAGCATAAGTCGTATTAACAGAACAGCAGATTCTGCGCGTGTAGCCGTTCCTTCCGGCGCTAATTGCAATTGGGAGCGCCCTTGCATCCAGCCGCGCTGAATCGCTTCCGATACAGCTTGCTTTGCCCAATCAAGCGTATCGTCTGAATCGTTAAATCCGCTTGCAACCTGCTCATAAGAAATTGGAGAAATTGGATCAATACCTGCAGCCTTCGATGCTCTGAGCAGCATTACGGTCATTTCTTGACGGCTGATCGATTGATTAGGGCGGAATTCCCCATTGTCGTATCCGCTTACAATTCCAGCCTGGGCAGCTGCATGTACGGCCGATGAATACCAGTCTGACGACTTCACATCCGTGAACGTCCCAGCTTGCTGCTTCGTATCTAAGCTTAGCGCACGGACAAGCATCGCTGCGAATTGTGCTCTGGACACCTTGCTGTCGGGACTAAATTGCGTTTCACTGATGCCGTTAATAATCAAACGATTAGCAAGCAGTTCCACGTTATCGCGACTCCAATGTCCCGCTAAATCCTCGAATTGCCGATCATTTTGCACCACTGTATAAATGCCGCTGGACGAATATTTAACGATAGCTACCCATTGTCCATTTTTATACTCAATCACAGTAGGAACAGGTCTAAAACGGTCTGTAATAGGGTCATAAATAACAGCAACTGTACGATCCGCAGCTGCAGCGGCGCCTAAAACAATTTCTTTCTCACTATACCCAGTGAGTGCTGTTATCTCTTGTCTAGTTGTATTTGATTTTGATTGTAACGCTAGCTTAAACACAACAGGATCACTAACGCTTATCGATCCTAATCGTTGGGTACTGCTGGTCACTTTTCCGGCTCCCTCAGCCTTAAGGCTCTCTATTATAATGATTGCTTGCGAATCTGATCCAACTTGCTTGGCATCTGCCAACATATGATGCAACGGAACTTCAAACGATGCACCGTTATACTGGAACACAAGCTTCTGCAAGACGTTATTGTCGTAAAATTTCTTCAATTGCTCCAACGATAGCCGCAGCTCTTGATTTCCTTCTTTGCTATCAGAATGAACAATTAATTTGCTGTGAGCAGCACCTGACAACAAAGCCTCCAGCTGCTGCTCAGTGAGTTGAACAACAGAAACGCTGCTGCCATCTTCCTTTATTTCCTGCACGCTTTTTGCGTTAAACACAATCGGTTGTTCGCTGTCACCCGGGCTTGGACTTGGGCTCGGATTCGGGCTTGAGCTCGGGCTGGGACTCGGATTCGGGCTTGGGCTTGGATCAGAGTCTGCGGTTAGTTCAACCGACAATTGTTTCACTTTAGCGAGACCAACAGCCCCTAGTCTCAGCTCAATTCGCTCGGCTGCTCCCTTTGGTATATAAATAGATAATGAAAAGACGCCTTGTTCACCTGAGGTAATCTGATCAAAATATATCGGATTGCTTTCATCATCAAGCAACTGGATAGTAATCCATTGATCCTCGCCGGTGCTTAATATGCCGCTTACCATAATAGCTTGGCTAGAGCTGTCGTACTTGGCTGAAGCGGTTAACTGAACGTTTTCTTGCTCTGCTGTCACAGTAATCGGAACAACAAGCAGCAGGACAAGCAACAGCATCATCATGCGTTTCATAACATCCCTCCTCAATATTCACTGCTTCATTTCCTGCAATATGCCAGATATTAAAACGCTTTCATAATGAATTATCTGGTATATAAACAGTTCATAGTTGTATCATATTTATTAATATTTACCTTGTCAACAATTTGAAAAGGCATTAAGTTGTCTATAAATGATGCATCAATACTTGCTTTTATTCCAAGTAAATCAATTGTTAGCACAACCCCAACAAACGAAAAAAGCCCTCCAGTATTTTTACTGAATGGCTTTCTTACTTCGTAATCTCTTTTAAAGCGGCCAGCAGCTGATCTCCGTCTGATAAATCTGACCAGAAATAGCTAAGCTCATTGCGCAAGCTCATGAACTGCCTCGAGGTCATGCCCAACTCACTGTAAAAACGAAAGGATGGAATAATATCCCGATACATCAGAAAGCGTTCGGGCTGATACCTGCCTTCTTTTACTTCAACTTCTGCGGCCGCTTTATGTGAAGGGATGCTCAAGCTGTGCTCGCGAATATAGAGCTGACTCTCATATTGAGTTAAAAAATCAACAAAGCGCTGCGCCGCCTCTTTCCTCGTCGAGGTTTTCATCACACTAAGCCCTATCGTCAGCAGCAGCGTCCTCGGATCTTTCATAGATGGCAGAGGAGCTACCTCAAATGGAATACCTGATTGCAGCAAGTAGTTCAGATTGAAGTAAGTCGTCATAATAATCGAAGCTTTTTCCTTCATGAACAAGTTTTCGGCATATCGGTCATCATCGGCAATCATCAGCTTGTTCACTCTTTGTCCCAATATCACATCCTTGCAAAGAGTCATGCTCTCCAAGAACAGCTCTGCTTGATTCGGTTGATGAGACAAGCTGTCTTGATAACCATTCTGCATCAAAAAAATCGGCCAACGATTTTGCGACAGCAAGTGGAAGTAAAAACCATAACGTTCCCCATTATCCGACAACTTGCGCGAAGCATCCATCAGCATCTCCCAGGACCAGCTTCCATCCGGATCAGAAACATCATTCTCTCGAATATGCTCTTTGTTATAGCATAAAATAACAGGCGAAAAAATGAATGGTTTCGCATATAATCTGCTATCATCCGCAAATCCTTCCTGTAAAAAAGGATACAGGGATGCATCTTCATGCTGAGGCTCCAGCATCCCCAGTCGGTCGGATTCTTTAAACTCCAGAAACTGGTCATAGTTAATACTTATAACATCAATCAAATCATTATTGACGTAATGATCAATATTTTCGACATATTGCTGGTAGGGGAAAGGCAGAAATTGAATTTGGATATCTGGATTCTGCTCTTCAAATATCCCGATCAATGACTCCATGGCAGCTTCTTGAATTAAGCTTTGGTGGCATACAAATTTTACAACTTGTTTCTCCTGCGCCTGCGATGCCGCAACACGCGTACCTACTCTTGGAAGCTTCTCTATGAAGCCTTCCTCCAATAACTGCTCCAATCCCTTGCGAACCGAAAGCTTGCTCAGCTTATATTTCTTTGAAAGCTCCATTTCCGAGGGGAGAAAATCGCCTGGAGCGAGGCTGCCTTTAGTAATATTTTGTCTAATAGAGTCAGTAAAATACTGAAGTCTGCTTAGAAACGTAGAACGTGTAGGGCGGTTTTTCATGCTTATAATCTTCCTTTGCAATCCTTTTCTATCATAAATTTAACATTCCTCGACTGTAAAAGCTATTGATCTAACCCTAGCATCAACAGCACCTTTGTCATACCTGTCTTCGTGATACGGCCGAGCACCTCAATCCGTTGATCTTTCTCATCGTTCAGCGCTCTGACAACCGGTAAAGAGTCAACCTCGTGCTCGATCATTTTTTGAGCAGCGACAATAATCGTTTCCTCTGGCGAGACCGTAACAATATTGGGATAACGTGTCATAATGAGACCGACAGGCATCGTAACCGCGTTGCTGTTGCCCAGCGTTACCTTAAGCAAGTCCTTTCGAGACACGATACCTGTTAAGTAGCCTTCCGCGCCTACAATAATAAGACTGCCCACATTTTCCAAAAACATCGTAACCACAGCATCGCTCACTGTTGCTGTCTCGCGAAGTATAACGGGAGTAGACTGAAAGTCCTTGACCCGCAGCAATTGAAGCTTACTAGGATCAGATTTGCTCTGCAGCTTCGTGCGGCCAAGCGTGTAGCCTACCTTTGGCTTCGCTTCCAAGTATTTAAGCATGACAAGCAAGGCCAGATCCGACCTAATGGCCGGCCTGGTCGTATTTAACTGCTCAGCTATATATTCGCCTGATACTGGCTCTTTATTCGTAACTATCGATACAATATTGCGTTGGCGGAGTGTAAGATCGATGGTATATTCCTCCTCATCATACTTCATTCCTTCATTCTAGCAGACACTCTCATTCTATTAAATGGTTACAATCAGTTTTTATGCTATTGTGAGAGCATAATTCGTATATATGTCAAGCTCTATGATCCTGTCGAGCGGTAATGCCGTACGCCTATGCTCCATACCCCCATGCAAAGCAGCAGAAACAAGAATGAGCTAAGCGGCATGAGCATATACAGCCAAGCAGGACCATCTGTTCGATCTAATATAAACATTAACGGCAAATAGCTCACAAAGCCAAACGGAATGATAAAGGTAAAAAATCTGGTGACCCACTTCGCGTAGATATTTAGAGGATACTGCGCCATCTCTCTGCCTCCATCTGTGAACACATTGATGACCTCCAGGCCTTGAACCGTCCAGAAGCATAACGTTGCCCCAAGCATATAGATGCCTGAGAAAACAATGACTCCTCCGGCTATCATAAGCATAAGAGTCACAGCCTTTGCGATATTCCAATCCACAGGCAAATAGATAAGCGCCCAGCCTAGCACCACTGCGCCTTGCAGCATTCGGCCCACTCTCGTAAATTCAAACTTGGAGCCCAATACCTGTACAATCGTGCTTCGGGGCCGTACCAGGAGCCTATCGAACTCGCCGTTTACGACCAGACTTGAGAATGCATCAAACCCGCGGATGAAGCATTCGCTAATGGCGAACGCCATATGAACGATACCGTAGCAAAGTGCCACCTCATAGAATGTCCAGCCCTGCAAATCTCCAAAACGCTCAAACATAAAGTACAAGCCTGCGAACACGGAGAACGGGATAAAAAATTGTCCGAACGAAAGCAGCCAGAACGATGTACGATATTGCATTTGCGATTTAAATAGAATTAACAAATATTTAAAATATAACGTCATTGGTTGCTCAACCTCCTTGCAGCACGACTCTGCGCAGCGCTTTGCGCAAGCACCATGTGCCGACAGCGATCAACAGTATCAGCCATATAAGCTGAATTGCAATGCCCCATATCGCTTCCATATACGGAATATGCCCGGAGTAGACCCGAAACGGAAAATCGACCGTCCAGCGAAACGGGAGAAAATAGGTTATGTTTTGCATCCAAATCGGCATTAAAGGAATCGGCAGAATCATTCCTGCCAGCAGCTCGCTGGCAACTGCGATCATCATGATCGATCCAACTGGCGACATCGTCCAGAACACAGAAATGTAAATGAGCATCGATATGGAGACAGTAACCAGAAGACCGAGAAGAAGCGCTATGAGAAACAGTGTGAAGGAAGACCATGAATGCGGCAGGCTCAGCCTGTAAGGTTGAGGCAGCAGCAGTACAATGAAAGCTATAGGTAAGCATCGCAGCACCGTGTTCGCGACTCTTTGCGCGAGCAGCTTGGAATACCAAAAACCATACATTTCGACTGGTCTGCACAGCTCATAAGCAATATTGCCGTTCGTAATCAGTCCGAAGATTTCATTGTCCCGTAACCAAAGCATAATAAGTCCGAGAAAAATTTGCTGCAGCCACACATAAGTGACGACCTCATTCAGCTCCATCGGCAATGCTTTTGTACTCCCATTATAGAAAGCGACATACACCATAATAAAAATAAGTCCAAAAAACAATTGCGTCGTCAGACCGGCAAAAGCAGCCGTTCGATACTGCAAGCCGTTAATAAATCTCAACTTGCATACAGATAAATAAGCGCTCATATTTGATGCTCCTTATACAGCTGAACAATGATCTCATCGATAGGCTTCGTATCGATCGCCACATCCAGCAGCTTTACCTGCTCCGATATACCGGCAATTACTGCCGCGACGCTCAGCTGCTCGTGATCAAAGCTGTAAACCGCCCGCTCCGATGTCCATGACAGAAGCTCCGTTCCTGGAATGAAAATCTCGTGCTGCTGCGGCTCAAAATCTACTGTTATCGTTCGCTGTGTGCCGAATCTTCCTCGCAGCTCCTGAAGCGATCCATCATAGAGAAGTGTTCCTTTGCCGATCATCAGAATCCGGCTTGCTAGCGCTTCTATATCATTCATATCATGAGTCGTTAAAATGACGGTAACGCCCTTCTCCTTATTGATCTCTTTTATAAAATCGCGCACCGCTATCTTGCTGACAGCATCAAGTCCGATCGTTGGTTCGTCTAGAAACAGCACCTTAGGGCTATGAAGCAGGGAAGCCGCAATCTCGCAGCGCATGCGCTGGCCGAGGCTCAGCTGCCGAACGGGCATTTGAATAATCGTATGCAAATCCAACGTTTCAACGAGCATATCCAAACTTGCTTTATATTCAGCTTGCGGAATTTTGTAAATGTCTCTGAGCAGCTCGTATGAATCTATAACTGGCACATCCCACCACAGCTGGGAGCGCTGGCCGAACACGACGCCTATATTCCTTACGTAAGCTGCTCTGTCCTTCCACGGCGTGTACCCCATAATCGAGCAGCTGCCCTTATCGGGCACCAGCACCCCGCTCATCACCTTAATCGTCGTCGATTTACCTGCGCCATTCGGACCGATATAACCGACGATTTCTCCTTCCGGAATATGGAACGATATTTCGCTCAATGCTTCCACCGTCCGATGCTTGCGCACGAACAGCGCCTTCGCCGCTTGCTTCAGACCGGCCGAGCGTTCTGCCACCTTGAATGATTTGCTTATCCCTTCTAGCTGTATCAAGTGTCTTCCCCCCTTTATTTAGCTGACAATGCTCTCGCTTGGAACGATGCCAAACACGAACAATTTTGCCGCAGGAATATCAATATACCCAAAATTTATATAAAAGTATAGACTTATGTTTTCAGCCGGGGTATACTATTATTATAGAAGTCGAGAACGGCACCCCTTACTTAAAATATGTCTAAAACAGGGGAACAACATAAATACAGGCTATCCAATAGGTGAATATCACCGTGTGGATAGCCTTTTTTGATATCTTATGTGCACGCTGACTTAGTCTCGATCGGCTTTCGTGCACGCTAACTCACTCTCGACTGGCTTTCAAGCGCGTTGACTCACTCTTCACTGGCTTTCGTGCACGCTAACTCACTCTCGATCGGCTTTCGTGTACGCTAACTCACTCTCGACCGGTTTTCGGGCGCGCTAACTCACTCTCGACTGGCTTTCAAGCGCGTTGACTCACTCTTCACTGGCTTTCGTGCACGCTAACTCACTCTTCACTGGCTTTCGTGCACGCTAACTCACTCTCGACCGGTTTTCGGGCGCGCTAACTCACTCTCGACTGGTTTTCGGGCATGTTAGCGGAAAAAGTTACCTTTAAAAACTAGGGACACAGTGGCAATTTATAACTAAGCGAAAAAACTTCCTCTAAATTTTGTAATTACAGTAGAACACCCACCAAAACTCCGGTTTAAAGGAAGTAATTTCTCTTATAACCGAGTAAACCTCATTATCACTTAAATTAAAGGAAGCTTTTACCGTTAGCAATCAGCAAAAGTCAACAAGCCTAGCTACTCATCCACAGTAACTCACCCGTCCCACTACAACAGCTTTATCTCCCTCACTAACTCATCCTACCCACTACAACAGCTTTCAACCTCCTCAGTAACTCACCCGTCCCACTGCGACAGCTTTCATCTCCCTCACTAACTCATCCTACCCACTACAACAGCTTTCAACTTCCTCATTAACTCACCCGTCCCACAGCCACAGCTTTCATCTTCCTCACTAACTCATCCTACCCACTACAACAGCTTTCAACTTCCTCATTAACTCACCCGTCCCACAGCCACAGCTTTCATCTCCCTCGAAGCACTCGCCAAACAAATCAAAAAACTCCGCAAGCCAGGTTTCGGCGAAGCGGAGTTACTTTTTCTACCTATGATGAGGACGAAGCGGAGAGAAAGACGTGATGCTGGAAAGTTTACGGCCTGTTTTTTCAAATTCTAATATGCATGTTATACTTTATGCGTTGATTAGAATTCACCGAGAAACTTCTCGTCCTTTGATAAGTACCGATTCGTTTCTTCTTGACCAAATTGCAACCGCTAAATCTCATCACAGCAACTTGGTTGGAATACAGGTGGAAGCACTCGTCTAGCTCGCAGCGGCGGTTCTTATCATCATTGAAGCACTCGTCTAGCTCGCAGCGGCGGTTTTCATCATCTTTGATTCTTTGATGCTCCCATCCGTTCCACAGACAACGCTCTCATCTTCCATCCGCCTTCACCCAGCAAAGTACTCATCACTTCACCAACCAGCCGCCATCCACAGCCATCACATGACCGCTCATATAATCAGATGCAGATGACGCCAGGAATACAGCTGGCCCAACCAGATCTTCCGCCTCGCCCCAACGACCAGCGGCGATGCGACCAAGAATTTGATTGTAGCGCACTTCATCGTTGCGCAGCGCCTCGGTGTTATCCGTACTCATATAGCCAGGCGCAATAGCGTTCACCTGAACGCCTTTCGAAGCCCACTCGCTGGCAAGCGCTTTCGTCAAGCCCGCAACCGCATGTTTGCTGGATGTGTAGCCAGGCACATTAACGCCGCCTTGGAAGGACAGCATCGATGCGATGTTAATGATTTTGCCGGAGCCTTGTTCAATCATTTGCTTGCCGACAATTTGGCTGAGCACGAACACGGAATTTAGGTTAATATCAATAACCGCTTGCCAATCCTCATAGCTGTGATCAGCAGCCGGAGTCCGACGAATTATACCTGCATTATTGACTAGTATATCGATTTTGCCAAAAGCGGCGATCGTCTGCTCCACAATGCCAGGCAACGCGTCACGATTAGACACATCCGCCTGAATTATGATCGCTTTACGTCCAAATGCCCGCACGGCAGCCGCTGTTTCCTCCGCCGATGCTGTATTCGTAACGATAGCAATATCCGCTCCCGCTTCGGCCAAGCCGACAGCCATAGCCGCACCTAGTCCGCGTCCGCCTCCAGTGACGATAGCTGCTTTACCGCTCAAATCGAATAAACGCATTACGCTCACACCTTTCCTTTGCTGCGCTTGCCGCCTCCGGGCAATGGCGCTTTCATCAGACGCACGCCTTGAGCCGCATATTTCTGTTCAACCTCTGGCTCAATGCCGTCGTCCGTTACAATGCAATCTATTTCGTTAAGCTCTGCAAAAGTAATGAGCGCGCCCTTATCGAACTTATTATGATCAGCAAGACAATAAATGAACTTCGCGCTCTCCATGTACAGCTTCTTCATCTTTGCAAGCTCTTCTGTAAAAATCGTCAAACCATATTCCAAATGCACGCCTGTCGTTGACAGGAACAGCTTATGCACATTCAGCCGCTTAATCCAATCATGCGATTCGGTGCCAATGAGCAGATTATTGTGGCGATAGCCGCCAGGAACGACAAGCCGCACCTGCTCCTTCATCGTCAGCTCGCGAATAATGAGCAGGTCATTCGTCAGCACCGTTATCGGCATATTAGGCAGCCGCTTCGCCATTTCGAGCGTCGTACTACCTGCATCCAAGGCGATGATATCATCAGGCTCTATGCAGGTAAGCGCCAAATCGGCAATAGCAGTCTTTTCAGATGGATTTCTGCTGCCAAGAAACTGCAGCGGATACAGATTGTTTTGCACATCCTGGTCAACGACCGCTCCGCCGTGCGTACGTCGAAGCAGTCCTTTTTCCTCTAACTTCTCCAGATCCTCACGAACCGTTTTCTCGGTGACACCGAATTGCTCGCTTAGCTCGGACACCTTAACAGCGCCATTCTTCTCCAGCTTCTCTATTATGTTGCGATGTCGTTCTGCAGCAAGCATATCTAGCGTCCCCCTACTAATTTGGTCTATTTCAACTCGCTTGCCGGTACAGCATCCATATCCGTGAACGTATAATTTTCGCCGGCCATCGACCAGCAGAATGTATAATTGCTCGTGCCCACACCGGAATGAATCGACCATGGCGGCGATATAATCGCTTGCTCATTAGCGACAACCAGATGGCGAGTTTCCTTCGGCTCACCCATCATATGGAATACACGCGCATCATCGTTCATGTCAAAATACAAATACGCCTCCATACGGCGGTCATGCACATGCGATGGCATCGTATTCCACACGCTGCCCGGCTTCAAGCTTGTAACGCCAAGCATCAGCTGGCAGCTTTGAATACCGTCAGCATGGATGTATTTATACAATACACGCTCATTCGAAGTCTCCAGCGAGCCCAAATGAGTTGGATTCGCTTCCTCCATCGTCATTTTGCGAGTTTCAATTTCTTTATGCGCAAGCGCCGAACAGAAGTATAGCTTTGCAGGGTTCGATTTGTCAATGCTGGACAGCACCACATTTTGCTTACCCTTGCCCACGTAAAGCACTTCAAGCTTGGCCAGCTCGTACTCCTCTCCGTCAACGGAGATCTTAGCAGGACCGCCAATATTTAAAAAACCGATTTCCCGACGCTCCAGAAAATATTCTGTTTTCAACGTTGCCGCATCCTCAAGCGTCAATGACTCATTAACCGGGAAAGCACCGCCGACAATCATCCGGTCATAGTGCGTATATACCATGTTCAGCTTGTCCTGCTCAAACATACGTTCAATCAAAAACTCGCTGCGAAGACGATCAGTCGTGTACTGCTTCACATCAGTCGGGTTAGTCGTGTGACGAATTTCCATAATAAGAAATCCTCCTTAAATGTTTGTAATCGTTCGTTTAATATCATAACATACATTTTCGAACATTTAAACGATGAAATATAAACCTTAGGATTCTCTTAAGGATTGTTAAGCTTTGTTTTATCCCTTCTTAAAATAAAGAGCTCCTTTCTATGATTCAATTAATCTAACGAAAGGAGAGTTAACGCAATGACAAAAAAAACAATAGCCATCCTGTTCGGAGGCCATTCTGCAGAATATGAGGTTTCGCTAAAATCGGCTTACGCTGTTATCAATAGCTTGAATTACGACAGATATAAGCCTGTATTGATAGGCATAACGAGAGAGGGCGAATGGCTCAAATATAGTGGTCCCTACGATAAAATCATTCACGACACTTGGCAGCTTGATCAAAGCTGCGTGCGCGCCTTCCTATCTCCAAGCCGTTGCACACGCGGACTCATCGAGCTTCATGACGACGGAATCCTCGAAACAACGATTGACGCAGCTTTTCCCGTTATGCACGGACGATACGGCGAGGATGGTACGGTACAAGGACTGCTGGAGCTTGCCGGCATTCCGATTATCGGCTGCGACTCGCTTTCTTCCTCGCTATGCATGGATAAGGCAATCGCTCATACGGTCGTGCAAGCTGCCGGCATTCGGGTCGCAGCATCGATAACGGCGGACCGCTCATTATCCGTTGCAGACATAACCGCACAAACAGCTGGGCTCCAATACCCGTTGTTCGTCAAGCCGCTTCGAGCAGGCTCTTCCTTCGGTATTTCAATGGTGCAGGAGCAATCAGAGCTGGTATATGCCATTGACCTGGCCTTTCAGCATGACAGCCGCATCATTATTGAAGAACGAATTGAAGGCTTTGAGGTGGGCTGCGCGGTGCTCGGCAAAGATGAGCTTGTAATCGGGGAAGTGGATGAAATTGAATTGTCGGACCGATTTTTTGATTATAAGGAGAAGTATTCGCTCGCATCCTCTAAGATCCATATGCCAGCCCGCATTGATGCAGGGACAGCCGAAGCGATCAAGCATACCGCAGCAATTATCTATCGCGCACTGCGCTGCAGCGGCTTTGCCAGAGTTGATCTGTTTCTCACGCCGCAGGGTGAGCTTGTGTTCAATGAGGTTAATACGATTCCCGGCTTTACCCCGCATAGCCGTTATCCGAATATGCTTCGCGGAATCGGCATGACGTTTGAAGAAATTGTAAATAGACTTATAAGCGAGGCGATGAACCCATGACAGCTTTAGCGCCAAATGAACAATCCATCTACTCGGGCGAGCTACTATTAATTAATCGCGATAACCCGCTGCAAGTGAAGCCCGATTATTTTTCAAAGAGGCTGGTGTCTATTCATCCAAGTTTTCCTCTTATTCTGCTTCAGGCAAAAGCAGCAGCTATGCTGTCCGCGTTAATCACATCGCTCAATTGCGAGGATGCGATCGTACCAGTCAGCGGCTATCGTTCATTGGAGGAGCAGACGCAAATATATGAGCAATCCTTGCATGATAACGGCTTCGAATTTACAAGCAAATATGTAGCTCTCCCTAATTGCAGCGAGCATCAAAGCGGTCTAGCCATTGACCTCGCAGCCAATAGAGAGGATATCGATTTTATTAGGCCTGACTTCCCTTATACGGGCATCTATCAAACCTTCAGACAGCGTGCTGCACGATACGGCTTCATCGAACGCTACCCGATAGGAGCGGAACTTATAACAGGCATCGCCCATGAGCCCTGGCATTTCCGTTTTGTCGGTCATCCACATGCTGAACTGATGGTTCAAAATGCGCTAACCTTGGAGGAGTATATCGATTATATTAAACAATTCCCATATGGCGATCGGCATTTCAGTTACAACGGCCAATACATGTCTGCAAAGGTTTCTTTCTTGGAACAATCGCAGCTATTGTCACTATCGTCACTGCCTAACGATTGGCTCGACTCGAGCCGTTATGACGTATCCGGCAACAATCAGGACGGCTTTATTATTACGGAGTGGAGTTCAAGGTGATGAAGACAAATGCGCCTTATGCTGGGCTTGATTATTTTAAGCTGCTGGCTGCGGTACTCGTTATCGCTGTTCATACCTCTCCCTTGCTCTCGCTTCATGCAGAGGCTGACTTTGTGCTGACAAGAATCATCGCAAGGGTCGCCGTTCCGTTTTTCTTCATGGCTACAGGCTTTTTCATGCTGCCGCAGTATTTGGATGGGAGCGCGAAGCGGGGTGAAGGCATGCGTACTTTTATAAGGAAAACCTCGTTGCTCTATCTCGCAGCTATTCTGCTCTATTTGCCTGTAAATGTGTATGCTGGATATTTCAAAGAAAATAGCCTTGGCGCTAGATTGCTAAAGGATATTGTATTTGACGGCACCTTCTACCATCTTTGGTATTTGCCAGCCTCGCTGCTCGGGGCGGTTATCGTCTTGGCAATTACACGCTTGTCGGACAAGCTCGCTGTGTTGTTCGTCGTAACTGGTATTCTCTATCTCATCGGGCTGCTTGGAGACAGCTATTTCGGGCTAATTCAAAATATGGAGCCTGCTAACAGCTTTTACACCATGATGTTCGGTCTATTCGACTATACAAGAAATGGAATTTTCCTTGCGCCGATCTTTCTGGCACTGGGAGCAGCAATGGGGAGACGACAACAGCCGTTACCTATTAAGACAAGCCTAACGGGACTTACCGTTTCCTTCGCTCTGTTGATGACCGAGGGCTTATTGCTGCACAGCTTTTCGTTGCAAAGACACGACAGCATGTATGTGATGCTTCTGCCTAGCATGTATTTTCTATTCCAGCTGCTCATTAACTGGAGAGCTCCTGTCGACAATAGCTTTCGCAAAATGTCCATGCTCATCTACATCATTCATCCGCTGTGGATTATTGTCATTAGAGGCTTCGCCAAGCTGACGAGACTGCAGCCGCTGTTGATTGATAACAGCTTTATTCATTTTACTGCCGTGACAGCAGCTTCAATTATTAGCGCGTTCTTATTGACCAAGCTCCCTAAGCTTAGAGTCAAGCATAAGGTCGATAGGAATCGAGCATGGGCGGAGATCAATCTTAGCCATCTTCGGCATAATGTCGCTGAGCTGCAGCGTATACTGCCTGCCAGTTGCCAGTTTATGGCTGTCGTGAAAGCGAATGCGTATGGACACGGCGATCTGATGATTGCTAAGGAACTTAATAAAATTGGTGTTAATAGCTTCGCTGTCGCAGCGCTGTCGGAAGCCGTGCGGCTTCGCAAGCATGGCATTAAAGGAGATATTCTCATTCTTAGTCATACGCATCCTCAAGATATCACCAAAATAAAGAAATATAAGCTTATTCAAACAGTAGGAGATTACAATTACGGAAAAATGCTGAGCGAATGCGGAGTATCGATAAGAGTTCATATCAAAATAGATACGGGCATGCACCGTTTGGGAGAAAGCTACGAAAATATTGCAAACATCGCGCAAATCTATTCTATGAAGCACCTTGCGGTTGAGGGGATCTACACCCATCTCAGCAGATCGGACAGCTTGGATGAAGCCGATATTGCATTCACGCGACTACAGATCCAACATTTCAACAAAACCATTGAGCAACTGAAGGATCAAGCGATTCGTATCGGAAAAACCCATGTCCAAAGCAGCTATGGCGTGCTGAATTACCCTGAGCTTCAGTACGACTATGCGCGTATCGGGATAGCGATGTACGGCTTGCTAAGCAATGAGCATGACCTTACGAGAATGAACGCAGACCTGCAGCCGGTACTTGCGCTGAAAGCAAGAGTTGTTATGGTTAAGGATATTGAAGATGGTCAATCCGTTGGGTACGGCAGCAACTGCACCATCCATGCTGCGAAGACGATCGCTGTGGTGTCTATCGGATATGCGGACGGCATACCGCGAAATCTATCCTGCGGCAACGGCGACGCCCTTATTAATGGGAGAAAAGCGCCGATTATCGGCAATATTTGTATGGACCAGCTCATGATCGATATTACAGGCCAGCCGCAGGTACAGATTGGCGACGTTGTAACGCTTATTGGACAAGAAGGTGAAGAGCTGATTACCGCTGAGCAGGTTGCAGCTCATCATGGATCCATCACCAATGATTTGCTCAGCAGGCTCGGCAGCAGGCTTGAACGGGTAGGCTAAATCTGGATTAACCTACCGACACCACCGCCGCTGCCGCCCCTCCGGCTCCGCAAAAGGAATAGCTAGAACGACTCCTTCACCCAGACTGCCATTTCACCCAATCCCCGATTGGCCCATGCGTAATAGGGAATAAAGGTCGCTGTCACTGGCTTTAGCTCAATTGCCGAATCCGTGCGATACAATGGCTTACCCCATTCTGGATATAGCGAGCGCAGCGCCTGCGCTTGAATCGTCTGTACGCCGCCTAACATCTCGCTTGCAAAGCTCGTGCTCAGTTCAGCGCTTAAAGGCAGCTGCAACTGACTTAACAGTGCGCCGTTGTCGGCTTGCTCGACACAATAAACGAGCGGGCCCCTTTGCAGCGCCGTTTTACCCGAGTTGGCACGAACGGACGGATGGCTTCTAACACGCATAATGTCCATCTCTAGCAATAGTTCAAGTTGATCGCCATCGTTCCACAACTGCTCAATATAGGCGTAGCCGCTAACGATGCGTCCAGCCAGTTCGTATTCCTCGCCGTTAACACGCACCTTTGCAGACTTGCTCCAGGACGGAATACGAAGCGCGATCGAGAAAGCGGCAGGCTGTTTTATACCGATCGTATAGCTGACATCCCCTTCCCAAGGCAGTTTTGAAACAGCCTTCAGCGTCACGCTATGTCCGCCCGCTTCCAGCTTCGCTTCGCCGCCAATATATAAATGAGCAAATATGACAGAGCCCTTGACTGAGTAAATATACTGACCGAGCGATGCCAGCAGCCGTGTAATATTAGGCGGACAGCAAGCACAACCGAACCATTCCTGACGGACAGGCTTCACATGATTGTAGTTTTTGTTGCGACCTCCACATACATCAGGCGATACTTCAAGCGGATTGACGTAGAAGAAGCTTTTTCCATCCCGTGCCATTCCGGCTATTACCGTATTATAGAGCGCTCGCTCCATCACATCGGCGTAGCTTCCCTTCTGCTCGAGCTGCAGCATGCGGTGCGCGAAAAAGATAAGACCGATCGAAGCGCATGTTTCGGCATAGGCTGTATCATTCGGCAGATCATAATCAACAGAGAACGCTTCACCGTGCACCGACGAGCCGATGCCACCGGTTATATACATTTGACGGTTGACGATATTGTCCCACAGCACTCGGCAGGCTTCCAGCAAGGACTTATCCTGCTTCTCGCGAGCAACATCCGCCATGCCAGCGCACATATAGACAACTCGGACTGCATGCCCAACCGCAGCCGTTTGCTCTCTAATCGGAAGATGAGCCTGAAAATACTCCGGATCAATACGAATCTCGCCCTTATGCCAATGCGTCGTTCTACCGCGCAGATCCGCCTCAGCTTCGAAGAAGCATGGCTTCTGTCCTCTTTGATCGATAAAATAACTGCTCAGCTCCAAATACTTTACCTCACCTGTCGTTTCATAGAGCTTAACCAATGCCAGTTCAATCTCCTGATGTCCATCATAGCCGGCGATCTGGCCAGGGCCATCGCCAAAAACGTCAGCGATATTGTCAGCTATTCTGCACACGATATCCAGCAGACGACGCTTGCCGGTCGCTTTATAATAAGCAACACCAGCCTCAATCATATGCCCAGCGCAATAGAGCTCATGGCATTCGGTCAAATTTGTCCAGCGATTGCCTGGCTCTTTGATCGTATAGTAAGTATTCAAGTACCCATCCTTATGCTGCGCCTGCTCAATTATGGCAATCATGTCATCCGCAACCTGCTCCAACGCCTTATCACGCTTTGCTGCAAGCAAATAACCGACCGCTTCCAGCCACTTGGCAACGTCGCTGTCTTGAAATACAAAGCCGTAAAACTCCCCTTTTTCCAAGCCTGCCGCTATTCTAAAATTACGAACGGCCGCACTCGGCTCAGCCCCTTCTACACGATCATTAATCGCTTCCCATTGATAAGGGACTACAACATCCTTGACAAGATGAAGGTAATAACTCCAAAAATCATCCGTTACTTGCACGTTCTCCAGCGCTGCTGGTCTTACGACAGCTTCGTTCACAACAGGCTCCATCGTTCCTCGCACCCCTTAAGACTTATAAATTTCATACTGCTGCTTTCTATTCTATGTGCTAATATAAAACAAAAATAGATTGAAATATAACCTATTACTTATAAAATTTCACACTCATGCTGTAATTGAATCAATGCTGGCTGAAGGAGGATCCGACGTCAACAACTCATGACTGAAGTCACGAGCTTGTAACTGTCCGGAAGTAAGAACGGCGATAAGCCGCCTTCCTTAGAGTGGCGTTACGATAGGCAGGCTGACAACTACCCGGCTGAATAGGTATACCTATTCAACCACTTCAGCAATGTACTTCATTCCAATGTGCTGAAGATTCATCGCTCCAATCCGATCGTCATTGGAGCTGTATTGGCAACTTCTACAACAAAAATAGTGTTTTTTCTTATTACGATTGGCTTTGTCCGTATGATGGCACTTCGGGCACATTTGTGACGTATATCTTGGATCTACGGCAATCACCTTAGCGTTTGACCGAACCGCCTTGTACTCAATCATCCGACGAAGCTGGTAGAATGACCAGGATACGGTTTCGTAACGTTCCTGCACACGTACCCGCTCTGTTGCTTGACGTATGCCGGTTAGGTCTTCGATGACAAACAAAGTACCCTTTCCGTACTGGTCAACGAGTGCCTTCGATATCCGATGATTAACATCGGTCATATAACGGTTTTCTCGTTGTCCCATTCGTTTGATGGCTCTGCGGGCGGAAGCCGTTCCAACCTGCTGCAGTCGCTTGCGTATGTGCTTATATCTTGAACGTTGATTCTTGATCGGCCTGCCGCGGAAGAACGTGCATGCTCCTTGCGAATCATAACTGGTGGCTATAAAATTAATGCCCATATCCACACCGACGACATGGTTGATTTCATGCACAGTTGGTTCATCCACTTTTTTGGTTACAGAAATATGCAAATAGAACTTCCCGCGTTTATAGACCAGCTTTGCCGTGCCAAAGACCCAGGATCCATCGAGATAATGTTCCATACCTTTGCTTTCGTAGGGAACCTTGATTCTGCCGGATAAGGTATTGATCGAAAACAACCGCTTGTTTATCGAGTAGTCCTTGTTCCAAACTAAATCGAATTCTGGCTTATTAAATCGTATTCGGGTCCATGGATGTCCGTTGCCGAGAACAGATTTGTAGCGTGCAATGACCGTCTTCCTGACCGATTGTGCCATTTGGGATCGAAGGTGAAATCTTGAACGGAGCTCGCGATACGTCAGACCATGCAGCTTTTGATGACCTAGCTCCTTCGACTCTGACACCAGCTTCGACACGAACTCACAACCCAAACGATAAGCATGCAAAGTCTGGGATAAAACGTCTTGTTGCTCTGGCGTAGGCATAATTTTCACTTTAGCTGTTAGAGTCAGCTCCAAGAGGATCACCTTTCTTTCTGAATGGGTGAGTGATGAGGGATCTTCTACATTATACAAAACATATGTTCGCTTTGGAAGGTATTGCTTGCTTTTATTGTTATTCTTGTGAAGGGAGGTAATAAGGATATTCACGTTGATTCGAAGGGGAAGAAAAATACACAATTCCTCTCACGACTGAAGTCACGAGTGTCCTTGTGCTTAGAATGAACGAACTGGAAGAGCATATCTATTTCACCGCACCTCCGCTGCCCTATTTATTTGACAGCGGGCGCTCGGATTACCGCATCGGCGACGAGCATCCAAATCGGAGAAATCTCGGTTTTTTTGATCTCATTATGGTGGAGAGCGGCTGTCTGCATATCGGAGAAAACAATCGCAGATGGGCACTCATGCCGGGCGAGTCTTTGCTGCTTCTGCCGAATCGCTCGCATTATTCCGTTAAACCTTGCGATGAGCGCACCCTCTTCCATTGGATTCATTTCCAAACGATCGGAGAGTGGGTGACAGCCGAGCAGCAGGAGCATCCCGTCCTGCAATTTGAGTCGCATCATGAGCGATTTATGACTGCGCCTTACGCCCTGCAGCTACAGCAAAGATGGACCTTGCCTTATCCGGAGCAAGCTTACCGGCTAATGCGCACGCTTCAGCAGTCGAACAGCGAGCGTCGCTCCAGCTCTTTTTGGACTCAGCAACAGACGTTTGAGGAGCTTCTTAGAATGATGGATTTGCGGCAAAATGACTCGTTCACCAGCCCGGCTGTCATGGTTGCCGAAAAAACAGAGGCTTATCTAAAAAACAACTATCAGTCTCCTATTACGAGCAAAATGATGAGTGAAACTCTCAACTATCACTATAACTACATCACTCGCTGTATGAAGGCGGTGTATGGTCTCACTCCCACGCAATATTTGTCAGCTTATAGACTCGAACAAGCCAAGCTGCTTCTTCTGAAGACAGAATGGCCGGTTGGGCGAATTGCGCAATATGTCGGCTTTGAGAATGCCCCTTACTTTACGAATTGCTTCACCCGCAGTCTTGGAATTTCCCCCGCACAGTTTCGCAAGCAGTATGCTATGCTTACAAAAATATGAATATATCAAAGAGAATCGGCCCCTATTTGTTATTATTCAAGAAATATGGGAGAATAGAGTCTGAAATGAACAAATTTGAGCTTTAGCACTACATAATGGAGGTACTGAACTTATGTCTGATTTGCCAAACTGTCCACAATGTCAGTCCAGTTATACATATGAGGATGGCAGCATGTTGATTTGCCCTGAATGCGCACATGAATGGGCGCTCGGTCAAGAAGCCGTTCATGACGATGCGTTAATCGTCAAGGATGCTAACGGAAATTTGCTTAATGACGGGGATTCCATTTCGATCATAAAAGATTTGAAGGTAAAAGGAAGCTCCAGCACTCTGAAGATCGGCACCAAGGTCAAGAACATTCGATTAATAGACGGCGATCATAATATTGATTGTAAAATTGACGGCTTCGGCGCCATGAAGCTGAAATCTGAATTTGTCAAAAAGATTTAAGGAATGCCGCTGAGCATGCCGATAACGGAAAAGAGCTTCGGAGAGACGATCAATCTCCCAGAAGCTCTTTTTTCAGCCAGTCATAAGACATCCTCCCGCTAACCTCATGCCCGCCAGGAAATACGTCAACCGCAAGCTTATCCCCAGCCCCCTCAGATTCATAAATACCCGATATAACATCAACCGCTTTGCGAAACCCAGCAACAGGAAAAATCGGGTCTTGACCGCCTGACTCCAAAAACAAAGCTTTCGGTGCGATTAAACCGATCAGCTCCGGCAGCTCCGCATGCAGAAGCAATCCCGGCGTATAATTGTCAATGCAATGCCGCACAGCGATAATACTGTCCTTCATTGTATTCGCATAACCTGACAATACAACAGCTTTAATTCTTGCCTCAAGCACTGACGCAGCAAAGCTGATTAGTGCACCGCCTGAGAATCCCATCATACCGATTCGATCCGTATCGACATCCGCCCTTGAGCGTAAGTACTGATAGGCGCATAAGGCTTCGGCAACCCGCAACCCTGTTAACGTTTTCCCCATCAGCAGCAAGGCTGCCGCAAGACGATGGCAGGAATTCGGCAGGCTCGGATCACGCTCCAAATCCGACTTCAGCATGCGTTCTCCAAACCCTAACACATCAGGCGCAATGACAATCAAGCCGCGTTTAACAAGCTCCAAAGCATAATGCCGGTGAATGCCTGGAGCATTCTCATCCGGTGAACCATCTCGCTTAAGCCCAACGATCTCCCTGCTCCCGTAGCCATGCCCATGCATAGCGACAGCAGCTGGCAGCGTCCCTTGAGTATGCTGGGGAATTAATACATAAGCTGCAAAAGTTAGACCAGGCGTTGCTGACAGCTCCACACGTTCGCGAATATATCCATCGCATTCCACACGTTCGAGCAATTTGGGCTTGTGCTGATCGTTTGGCGGAAAGCTGCTTACTGCATGCCTCAGCGATTCCCGCAGCCTCTGCCGCCGTTCATTGGGCAGCTCCTCGCGCTGCCTCGCAGGGCGATTGATCGTTTCCTCATACATTCGCTCCAACCATTCATCGCCATTCCACATGTCGTATCTCATCCCTTCTGAACTAAGACTAAGACTGATCCACTTCGTCTATTTCGTATATAACGCTTATCCTATTCATACGCGACAAAAAAAATATAGCGAGGGCTGACATAGCGTTGTATTTAAATTCATATAGATGTATAATTATTCAGTATTAACCTTTACAACTTGACGACAAGCCATTAATACTATAAAAGCAGGTGATCATTATGCTTCAAACAAAAATCGATAAGCATGACCTTCATCAATCTGACGCTCCAGCGCCATTCGCAGCTGAATCACTGTTATCGATAACGAATCGCTCTGACATAGTCATGGAACGCGGTAACGGCATGTATATGTACGATACGGCGGGTAAAGCTTATCTTGACTTCATTAGCGGCTGGGCTGTTAATAGCTTGGGACATTCTCCCGCGGCTCTGCAGCAAGCGCTAATAGAACAGTCGGGCACGCTCGTTCATTCCAGCCCGGCTTTCTATAACAAGCCGCTGCTGCAATACGCAGCGGAGCTCACAAGCGCAGCCGGCCTCGACAAAGTGTTCTTCGCAAGCAGCGGAGCTGAAGCGAATGAGAGCGCCGTTAAGCTTGCCCGCAAGCACGGCGAGGTCAATTTGAACGGCGCCTATGAGATTATTTCGCTAAGCAACAGCTTTCACGGCCGTACTTTAGCAATGATGTCAGCCACTGGGAAGAGTCATTGGAAAACGCTGTTTGAGCCGAAAGTCCCCGGCTTCAAGCATGTCCCAATCAACGATATCGACGCTCTATTCGCTGCTATCAGCAATCAGACCTGCGCCATTATGCTGGAGCTAGTTCAAGGCGAAGGAGGCGTACATCAAGTCAGCGAGGCTTATTTGTACGCTGTCCGCAAAGCTTGCGATATGTACGGCATGCTGCTTATCATCGATGAGGTGCAGACTGGAATGGGCCGCACCGGCAAGCTGTTCGCCCATCAGCATTATGGCATCACACCTGATGTGCTCACGCTTGGCAAAGGGATCGGTGCAGGCTTCCCGCTCTCCGCCATGCTCACGAAGGAGCAATACGACCTATTCACTCCCGGCGACCAAGGCGGAACCTACTGCGGGTCACCGCTCGCTGCTGCTGTCGGTTTAGCTGTATTGAATGAAATTATCACCCGTGATTTAGCAGGCAACGCGGAGCAGCAAGGACGTTATCTCATCATGCGGCTGAAAGAGCTTTCGTTAACAACATCGCTCTCGAACGTTCGCGGACTCGGACTGCTGCTTGCTTTCGATGTTCCTGAAGGGTCAGCAGCGCCGCTTGTCAATTACTGCATGAGGCAAGGCCTGCTATTAAATGCGCCGAACAGCAGTACAATCAGACTCATGCCCGCTCTAATCGTATCAAAGCAAGACATTGACGAGATGCTCGCTATCCTCAAATTAGCTTTATACGAGTTAAATCTCGCTTAATCGAATATCTAAGGCGAAACGGCTGTCGCCGTCCTTTGGCGGCGCTGTGCGTTTCGTTCCGAGAAATATAGGATAGGTATAACGAAACACATATGCTCTCCTATATTTTAAGAGAAAAACGTTCTGCAGCAACCGTTAGTCATAGCGGACCGCAGAACGTTTTATTCGTTTAGAAGCCGAAGTATTGCTTAGCGTTGCGGTAAGAAATATTTTGCACCATGTCCCCGAGCAGCTCGAGGTCATGAGGCGCTTCGCCGTTTTCCACCCATTCGCCAATAAGATTGCATAGGATCCGTCTGAAATATTCATGACGGGTATAGGACAAGAAGCTGCGAGAATCGGTCAACATGCCGACAAAGCGAGACAAAAGACCAAGGTTAGCCAGCGCGTTCATCTGATCAAGCATGCCGTTTTTCGTATCATTGAACCACCATGCCGAGCCCAGCTGGATTTTGCCTGGCACTCCGCCTCCCTGGAAGCTGCCGATCATAGCACCGAGCACATCATTGTCTTTCGCGTTCAGCGAATATACAATCGTCTTCGGCAGAGCATCGACGCTGTCAAGCTCATCAAGCAAACGAGCGAGCGGATAAGCTACATCACTGTCATTAATAGAATCATAGCCTGTATCCGGCCCTAGCTTGCGGAACATCCGCGTGTTGTTGTTGCGAGCCGCATTGATATGGAATTGCATCGCCCAGCCGTGCGCCGCATACTGCTTCCCAAGGAATACTAAGGTGTACGTTTTGTACATCTTTTCTTCCTGGAGTGTAACTCCCTCGCCCTTCAAGGCTTTAGCAAATATGGCAGCGACCTCATCCTTCGACGTCTCCGCGTAAGCGACATAATCAAGAGCATGATCGGATACTTTGCAGCCAACCTCATCGAAAAACTGCACGCGCGCCTCAAGCGCGTCAAGCAATGCATCATAGCTGTCAATTTTAGCATCCACCACATCGCCAAGCTTGCCAATCCACTCCAAATAAGTTGGCCGATTAATTTCCAGGGCTTTATCTGGACGGAATGACGGCAGCACCTGTGTATTAAAGCCTTCCAGCTCTTTAATCTTAATATGATATTCCAGCGAATCGATTGGATCATCAGTCGTACAGATGACCTCGACGCGGGACATCGTAATCAAATCTCTTGCCTTGAAAGCTCCGGAAGCCAGCTTAGCATTTACCTTTTCCCAAATAACCGGCGCATTCTGCTCGTTAATAAGCTCCTCTACCTCAAAGAAGCGGCGCAGCTCAAGATGCGACCAGTGATACAGCGGATTACCCAGCGTCTGCGGAACAGTCTGAGCCCATGCAAGAAAACGGTCATAATCCGTTGCTCCCTCACCGCCTGTCACTAGCTGCTCTTCAATGCCATTGGAACGCATAGCCCGCCATTTATAGTGATCGCCGTACAACCAAGCCTCGGTTAGATTGGAGAAGCTCGTATTCTCATAAATTTGCTGCGGACTGAGATGGCAATGGTAGTCGATAATAGGCATCTGCTTCGCATATTGGTGATAAAGCTGGACCGCTGTCTCATTATTCAACAAAAAATTGTCGTCCATAAAAGGCTTCAATATTGTATCCCTCCAAAAAAGCTTATTTAGTATGAAACTTTACTAAATCATCGATTTGAACAGCAAGCCCTGTCTGAATCGAGCGATTAGCCGCAATGCCGGTCAATATAGATCTTGCACCGTCTACATGATTGGCAGCCCGGTTGAACGGGTCATGCTCCGGCTCTCCAAAAATATCATTCAGCAAGACAGGATCGCCGCCGCCGTGTCCTCCTGCTTTTTCCTCAACCTCGACATGATAAGGAGCATCGAACATTGGATATACCTTGATTGACTTCTCCTTAAGCGCTCCCTCGTCCGCTTTATTACCGCCTGAATTAACGTATGATTTCTCGATAATATTCATCTCTATACGACCCTTTGTACCGTTAAAAGCAATCCGATAGCCTTCCCATGGCAGATAAGCGTTAAGCGAATAGGTCAAAATAGCATTATTTTTGTAGCGCACTAATACGCCCATCGTATCCTCAATATTAATGCCGTCGCCGAACACGCTCTGATCACGGCGGTAGCCGTCCTCATGCTCAGCATCCAGGTACATCGCCTTCAAGTGCTCGTTGCGGTCCAAGTGAAGCGCGAACGGATCATTCTCCGCATTAGGATTGCCTGTCGCACGCTCATAAAACTTTGTCTCGCCGCGCGCTTCCGCATTCTCACGACCATAGAACAGAAGATCGCCGTAAGCAAATACCGATTCTGGCTGCGAGCCGATCCAAAAGTTAACGAGGTCAAAATGATGCGTCGATTTGTGAACGAGCAATCCGCCGCTGTTCGACTTGTTCCGATGCCATCTGCGGAAGTAGTCCGCTCCATGCTCCGTATTGAGCAGCCACTCAAAATGAACCGATGTCACCTTTCCAATCGTGCCATTCGCTATGAGCTCTCTCGCTTTCGTATGGTGCGGCGCATAACGATAGTTGAACGTTACACGGACATTACGGCCGGTTCGCTCAACCGCGTCCAATATGTCTTGGCATTTTTTCTCGTCAACCGTCATCGGCTTCTCGGTTACAACATCGCAGCCGAGCTCCATCGCCCGAATAATATACGTATGATGCGTGCGGTCCATGCTCGTTACAATAACCGCATCAGGCTTCTCCTTCTCGATCATTAGATCGAACTCATTCGATTTATACATATTGACAGCTTGATAGCCATATTTGTCTACCAGCATTTTATTAGCGTAATTCATGCGTGTTTCATTAATATCACAAAAAGCAAGCAGCTCCGAGGTTTCCTTGAAATCGGTTACAAGAGCAGAATAAAAAAACTCCGCACGTCCGCCAGCACCTACTAATACATAACGTTTCTTTGACATCGTTGAATTTCCTCCTAAGCGATCCGCTTTATGATTTTGTTGTGACCTGTCTTTATCATAAAGCAAATGAATGCTATAATTCTTGTGAAATCGTGCTGACTTTCCACCAAACCCCGCATATTTTGCGAATTATACCTATTCATTAGTTTTTAGCTGGAGGATGACCAGAGTATGAGCAATGAAACGTTAATGTTAAGCTATGGCGCAATACCTGAGCTCTACATCGAATATGTAAAGCGTTCAGAGCCTTTCACTATGGCTGAGGATCAATACCATGCCTATTATGAAGTCTATTATCTGCTCTCTGGTACGAGGGAATATTTCATTCGCGATCGGACTTATACCGTCGAGCAAGGCGATCTTGTTTTTATTGCCAAACATATGCTTCACAAAACGATGCTGGCAGGAGAACCCGCTCATGAGCGAGTAATCCTTCATTTTGATGACTCGGCGCTGCAGCGGCTTGCAGGCAAACATACCAGCTTGCTTCTTAGCGCCTTTGAGCAAGACAGTCCGCTCATTCGCCTGACGCGTCATGAGCAGTTTCAGCTTCATGAGCTGATGAAGCGGATGCTTTTGGAGCTTCAGCTTCAGCCTAGCGGCTATGATCTCATGCTTGAACACGCCGCTGTCCAGCTTCTGCTAATGGCCGCTCGCTGCGCTGAGCAGCAACAACCCGCTCCGCAGCAGCATCCTTCGCCGATTCACGCTAAAGTATCCGAAGTGGCGCAGTATATTAATGTTCACTATGCAGAGCCAATTCAGCTCAGCATGCTGTCGGACCTTTTTTTCATCAGCCCTTACTATTTAAGCCGAATGTTTAAGGAGGTTACCGGCTTCACGTTCTCGGACTACCTAATTCTCACAAGAGTAAAGGAGGCCGAAGCGCGATTGCGTGAATCTTCAAGCAGCATCACTGAAATCGCTGCTTCTGTCGGCTTCGACAACTTCTCCCACTTCGGCAAAACATTCAAGAAAATTACTCGTCTATCACCGCGTGAATATCGGAATCAGCATCGGTAGTCATCGTGTTCTAGCTGTACTCCGTGCTAGTACAATGGAACCGAGCGGCGATTGGTGATTTTCACAATTGAAAGCGCTGCACTTACGCGATAGCCAGCCGCTGCCGCCTCTTAAAGCGGCATGCCGTTGCCCAAATGATCGACGAACCATGCATCCTTCGCTGGCAACTGCTTTTTTTCCACTAAATCCAATATTCCTTCAGCGGACTCCAAAGCATCGCCCGGCGCTTGGTCGCCGCCCATATCCGTTTTAATCCAGCCAGGATGAACGGCGTATACAGCAATATTTTGCCTAGTGAGCATCACCTTAAGCTGTGCAGTGAACATATTAAGCGCAGATTTTGATATCGCATAGGAATAATCACCGCCGTACGCGCTCTTAAAGCTTCCAGCTTCTGAGCTTACATTAATGACGCACTGCTGCTCTCCTTCATAAAGCAATGGCAGCATATATTTCATCACAATCATCGGACCATACAAATTCGTTCGAATCGATTGCTCCATCTGTGCGAAATCAAGCTCCTCCAGCTTCTGCTCTCTGCCCAACAATATGCCGGCGCTGTTGATAATAGCATCGACAGCACCCAGACGGTGATCCGCTCTTATAATTGCGGCTGCCTCGCTTACGGATTGCTCGTCAGCAACGTCCAGCCTAATAGCGATCACCTGCGATGGATAACGTTCCGCCAACTGAAGAAGCGATTCGCTTCTTGCCTCCGGGCTGCGTACGCCAGCGATCACGATGTGACCTCTTGCGCAGGCTACTGATGCGAGCGCATAACCAAGACCGCGATTAGCTCCTGTTATTACAATCCTCAATTGGCTATGTCGCGCGTCAATTGTCATTTTCAAGCAACTCCAACACTACTTTCAGCTCCTTAAAGCTATCCATATAGGCGTAGCGACCGCCCGTGTACTCACCCTTCTGCAGAAGCGGCATGCTCTTGCCTTCCATAAGAGTGATCTTTTCTTTTATCCCTTCTACTAGAAAAGCAATATGATGCACACCTTCACCATGCGCGTCTAGATGCTCCCTCCAAGTGCTTGGTCCTTCATCCGGCTGAATAAGTTCGAGCTGCAGGGAACCCATATTAAAAAATGCAAGCTGTGCCCGTGCGGGAGACTGCTCTCCTCTATATTGTGTTTGAGCTAACTCCTGTACATCCGTCCATATACTCTTCGGCTTATCTACACCAAAAAAATCAGCGTAGCTTTGCGCTGTCGCTTCAATATCATGTACAACAATACCAATCTGTGTAATTGACTTCGTGCCTAAGACGCTTTTATCTGACATCGCTTACAGCCTCCAATCTAAATTATAAATATGAATGCTTCAGCCTGGAACCATAACAGGTTATGGCATATAATACCAATGGCTTAATTGGCTGTCAATGAAGCACATTAACTGCAAGACTTAAGCAGTTGAAGAATTATACTTGTCAGAAGGGCAGAGTTCTTTATAACATTGGGATGATGAGAGGAATATAAGAGACTGTCGATTCGATGGCTGGCTTCATGCTTCGATGGATACCTTTACTCCGATAGCCACCTTTGCTTGGATGACTACCTTTACTTGGATGACTACCTTTGCTTGGACGACTACCTTTACTTCGATAGCTAGCGGTAAAAGCGGTTCAACCCCCTAAGGTTGGACACTTTCCACATCATTCTTACGAAATCTCATCATAGCGCAATTTTTTGTGAAGGAAGCAATCCCATGGTCACCAAATGCAAGTATTCCTTTGGTGGC
>Ga0182739_1000699_pt1 | contig 39703 bp, 23 predicted proteins | sample eDN5th30CBELigBY_FD_128873 | JGI IMG/M metagenome (GOLD analysis project Ga0182739, IMG submission 128873) | Enriched backyard soil microbial communities from Emeryville, California, USA - eDNA 5th pass 30_C BE-Lig BY (version 2) (version 2) | ecosystem: Environmental > Terrestrial > Soil >... | reverse complement strand
TCGCCTACGAGGACTTCATCGCCTGCAAGGGCGAGCAGGGCGCCAAGGAAGCCGGCAAGATGCGGGCGGAGGGCAAGGAATACATCGTGCAGGACGGCGACGTGATGAACTTCCTGTTCAACGTCTGACGATTTTGGCTGGATCTCGGTGGCGCTCAGTAGCGCTTGGTGGAAAGGTTGTCCCATTTGAAATCAATGGGTTGCGTAAACAATACGGTCTGCTGAGCGTTCCTATTGTTCATCGAGGTCTGAAAAATTCGGGGGTAGCGTTGGGGGTACTCGTGTTCAACCGTGGGGGTACATCTCCCTGCAGTGGAGTCCAACGATGCCCGAAAATCTACTCACCGACCTCAAGGTCAGGTCGGCCAAATCGACTGATCGAGACTGGAAACTTTCAGACGGCGGGGGCTTGTTCCTGCTGGTCAAGCCCACCGGCGGCAAGCTCTGGCGGTGGAAGTACCGCCTGCAAGGCAAGGAGAACCTCTTTGCCATTGGCGGCTTTCCTCAAGTAAGTCTTGCGGAGGCGCGCGCGGTTCGAGAGAAAGCGCATGCCTTGGTCAAGCAAGGTATCCACCCTGCGCATGAGCGGCAGCAGGTCAAGCAGCGCAACCTCGAAGCGCTGGAGGAACGCAAGCGCGTCCGTGAAAGCTCGTTCGCCAAAGTGGCGCAGGCGTACCTGGCCGAGATCAAGCCCGTCTTTGCGCTCAGTTCCTACTGCACGAAAGAGTCCCGTATCAGGAAGTACCTGTCGCCCAAGTTCGACGGGATGCCGATGAGTGACATTGGCGTCAAGCAGATTCGCCCGCTGCTGGAGGAGTGCAAGTCTCACGGTGCGTGGGCGGCCATTCACGTCAAAGGCGATCTTTCGGCCATCTTCGAGTTCGCGGTGGTGCGTGGTTTGGTCGAGGCCAATCCTATTCCCAGTCTTCGTGGGCTGCTGCGCGTGCCGTTCAGCGAGAGCAAGGCCGCGATGACGCGAGAGCAAATCCAGAAGTTCTATCAGGAGTTGCGCGGCTACCGGGGCTATCCGGAAACTTCGCTGTGCCTGCGGTTGATTGCTCTGACCGCCTGCCGTCCAGGGGAAGCGGCGGATGCCGAGTGGGACGAGTTCGACTTTGAGGATGCGCTGTGGCGCCGGCCTGCGGCGAAGATGAAAGCGCGACGTGATCATGTCAGCCCGTTGTCTCCACAGGCCATTGCCGTACTGAAGGATTTGCAGTGCATCACGGGTGGTGGCCGCTATCTGTTCCCGCACCGGAGCGGCAAGGGCTTTACTACGCCCAACCGGCTGACCTACGCCATGCGCGACATGAACCTGGGCCGGGGTACGACGCCGCATTGCTGGCGGACGACCTTTTCGACCTGGGCCAATGAGAACGGATACCGGCCTGATGCGATTGAACGGCAGCTTGCCCACGTGGAAAGCAACAAGGTACGGGCGACGTACAACAAGGCGCTGCTGCTGGATCAGAGAAGGACGCTGTTGCAGGCCTGGGCAGACTATCTGAGTGCTGCGGAGGGCAGCGGCACGGCATAGAGACGATTTGGCCGGTTGTTACAAAGCGAGTGAGCAAGGGTGGGCGGCCTTTTCCTTTTTCGGGTAGGGCCGTTGTCCCTTGAGTGCCGTTCCCTTGCCGTTTGCCTTTGCCCTAGGTTGGGCCTGGGAATGGGGTAATTTATAATTCATTCCCCCATTTTTTTATTGTGTCACCTGTTTCCTTCCTGGTCCGCTTTGTTTGCTCCCTCACGACCAGGCCTACATTCAGGAAATGGGGTAGTCAAACACTATTAATGAGGTATTTATAGAGACAATGCCCCATTTAGAGGCTATGATTCCCCCATTTAGACAGCCTGGTCTTACATTTCCATGCACTCGCTCACACCCGAATACCTTGCCGCGCTTCGCTTCGATGGCACTCAGGCCGCCACGTTGCGCACACTGGGCGAGTACCAGGGTAAGCAGCAACTCTACGCCGCGCAGTCGCCCGAAGCCCTCAAGGGCCTGCGCCAGATCGCGGTGGTGGAGTCCACCGAGTCGTCTAACCGGCTGGAAGGTGTTGTCGTAGCGCCCTCGCGGCTGAAGTCTCTGGTCATCCGCAACGCAACGCCAAAGAGCCGTTCCGAACAGGAGATCGCCGGCTACCGTGATGCCCTGGCGCTGATCCACGAGTCTGCCGCGCACATGCCCTTCAGCGAGGGCGTAGTGCTGCAACTGCACACCCTGCTGTACCGCTATATGCCGCAGGCGGGCGGGCGCTGGAAGGCTACCAACAACGACATCATCGAGCGTCACCTGGATGGCACTTCGCGTTTGCGCTTCCAGCCGGTGGCTGCGCATCTCACGCCGATGGCCATGGCTGATCTGACCGGGCGCTACGCCACCGCGCTGGACCAGCATCTGGCCGACCCGTTGGTACTTGTGCCGCTGGCGATGCTCGACTTCCTGTGTATCCACCCTTTCCCGGACGGTAACGGTCGCATGTCCCGCTTGTTGACCCTGCTGCTGCTTTACCACTTCGACTATGCCGTGGGTCGCTACATCAGTTTGGAACGCATCTTCGAGGAAACCAAGGAAAGTTATTACGAGACGCTGGAAACCAGCTCGCAGGGCTGGCACCAGGGGCAGCACGACGTAAAGCCCTGGCTCGACTACTTCTGGGGTGCCTTGCTACGGGCCTACCGTGAGTTCGAGGAGCGTGTCGGCACCATCGAGCGTGGCCGCGGCAGTAAAGGCGACCGGGTGCGGGCGGAGGTCCAAGGGCGCAGTCTGCCGTTCTCGATTTCCGAAATTGAAGAAACTTGCCCAGGCGTGAGCCGGGACATGGTGCGGCTGGTGCTGCGGGCGATGAAATCGGAAGGGTTGATCGAATCAACGGGCAAGGGACGGGGGGCGAAATGGAAGCGCATTACGGCAACCGGCCCTGATAGCACGATCAACGAAGATCAATAGAGGACGAGACGATGGATGTTTTCTCACTCAGAAGCCAGTTGATCGAGGACTATAGCCAGTTCGCGAGTTCTTTCACTTCCATTCGGGCGGAAGATATCCGCTCGGGCGTTCATGCGGCCTATGACGGCGGCCGTTACTGGCCGGAGCCGCTGATACAGATCAATCCGCGCTATCGCCAGGGGCGTTCGACACAACAGCTTGCCGCCACGAACGAATTGCTGGCAGCAACGGCCGCCCTGTTTCCCATTGACCTCTACACCCACCAGGAACAGGCGATCGCGTTCTCCGCCCGAGGCGAGAGTTACGTAGTGACCACGGGAACCGGTTCGGGCAAATCGTTATGTTTCTTCATCCCGATCGTAGATGCGGTGCTGCGCGCCAAGGCCCACGACAGCATGCCCAGAACGCGAGCCATCGTGATCTACCCAATGAACGCCCTGGCCAACAGTCAGCGCGAAGAGCTGATCAAGTTCGTAGGTAACGATGGGCCGGTAACCTTCGCGCGCTATACCGGCCAGGAAAGCAAGGAGGAGCGGGATCGGATTCGGGATAACCCGCCGGACATTCTGCTGACCAACTTCATGATGTTGGAAATGCTCATGACCCGGCAGAACGAGACCGACAGCCGGGTGATCGCCAACTGCGCCGGCCTGCAGTTTCTGGTGCTGGATGAATTGCATACCTATCGCGGACGGCAAGGCGCCGACGTGGCCATGTTGGTGAGGCGCGTTCGAGAACGGCTGGCACCGGAGTACCTGCAGTGCATCGGCACGTCCGCCACGATGGCGTCGGGCGGCAGTCAGGAAGATCGCAACCAAAAAGTCGCTTCCGTTGCCTCCACGTTGTTCGCAACCCAGATATCGCCCTTCAATGTCGTCACCGAAGATCTGGAACGGGCTACAGAGCCATCCGAGACTGCCGACTCGGTCAGATCGCAACTGGGCGCCGCCATCGACGCGGGCGTTCCCACGAATGCCGATGATGCCACGTTGCGGCAACATCCTTTAGCGATCTGGGTGGAAACACGGCTTGGCATCACGCGCGAACAGGGAGGGAAATGGGTGCGTGCCAATCCCCTGACCTTTGCCAAGGCCACCAAGCGCCTGGCCGAAGAGTCGGGAAGGGATGAAGTGATTGCGGGTGCCATGCTGCGCGCCATGCTGCTGCTGGCAGCCCAACCTGAAAAGAGTCGTCGTCCCGACGGGCACGGCAGCGAAAAAGCCTTCTTCGCCTTTCGTCTCCACCAGTTCATCAGCGGTGCTGGCGTCGTGTTCACCACCCTCGATGCTCCGGGGACACGCCCCGTTGAGTTGGAGGGACAGCAATTCCTGCCCGGAAATGAGCAAAAACGGTTGTACTCCACGCACTTCTGCCGGGATTGTGGGCAGGAATACCACCCGGTCAGGATGCGTCGGGACGATGCCGGTTGGGAGGTGCTAGCCCGCGACATTGACGACATGCCAAAAATGCGGGACGACGACACGGATGCCTCCGAAGTCGAAGAGGATGCCATTGGCGAACGGCTGGGCTTCCTGCTGCCCCTGAACGCCAACGATCCCATCGAATTTACCGGCAAGGTAGAGGACTATCCGGAGTCCTGGATAGAGATCACGCGACATGGTGAGGTGAGGTTCAAGCGCACCCATCAGCGCCTGGAGGCGGAACAACTCTCGATTCAAGCCAATGGCAGAGTCGGGCGTGGCCAGGAGGCCTGGTTCTTGCCCGGCAAGTTCCGTTACTGCTTGCGTTGCCGCACGGTGCATGGCGCCCAGGGCAAGGACAGCAATCGTCTTTCGGCACTGTCTGCGGAAGGGCGAAGCTCGGCGACGACGCTGCTGACCACCAGTGCGCTGCGCTGGATGCACGGCCAGCCATCCATTGGCTCGGACAAGCGAAAACTGCTCGGCTTCACCGACAACCGCCAGGATGCAGCGCTCCAGGCAGGCCATTTCAATGATTTCACCTTCGTCAGTCTGTTGCGCGGCGCCATCTATCGGGCGCTGGTACAAGCTGGCGCGGCGGGTTTGGGCGACAGTGGACTGGGCGCGGCAGTGCGAGCGGCCTTGGGCTTCGATCAGCCACTGAGCACGGCGGAAACCCCGGAAGAAAGCCACCGAGGTGAGTGGATGCAGGAACCGCAATCAGTCGGTCGGAACCTGGCCGATGCGGAGGAAGCCTTGCGCTTCGTGCTCGCGTACCGCGCCTGGTTCGATCAGCGTCGTGGTTGGCGCTACACCAATCCGAACCTGGAAGAACTGGGGTTGCTGGAGGCGGACTACTCCGGCCTGCAGGCATTCTGCAATGAGGCGGTGCGTTTCGACAAAGCGCCTGACCTGCTGCGAAACGCGACGTCACTGGCGCGTGAAAAGGCCTTCCGTTGCCTCTTCGACTACATGCGCAAAGGGCTGGCGGTGGATGCCGCCGCTCTCGATCCCAACCTGTTGCAGCAGCGTAAGGACGAAGCCTTGCGCTTGCTGCGCAACCCATGGGGCATCGGCCGGGAAGAGCGCCTGCTCGGTTGGCGCTGGCTGTTCCTTCAGCCTCCCAATGCGAATGCATTGCGCGGGAAGGATGAAGAACTGGTGCTGCGCGGCGGACTGCAGACGGCCCTGGGCAAGAGCCTGCGTAGCTTGACCATATGGGAGCAGCCGGCGGCGGCCAACCTGCGACGTGCCGACTATCAGACCTTGCTGAACGCCATGATCCGCGCCGCACAAGAGGGCGGATTCATTCGCAGGGATGAACACACTCTGTTCAACGTACCGGGCTTTCGTCTCAATGCCGGCCGGGTTCGATTCCATCTGGGCGATGCATCCGGCAGCCGGCCGAATGCGTTCTTCAAACAGCAATACCAAGCCATCGCCACGATGCTTGGGCAACGGGATCGTTTCCTGTTCGGGCTGGAGGCACGCGAACATACCGCTCAGGTCGATGGTGAACTGCGTGCGCTGCGCGAAAGCCGCTTTCGCTTCGGCAACAGCGAGCGGGAAGCATTGACCGACGGCGAACTGCACGATATCGCCCACAAGCAGGGCGAGCCCACGCGCTTCCTGCCCCTGATGTTCTGCTCACCGACCATGGAACTGGGCGTGGATATCTCGGCGCTGAATGCCGTGTACCTGCGGAACGTGCCACCCACGCCCGCCAACTATGTGCAGCGCGCCGGCCGTGCCGGACGCAGTGGTCAGGCGGCGCTGGTGGTGACCTACTGCGCCGCGCGCAGCCCGCATGACCAGTATTTCTTCCGTGACCCCACCGCCATGGTGCATGGCGTGGTCAAGGCGCCGCTGCTGGATCTGGCCAACCAGGATCTGATCCAGAGCCATCTACAGGCTGTCTGGCTGGCCGCCAGCCGCAAGGAGCTCGACAGCTCGATTTCCAACATCGTCGATCCCGGCGTACCGCAACTGCCCGTGCGAGCGCACATCGTCGAAGCCTTGGGTCAGGAAGGGGTGACGGCCGAAGCGACCCGCCAAGCCATCAACGTGCTGCACATGGTGGAGGAACACCTGACATCCGAACGCGCTCCGTGGTTCACCGATTGCCAGGCCTATGCCCAGGCGGCCATTGCATCGGCACCAGAGGCCTTCCATCGTGCGTTCAATCGCTGGCGGGATCTATTCACGTCGGCGGAGCGGCAAAAGCGCCTGGCCAACGAAACCTTGAACAACTACGCCATCACCGATAAGCGCGAGCGCGACGATGCCAAGCGCCGTTGGCGGCAAGCCTCCGATCAGATCGAGCTGCTCCTGCACGGCCGCGACTCCTTCTCCAGCGATTTTTACACCTACCGCTATTTGGCCACCGAGGGCTTCCTCCCGGGCTACAACTTCCCGCGGCTGCCGCTGATGGCCTACGTGCCCGGTCGTGCCGATGTGCGGGGTGGCAATACCTTCCTGCAGCGCCCGCGCTTTCTGGCGCTTTCCGAGTTCGGACCGCGCAGCCTGGTGTATCACGAAGGCCGTGCCTACAGGGTGGTTCGCGCTCGCATTGCCTTGTCATCTGATGATCCCGGCACTGCCGGTGGCACGCTTAGCACCCAGTCGGTACGCATCTGCTCGAACTGCGGTGCCGCGCACTTCGAGTCCCATTGGAACGACTGCCACGCCTGCGACCACTCGCTGTTGGATGCGCTGAAGATCAACAGCCTGTATCGCATCGACAACGTCGATACTGAGCCCACCGAGCGCATCACCGCCAACGACGAGGAGCGCCAGCGCCAGGCCTTCGAGCTGCAGACCACCTTCCGCTGGGCGATCCGCAATCGCCGCATTGATGTACGCGCCGTGTTGGCCAGAGACAGCAAAGGGGAAATATGTACCCTGCGCTACGGTGCCGGTGCCACCATTACCCGCATCAACAAGGGGTTGCGCCGGCGGCGGCAACAAAATGAATTCGGCTTCTTCATCAACTCCCGGACGGGGTGGTGGGAAGGAGAGGAGCGTCGTTCGGCCAATACCGCCAACGAAGGGGATCGCCTGCCGCCGCAACGCGTTGTTCCCTATGTCCAGGATCACAAGAACGCCCTGCTGCTGCAACCTTGCGGCGCCTGGGATGAACAGACCTTCGTCACCCTGCAGCATGCGCTCAAGCGTGGCATTGAAGCAGCCTTCCAGCTCGAAGAGGCTGAGTTGCTGGCCGAGGCCTTGCCCGATCTCCGCCACCGCAATGGCGTGCTGTTCTATGAAGCGACCGAAGGCGGCGCAGGCGTGCTTACCCGGCTGGTCAACGATCCATTGGCGCTGCAACAGGCGGCGCGCTACGCGTTGCGCATCATGCACTACGACGTACCGGTCGACGGTGGCCAGTGGCCGACGTTCGAGAGCCGCCAGGAACAGCCGGACACTCGCTGCGTCGCGGGGTGCTACCGTTGCCTGTTGTCCTATTACAACCAGCCCGACCACGAACTGATCGATCGCCGCGACGCAGAAGCGGTTCACATTCTCTGGCGCCTGGCACAGGTCGAATCCATGGCCCAGCAGCAAGAGGCCGAACCTTTACTGCCCCCCGAACCGGAAGCCTCGTCAGGCTGGGCAGGCCAGTGGCGACAGGCAGCGGCTGCGCATCTGCCGGATGGTCAGCCCCCGGCAAGCGTGGAGATCGAAGGTCTGACCTTGTTGCACTGGCCCGATCACTACGCCGCCATTGCCCTGCCCGATACCCCGCGCGACTTGCAGGCTGCCTGGGAAGACCGTGGCTATACCTTTATCCGTTTCCCTGCCGACGCCGACGCCTGGCCGATGCTGTTCCAGCGCCTGGGTCGTCTGCTGGGGCTATGAGAACCATCGAGATGTCCATTCCTCAATACACCCCGGGTTCGCTGATCCATGCGCGCGGGCGCGAATGGATCGTGCAGCCAGGCAGCGTTCCCCCGTTGTTGCGCTTGCGGCCCTTGTCCGGCACCGAAGAAGAGGGCGCACTGATCCACATCGATCTGGAACCTGGCATCGAATCAGCCCACTTCCCACCACCCGATCCCTCGCTGGAGGGCAGTCAGGGCGAAGCCATCCTGCTCTCCGATGCGCTGCGCATGGCGCTGCGTCGTGGTGCCGGCCCTTTCCGCAGCTTCGGCAACATCGCGGTGGAGCCGCGTACCTATCAACTGGTGCCGCTGCTGATGGCGTTGCGTCTTGATCCGGTGCGCTTGTTGATCGCCGACGACGTGGGGATCGGCAAGACCATCGAAGCCGCCCTGATCGCACGCGAACTGCAGGATCGCGGCGAGATCCAGCGTATGGCCATCTTGTGTCCGCCGCACCTTGTCGAACAGTGGGTGCGCGAACTCAACGACCGCTTTCACCTGCACGCGGTTGCTGTCACCGCGACCAGTGCGGCCCGATTGGAGCGAGGCATCCCGGTCGGTGAATCGTTGTTTCAGGTGCATCCGGTCACCGTCGTGAGTCTCGACTACATCAAGTCCGAGCGCCATCGTCACGACTTCATCCGCGCCTGCCCGGAGTTCGTCATCGTCGACGAAGCCCACACCTGCGTCAGCGCGGGCCAGAGCCGGCAGCTGCGCTTCGAGCTGCTGCGTGCGTTGGCAGCCAACGAAGCACGCCACTTGGTTCTGCTCACCGCCACTCCTCACAGCGGCGACCAGGATACGTTCTACAGCTTGCTGGGGCTGTTGAAGCCGGAGTTCGCTGCGCTGGCGACAGCCAGCGGCGATACCAAGGAAAGGCTGCGCGATCAGTTGGCATTGCATTTCGTGCAGCGGCGCCGACCCGACATCGACGAATGGCAGGACGGCAGCATCTTCCCCCAGCGCGAAACGGCCGAGCTGACCTATCGCCTTGGTGGCCTGTGGGAAAACTTCTTTCAGGACGTGCTCGACTACTGCCGTGAAGTGGTGCAGCGCGCCGGTGGAGACGAGAGGAGTCAGCGCCTGAGCTTCTGGGGCACCCTAGCGCTGATGCGCTGCGTCGCTAGCAGCCCGGCGGCGGCCGTACAGGCCCTGCGCACCCGCCTGCTGGCCGAGCAGGTGGAACAGGCGCCTGAAGAGATCCTCGGCCCGTTGTTCGATGGCACGGAAGATGCCCTGAGCGAAGACGATGTGGTGCCAGCCGCTGACATCGGCGATCCTGCCCTGCTCGACCTGTTGAACAAGGCCGAGACGCTAGCCGGCGAAGAGAGCGATCCCAAACTGCGCCTGCTCGGAAGCCATCTCAAACAGCTTATCGACGATGGCTTCAATCCCGTGGTGTTCTGCCGCTACATCGCCACCGCCCGCTACCTGCATGACCACCTGGCGGGTAGATTCCGAGGCGTCACCGTGGACGTGGTGACGGGTGAATTCCCGGCCGCAGAGCGGGAGCGCCGTGTCGATGCCCTGGGCGAAGCCGAGCGTCGCCTGCTGATCGCTACCGACTGCCTGTCCGAAGGCATCAACCTGCAGGAAAACCTCGATGCCGTGGTCCATTACGACCTGTCCTGGAACCCCACGCGTCATGAGCAGCGCGAAGGTCGGGTCGATCGCTTCGGTCAGACCAGCCCCAAGGTCCGCGCCACCCTGATCTATGGCGCCAATAACCCGGTGGATGGTGCCGTGCTGCAGGTCATCTTGCGCAAGGCGGAGAAGATCCGCCAGGAACTGGGCGTGCCGGTGCCACTGCCCGACGACGACCATACCCTCACTCAGGCGCTGATGAAGGCTGTGATGCTACGCAGCGAGCGCGCAGGCGGCCCACAGCGCTCCTTTGATTTCGATCAGTACCCAGAAAGCCGGGCACTCGACGTTCGCTGGACCGACCTGGCCGAAAAAGCCAAGAAGAACCGCACCGTCTTTGCCCAGCGCCGCTTGCGGCCTGCTGACATACTGCCGGAATGGGAGCGCATGCGTGCCGTGCTTGGCAGCAGCGATGACGTCAAGCGTTTTGCCACCCAAGCCATGGCGCGCCTGGGGGCAGGATTGTCGCTGCGCGCCCGCGGAGCTACCGCGCCCATCAGCGCCTTGCCTGCAGCACTGCGCGAGCGGCTGGCAGCCGAAGGCGTGGACGGCGATTTGCGCATCGACTTCAACCAGCCCCCGGCGTCGCGCTGCCGCTTCATCCATCGTAGCCATCCGCTGATCGCCACCCTGGCCGACGAACTGCTGGAGCGTTCCTTGATGGTGGAAACCCATGACGGCCAGCAACTGGCCACGCTGGGCCGGATCGGCGTCTGGCGCAGCCCGGCGGTGCAGAGTGTCACCTCGGTGCTGTTGCTGCGCCTGCGGCACCAGATCAGCACCACCCGGGAGGGCCGCAACCAGACCTTGCTGGTCGAAGAAGCATTGTCCGTGGCCTGGCAAGGCCGTACCGATCCGGTCGAGATCCAGGGTGATCAATTACTCGCCTGGCTGGAGGCGCCAGCCCAGGGCAACCTGCTGGACGTGGTGCGTCAGCGCGAAATGCATTACCTGCTAGAGACGCTGCAGCAGCGCCAGGAGCAACTGGAACGCCTCGCCGATACCCAGGCCGAAAGACTGCTGGCAGATCACCGGCGCGTGCGCGAAGCCGCCGATGCCCGGGGCCGCTATGAAGTACGCGCGCTCAAGCCGGTGGACGTCATTGCCGCCTATGTCCTGATGCCTGGAGGTGCTGCATGAGCCGTCGCAAGGATGCCGTGTTGCAGTTCGATGCGATCGCCATCGAAGGCGGACTGCTGCCGGCGGAGTGGCTGGCCAAGGTGGCCGCCCTGCAGGCTCCGCACCAGGCCCCCACGGACTATGGGGTGCCCAAGGGCCTGAATCTGCGCGATGAACTGGGACGCTACTGGCGTATCGCCGAAGCGCACTGGAACGATTTCGCCGCCACCCGCACGGGTGCAAGCGATGCCCAGGCATTGACACAACGCTTCGTCACTCAGTTGCTGCGCGAAGTGTTTGGCGTTACCGATATCGTTGCCGGCGTCGAACCGCAAATCCTGGATGAGCGCAGCTATCCACTCACGGCCACCGCTGGCAATGGCCGGTTGCCGCTGGTGGTCGCTCCCTACGACCAGCGTCTGGAGGAGCGTGACCGCCGCTTGGGCGATGGCGGGCGCCAGCGCAGCGCCTTCGGCCTCTTGCAGGACTACCTTAATGCGGCCGACACCACCTTGTGGGGCATCGCGAGCAATGGCCTGTCGCTGCGGGTGGCGCGCGACAATGCCAGCCTGACCCGCCCGACCTGGATCGAAGCCGATCTGGAGCGCATCTTTACCGAGCAACGCTTCGCCGACTTCTCACTGTTGTGGCTGCTGATCCACGCCAGCCGCTTCGGCCAAGGCCAGCAACTGCCGCAGCAATGCGCACTGGAAGCGTGGTACACCGCCAGCCGCGAGCAGGGCACCCGTGCCCGTGAAAAACTGCGCATCGGTGTGGAGGATGCGCTCAAGACCCTGGGCCAAGGCTTCCTGTCCGAAGCCGGCAATGGTGCCTTGCGTCAGCGCCTGGCGAGCGGCGAACTCACGCCCGACGATTACTTCCAGCAACTACTGCGTCTGGTCTACCGGCTCATCTTCCTGCTGACCATCGAGGAGCGTGGTCTGCTGCACCCGGATCACGCCGACCCTGAAGCCATTCGTCTGTATCAGGACGGCTACAGCCTGCGTCGTCTGCGTGAACGCACCCGCCGCCGCCGCACCTGGGATCGCCATACTGACCTCTGGCAGGGACTCAAACCGGTGTTTGCAGGGCTGGCCAGCGGGCAGCCGCTGTTGGCGCTGCCGGCGCTGGGTGGCCTGTTCGCGACCGATCAATGCCCTGATTTGGATCACGCAGACCTGGGCAACAATACCCTGCTGGCCGCGACTCACCGGCTGGCCTGGATACCTGACGGCGGCAGCCTCACCCGCATCAACTGGCGTGACATGGGGCCGGAAGAGCTGGGCAGCGTCTATGAAAGCCTGTTGGAACTGGTGCCCCAGGTCGCTCAGGATGGCCGCGTGTTCCGCTTTGCCAATGCCGAGCAAAGCCAGGGCAATGCCCGCAAGACCAGCGGCAGTTACTATACGCCCGATCCCCTGGTACAGGAGCTGCTGAATTCCGCGCTGGAACCAGTCATTCGCCAGCGCATAGCGGGTGCCAGCGACCCGCAGGCCGCACTGCTGTCGATCACCGTTTGTGACCCGGCCTGCGGTAGCGGCCACTTCCTGCTTGCCGCCGCCAGGCGACTGGCCAATCACCTGGCGCAGTTGCGCGCCCAGGGCACGCCCAGCGGCGACGACTACTGTCAGGCACTGCGCGACGTCATTGGTCACTGTATCTACGGCGTGGATCTGAACCCGCTGGCTCTGGAACTGGCGCGCATGTCCCTGTGGCTGGAAGCCATGACGCCCGACAAGCCCCTGGGCTTTCTCGATCACCATCTGCAATGCGGCGACGCCCTGTTGGGCGTACTCGATCCCGCCATCCTCGACCGGGGCCTGCCGGATGCCGCCTTCACTCCCCTGAGCGGCGACGACAAGACCCTTGCCAGCGAACTCAAGAAACAGAACAAGCGGGAACGCGAGAGTTGGCAAAGGGCACTTGCCAGTGGCGACCTGTTCCGCGAGGAACAACTGGCCATCCGCACCGGCGCGGTGGAGCAACTCACCGACGATGATCTACTGCAGGTGGCCGCTAAACAGGCCCGCTGGCAGCAGGCCCGTAGCGCTGCCAGTCAAAGCCGCTTGGCGCGCCTGGCTGATCTTTACCTGGGGGCCTTCCTGCTAACCAAGGCGGATAACCAGCCCGTCCCCAGCTCCCGCCACCTGTGGGCCGTAGCGAATAGTGAGACTGAGCCGACCCTGGCGCTCGTCGAAGCCACTGCCCGCGAAGCCTGCGTCCTGGCCCGTGTTTTGCATTGGTGGATTGCATTCCCCCATATCGCCGCGCAGGGCGGCTTCAGCGTGATGCTGGGCAACCCGCCCTGGGAGCGCATCAAGCTGCAGGAAGAGGAATTCTTCGCCAGCCGCAATAGCGACATCGCCAACGCCAGGAACAAGGCGGAGCGCAGCCAGCGTATCCAGTGGCTGAGCGAGGGGTTACTGGCCCGGCATCTGGAGCCGGACAGGGTTCAGACCGAACTGGTTTGCAGCAACGAACGGCGGTTGTACCAGGAATTCATTACCGCCCGCCGTACCGCTGAGGCCACTAGTGCCTTCGTCCACGTCAAGGGTGGCGAAGGCGGGCGCTACCCACTGACCGGCGTCGGTGACGTCAATACTTATGCGCTGTTTGCCGAGACCTTTGCGCAACTGGCGGGACGACCGGGCCGAGCGGGGCTGATTGTACCCACCGGGATCGCCACCGACGATTCCACCAAGGCGTTCTTCTCCGCCATCAGCCAATCCGGGCGGTTGGTCAGCCTGTTCGACTTCGAGAACCGTGAAGGGGTCTTCCCGGCTGTGGATAGCCGCCAGAAGTTTTGCCTGCTGACACTGGGCCAAGCAGAAGCCGCGCGTTTCGTCTGCTTCGCCACCCAGGTAAGCCACTTAGCCGACCCTCGCCGCCTCTTCACCCTGACCCCTCAGGAATTCGCGCTGATAAACCCGAATACCCGCACTTGTCCCGTCTTCCGTAGTCAGCTTGACGCTGAGCTGACCAAGAAGCTCTACCGCCAGGCACCGGTGCTGATTCGCGAAGCGCAGGTGGACGAAAACGGCGATATCGTGGAACCGGAAGACAGCCCTTGGGGGATTCGCTTCCAAACCATGTTCCACATGTCCAATGACAGCCACCTGTTTCGCGACGGTGATTCCCCGGATAGCCTGCCCCTGTACGAAGCCAAGATGATCCACCAGTTCGATCATCGCTGGGCCAGTTACGTGGAAGACCATTCCAGCCAGGATGGCCTGACGACAGTGGACGTGAGCGAGGATCAAAAAGCCGATCCGACCTTCTTCATACGTCCACGCTACTGGGTGGGACAGCGCGAAGTGCTAGCTCGCATCGCTCGCGTGCCCCGCGCCATCAGCAAGACTTGGCTGGTCGTGCACCAGGCCAGCGTAGACACACGGCGCAGCGCGCTAGACGCCTTGTGGTTCGCGTTGGCCCAGTGGATTGCCGGGGAACTCTTCCGCCGCGAAGCCGGCAATCCCGAGCCCGACGGCAGCTACAGCGACGCCTGGAAACTGCACACCGCCCCACGTGTGGAACGCACCTTGGCCAGTGACTACCCTGCCTGCGCCATCTCCCTGCGCGACAACAAAATCACCGGCAAAAAGGCCATCACCGAATTCGCCAAATGGGCCCATCAGGACAGAGCCCAATCCCTGTCCGACGACGAACTCGCCATTCTGCAACGCTTTGCCGCGCAAGCCGCGAGTGAGACCCGCGATAAAGGTGTTCATACTGAACTCGATACTTGGATGGACCGTCGCAGCCCACGCTGGCTGATGGGTTGGCGGGATATCTGCCGTGCCACGGACGAGCGCACCGTGATCGCGTCGGTAATTCCGAGAGCGGGGGTGGGGAACAACATGCCCTTGATGCTACTTGGAGCAGACCTTGATTCCCGGAAAGCGGCTGCCCTGTTGGGCAACTTGGGCTCACTCGCTCTTGATTTTGTGGCTCGCCATAAAGTCGGTGGGACGCACCTTAATTACTTTATTTACAAACAGCTTCCTATTCTCTCGCCAGACCGCTACACCGAATCCGACCTGGCTTTTATCGTCCCACGCGTACTGGAGCTGACCTATACCGCCCACGACCTGGCCGGCTGGGCTGCCGACCTTGGCTATACCGAGCCACCCTTCCGTTGGCGCCCCGAACGCCGCGCCCATCTGCGTGCCGAACTCGATGCCTACTACGCCAGACTCTACGGCCTAACCGAGGAAGAACTGCGCTACATTCTCGATCCGGCCGACGTGGCCGGCGAAGACTATCCCAGCGAGACTTTCCGTGTGCTCCGAAACAATGAGCTGCGGGATTTCGGAGCTTACAGGGAAGCGTCAGCCATACCCCTTCGATTGGCGAGTGTCGATGGCGAAACCCGTCGCGATCACGTGCAGTACCGCACCCAGCATCTGGTGTTGGAAGCCTTCAAGCGCGGTTTCCAGGTAGAAGACACATTGCCTGCTCAGGCTGAAGCCACGGTTCGGCAGGTCGTCGATCGAGCGGCCCTGCCCGATGGAATCTGGGCACGACTACAACAGAATGAAGTGGCGGAGACAGGCGTGGCCCTGGCCGCCTTGCTCAAGGCTGCAGGGGGGCCATGGCCAGTGCGCCAGGTACGCCTCGCCGCCGTCTTGGTGCTTGAGCCTAGGCTGATGACGCCTTTGCTGGATGCGCAGGATGCTTTGGATTGGCAACGCTTGATAGGCGAAGAAGCCAGGCCGCTCTCCGGAGCGGTGTTGAGCTTCATCCCACGTGCAAATCAGGCTTGGGGCAGGGCTGTGCGTTTTCTGCGAAGTAATGGCCACCTAGTTGAAGATCTGGGGGCGGGCACTTGGGCCAAAGGTGCCGAACTGGATGTGCCTGCCGCCGAATGGGCCGAAGGGCGCGCCCAGATGATTCTTGTTTTCTTGCAAGCCCGAGGGCAGGACTTCGATCGTGTCATTCGCGAGTTGCCTGACGAGATAGGGGGATGGATTGAAGCCACAGCCTGACATGTTCCAGCAACAGCTATGTCTCACCCCGTCGGCCCAGATGCATGAGCCACGCTTATGGGTGAAGCGGTTGGTGATATGGGAAAAACCTGGAGAGCCGCCCTTGCGGGATGTTCCATTACGTCCAGGCCTGAATATCATCTGGACGCCAGACGACAACGGCATCGGTCATGGCGGAGGCAAGACCTTGTTCTGCAGGCTGCTGCGCTATTGCCTGGGCGAGGACAAGTTCGCTCCCGAAGATCAGCGCAATGGAATCGGTTCGGCATTTCCCAACGGATGGGTTGGTATGGAAGTCATGCTGGATGGTGTCTGTTGGGCCGTCCTTCGACCCTTGGGCATCCGGCGGCGGCATTTCGCGGTACTGGATGGCAATCTCGATGAACTTGTTCTCAGCGAAATGCCGGCCACTGGCCTGTCTCCATTGCTCAACGCCATCGAAGAGAATCTGCTGACACCAAGCGTCAGAGATTTGATCGCTGGCAAGAAACAAGAGCATCAGGCCTGGCAGATTGCCTTAGCGCTGTTGAGCAGGGACCAGGAATGCAGATTCGACCATGTTCTTGAATGGCGATCCGCACTATCCGACTCGGAGTCGCCGGCACGGGGGCTGAATCGAACCGAGAGGCTGGAGGCACTGCGAGCCCTGTTGAACGCCATCGACCCATCCGAACAGACGCTCCGTGTCGACATCGCCGCGATGAGCGAGTTGAGCCGCAGCCAGGAGCAGGAAATAGGCCATCGTGCCTGGGAGATCCGCAAGCTAAGAAAGCAGCTTCTGGAAGTGCTTGGCGTTACGGACGATGAACTTGCGCAGGGCACCCTGGGTGTCGAAATCCTGCGTCGGGCGGCGCAGGAGCGGTTGGCAGAGCAAATCCAGTCCAGCGGGGCGGGCGCAACTCCGGACATTGATTCCGTGCGGCAGGCGCACGAAAACGCCCAAGCTGAGGTGGCAAGAATCCAGGCTGATATTGGAAGGCAAGAGGTTGTGATACCAGCCATCGAGCGTGCGATATCCGCGATCAAGGGCGAATATCCGGCATTGGTCTACTCGATCAAGGAAGCGGAGAATTATCCTTGTCCCATTTGCGAGGTACCCATTGACCGCGTTCTGGCGAGCCAATGCGGATTGGCACACAAGGTTCCAGATGTGGAGGCCTGCAAGGCCAGGCTGGAGAGCGGTAGCAAGGCACTGGAGGATGAACAGGATCGCCTCGAGTCTGCCCGATCCCTGCTGAATCAATTAAAGCCGGAGCTGGCGCTGGCGAAACAGGATGCAACGCGCAGGGAGCAGCATTACCAGAACCTGCTGAAGCTTCGCGAGCAGCGCGATGGGGCGTGGTATGCCGCGCGCAAGGCGGCGGACGATGTAGAGCGCCTGGCCTCGTTGCTCGAGCAGCAGCAATCTGCCGAAGCCCGCCTGGATAGGCACCAAACCGAGATTGAGCAAGCGCGAGAGCGGATCGCGGCGCTGCAAAGTCAGAATGCGACCGCTTTCTCGAAGCTTGCCCAGAAGTTCGACCCGATCATTCGACGTTTGGTCGGACCTGAAGCCAGCGGCGAGATCCGATTGACCGGCAACGGGCTGAGCCTGGTTGTCCAGATGGGCGGGGATCGTTCGACGTCGGCCATCGACTCGCTGAAAGTCGTGGCCTTCGATCTTGCGACCCTGTGCATGAGCATCGAGGGTGACACGAGGCTCCCGGCTTTCCTGCTTCATGACAGCCCACGTGAGGCCGACCTGGGGCTAGCCCTGTACCACGGCCTGTTTCATGTTGTGCATGAACTGGAAGCGCTCGGATCGGCCCCGCTGTTTCAATACATCGTGACGACGACCACTCCACCGCCGCAAGCGTACGCGCAGGCGCCTTGGGTCGCCATACAACTGCGGGGCTCCCCTGCTTCTGATCGTCTCCTGAAACGAGATCTTTGAGGGGCAAGCGTGATGCCACGCGAAATGAAACTGCCTACCCTTGTCGTCAAAGCCTTGACCGACAGCGGCTACGATTTGCTCTCCACAGCCGAAGACGGCTGGTTTCTGGCTGGAATCAGTGGAACCCCCATTCGGGTGGCAGTGCGTGTCTCCGGACAGGGTGTCTTGCTTGCAGGGCCAGAACCCAACGCGATGGAACGTATCGGTCTGATCCCCGCACTACAACAGCCACCACGCGGCATGGCCAGTGCAGGTCTGGCCGCAGATGCTGCTCAACTCTATGACGTGCTACGTGTTCTTCATTCCTTGCAAACGCATCCAGCTTCGGTTTTGTCGGCCAAGGTGGAAGCGCGACTGGCGGCAATCCCGGCTACGGAGCGCACCAACGAAGTACGCCAGCGCATAGGGCAGGATGTTTTTCGTGAAGCCCTACTGGAGCTGTGGGAAGGACGTTGCGCCCTCTCCGGCAGCGACTTGCCACTCTCCCTGCTGCGAGCCAGCCATGCCAAGCCTTGGTCGCTGGCTGACGATAACGAAAGGCTCGATCCGTTCAATGGCTTGCTATTGGCGGTCCACTACGACGCGTTGTTTGACCAAGGCCTAATTACTTTTGGCGATGACGGAAGCCTGTTAGTCTCATCATTACTGTCACAGGATGCGCGGAAGACATTGCATTTGGACGATCTCACGAGTTTGCGCTTCATCCTTCCGGGGCATATCGAGTACCTGAACTTCCACCGCAAGAATATTGCCAAGCAGTAATCGGCGTCCAATGCTGCCTATCTTCCGCAGTACACGCTGGTAATTTGTGGCCGATCGTGTCCTAACTCCCGACTGATGGTGCGTCTCGCATGGGTGTCGAGTTCGCGTTGTTCCGCCGACAGCGCATGGCGAGGTGGGCCTCCTGCTGCGGATGCTGCCCATCCCGTCAGCGCCTCGTACCGTACCTGTGCATAGCGATGCCGCAGCCCGTGCATGTTGCTCAATCCCGCCGCTTTACACTGACCGTCGTAGACATGCCGCTGCTGGATGTAGCTTTTGTGTGCCGGGATCATTGATCCAGCGCCTGCCAGACGGTGCGCAGCCCGGAGCACTTCGTGCTGTTCGGGCGTTGTGATCGGTACGGTTCGTGCCCTTCCGCCTTTCGTCCATGACCCTTTGAGAGCGAGATGATCGCCCCGGTCTGCATAGCTGGGCTGGAACTTGATGTATTCTTCTCGGCGCAAGCCAAACGCGGCCTGCAGTTGCAGGCTCATGCGCACATGGACATCGGTGATCTGATCAAGTGCTGATCCCAATTCACGGGCCTTGCTGATGTTGGTCACGTAACGGCGTTCAGCCACGCCAAGCTGTGCGTTGTCCATCGGAAGGACGCCAGCCTTGCCGATCTTCTCGGCCCACCAGCGCAGGTGAGAGAGCCGATTCTTGATGGTGCCGGACGACAAGCCTTCGCCTTGCCAGCGTTCCAGCAGTGCCTGGACATGCTTGCCCTTGAACGACGATGCCTTCATCTGCCGGAAACCGGCCTCGCGTAGTTGCCGCGCAGCCAGCGAGAGAGAACGCACCCGGTCAGCCTGTGTGTTGTGGCTGCCGTCACGGTTGCGCTGGCATAGCTGCCGCAGGGTGTAGGTCAAATCGTCCATTTTCCGGCTTCCCAGTAAGCGCCGCACAGCGTTGTCCTGAAACTCAATGGTTAGTGTTGGTGCCAACTCGCAAAGGCGAGATCCCGTGAGGGCAAGGGCATGGTGTTCAGGAAACACCAGGGCCTCGGATGAGGCGTCCGTCTTGCTCGCTGCTGGAAGCCCGGACGGAGGTACTGCAAGGCGAAAGTGATGCGAACGTGGACGAGTCCGCCTATGAAGTGAGTGGGATGAGAAATGCAGCGGGAGCCCTGTGCGTTGCACACAGGTAATTGCCGCAAAGGACAGTGCGCCAGGCGGCGCGGTAGGGATGAGTTCAAACAGACGAAGAAGGCTCTGCCCTGGGCAGGGCCGGTATGCGGTCGGAGCCTGGGCATACCTGGGTGGTTCCGCCTTGACGGGCCAGCGCTTGCAGGAACCTGCGCTGTTGGGGTTGCCGATGTACGAAGCCCATCGGTCTTGGCGACTGCTCGGTCAGTGTAGTGTGGACATCATCATGTAGGCCGCACGCAATAGGAACTGGCTTTCGCCCGCATTGTTTGCGGTGTTGCGCGGGTCGTCACTGCGGCGTGCAGTGACGACCGCGTTTCGCGGCAGCATTTACCACGCAGGATGCGGCTGCCATCCCCAGGCCTGCATTGCCTGTGCCGCGGTGCCCCCAGCGTTCGTCGAGGCGTTCAGCATCTTGCGGATGTTGGCGATGTGCGCCAGGGCGGTTTCACGCGATGCCGGTTGCGCAGTCGGTTCTGGGCGGTGTTCGGTGCGTGGCACACCAGCAGGCCGATTCTCGGCAGCCCGTGGGGCGGCAGACGTCTCCTTGCGTCCTGCCCACAAGCGGAACTCGCCCGCAAATACGCGCTTCACCAAGGCGAAGAAGTAGGCCACGACATTGCGCACGGTGCCGCTCTGGCTGCGTGCCTGCAGCTCATCGAGTACTTCCTGGCGATGCTGCGGCGGCAGCCGCCGCAAGGCGGCCTGCACGTCCTTTTTCTGATCTGCCTGGGCATGGTTCAGGCAAGGCGGCAAGTTCACCGACGGCGATGCCGGATCGCCGTCGCCTTCGCCTTCGCGCGCACGGTACGTACGTTCTTTTTTATACATATACGTCTTATACGTACTGCCCTGCTCAGCCGTCATGTGGCGAGCGTGCCTGGTCTGTTGCGGAACAAGCGTGCTGCCAGCGGAATCGCCAGACAATGGCAGTGGGTCGGCTGCCTTGCTCGCCTGCGACGGTAGCGTAGGGGGCAAATCATCGTCATCGTGGCGCTGATCGTGGGGCGCAATGGGGGCGGCTTCAGGTGCCTGCACCAGCGTTGCCTGAATGTGGACGGCCACCCGATCCACCTGGCTGTTTTCGTGGCCGATGGAGGCTTGCAGAAGCTCGGACAGGCTGGCATCGAGCTCGCAGGCCTGTTGGAAGTGCAGGGCGCTTTCGTGAACCTGATACAGCTCGCTGAGCACATGGCCGGTGAGAGGATCGCGTTGCTGGCCCACTAGACTGATCCACCCCGTCAGTCGAAGCACAACGAGAACACGCCAGGCCGTCTCGTACCCGGCCCGCTGGCCCAGCGGGGTAGAGGTGAGATAGCGGCGCAACTGCCCCAGATTCGCCAGCGGGCTGATACCCTCCGCAGAGCGCAGCATCCGCAGCACCTGCCAGCCATTGCGCTCCAGCGGCGTGAGGCGAGCATCGAGCATGAGCGATGCCGGCGTGGCGAACAGGGCGTCTTGCCCCAGTGGGTTGTGGCGGGTGTGATGGTCTGCCATGAGAGTTCTCCAGGGTCTGGGCCACAGCGGCCCGTTCCCCTGCATCTCATCGCGCACCGTTCCATGCGTCAGCCAACAATGCGGTCTGCGCTATACCCGTTTTATCCGGCAGGTGCAGCGTTGGCACCGGCATCCAGACTGATTTATCATCCCGATACCCCTATGGGGGGTACAACTGGGGGTACTTCCAGCGATTCCCGCAAAGGCCGCGACCCGATTTCCCCGCGAAACCTAGCATTCACCGGCCTTTGCCGACCGATCAACGTTTAAACGTGTGATCAACGTCTGACGCCACGCCTCCGCGCGTATCAAAAAGCCCTGCTTGGCAGGGCTTTTTTCATTGCGGCGCCGGCGCGGGGTGAGCGTCGGCGACCGGCATGCGGCGATCAGTCGACGGAGCGTCGATGCGTGGTGGCGATGGCGACCTGCTTGGTGGCCTCGGCGATCCTCTTTTCGTAGAAGGCCCGATCCGGCGCGAACGTGGGCAACACGTTGCGCTCATCGAAGTTCCGGACCGAACTATTGATCAGCTTGAGCTGGAAATACCGCGTCGATGCCTTTTGCACCTCCAGGGTGTCCCAGTTGGAGCAATCCATGAAGCCGACCGAAACCGTGGCCGTCTTGGTGGCGCCCGCGGGCAGGCCTCCCTTGTGCTTGAAGTAGCTGGAAACCTGGCAATGGCGATCCGTGGTTTGTTCGCCGTTGAGGAACAGCCACGCGTCCCATTGCGCCGAAGAAATATTGAAGCGGCTGCCGTTGGTGACCTCGTACGCGAAATCCGAGCGCGAAAAGAACTTGTCCTTGTCGATGCCCACGCCTTTGGCCGTGACCTTCGCAAGTTCCGCTTCGACTTCCCGTAGAAGCTTCTCTTCCTGCGCGAATCTGTCGGCGTTCCTGGCAATCTCCGCCGTGGCGTTCGCCACTCTCTCGCCCTGGGTCCGGATGTATTCGTCGGCCTCCTGGGTGATGACCAGGCGTGGCGTCAATTTCGGGTACTTGTCGATGAGCCGCTGCAGATCGAAATCGCTGACGGCCCAGTTGAACGCGTCCCGCTGCGCAATCGTCATGTCCACCCAGGCCTTGTTCAAGGAGGCCTTGTAGGCGGCTGCGTCGGTGGTGGCCAGGCGCGTATCGAGGCCTTTGTCGCATCCCGCGAGAGCGAGGGCCGCCGTGAGGATGAGCGCTCCTCGATAAATTGACCGCATGTTTCAGTTCTCGTGAATTTGTTACGGCCGTACTTTACCTAAATGCGGCGGGTTTCGCTGGCGGGCGCTCAACGCCGCCCATGTTCCCGGTCGCCCGGATCGACGGTCCGGATCGTGACGGCGTCCGCGTGTTGGGGGATGTCGGGGTTGCAGGCGCTCACCACGACGCGGGCAGCGCGGCGGGCCCTGCGAGCGACGGGAAATGCGGCAGCACTTCCTCGGCCAGCTCCTGGATGACGTCGGCGGGCGGCCGCCGTGCGAACTGGATGCCGAGCGCGGCATGGTTCACGCCGGCTTCCTGCCAGGTGTGCAGCAGGTCGATCAGGCCCTTGCGGCCGGTGCGCAACACGTAGCCGCCTTGTTGCGGCGAGCGCGGATGGTCGGGGTCGTCGGTCAGGTCCAGCCATTCGTTGGTCATGTGCGGCCGGAAGCCGCCGTCGGGAACCCGCTGGCGCCAGGCGCGGATCTTGGCGGCCAGGCGTTGCGGCCCTTCGGCGGCGTGCGTGGCGTCGGGGTAGGTCAGCCAGCCGTCCGCGTGCTCGGCGATCCAGCCCAGCGGCCGGCCAGGGCCTGGCGCTGGTGCCGCAGGAATATGCGCGGGAGGAGATCGCCGCGGGGCGGCTGGCGCTGGCCCTGGACAAGCCCTGGCCTGCGCGCTTCGCCTACTACGTGGTGATGCTGCCGGAGTCTGAGCAGCGGCCGGAGGTCGCGGCGTTCGTGGCCTGGCTGCACGACGAGGCGCGGGGAGCGGCCTCGGCGCAAGCGCCGGTTCAGTAGCTGCCGGCAGGCAGCACGTCGGCCAGCCACGCCTCTGGGCTGGGCCCGGCGCGCAGCATGTGGCGCACCCAGGCGTCGCGCTCATGCGCGGTGACCGCCAGTTCCCAGACGCAGGCCAGGGCCGGCGCCTGCACGGGCTCGAAGCGGCGGGGATCGTCCAGCGGCGCCGACAGCATGCGCTGGCACACGATGCCGCCGGACAGCCACCAGTCCACTAGCAGCCAGACGGCTTCTTCGCCGACGTGCACGATGCAGAACCCCAGGCCGTGGCTGCGTTCGCCGGCCGCATGGTCGCGCAGGACGGCAGCCGCCGCGTCGCGGGCGGCGCGCGCCACCTCGGCGGACAGCATGGGCGCGGCCGGGTCGGGATCGCGCTGGATCGCGTAGGCCTTGATCGTATGCGCGGCATCGCGCCAGGTGTCCAGGCAGGCGATGCGGCGGGGGACGTAGGGTTCGGGTGGCAAGGGCATGTCGGCGTAGCGCAGGCAGGGCGGCTCAGGCCTGCGCCGGCTTGTCGCCGGCGGCATGCAGGAAGTTCTGCTCCAGCACGCTGAGCACGCGGTTCAACGTGTCGATGTCGGCCGCCGACAGGCCCTTGAGCGATTCTTCGAAAAAGGCGGCTCGCTTGGGCAGGGCTTCGTTCACGACCGCCTGCCCGGCCGGCGTGAGGCTGGCGTTGGTCAGGCGGTTGTCCTGCGGATCCACGGCGCGCGCGATCCAGCCCAGTTTCTGCATGGCCTGCAATTGGCGCGTGAGGGAAGCGGGGTCCAGCCGGCAGCGTTCGGCCAGGTGCTTCTGCGAGCACTGGCCGCATTCGTGCAGGGCCAGGAGGATGCGCCAGCGGGGCAGGGCGTGGCCCACCCTGCCGCTGAATGCGCTCTGCATGACGCGATAGGTCAGCCCCATGTGCTGGATGACCTGCAGGCCTTGTTGCTGTTTGGGCAAAAGCTATTCTCCGACGCTGGCCGGCTCCGCCTTGGGACGGACCAATTGAACCGGGGGCACGCGCCGCACGCACCAGAGGGCGAACACGGCGACGGCCAGGGCGATGAGCTGCCCTTCATGGATGGCGCCGACGAGCGCGACGCGCGCGATCTCGATCAGCGAGGTCCCATCCTGGCCCTGGTGCGCCAATTGTGCCAGGAACTGCGTCTGGGCCTCGGGATTGACCAGCATCTGGGGATCGTTCAGCTCCGGCAGCCAGCGCGCGGAAGCGCCGCGCAGCGTGGATTCGACGCCGCTGAAGTAGCTGTGGCTGACCATGGTGCCCACGATGGCCGTGCCCAGCATGCCGCCGATCATGCGCAGGGATTGCAGCAGCGCGGTGGCGATGCCGAGGTGGCTGCGGCCCGCCGTCTGCTGCGCGAAGACCGTGAGGTTGGGCATGATGAAGCCCATGCCCAGGCCGGCCATCAGCATGTAGGCGGCGATCACGCCGTGCGAGGTGTAGCTGTGGGTGGTGACGATGCCCAGGCACGACAGCGCCATCAGGATGAAGCCCGCGTACAGCATGCGGTTGGGATGGCGGATCCGGGTGATGATGCGGCCGTTCACGATGCTGCCCACCGTGATGAAGACGACCATCGGCGTGATCAGCATGCCCGCGTCCTGCGGCGACAGGCCGAAGCCGCCCTGCAGCAGCAGCGGCGCATAGAACAGCAGCGAATACATGGTCACGCCCACCAGCAGGGCCAGCGTGAACAGCATGGCCAGGCCGCGGTTGCGGAACATGTCCAGCGGGAGCAGCGGATGCGGACAGCGCCGTTCCCACCAGTAGAGCAGGACGAAGGCCGCGACGCTGGCGCCGCCGAGCAGCACGATGGCGGTGCTGATCCCTTCCTTGGGCAGCAGTTCGACCAGCAGCTGGAGCGTTCCCAGGGCCAGCGCGATGAGCAGCGCGCCCTGCCAGTCGAGCCGCACGGGGCCGGCCGTGTTGTTGCGCAGATGCGGCAGGTAGCGGGCCACGAACCACAGGCCCAGCACGCCGATGGGCAGGTTCACGTAGAAGACGGAGCGCCAGCCGTAGTGTTCCGTCAGCGCGCCGCCCAGCGTGGGGCCCACCGCGTTGGCGATGCCGAAGGCGGAGCTGAGCATGACCTGCCAGCGCAAGCGCACGTGCGGGTCGGGAAAAAGATCGGGAATGGACGCGAAGGCGGTGCCCACCAGCATGCCGCCGCCGATGCCCTGCAGCGCCCGCGCCAGCACCAGGGCGAGCATGCTGTCGGCCGCGCCGCACAGCGCCGAGGCCAGGGTGAACAGCACGATGGCCGCCACGACGAAGGGCTTGCGCCCGTAGTAATCGCCCAGCCGGCCGAAGATGGGCACGGTGATGACGGACGTCAGCAGGTAAGACGTCGCTACCCATGCATACAGTTCGAATCCCTTGAGTTCGGCCACAATGGTCGGCAACGCCGTGCCCACCACGGTCTGGTCGATGGCGACCATCATCATGACGAAGCACATGCCGAGCATGGCGAGCAGGGTTTGCCGGAAGGGAAGCACCTGGCCGGGTGAGTGCGGGGTGCCGGAAGCGGGGGCGGACATTGTTGGATGGATCAATGATTGATGTATCAATCATTCTAGCCCTACAATCCGCCAGACAGAAAATCGTCAGCTTCCGCGCCGAATTCCAGGGGGCGGACGCCGGCGGTTTGGCGGGCCGCGTCGCGAACGCGGCCCGATTTGTTACGATAGCGGTATCTGTGCGCCGGCCCGGCCGGCGTCTTCACCTCTCAAAAGGGCCAGCGGCGCCTGCCCGGTGGTCTTTTCCACCGGTAAAGCACCATCCTCGCGCTCCGGCGCGGTGGGCGGCATTCGAGGATTTCCAGTCGAGGTACCGACGGGGCAGCAATGAAAACGTGGTTCAAGCGCATTTTGATAGGCCTGGTGGTGTTGGTTGTCGTGGCCGTCGTTGGCCTGGCCATCTTCTTGCTGACATTCGACCCCAATGCGTACAAGTACAAGCTGGAAGAGCTTGTCCAGCAACGCTACCAGCGCACGCTGACGATCGACGGCGAGATCGAGCTGTCGCTGTTCCCGCGCATCGGCTTGTCGGTGCAGGGCGTGTCGCTGTCCGAGCCCGATAGCGCCGAGACCTTCGCCTCCATCGAAAGCACCCGCCTGGCGGTTGCCGTGTGGCCCTTGCTGTCGAACAGCTTCGTGGTGGACCACGTGGCCATCAGCGGCCTGAAGGCGCGCGTGATCCGCGACAAGCAAGGCCACTTCAATTTCAGCAACCTCGTGGGCGGCGCCACGCCTGTCACCGAGGCGCCGGCCAATCCGGCGGAAGCGCTGGTGGGCGCGGCCCAGAGCGCGGCGCAGGCCATCACCAACGGCAGCCTGCCGCAGCCCCGCAACAACATGCAGATCGACATCGCCGGCCTGGACCTGAAGGATGGCGAAGTGCAGCTGCAGGACGCCATCAGCGGCATGGCGGTGGCGGTCACCAAGATCAACGCCAACACCGGGCGCGTCACGTTCAACCAGCCGTTCGACGTGCGGCTCACCGCGCGCGTCGAAGGCGGCAACCCGCGCGTGGACGCCAACCTGACCGGCCAGGCGCTCTTGACGCTGGACCCGTCCGCCAAGCGCTATGCGGCGCAAAAGCTCGACCTGCGCATGGACGGCAAGCTGCCCGGCGCGGAAGCCAAGAGCCTGGCGATGCGCGGCAACCTCGCGTTCAACGGCCAGAAGTCGGCGCTGGACGTGGCCGGCCTGGAAGTCGTGTTCCAGGGCGACGTCACCGATCCCGCCGCGCGCGCCACCAATGTGGACGCCAGCGTGGCCATGCCCAAGCTGTCGATCGATCCGCACAAGAGCCAGTTGCAGATCGAGAAGCTCGCCATCCGCGCCAAGGGCGGCGTGGCCGACGGCCCGTTCGAATTCGCCGTGGACGCGCCGGCGCTCAATATTTCCCCCGCCTCCGCCACCGGCGAAGCGTTGACCGGCCGCGTGCGCATCAGCGGCCTGGACGCCAGCTTCGGCCTGAACGGCATCAGCGGCAACGCCGGCGAGCTCGACATCAAGGAAGCCAAGCTGGACAGCACGTCCAAGAACGGCGAACGGATCGTCAAGCTGAACTTCGCGTCGCCGTTGTCGCTGAATCTCCTGCAGCGCAGCGGCGGCCTGTCCGGCCTGCGCGGCGACGTCAACATCACCGATCCCGGACTGCCCAAGGGCAGCCTGCAGATCCCCGTGATCGGCAGCGTGACTGCGGACCTCTTGAAGGATCAAGCCACCAGCAAGATCAACGCCGTGCTGGAAGGCGGCAAGTTCGACCTGAGCGCCGACATCACCAAGCTGAGCGATTCGCCCCGCGTGAATTTCGCGCTGGTCGTGGATACGCTGGACCTGGACAAGCTGGTGCCGCCCGTGGCGGCGCCCGCGCCCAAGCCGCCCGCCGAGGGCAAGAAGGACGAAAGCAAGCCGGCGCAGCCCGCGCCGGCTCCCGCGGCCCCCGCCGACGATTCGATCGACCTCTCCGCCCTGGTCGGCCCCAGCGTCAACGGCACGCTGAAGGTCGGCAAGCTGGTGGTGCGCGGCCTGAAGGCCGACGACGTCGGCGCGTCGGTGAAGCTGGACAAGGGCAAGCTGGAAATCACCAGCCTGACGGCCGGGCTCTACGGCGGCAAGCTGGCGGGCGCCCTGACGGTCGACGCCGCGCAGGGCAATCAGCTGGCCACCAAGATGTCGCTGGCGGGTATCGCGATCGAACCGTTCCTGATGGACCTGGCGAACCGGAACGTGCTGAGCGGCACCGGTAGCCTGGCGCTGGACCTGAAGACGGCGGGCGCGAACGCCTACGCCATGAAGAGCGGCCTGGGCGGCACCATGCAGCTGCGCCTGCGCGACGGCGCGGTCAAGGGCATCAACCTCACGCAGACGCTGCGGGACCTGAAGGCCGCGTTCAAGCCCGAGTCGCAGGACGAGACCGTGCCCGCCGATACCAGCAAGCAGACGGCCTTCTCCGAAATGGACGCGGACCTGGCGTTCACCAAGGGCGTGGCCGCCGTGAAGCGCCTGAACGTCGTGTCGCCGCTGTTGCGCGTGACGCAGGGCGATCCGGCCACGATCGACTTCGTCAAGAGCGAGCTGGATCTCGTGGCGCGGGCGCGCGTGGTCAACCCCGCCGCCGATCCCGAAGGCCAGGAACTGATCGACCTGAAGGATGTGACCATCCCCGTGCACGTGAAGGGGCCGTTCGAGAAACCGACCTACACGCTGCTCTGGAAGGACGCCGTCGGCGCCATCCTGAAGCGCAGCCTGGAGAACAAGCTGCGCGAAGCCGTCACCGGCAAGGGCAAGAACGGCGCGGCGGTCGACAAGGCATTGAAGGGCTTGCTGGGCAAATGAGCGCACACTTCCAACCCATCGCCGAATGCGGCGCCACGGGGCAGGCCGAGGCCGCCGGCTACCACCGCCAGTGGCTGATCGCCAACGATTCCGGGCAATGGCTCAATCGCGAGCTGTGCCCCCGGCTGGCCGAGGTGTCGGTCGAGCTGCGGCTGGGCTACCTGGTGCTGAAGGCGCCGGGCATGCTGCGCATGGATATTCCGCTGGACGTCATCGAGGATGACGACAGCGTGCGCTACAGCATGAAGGTGGGCGAACAGGCCATCGACGTGATCGACGAAGGGGAGCTGGCCGCGGCCTGGATCTCCAATTTCGTGCAGGTGCCTTGCCGCATCATGAAGGTGCACCCCGACACGCCCGTGGCCGCCTGGCCCGCCTGAGGGGCCGTGCGCGGCTCCGCGCAAGCGGGGCAAACCCTCTTCGGCGCTACTGCGCGCCGGCGCGCCGGTATTCGAAAGCGGCGTGGGCCAGCAGGCCCGCCACCAGGCCCCAGAAGGCCGACCCGATTCCCCAGAAACTGAAACCCGATGCGGTGGCCAGCAGCGTGATGAGCGCGGCTTCGCGGCGCTGGGGATTGGCCATGGCCGCGGCCATGCCGCCCATGATGGTGCCCAGCAGGGCCAGGCCGGCCAGGGCCGCCAGCAGGGCGGGAGGCAGGGCCTGGAAGAACACCGCCACGGCGCCTGCCACGACGCTCAGCGCGACGTAGCCCAGGCCGTAGGTGGCGGCGGCGATGTAGCGCTTGCCCGGGTCCGGATGGGCTTCGGGGCCCGTGCAGATGGCTGCGCTGATGGCGCCCATCGTGACGCTGTGCGCGCCGAAGGGCGCGGCCAGCAGGCCCAGCAGGCCGGTGGCGGCCACCAGGCGGGACGCGGGCGGGCGATAGCCGGCGGCTTGCAGGATGGCCAGGCCGGGCAGGTTCTGGGAGGCCATGGCCACCACGAACAGAGGAATGCCCAGGCTGACCGCGGCCTGCGCGCTGAAGGCGGGCGTGGTCCAGACGAATTCGGTGAGGCGCCAGTCCAGCAGGTCCAGCCGCATCAGGTCCAGCGCGAATGCGATCGCGATGGCCACCAGCATCACCACCAGCACCGCGTAGCGCGGCGCCAGCCGCCGGCAGACCAGGTAGGACGCGCACATCGCCAGCACCAGCGCGGGCTGATGGCTGATGCTGCCGAAGATGCCCATGCCAAAGTTGAGCAGCACGCCGGCCAGCATGGCCGCGGCGATCTCGCCGGGGATGCGGCGCAGGATGGGGTCGATCCAGCCGAACAGGCCGCAGGCCAGCGTCAGGGCGGCTGCCAGCATGAAGGCGCCGATGGCCTCGTTGAATGGCACGCCAGCCAGCGCGGTGACCAGCAGGGCGGCGCCCGGGGTGGACCAGGCCATCACGATGGGCAGGCCGGTGCGCAGGCTGTACAAGGCGCCGCCGAAGCCGAAGGCGAGGCTCAGCGAGCCGATCCAGGAGCCGATGCGCGCCGCGTCCAGGCCCGCGGTGTGGCCGGCCTGCACCATCAGCACGGCGGTTCCGCCGAAGCTGACCAGGACGGCGACCAGGCCGGCCGCGACGGCCGACGCGGAGAGGTCGCGGCGGGCGCGGTGGCGGGGAGGCGGGAGGTCGATGCTGGATTCGGCGGCGTCGCTCATGCGGCACCAGTGAGGCGGCGGTACTTGGCCATGAGCTGTTCCTGGCCTTCATGCCATTGCGGGTGCAGTTCGATGCATTCCACCGGGCATACCACCTTGCATTGCGGCTCGTCGTGGTGGCCCACGCATTCCGTGCAGCGATCAGGGTCGATCACGTAATAGTCCGCGCCCATGGAAATCGCCTCGTTCGGGCACTGGGGCTCGCAAACGTCGCAATTGATGCATTCTTCGGTGATGGTCAGGGCCATGGCGGGGCTGCGGTAAAAGCGGTGGGGCGACCGCTATTGTACCGCCGCCGCCCGTTCGGCCGGGGCAGCGGAGAAAGGGCGCGGAGCGCGCCCTTCGGGGAGGGAGCGGCGCCGGCCGCTCAGCCCGGCCAGGACTGCTCGCGGCGCTCCTTGGCCTTTTCCTGCAACCAGCGCTCGACCGACGGGAACACGAACTTGCTCACGTCGCCGCCCAGCTGGGCGATCTCGCGCACGATGGTGCCCGAGATGAACTGGTATTGGTCCGAGGGCGTCATGAACAGGGTTTCGACGTCGGGCAGCAGGTGGCGGTTCATGCCGGCCATCTGGAACTCGTATTCGAAGTCGGACACGGCGCGCAGGCCGCGAACGATGACGCGGCCGCCCTGGTCGCGCACGAAGTCCTTGAGCAGGCCGCCGAAGCTTTGCACTTCCACGTTGGGATAGTGGCCCAGCACTTCGCGCGCGATCTCAACGCGCTCGTCGATGCTGAAGAAAGGCTTCTTGTTGCGGCTAATGGCGATCCCTACCACGACTTTGTCGAAAAGCGTGGCCGCACGGCGGACCAGGTCCTCGTGGCCTCGGGTCAGCGGGTCGAAAGTGCCGGGATATACAGCGGTGATCATGCGAGCTCCGTACCGTTATTAGTGGTGTACACCATCCTCCGAAGCTCGGATTATTGATCTATTTGCGCAATGCAGCAAATTCCAGGAGATGGTAGTGGACCGCGCCTGCCTTGTCCTGTCGCAAAATCGTGAATCCTTCGGGGGCTTCGATAGAGGTTTCGGCTTCGACGTAGACCAATCCGCGCTCGGTCAGGATGCCCGGGAGCAGCGGCCACAGTCGCGGCAGCCAGCCCTGGCCGAAGGGCGGATCCAGCAGGATCAGGTCGAACCGGGACGCATCCATGCGTTCGGCCACCTGCATGGCATCGCCCACATGGATGCGTATCATGTCGGCTTTGAGTTTATCGCGCAGTGTCCGTAGCGCGGACGCCGCGGCCCTGTCCCGCTCGACCATCTGCACGTGCGCCACGCCGCGCGAGGCCGCTTCGAACCCCAGGGCGCCGCTGCCGGCGAACAGGTCGAGCACGGTCTTGTCGGCGAATTCGCCGCCCCACAAGTGGGTCAGCCAGTTGAACAGCGTTTCGCGGACCCGGTCGGGCGTGGGCCGCAAGGTCTCCACGTCGGGCACGACGATGGGGGTGCGCCTGTATTGGCCCCCGACGATACGAATATACTTGTTACCCATGTTCAGCCGCTTCTTCAAGAAAAAATCCCCTCCGCCCGCCGCGCCGGCCCAGCCCGCGCCGCCGCCGGAGGCCGTAGACGCCGTCCCCGCGCCGGCGGAGCCCGCCGCCGCGCCGGCCATCCCGGCGCCGGCGCCCCAACCCAAGCCTGAGGCGCCGGTTCCGGTTCCGGCCCAAGTCCAGGCGCCAGCCCAGGCCCCGGTTCCGGCTCAAGCCCAGGCTCAGGCTCCTGCCCAAGTTCAGGCCCCGGCCCCGGTTCAAGCTCCGGCCGCGTTCCAGGCACCGGCCCAGGTTCAAGCCCCGGCCCAGGCCCCGGCACCCATTCCGGTTGCGCCGGCAGTCGCGCCGCCCGCCGTTGCGCCCGCCCCCGCCGCGGAGGCGGTTCGCGAGCCCGTCGTTCCGCCCGCCGCGCCGCCGGCGCCTGCCGCGATTCCCGCGGCCGTGGCGCCCGAGCCCGTTCCCGCGCCCGTCGCCGAGGCGCCCAAGAAGGCGTCCTGGCTGTCGCGGCTGAAGCAGGGCCTGTCGCGCACCGGCCAAAGCATTGGCGGCATTTTCGTCGGCGTCAAGGTCGACGAGAACCTGTTCGAGGAACTCGAATCGGCGCTCATTATGGCCGATGCGGGCCTGGAGGCCACTGAGAAGCTGCTGACCGCGCTGCGCGCCCGGGTCAAGAAGGAGCGCATCGAAGACCCGGCCAAGGTGAAGACCGCCCTGCGCCAACTGCTCGCCGACCACCTGCGTCCGCTGGAGCGCGATTTCGACCTCAAGCGCGCGCAGCCGCTGGTCGTCATGATCGCGGGCGTCAACGGGGCGGGCAAGACCACCTCCATCGGCAAGCTGGCGCACACGTTCCAGCGCCAGGGGGCCAGCGTGCTGCTGGCGGCGGGCGACACTTTCCGGGCGGCCGCCCGCGAGCAGCTCGTCGAATGGGGCAGCCGCAACAACGTTACGGTGATTTCCCAGGACGGCGGCGATCCGGCGGCGGTGGCGTTCGACGCCGTCAACGCTGGGCGCGCGCGCGGCATGGGCGTGGTGATGGTGGATACCGCCGGCCGCCTGCCGACGCAGCTGCACCTGATGGAAGAACTCAAGAAGATCCGCCGCGTGATCGGCAAGGCGGATGCCGCGGCGCCTCACGAGGTGCTGCTGGTGGTCGACGGCAATACCGGGCAGAACGCCCTGGCGCAGATCCGCGCCTTCGATGCGGCCATCAATCTGACGGGCCTGGTCGTGACCAAGCTGGACGGCACCGCCAAGGGCGGAACGCTGGCGGCGGTGGCCGCGGGCAGCCAGGGCGTGCGCCCGATCCCGGTGTACTGGATCGGCGTGGGCGAAAGCCTGGAAGACCTGCAGCCCTTCGTGGCCGACGAATTCGCAGGGGCCTTGCTGTCGGATTAATGTTCGCGAATCCGGCGCGCTTGCGCCGGAGCAGGACAAACGCAAAGGGACGGCGCAAGCCGTCCCTTTTGAGTTCAAGCCCGCTTCATTTCCAGAAAGGTTTGCTTGCAGCCAAGTCGTCGAAGGCCTTTTGCGCGTCTTCCGCCAGTTCCTGCAGGCGGGCGCTGATCCATCCCAGCGCGAACCAGGCCTGCGGGTGGGTGGCGGTACAGGCCTCGTAGTAATCCTTGGCCACCGCCAGGTCGTTGATCTCTCCCAGGATGTCCTGCACGCGCGACAGCAGCTTGCGGTAGCCGCGCAGCTTGTTCGCGGGCAGCAGCGATTCGGCGAAGGCCAGGCTGTAGCGCAGCCGCTTGCCGCGCTTGCGCAGTTCGTGCCGGGTGGGGATGTCCAGCGTGGCGAATTGCGTGCCCTGGTCGGCCACCTTGCCGTGCCAGCGATGCAGGCGGCGGGCCAGCTGCTTGCGCAGGCGCTGCGGGTCGGGCTCGGGCGCCAGCATCGGGATGATGGTGGGCCGCACGCTGGGGCCCGCCACGCCGCCTTCCAGCCGGATGGCGGGTTCGGGCGCGGAGTCGCTGGGCGTGCCGTTCGCGATGGCCTGGCCTTCGGACGAAGCCAGTGCCGGCGGCACCTCCAGGCTCCATTCCAGCAGTTCCAGCAGCCAGGCCTGGAAGGCCTTGCCGCCGGCGATCGCGCGCGCGTCCTGTTCGGGAGGAGCGGCCTCCATGGGAATCACCGGCATGCCGGCGCGCATCAGCGCGGGCGCCACCGTTTCGTTCAGCACGTCCTGGTCGCGGTTGGCGCCGAACGCGGCGAAGTGCGTGCGCACGCCCTGCAGGATGGAGTCGGGAATGGGCGCGATCCAGCCGTCGAAGAGTTTCCAGGCCGACCGCAGCCGGCGCACGCCCACGCGCAGCTGGTGCACGTGTTCGGAGTTGCCGGCCCGGTAGGCGTCTTCGGTGTCTACCTCGGCCAGCACGGAGGCGTTGCGGGCGATCTGGTCCAGGCATTCGGCGGCGATGCGCGCCATGGCCTGCGACGGCGTCATGTCTTCGCGCAGCTTGACCCCGGCCGCGCCGCGCGGCGCCCAGAACTGGGCGATGGCCTGCGCGCGGCGGGCTTCCAGGTCCTCGCCCGGGATGGCGTCCGCGTCGGCCAGCCGCTGCGCCAGTTGCGCGAGCGCATCGCCGCGCTCGGACTTGCTGCGGGGGTCCAGCACCAGGCCGTGGCGCTGCTGCCAGCCGCGCGCGGCCGCGAAGATGGCCGCGGGGCGCCCCGAGACCAATTCGAATTCCAGCTCGGAGATGGGCAACTCCAGCGCGCCGGCGCGCAGGATGCCGGTGTCGTAGGCCAGTTCGATCGTGCCGTAGCGCGTGCGGACCTTGCGCAGCAGCCGCTGCACGTCGGTTTCGTAGCGCAGGCCGAGTTCGCCCTTGATGGCCGACAGCGCGGCTTCGACTTCGGTGCCCGCATAGACCGACAGGTCCAGCACGGGGCCGGGCCGCGGATGATTGAGTTCGATGCGCGTAATGGCGTTGATGCCGGGCATCTTCAGGGTCTGCACCCAATCGCGTCCTTCCTGGCGCAGCCGGATCGCGATGCGCGCCCGCGCGAGTTCGCGTTCGGGCGTATCGAAATACATGGCATGCAGGCGGATGCGCGTCGCCTCGCGTTGCTTGATCTCACGCTGCACGGCCGGGCGCGAGGCCGCTGGCACGTGCAGTTTCAATTCCTGTTCCGACATGGCGGCAAGTGTCCAACGGCAAAAGCCGAGATCTTAATCAAACGAGAGGGGTGATTTGATGACCGGTCATATTTGGTTCACATGGAGCATAAACGGGTTTGCGGCGCATCAACAACCGCAAGAGCCGCTCCGGAGCATGACTGGAGATCGGACCAAATCCCCGCAATTTACCCAGTATCAGTGATATGCAAGGTTCAGCCCCTCTTTTCTAATTGTAAGTGTCGGATGAGGTAGTTCCTGCCATGTTCCGACCGACGATTGCGCCCGCGTGAACACTCCACAAGCCGGCGCCGACCCTGAGAGAGAAAAGCGCCATGAACCGCACGTATCGCATCGTCTTCAATCGCCGCTCCGGCCAATGGCAGGTCGCCAGCGAGCACGCCCGCGGGCGGGGCAGGAGCCGGCCGCGGAGCGTGGCGCTGGCGGCAGTGCTGGCGATGGTTTGCGGGGCGGCCGCCGCACCGGCGCTGGCCGGCGTGGCGGTGGACGGCGATGTGACGCCCGCCGTGAACTGGGGCGACGCCAATGATCTGGTCGTCGGCAATACCGCGCCCGGTTCACTGCTGATCGAGCTGTCCGGGGCGACCGTGCGCAGCGCCAGCGGCTGGCTGGGGCTGACGACGGGTGGGGTGGGCTCGGCGACGGTCACGGGCCGGGGCGCGTCCTGGGTCATGAACGGCAGTCTGGTGATCGGCGCCAGCGGCAGCGGCAGCCTGACGCTGGCCAACTCAGGCGTGGTCTCGGTGGGCACGAATGGCCTGGGGCTGGTCGAGCTGGGCCGCAATCCGGGGGCGGTCGGCGTCATCAACATCGGCACCGCGCCCGGCAGCGCGGCCACCGATGCCGCCGGCTTCGTGGATGCGTCGGAGATCCGTTTTGGCGCCGGCGCCGGCACGCTCAACTTCAATTCGGTCGGGCCGGTGATGGTCACCCCCGCCCTCAGCAGCGGCGGGGGCGGCCAGCACCAGCTCAATCATTATGCTGGCGCCACGCAATTGCAGGGCGATAGCTCGCTGTTCCACGGCAACACCCGCGTTTCGGGGGGATCCCTGCAGATCCTCAACATACTGGGCACGGCCCAAGGCCGGATCGATGCCGGCATGGCCCCCGGCGCTACGGCGCGGGTCAGCGTCTTCAATCCCGGTTCGACCTGGGCCCTGACGGACAACCTGTTCGTCGGCGGCGACGGGCCGGGCGAGCTGAGCATCTTCAACAGCGGCACGGTCTCGAACCAGTTCGCCACGGTCGACGCCCAGTGGAACGACACGGCGAGCGTGGCGATTTCCGACGCCGGGTCGCGCTGGGTCAATCGCGAGGCTCTGCTTGTGGGGGCCAAAGGCGGGCGCGGCGCGGTGTCGATCCTGGCGGGGGGCTACGTGAGCAGCGTTGATGGGGTCATCGGGCAGACCCAGAATGGCAACGGCAGCGTCCTGGTGACGGGGCGCGGCTCGACCTGGGCCAACGCCCGCGAGCTCAGGGTGGGCGATGTCGAGGGCCAGGGCACGCTGATGGTCGAGGGGGCAGGTTCCGTCTCGAACGGCGACAGCGTTGTGGGCAGCATGAGCGGCAGCGGCAATGTCATCGTCCGCGGCGCCGGCTCCACCTGGAACAACAGCGGCGCCATGACGCTGGGATTCGGCGTCGGGACGGGGGCGGGCAGCCTGACGATCGCGCAAGGCGGGGTTGTCAACGTCGGCGCCAACAACACGGGGAGCGTCTTGCTGGCGAGGGATTCGCTCCTGTTCTACCGGACCGCCGGCACGATCAACATTGGCGCGCCGGTGGGGCAAGCGGCCGTGGGCGCGGGCACGCTCAACGCCGGCACGATCCAGTTCGGCGCCGGCAACGCGGCCGTGAACTTCAACCATAGCGACACGGCCTACGCATTCGCGACGCGGCTTGCCAGCGTGGGTAACGGTTCCCATCGCCTGAACCAGATCGCCGGCACCACGCTGCTGACGGGCGACAACGGCGCGTTCCTGGGCAAGACCACGGTGTCGGGCGGCAGACTCGTGGTGCTGGACCAGCTGGGGGGCGCGGCCGAAGTGACGGGCGGGACGCTGCAGTATGGCGATGCGACGACCGGCGCCGCCAATCGCCTGGCCGGCGATCTGCAGGTGTCGGGCACGGGCAGCGCCCTGGCGCTGCAGGGGACCGCAACCCTGGCGGTGGCGGGCAACGTCGGCATGGCCGACCACACCGTCCTGGATCTTACGGCCGGTATGCGCGGCGCGGCGCTGCGCGCCGACACAGTGACGCTCGGGGCCGACGTGACCTTCCGGCTGGGCGGCATCTACAGCACCAGTCCGGCCGAGGTGGTGCTGATCGACACCGCGAACGGCATCAGCGGCGACTTCGCCCGCATCAGCACCGGCGGCGCCGCCGGCACGGTGGACTACCTGAGCGTCAACACGCGCAAGTCGGCGGACAACCGCCAGTACCTGGCCGGCTATGGCCTGGCCTGGACCGCCGGCAACAGCCTGGCGCACGGCACGTTCACGCTGGCCAATGCCTCGGACCGGTTCACGGTGGGCGCGGCGCTGGCCGACCAGGCCGCCAATGCCGCGACGGGCTGGAGCGGCGCGACGCTGACCAAGGCCGGCGCGGGGACGCTGGTGCTGAGCGGCGACAACGCCTATACCGGCGGCACCACCATCACGGGCGGCACGCTGCAAATCGGCCGCGACGCGAACCTGGGCAATGCCGCCGGCGGGCTGACGCTCAGCGGCGGCACGCTGGCGACCACGGCCTCGTTCTCCACGTCGCGCGCCGTCTCGGTGGCGCAAGCCAGCGGCCTCGACGTGGCCGGCGGCACCACCCTGGACCTGGCCGGGCTCCTGTCGGGCCATGGCGACCTGACCAAGCAGGGCGACGGCGTCCTGAACTTCAGCGGCGACGGTTCGGGCTTTACCGGAAGCATGATCGTCGGCGGCGGACGGCTGGCGGTCAACGGCAGGCTGGGCGGCACGCTCGGCATCGGCGCGGGCGGCATGCTCGGCGGTACCGGAACGGTCGGCGCGGGCGCGGGTTCGACCATAACGGTGCGCAGCGGCGGCGCGCTGTCGCCTGGCAACTCCATCGGCACCCTGACCATCGATGGCAACCTGATCATGGATAAGGGCTCGCGCTTCGTGGTCGAAACCAATCCCGACGGCTCCGGCGCCGACCTGGTGCGGGTAACGGGCAACGCCACCCTCAACGGCGGTTCCGTCATGCACGTCGGCGCCGATGGCAACTATGGGCCGCGCAGCACCTACAGGATCATGGAAGTGGGCGGCCTCCTGTCGGGCCGTTTCGACGCCGTCTCCTCAGATTTCGCCTTTCTTGCGCCGTCCCTGGACTACGACTATGGCGCGGGCAGCGTTTCGCTGAGGCTGGAGCGCAACGAGTCGGCCATGGCGCTGACGGGCCGCACGCGCAACCAGCGCGCGGCCGCGGGCGCCATCGACGGCATGGGCATGGCCAGCGGGCACGCGGTGTACGACGCCGTGGTGAGCCTGCCGGACGACCCGGCGCTTCTGCACGCCAGCTTCGATCAATTGTCCGGCGAGGTCCACGCCTCGGCCAAGAGCGTGTTGCTGCAGGACAGCCGCTATCTGCGCGATGCCGTGGGCGAACGCCTGCGTTCGGCCGCGGGCGGCGTCGGCGCCGTCTCCGCGCCCGTGCTCGTCTCCGCCGGCGAGGGCGCCCGGCTTGCGCCGGCCAACGCCAACGGGCCGGCCACCTGGATCCAGGGCATGGGCTCATGGAGCCATATCGATAGCGACGGCAACGCGGCCCGGGTCAAGAGTTCGACCGGCGGCTTCCTGATGGGCGCGGATGCGCCGGTGTCCGACGCATGGCGGCTCGGCGTGATGGCGGGCTACAGCCGCTCGGACTTCGACGTGCAGGACCGCGCGTCCTCGGGCGACAGCGACAACTACCATCTGGGCGCCTACGCCGGCGGGCAATGGGGCGCGCTGGGGCTGCGCGGCGGCCTGGCCTACAGCTGGCACGACATCACCACCCGGCGCTCGGTCGCCATGCGCGGGTTTTCCGATCGCCTCAAGGCCAATTACGACGGCCGCACCGCCCAGGCCTTCGCCGACCTGAGCTACCGCATCGATACGCCGGCCGTGTCGTTCGAGCCCTTCGCCAATATCGCCTACGTCAATCTGGAGACGGACGGCTATCGCGAAAGCGGCGGCCCCGCCGCGCTGCGCGGGAAGAGCCAGACGACCGAGACCACCTTCACGACCCTGGGCACGCGGGCCATGTCGCGTTTCGAGCTGAGCGGCGCGCAAGCCGCGGGCCGCGGATCGCTGGGCTGGCGCCACGCATTCGGCGACGTCATGCCCCTGGCCACCCAGGCCTTCTCGGCGGGCGAGGCGTTCACCGTGGCGGGCGCGCCCATCGCGAAAGACAGCGCGGTGATCGAGGCGGGGCTGGACGTGCAGATCACCCGCCAGGCGGCGTTCGGCCTGTCTTACCAGGGCCAGCTCGCCAGCTCGGCCCAGGACCACGGCGTCAGGGCCAGCCTCAATATCCGTTTCTGACAACGAAGGGGGAAGCCCCCGCGCTGCGCGTGCTTGCCGCTTCCCCCAAGGGGCCTTCTTTCGTGGGACGGTCCATCGAAAAAAAACCGCCCGTTTCCGGGCGGGGCAAAGGAACGCGGTAGGGCGGCGCGAGCGCGTCAGAGGATGCGCTTGCGAGCCTGGGTGATGAGGATTTCGGCCAGCACGACGACGCCGAAGATGGCGGCGAGGAC
>Ga0182739_1000697_pt1 | contig 39767 bp, 42 predicted proteins | sample eDN5th30CBELigBY_FD_128873 | JGI IMG/M metagenome (GOLD analysis project Ga0182739, IMG submission 128873) | Enriched backyard soil microbial communities from Emeryville, California, USA - eDNA 5th pass 30_C BE-Lig BY (version 2) (version 2) | ecosystem: Environmental > Terrestrial > Soil >... | reverse complement strand
TTTTTTTACGTGTCTACTCTACAGGGTACATTTTAGTTTTCTCCACAGGTTTTTTTAAATTGATTACTCTTTATTTTTACTGCTTAATTTAAGTGCTTCATTTTGTGCATATGAAGCAAATTCAGTATTAAAATCATTTTTCTTTTTCTTATTATTATTACGTTGTGCATTTGCATTACCTAATTTTGTACGTCCCATAAAATCATCCCTTTCACTTCATTCAGAAAAACATTTATAGTGTTTCACAGAGATGATTTTTTAAAACCGGATGGGATCTTGGTAATGTATAACAAAAATAACAAAGCTGTCATTACATATAATTATTCCCCATATTTTCTTTTCACAAATTCTTGTACCATTTCCTTTGTTACCTGTTTACGCGTTGGTACAATCCCTTCTGATGCCAACCTGTTCATTTCAGATGTTACATGATTAATTTGTTCAACTTCAAATGGCTTAGAATTTACACAGCGAAAAATAGCTTCTTCTATTAATGCTTCTCTTTTCGCTTCTAATTTTAAGAAAGATTGAATGTGTTGATGCTGATTATTACTGTGCTGACTTATTGCTTCATGTACGTTACTCATGTCGTTCCACCTCGTTTTTCCATTAACCTTTTAACGTGTTCTTTAGGGTTCCAGCAATTAAACGAATAAGTTGGCTTCGTTTCGTATTTTAAACGACTACAATAATAGATCATTTTTTTATCTTTTCGAATCGCCTTAAAATGTATACACGTTGCACAAACTTGATACGTTTTTAAATCCAACCTTTTTCCCCCTGCACATTAAATGAGTTTTATCAGTAAATTGTATCATAAAATTAATGATGTTGAAGATTATTCTCTTCTATTAATTGTACACTTTCTGAGATGGCAACTAACTCTGTTTTTAAGTGATCCGTGTCTTCATGACGGATATCCAACAAAGCAGAAAAGCCTTCCTCTGTTTGTTTCTTTACCTCTCGTATAAGAAGATGATGAGAAGATCCAATTGCTTCACTATAATAACTTAAAAATTTCTCAATGTATTCATTTAAGATACTTGAAATAGGGCTATCCATTCGTTTAGATAGGTCATCAGACATGATCTTTTTCTCATTGCGCTCAAAGAAAGATTTTGTATTCTTAAATAACTTCAAAGCCGGCTGTATAGTTGCCAGCATACTTGTTGAAAATTCAACAGCAATTGTTGGTGTTTGAATTTCGGGAAATTCAATTGTAGCAAGTGTAACATTTTTAGACTGTTTTTTTATGAGCTGTACAATTCGGCTGAACTCACCATCTAAGGTATTGTTAATAACTTTTTCTATTCTTAATGATGTAGCTTGCAGTTCTTGCATTAATTCAAATTCTACCGTTCTGACGAGCTCTTCTAAGCAAATTTTTAACGCTTGTTGAATGTCAGTATTTTGGTTAAATATGCTAGGGTGAAAGCTCTCCTTAAAAAAGTCATTAAATCGGAAAAATAGTCGCTGCTTCACGTAAAAAATCAGCTCTTCTATTTCTTTAGAAATAGATGTAACAATATGCTCAGGAGATATATTCGATATTTCATCGATGACGTTCATTTGCTCTTGCAGAAGGCTCTCTCTTCTCTCTTCTTTTTCCTTGCCACTCAACTCGGCAGCATGAATAAGAGATTGAATCCTTTCCTTGCAACGATTTAAATCTTCCTTTATTGATAAAAGAGTTGTATTCGTTAATTCTTCCTTTATAAATGTATTGAACTGTTTTTGAAATTCAATATAATCTTTTTCTCCATCTACTTGGCCTGCTAAAACATTTAAACTTGATACTCCAAATAGACGTACATTTCTTATCTCATGCTTTAAAAACTGCTCTTTAATATAAGACTTAACAACATTCACTTCTTCTTCATCTTTTGCTAAATCCACTGCATTGATAATGAAGAACATTTTATCAAGTGTAAAAGAATCCTTAACCCTTCCTAATTGTCTTAAAAATTCACGATCACCTTTTGAGAATGGGTGGTTGTAATAGGTGACATAAAGAATTGCATCTGCCTTTTTAATATATTGAAACGCTACATCTGTGTGTCTTTTATGCAAGGAATCTGCTCCTGGCGTATCCACCAATGTTATTCCTGCCCTTGTAATCGAGCAATCAAAATAAACAAGGACCTCTTCAACTAAACATGCCTTTTCTTCCTTAGCAACAAAGTCCTTAAATGAATTCGTATCCGATTGTACGGTAAGTCCTTCACTTGTTAAAGTTTGATAATCCACTATCGCTTTTTGATACTTTGCTATCTGTTCAGTTTCGTTTTTATTTTGGCCTTGATAGTTCTGAAGAAGTTCTGCCAGGCTCTCAATCGTAAAATTCTTATTATTCAATGAAGGGATACTAATCATTATTTCCTTCATTAACATCTCTTTTGATTTCAATTTCACTTCAACTAACCCATGTGCCTTTTCAGGTGTTGGCGGGGCTATTTTATTTATCGTCGCTGTCGTCGGATTAGGAGATGAAGGTAACAGTCTTTCTCCTATAAGTGCGTTAGCAAAAGATGATTTTCCTGCACTAAAGGCACCGAATAATGCAACAGTAAAGGTGCGGTTTTTAAAACTGTTAATCTTCCCTTCAAGTGACTCTGTAAATTGCTTAAACCCTTGGATATTGTCAAGACGTTTGACAGCCTGCTCTGCACTCTTTATAAACTCATCCCTCTTACTGTAACGAGTATTGTATTGAGGCTTTGATAATTGATCCTCTCTTGATTCTTCAGCAGCCAATACCTTTTCTTGTATTTGGATGTCTTTTGTTACTTTCTTATATGTCTGATGTTCATTTAACCATTTTTCTTCATTATGAGTTGAATCAAATATCCCTTTTTTTAGTTCCTGCAGTGAATGTCGATATTGCTCAAGTGTCTCGAACTTGAATAAAATCTCTTTATAGTGGCCAATTTTTTCATTTTCACTCTTTACCTTTACATTTATTTCATCGATTTGCTCTTGAATTTCTTTATTTATACCATTCATCATCTTTTTAAATAAGTCCATAACTTGATGCTTACTTTGCTTTTTGATTAATTCGCTAACATCGGAGGAATACGTTAAAATATACTGATTATTAAACGAAGCACCTGTTTTTATTGCATCAGATACTAGTTGCTCTGGAACGTTGATGGAAAACGATTGAGCTTCCTGAATAAGCTTTGGATCATGAATTTTATATGTTTGAATAAATTCTTTAAGTAATGTTATAAAGTGCCATGAAATTTGCGTTTCTGTATTTTTCAACAGACTGTCATATAATTCTATTTTTCTTTTTTCACGTTCTTGTTCGGTTTTAGACTTCGAAAAAAGCAAACCAACCTTAAAAGAAGGATCTGCAGCCTCTATAAATGCCGAAGCCTTATCCCTTGTTTCAAAGGGAATTAAGTTAGCACTTTTTAATATTGCTGATACTTTTTCTTCTGTATCTAAGACAAGCTGTTCCATCTTTTCTTCTTTCTGCTGAATCTGAGCAAGTAATCGATTCAAATTGTTTGTATATTCCTCTAATCTCTCACGAATCTCATCCTCGTTTTGCTCTGTAAGATCAAGCTGTTCCTCATATTTGTCAATATGTTCCGACACAACTTGTGTGATTGATTGAGAAATATTTTGGTCCAGAAATCTATTTTTATCCTGAATGACCACTCTGATTAACTCTTTCACTTTTTCTAAATCATTATAAGGATGTTGATCGTTTCTTAAGGTAGTAAAGAACACGTCTTGCGGATGTAGTCCTACTTCTGCAAATGATCCCTCAATGTTTTGTCTAAAGTCTTGGAAACGAATTTCTTTTTCTTCATGTTTATCAATTTGATTTACGATCAAGAAAATCATTTTATTTCGACTCTTCATTTCTTGGATAAATGAGAGATTCTCTTCTGATTGAACATGATTGTAGTCGGTTACATAAAAAATAATATCAGCTAAATGAAGCATTGATTCTGTTGATAATTTATGTGCTGCATCTGTGGAATCAATCCCAGGTGAATCCATAATGACAACATCTTCTGCTAAGTTGTCATAAGGTTTCTTAATACGGATCCTCTCAATATCGTCCCCTTGTTTACAATATTCTTTGATTTGTTCTAATGAGTAGTCACCTGATAATTCAATGCTTTCTTTTGCTGCAGTATATAAAGTTACCTGCTCTATCCCTTTTTCCAACATAACAAGGTTAGCACTTGTAGGAATTGGACTTGTCGGTAAAATTTGCTCATCTAAAAGTTTATTTATCATGGATGACTTCCCTGCCGAAAAATGGCCGGCAAAAGCAATATACAATTTTTCTTGTTCAAGCTTATGAGCCATTTCGACTAATTTAATCGCATTTTCATGATCTTTTTCATGGATCATTTCATGAAGATTAATAATGGTTTGCATCAAATGTTTTGACTTTACTACAGTTGTCATGATTATCCCCTTCACTTATGGCACTTTCAATTTGATAACTACATTTTACAGAATTATATGCAAATTTGCTATTGTCGTTTTCGGAAAAAAAGAATAAGGCTCACAACAATTAGCTGTGAGCCTGGAAAATTACTATATAAATATCTAACATGATTATGCTTTTTGGGTATCAATATTTTTTAATATGTAGCCAATTAACAGACTATACGTAACAACGGTACAACCGACAAATAACATCGTCATATTCGCAGCAGACCTCCATATTTATGAGAATGATTTTCAACACAATCATATTTTATCATCAATGATAATCATTTTCAATGGAACTTTTGATATTTTTTGAAAAATCTTTCTTTGTCACCTTTTCGATGAAAATCTGGACTTAACCGGAAAGACTTCATGATAATTCGTATATGTTTGAAGAGCGGATTCTTCAGCAGGAATTCTTATCGTCATCATCACTACATTCATGATCGTAAACAAAATTGCTGTTATATAAGCATGAAATAATAAAGGTAGTAATAAAATTTCAACCGCTACAACAATATAATTCGGATGTTTTACAAATTTGTATGGTCCTCTTGAAACGACCACATCACCTGGAACAATCATAATTTTCGTGTTCCAATAATTTCCTAGAGATAATACTGCCCAATACCGCAAAAGCTGTGTCAAAAAAAGAATCGGAAACATAACAAACCATATGTCTGTTAAATCTCTTTGAAAAACTTGAACTTCTATAAAAAAAGAGATTAAAAAGAGGATATGTAATGACACGATATACGGATAATGGTCTTTTCCATGCTCAATACCTCCTCTATTCTTCATCCACTGTTCATTTTTCCTTGCAATAAACAGTTCTGTTATTCTTTGTACAATTAAAAAGAAAAAAACAATATAAAACATCCCTTATCATTCCTCCCATTGAACAAGTAACATTTCAGAGCTAAATCCAGGTCCGAGAGCGCCAATTAAACCGTACTCATTAGCTTTACCTAGTTCCCTTTGGAGATATAATTCTAAAACATACATAACCGTTACAGATGACATGTTTCCATGATTTATTAATACTTCTTTTGAAATATGTAATTGTTCTTCCGAAAAGCCAAGCCCCTCTTTATAAGCATCGATTACTTTTTTTCCTCCTGGATGGGCAAGAAAGTGGTTTATTTCCTCTAAATTCATTTTATTTTCTTCCAAGAAATCAATAACTTGCGGTCGAAGCCACTTCTTAATAATCGAAGGAATATCTCTTGAAAAAATAACATACAGACCATTATTTTTAACATCCCACCCCATTACATCCTCGGAATTGCGCATCAATGTTGATCTCGTATCAAGTATTTTCGGGACAGAATGTAATCTCGATTTTGATTTCCAATCAACATTATTTCCTGTCACACAAGTGCATGCAACACCATCTGCAAACAGAGAGGTACCGATTAAATTACTTTTGGACCTATCATCATGTTGAAAAGTTAAGCTGCATAATTCCACTGAAATAACAAGAACCGTCGAGTCTGGATAGGCTTTACAATATTCATAAGCACGAGATAAGCCTGAAGCCCCACCAGCACACCCTAGTCCCCAGATTGGAATACGCTTTGTCGTTTCTTTAAAAGGCAAGGCATTCATTATTTTCGCATCTATACTCGGAGTTGATAATCCAGTTGTACTTACAAAAAAGAGTGCATCAACCTCCTCATACGTGATATTGCTATGTAATAACGTTTTATTAGAAAGACAATTTTCCACTGCTTCAATCCCATGTTTCACAGCCGTTTTAATATATAGATCATTTTTCTCTTCAAACGATCGGGGCTTTTTGTACCATTCAACAGGCTGTGCAAATTGCCGTTTTTCTATTTCACCATTTTTAAAAACGGGTAAAAGGCGATCAAAATCCTTAAATGAATCCTCGAATATTTCTTTTGCAAATTCTACTGTTGAATCTTGAGTCAATTCATATTGAGGAATAGATTTTCCTACCGATAAGATATAGGCCAAAGTCACTTCACCTCATTTTTCTCCAAACCATCATTAAATTGTATTACCTTTACTTTTTCCAAATAAGCTAAATTTATCCAAAATAAAAACCTCGCCGATTGGCGAGGTTAGTTGATTTTATACTTCATGCTTTAAAATGACTTGTTTTAATCGAGCCCTTTCCAATCAAAAGTGGGAGGAACTTTCATTTGGAGAGACATGTAAATTCATTACCCTATCAACTAAACGCTGACAATGTGGCAATGTAAGCCCTACTACATGGCCTATTGTGAGACAAAAAATAATCGTACCTATAAAAACAGGTCCCCCTAATAGCCAACCGAATGTGAGAACAACAATTTCCATAAGAAATCGAATCCATTGTATTTTCATTCTTGTCATTTTCACTAATGCAATCATAAGACTATCTCGTGGCCCAATTCCACAATCAGCTGCTATGTAAAGCCCCATCCCATACCCAATCACACCTATACCCATTATTAACATAATAATTTGAGATACTAAAGAATCAGGTGTTTGTAAAAATGGAATTAGTAAATACATATCAATAAAAATTCCGACAAGCAACATATTTAAAAAGGCACCAATTTGCGGCAAGGACTTAGTCAGCAAAGATGCTGAACCCAACACAAAAAAACCCATTATTATTGACCATGTTCCAATTGTTAAACCAAAATGTTCATTTAATCCAATATGTAGGACATCCCAAGGGGCACTTCCTAAATCGGCTTTAATCAAAAGAACTATTCCAAATGACATGACGGATAGTCCGATCATAAAAAAAATCCATTGCAATGGATGTCTCTTTTTCACACTCCAAATACTCATTAAAAAACCTTCTTTCCAGAATCAGCACATTGTTTTTTTGTTTGCTAGTGTCTCATTCCATTCTAACGGTAAATGAAACATAAATAAATTTGATTTTTTTAACATATATAAGGAAAATTCACGGAATTAAGAAGAGAGCATTGTTTTAAAGTGCAAATGTAGCCAATTACCATCAAGATGTGTTGATATCACTTATCGTTCGTTCCTAATAACGTAAAAAAACGCCTCACTCCATTACTATCAAGGATTTAAGACGTTTTAACTACTCAAATTTAGTTGAGTTAATTGATATTTCACACGAAGTTTTTTCTTTAATGTAATAGATAATTTCCTCCTTCTCTCCTCTTTTCCAAGTTCAAATGGGTAATCTTTTTACTTAATTCCTTTATTGTAGATCAGTAATTCACTAAAAATTCAAATATATAAAGAAGGTCACCTTAATGCCTATTCCCCTAAGTTTATTATCTGTTTAGAGGGCTTCATTTCATTTTCCAAAACTGCTAAACGAATAAGTTTCAACTTTATTTCCTTGCTAAGTAAAAGCCATTCAGGTTTATTAATTCTCATTTAAAGTCCTCCTATCGATAATTGTTTGGTAAAAAAGTGATTTTACACTATTATCTGAAGTAACTAATGGTAATTTTCTGTTATTTCTGTTTTTCCCGTTTATTTGTATTCTTAACATATATTTTGTTGTCAATTTATTTGCTTTTTCTACATGTTTTTTGCATTTATTCTAGCAAAAAGGAATTAAGTGCCATTCATAGACAGAAACAATAGTCTTGGAATCAAAATTTACCATCATTATAAGTTACTTTTCTAATTTTCATTTTTCATATCAATGGCTTCATTTATTTTTTTATTTCCTTCGTCCACATATTCACGATATTCCTTATTAATTAAATTCTTCTTAGATTTACGAAAAAAAAAGTGAATCATAGGTTATTTTTTTATATATAGTTAAAATTAGGGTTCAGAAAAGAAAGAAAAGTTTTTCAAAGATAAAAATCTTCGTAAATGTTGGTGAAACAACAACATTTACGAAGATTTCATCGTTTCTTCAAAAGAAGGAGTCTAAAGACCCGCTACATCTTAATTTACTTATTACAAGGCAAAAATAACTGATCAATGGTTTAATACCACATTAATACGTTTGTCAAAACGTTACTAAATCATCATTATAATATTACTTTTTTAAGCGAAGTTTATAAAAGTCTTGATCCATGGAGTTAACATTTTCCTTCAAACTCTCTACCTGATCATAAACAGAAACCACTCTTCCCTTATAGTCATCCAGCTCTCCATTTGCCATATAGTATGCGAATTGTGGTGCTTGAAATGGGGAGACATCTATTTTCTGTTTAAATAAATCCTCTATATCACTTAAATAACGTTGACCAACTTCTGTGTCTCTTTGATAACGTGTCATATCTGTATCATTTAAGCCAGGATCTAAAGCAAATACTTTAATAGGTGTATCTTCTAGCTCCTCAGATAAATTTTCTGTTAATCTGGCAACAGCTGTTTTGGATGTTCCATATCCGTTGCCATATTTAAATGCTCCTACAGTACCACCTCCGACTATATTTATCATACTACCAAAACCTTGGCTAATCATGACCGGCACAATAGCTTGAACACAATGAAAAGTACCAAATAAATTCGTGGTGACATCATTTATCCAATCCGAACTTTTCACCTCCCAAGTAGGACCTATTGCTTTGAATGCACCGGCATTATTAATCCAAACGTCAATCTTACCATATTGTTTCATGACAGAATCGACTACATTTTTAATTTCTTTAGGTTGTGTTACATCCATTGATACCATTGAATGTTCAGAAGAATATGTATCTAGTTCCGCTTTTACTTCTTTTAACCTTTCAGAATCTCTTCCTGTTCCAATGACTATATATCCTTTTTCAGCAAAAAGCAGAGCTGTATTTCGACCAATTCCTCTTGTTGCACCTGTTATCACAACAACTTTTTTATGTTCCATTTTGTTATCCTCCTTTAAGAAAATGCTATATGTATAAGTCCCATATTTTATTCATATCCTATCATTTTGAAATTTGTCCTAAAGTAAACTGACAGGATATACACTAAAAGTATCCGTTTTCATTTGATTCATAACAACTACTGGAAAATTATTGCAATAGTTAAAACTTATTTAGTTGCTATACTATTCTAAAGTAATAATTATATTGATAGTTTCTATTCACTTTTACTAATATACTTATTGTTAGCGAAAAAGCACACCCAATTTTGGATGTGCCAGTTTTTCAAAGACATAATGATGATGAAACTAACTATTCTTTAATGCTACATTTCTGCTTTTTTAACAACCTTATTATCTTTCATATACTTAAAGTAAGCAAAATCAACATGACCACCAATTTGTGTTTTTGCATAATTAAATAAACCAATACGATAGCCCATGAAATGATCTAAAGTATATTTCATTTCTAATACCTCCCCAACTTCAAACCAGTCCTCCCCATCAGTCGAGTAATAGAACTTTGCTAAGTCACAGCTATCTTCAAAATTGAAATCTATCTTTACATATATAAGGTTCTCTTGAAATGGTATTTTTTCCACTGTTATTTCGTGACCATCGCCACGATTTTTCGTCATAGTTATGTATCGGTCACCCTCCTTTTCCAGTTGAATACCAATAGTCCCAAAGCTATTTTGCAAAGCAATTAATCCTGCATGATCCCCTGGCTTCATCTGCGTGATATCCATTAAGGTAATTCCCGTACAGGTTGGTCCTTCTGTTCTTTGTGTTAACGTATTACGAGCATATAATACACTTTTTGTTAAATATCCAGTTTCCAAACGCAAAAAACCTGGCCTTTTCACAAAAGACCAAAGACTATTGTCCGGATTGTGATTCCATTGCCAATTAAGCTCTAGTATATTTTCTGTATAATCAAATTCATCGCTGATAACCAATGGTTGATGGAATGAATTTGGTAAGTTCAGTTCTAATTGTTTTGGTGCCCTGTCCTCAATTCCAATAATTGGCCAACCATTTGTCCAGTTAACAGGCAATACATAAGGAATTCTACCAACGGCATCATGGTCTTGAAACAACATGGCATACCATTCATTTTCTCGAGTATCGAAAATAGCACCTTGAGCAATCCCTTTATTATGATAACCCATATCATCATCAAAGATCACTTTGCGCTCATACTCTCCTAAAAGTTCATTAGAACGATAACATATCTGTCTTCTCCGTTTGTTCCCAACCTTCGGCCATTCAATAAATAGTAAATAGTAGTGTCCATTTATCTTATATGCATGGCACCCTTCACATCTTAATCCAATTCCCTCCTTTTCAGTTTCCAAAAGTAATTTATTAACTCCACCTCTCTTTACTGCTGCAGCATCCTCTGTTAATTCTGTAATATAAATATCACCGCACCCATAGATAACAAACACCCTATTGTCATCAAATAGCAAAGCAGGATCATGATAGATCCCGTCAAGTGTAGAGCGCTTCCATTCTCCACCTTCAATGTTCGCTGTTTGATATATATAAAAGCGATTCATATCATTACTTGAAAAACAAACATAAAATAGTCCATTATGATAGCGCAAACTAGCAGCCCATGATCCTTGACCATAAATTCCCTTTCCGTTTAACAAGTTATGACTTTCATTGTCTTCTAATGTCTCAAAAACATATCCAACAATCTCCCAATCCACTAAATTTTCAGACTTCATGATAGGACAGCCAGGCATGGTATGCATACTTGTACTGATCATATAGTATGTTTCTTCAACTCTTATAACATCTACGTCAGGAACATCTGACCAAAAAATAGGGTTTGTTAAAATAGATTGACTCATTATATCTTCTCCTTTTTCATTTAAGTAACAAATAAATAGTCATTCTAACTTTATATTTCTAAGATTTAATTTTTTCAACAACTTAATAAAATCTTATTCTGTATTTATATTTAAACTCCTTTAAAATTTATAAACTTATTACCTTACCCTTTCCGCAATAGTGTAATAAATTGAGTAAATATTATATAGTAAGCAAAGTTTTTGTAGGTATCTAAAGAAATTCCAACACAATAAATATTTTCCGCATTTCACCAAAAAGATAGGAGATCATAGTTTCATAAGGGAACAACCTGGAATTTTCAATTCTTATATTTAGACAAAACATATTATCATTTAATTAACTTACCTGTTATGAGATTAATAGACGACTATAAATTTCTACTCTAAAAACTTATTAGGTAAAAGAAAGTGTTATTTGTCTACTTCACAGAGGAATCATGTCATTTATATTCTTTTTTAAATGTATAAATCCATTCATATTCACACAGCAAATTATTAACCATTTCTCTAGACGTGTTAATAACACTTTTCGTTCACGACAAAATAAAAAACGCCTCAACTCCAGTACTATCAAGGATTTAAGACGTTTTACTACTCTGATTTAGTTGTGTTAATAGATATTATACACGAAGTTAAGACTTTAAGAATAATAGGGAGTTTCCTCCCTCATTATTATATCTAACTTGAATAGCGTTTAACTTAGCTAAGTTAGATATAATGCAAAATTAGATCTTCAACATTGTCGAGTAGAGTGGAGCCTTTCTACCTTATGGTAAATTGTACTCCACCCCCTCACAGAACCGTGCTTGCACTATTAATGCACACGGCTCTCCTCCTAGTTATCATTCACAGAACATAGCTGATCCCTTTTCTTAATTCATATATATATTCACTTTTATTTTAGGTATGGTAGTGGGTACTTATTGAGAAATAGTTGTAGCTTGTCCCACGTGAAAGATTTTCTCTGGCTTCTTCTATTGAGCCATTTGAACAATAAGTACACGAAATAGGTTAAAGGATTGCTGTAAAGCAAGTGATATTCATCTTTCCCGTGAAGAATGGTATGGTATCTATCGTTCAGCAGGTAATGTTCTGCCTTAATCATCTACCTATTTGACCTTTACATATGAATACCTAAACAAAACTAAGCACCCTGAATTCTTCACTATGAGGGTGCTTTGTTTTACAAACTCATCATCTCTTCCTTACCTTTTCAAAAATCATTTATTTTTGGTAAATAAACCTTTCACCTGGAACCATCATATGAAATTTCTGATTATGATAGTAATGAAATAAGTAATCCACAAAATAGGCAGGATTTTCTCGGTTATTCGGGAACATATCATAATGAATCGGTACATTGAGGTCGATCCCAACCATAGCGGAAAAGTCCGCTGCTTCTCTGGAACTCATGTTTCCGATTATTCCCCTTGATGTGCGGAAATAGTCTGACCCATTTATTGGTAAGAATGCAACATGAGGTTTTATATTTTTTACTTTTTCAATCAGTTCAGTTGTAACGATTGTATCCCCGCTGTGATAGATTCGAATTCCATTAACTTCTATTAAATAACCTAAAAAAAAACATGATTTTTTAAAGAATCAGTTTCATAATTTGTATGCGCCGCAGCAATGGGTGTGATCTTAAATCCTTTCAACATGAACGAATCCCCATCTTTGATTGGATGTATCGATTTAGCTTCCAGTTGATCTTGTACTAACAAGACTAGCGGTGCCGGGATTCCAAAGCTAGATTCAGAGACTCTAGCAATCTCTTATAAACTGGGAACATCTAAATGATCGTCGTGGCCGTGTGTAACTAAAACCCCGTCTAACTCTTGGAGCATTGCCGGGTCTAACCGGTGGAAACGCTCTCTTAAATTCAGTATCTGGGTTTTTTCTTCAATACTACAGGTTAAATAAGGATCAATACAAAGCAATCAAATCCTCTTCTTTTCCTTTTATGAGAATTCCCGCTTGCCCTAAATTCCAAAAAGCAATAGACTCTCCATAAATTTTTGTCTGCCTTATCTCATAAGCTAATTCTTCACCACTTTTATAAAGCGCCATCATAAGTTCCACCTTTTTCACTAATTTAGGTTCTAAATATATATAGCTATTCATAATTATTACTTTAAGCTCTTTTCTCTAAATCAAAATTTTTCGGCATGGCGTCCCATATATCCTGTTGGTTTCTTATAAAAGCTAAAATCTCATTTTCAATTGTGTTAATTGATATTTCACACAGAAATTGAATGATTCTTTGAAGAACCATATTTATCAGCTATTTCTTCCTTGTTCGGAATACTTATGGATTCTTTGAAGGTGTATTCCTTGGAAACGTTTCCAAAACTATATGAAAAGGATTAATGAAATCTCCAACAAATATGAAGTTAGCAAAGCAGGTAAGGTTCTGCCTAAAATAAGATCTATTAAGTCTTTACATAAGATAATTAGGCAATTTGATCTTATAAGAAACTTGAATCTTTTTATAAGTATAAAAAAAGCCTTTCCCTTGAAATGGGGAAAAGCAACGTTTTAAAGGAGTTGTTGTTGTGCTATTTCATTATATATCATTCACAAGAAGTACTCACCTCTGAAAATTCTGGAAATATCTTTTCTAATTCGTAAAAACTATTTTTACTTATTTAAAAAATAGGCCATGAAGATTTCATCATCATACATTCCATCTATTTTCACTTGTTCTTTCTGGACACCTTCTTGTATAAAGCCATAACGTTTATACAATTTATGGGCCAACCCATTTGATGCAAATACTGTTAAACATAACTTATGTAAATTGTGTTTCTCACACCATTTAAGCGTGTATTTCATTATTTCGGATCCTATCCCTTTTCCTTGTGCGGAGTGAACTAACCATGTTCTAAATAACCCTGTGTGCCGTTTCATTTCAAGTTCTCCTCTAATTACACGTGCAATACCTACAATTTCATTATTAATGAGTGCAGTCATGTACATATTATCTAGTTCGATCATATTTTCAATGAAGATCTGCTCTTCTTCAACACTACGTGGAGATTCTTTTTGAATATAAGCTCCAGATTTAATAATTTGTGCAACGGCATGAATGATTTGTTCTGCGTCCTCAATTTGAACAGGTCTAAGCAGTACCTTTTCTCCGTTTTTGGCCGTGAATTCCTTCATCATATCCACGTTAATATACACTCCTTTAATAACAGATCTTCAAACAGAGGCTGAAATGTTTATCAGCCTCAAATTTTCTATCTATGCAACTCGAATCGCCTTGCCAAAAGGAACCTTTGGAAGAAATTCATCAGGCACTAACCAAAATACTTCATTATTTACTTTTAACTCTTCATAAAAATAACCAGTTACATCTGTAATATAGAATAAGGTATCAATTTTTTCTTGATCAGCCCATTCCAACACTTCGGTATAAGATGACTTTCCATGTGTGTAATACGAAATTTGATCTTCTTTTATTGAGGTAATTTTTCTAATTTTAAAGTCCGCTTGCACTAAAAGTGATTGAGGGGCAACCTCACCGAACAGCTTTATTATATTCTGAATGAGTAAAATGTTAGCTTGATTGGTTGATGTATCAACTGCAAGTGCAATTTTCTTTCCGTTTCTTTCTTGCAATTTTGATAAAAGGAGCTTTTGCCATTTCATCCTGTTGATCTCCCCCTCACATTTTTTGTGAAGCACATCTATTTTTACTCAAATGGAATGATCCTATGCCATCGATTGAGCTGTTTTCATTAATGTAAATAATAACCACTTTTAGAAACTAACTTATGTATTATTCCCGCTCCAATCTTCATATAGTCCACTACCGTTACAACCTGGACAATCAAAAATAGCATCATATGTTGGTAAATATACACTTGAAAAAGACGATGTAAATCCTCTTCCTCTGCAATCTGGACATCTTCCTAAAGACTCCATATCAGCTCGTACTTTTTCTACTCTTGTTTGCTTCCAATCTGAGATACCACGAAGAAAATCCAATTTATCACCTCTTATATCCTTATTATTCCTTAATATCAGACTAATGCTTTTATTTTAAACATGTTGTTACGTAATTTTTTTCATTTTAATATCTGTTACAAAATTTTAATCGGAAAAGCAGTGAAATTTAGTTAAAAATTTTGTAAAATAAAAGAATATTAATATGTCCTTATCTGGACAAGTCTTATATGAAGAATAAATTTGCATAATTAATTTAAAAGGAGATAAACGGTGGCCGAATTAGCATTTAAAGAATACAACTTTAAAAAAGGAAGTAAAACAACTATATACCTGTATCAGAATAGTATTGAAATCATTCAAAACAGATTTCTTGGAAAATTTAATAAAGGGATACTATTCCAGTATAAGAATGTTTCACAGGTTTCTCTAAAGGAACCAGGCTTTGCGTCAAATGGACATCTCATAATAGATTGTGGAACCACTGATAGTAAAAAAGAAAAAAACGTGTATACTATTGAGTTTTCAAAACAAGAAAAAGATCTCGCTCTTGAATTAAAAGAAATGATTGAAAGCAAAGTTGACGAGATTAAAAATCAAAGGGTCGATTCTGCTGTTGACAATTTTGAAAAATTAAAGAAAATAAAAGAGCTTTATGATTTAGAGATTCTTTCAGCAGAAGAATATGAAGATCAAAAGGAAAGACTATTAGAAAAGTAATGGAAAAAACTAAAAAAGGACAGTTCCTACCGAAACCTGGAACGACAAATCTAATGTCATTTCTTAGAGGTTTCGAAAGGTTCTGACCTTATTGCTATTGTTTATGTTTTTCCCATTCTGAATATTTTCCTGTTCCATTACATTTATAACATTCTATATTGCTACCGGCATAATGAATAGGTACAATGACAACTCCATATCCACGACAATCAGGGCATTTACCAAGCTTCATCATTTTCTCTTGATGAACTTTTTTCCTTTTTTCAAACCAATTCATAAGTTTTGTTTTCATGCCATTCACCTGACCTCGACATCATTGTTTCTATAATGTATTCAAGAATTAAGGACAAGGTGAATAATATTTACAAATTTTATTTTAAAAACTGTATGCACGCTTTTATTGCTTCTTCCTCATCTTCTCCACTAGTCAGAATCGTTATATCATCTTCCACTCTTAATGTAGCTAATAATCCCATCAGGCTTTTTGCATCGATTTTATAATTTGGCCCAATCATAAAAATATCTGATTCAAACCTATTGGCAAGGTTTGACAATTGTATAAACATATCTACTGTAAGCGGTTTTGAAATTCTCAGCTCTTTTACTCTCATGCTCTACTCCCTACAATTACTTTTATAAAAATTCTATTTCCATCTTGTTTCCTTCATGACAAATTTTTATAAGAACAAAAGCGTAAGCGCCTTGATCATCCTAGAGCAAATAAGCCACAAATGAATAGAAGACGTTTTTTGTCTTCTATTCATTTGTGGCTAGGGGCTGGCAATCTAAGAACGCTGCATCCTGCCGCAATGATTGCTAGCACGTTCTGTAATTCAGAGCTGGATGACGTGCGCTTAACCAGAGTAAAAGAACTTTTTATTTCCTTACCAAAAAGAAATCGTTCAAAACTGTGATCTAATTCAATTCTTCTTTATGCTCTGTAACAACAAGTCTATTTTGTTCATCGGTATGAATGATAAGCTCTTTTTTCTCTAAATACTCCTCATGATTAAACACAAGTTTAATACCATTTCTCATCACAACGTGATCAAACAGAACCCAGCCGCATAACTGTGACACATTCTCAACTGTTGTTTGAATACGCTGTTTTTCACTTTCACTTATTTCATTTTGATATTGTTTCAGGTCAACTTCTTCAGTTACTTCTAATAAATAATTTGAATCTGCTTTTAATTGTTTCTTTATTTGATATTCGCTAAATGATTTAATTTTATCATCATCCTTCATAACTAAACTCCTCCTTTTCTTTTTTCACCAGTATTGCACAAACACATTGATTTTCTACATTACATAGTGACTTAAAGGAAAAATGCTTCCCCTACTATTCATATGCTAAGAATGAATATAGAGAAAGCACATTTAATTGTGAAGCTTGACTTTGAATAACAGGTTTGTTTTCTTTTTTTGTTTTGAAGTAGATGGAATGATAATTAAGATAATCGCAGTTACACTACCTGCCACAATTCCACTGTTTGTTAGAATTTTCACTGCTTCAGGAAGCCATGCAAGCATCTCAGGTACAATTGTTACACCTAAACATAATCCTACAAAACATTCAACAATTAACAAGTTTTTATGGGGGGAAGGTGGTGTCCTTTCGCCTTCCTCATGAAACACCTCTAGCCGTGTTGGACTTTTTAACCGACTTAAAAGAAGAACATCAACGAAAATTTAGCAGTGAAATTGCCGATCGATTTATTGCAACTATGCAGGAAGAAATTGCAGGGAAACCAAAAAAAAGTTTGATAAAAGCCTCAATATCCCAATACCTGAAGACCTCACAGCTGAAGAAATTAAATATTTACAAAATCACCGTACAAAGGCCATTATTGGTCAATTGATTGTGCAGCTACTCAAAGACCCAACAGCAGAAATTAAAATAAATTCCTCTGAAGAGGAAAAAACAACTAATAAAGAAGAACAAAAAAAGAGTTTTGTAAGCGACAAGAAGCTTCAATCCTTTGCTCAACAAAATTTTTTAGACTTTGACGATGATGACGACTAAGGAGGAAATGATGATGTCCGAAAAAAACTTGATAAGTTAGTGGGAATGGCTGCAGAACTGCAAGATAAATTGGAACGATTTGAAAAGGAGTATGACCAAATGATAGACTCAACTGATCGTTACTCCCTATCAGCAGATGAAGTTTACCAGTATAACACGCTTTATCTAGTGAATGACAAACTATCAGATGCGTTTCGTTCCATTAAAGCAATGAAGGCTCCCGTTCGTCGCGAGGGATTTTTGACTAAAAATTCCGGAAATCGTTACGAAGTCGATGGCTGGGAACTTTCAAGTGGATCTCCAGTTGAGATTTGGGAAGATGACGAAGAATTAAAAGAAGGCGGTTTCTATACGGCAACAAGAATTGAACACAATGGGACCGATTACTATGTGGTGGCTCTTGGTCGAGATATTAGCATTAATGGCCTAAAAGCTAGAATTAAAACATTGTAAATACACGTGTGGAATTTAAATGATCGTGCGTAAAAGAAGCTCTAACTTTAAGAGCTTCTTTTTTTAACGCCCAAACAGCCGATCCATCATGCTCTTCTTTTTCTTTGACTCTTCATTTTCAGATGTTGCTTGTTTTTGAATAAAGTCATTTACAATATCGACTTTTTCTTTCATTACTTCATAATCTCGTCTCATTCTTTGCATTTCTTGATGGATCTCTTCGCTGGTCACTGCAATTTGTTGTAAAGCATGTAGAATGGCCTGACCTTGTTCTTTGTTCATCAGCCCTTCAACTTGCGTTTGAATATTTCTAATTTGGTCTGCTACAATTGATATTTCGTGTCGTTCCTGTTTGTCTTCATCGCTTGTTCCATAAGGGATTATTGCCGCTACGTTTTGTGTCGCCCTACGATAATGTGATGCCACTATAGCAGCAGCAGCTTCCGGCCCTATCTTCTTTTCTTTCTTCAATTTTAACATTTGAGATATGGCTAGCTGATCTTGTTGAGTATATACTCTGTGATCTAGGTCATTTCGAAGTAATACATATCCTTCTTTCTCAAGCAATGTAACATACTTTCTTACTGTACTTTCAGGCATTTTTAAGTTTTCTGCAATGGCACTCGTTTTAATCTCTACATGCATATCTATAACATCATCTGGGATGTCAAAACCCATTTTCGTATCGTCCATAGCATTCACCTCTCGCCAATCTAGTGGCATTACAACGCCACTATTTCTATACTATTAATATAGCAAACCTTTGCTAGAAAGCGAACAATAATAATTTAATATCCTTAGATGACCCCTAATTTCATACCTCCGTAACGAAAAGAGATCTAGGACAGTGTCTCAGTGTCCTAGATCTATAAGTATATTTAGTTGGTTAGATATAATACTATTGGCTAAGAACCAAAATAGAATTAGCTAATCTTTTTTCACCACCAAGCATCGTAGTATAATACCTTTGTTCAATTCCGAAAAGCAAATTCTTAAGATCAATTTCAGATGTAATATTAAAATTAGAATTGGCTTCATCATATTGTAAATCTTCACAATAATCCTTTATATAACCAAAAATACTTTGACGATCAGTAACTGAGAATGTGTTCAGCGTGTCAATTGCCATAGCTATACGTTTTCTATTAGCTGTTTTTACTTTGCTAGCATCAAATTCATTCTCAAGTTGAATGAAATCATTCTGTAAAAAAGTTTCGGTTTCTAATTGAGTGGCTTCTTTATAAAGCGTATCTATTCCTCTAAATATGCTTGAGATAGTAGTCAATTTCTTAAAGAATAAAACATCTTCATTCTTTTTATATATAGCATCCGGTACATTATTAATTACCACTATTGGTTCGTTTTCAATAAGTACTGGAGTGTTCGATAGCGAAAAGTATTTTTTTCTAATTATTTGACTGTCCGATAGCTTCTGAAAACAATAAACGTCAGTTTGATACGAACATAAATAATCAATATTATTATAATTAACTGTTGATATTTGATTATAATCTGTCGAAATAAATCTACTGGTTAAGAAATCAATACAATAGTCTTTTGCTGAGAAGTTATCTATTGCAAACCACTCATCGTCTTCAAGTTTATAAGTCGCTTCATATGTTATTCGATTGACCAAATCATCAGGAAGAAGAAAAATCTCTGCATCAGAAATTACTTTGAAGTATTGGCCATTCCTACCTTTAGTTTTAGCTATCAAATGGTTCACATTACACCTCTTTTTCTATGAATGTAAAATCATTAATTCGTTTTAACTTTGGAAAACTTATACTACGTGGATCTTTAAGTGTACGTCTAGTAATTAAAAAAATTTTTATGTTTGTATCAGTTGTAAGATAGTAAAAATGATAACCAAAAACTAAGTAAAGAGGATTAAAATAAAGGGTTTGGGAAAGAAAGGTGAAAACAAATAAGATTATAAAAATAAAAAGTAACGTGTCGAAATATGGAACACTTAAGGCTACAAAAAAGTATCCCAAATAGCTTGGTAAGAATGCGTTATTTGCCTGTTCAACCTCTCTAATGACAGGTTGTTTATTATTATCCACCTCAATACTGTCATTATCTAGATATTTAGCAATGTATAGGCTGAAAAGTGTTAAAAAAAGAGGTATTACAAAGTAAACTGTATATGAAATAAAATCGGGTAAAATAGAAAAAAATGGATGAAGGTTACCTAACACAAAACGTTCTTTGACTAGATACACAACAATAATTAGAGACGTCGCATTAAAGGTAAGAAAAAGCCTAAATAAAAAATTCAATAGAATCCCTCATCTCTTCATAAAAGCCTTGAAGATGTTTTAAGTTTTTTAACTGCTTGTCTTCCGTAGTCCTTACACCCCAACTCAAGCCCTCCCACATATTTTAATAGCAATTTATAATCCTATATCTTACCATATGCTTGTTCCAAAATCTCGAATAAGAGTTTTTTCCACAATGACCACACCGAAGCATTACGAACAACATTTTGCCATTGTCCGACTGGATAATGGTTTGCTATAACTAAACACTAAGTATTGAGAAAAACCCAGCCCACATTCGGACTGGATTTACATGGTGGAAGCCAGGGGATTTCTTTTTTCTACCTCTTGCGATTAGTTATTCATTTATACTTATCCATCCAGTTATGAATAACATCCTTTACGTTGACCGTACTTTCTTTAATGTCTTCAAAAATCATCGCAAGCAAGGTAAACCAGGAAATTTCTTCGTTATATGGGTTGTTCTTGTTAATGTATTTCAGCACCTGTTTTAACTCTTTCATCCTGGTTTCATCGATATGGTGATGCAGATAAGTCTTTACATAAGCATTCAATAAATTCGTGTTTCGGATGCTGGCATCTAGCAATAGGGCAGTTGCTTTGGATGGAGTTACATCTAAAGCACAAGACAGTGAATAGATGTTTTCATAAGAAGCTTGTGAAAATCGTATGGTAATTCGCTCGTTTTTTCCTGATTGAACTTTCTTTTGTAAGGATTCTCTTCCCCAATCACCCATATAGACAGTATTTAAAAACTGCAAGTCCCTCCGGAAGTACGTAGAAAGATAATCCATCACCTTTCTTGATTGCAAACCTTTCTCACATAAAACTTCCGCTACATCTTTTACAGGTGTATTCGTGATGTAGGACAGGCGATAAATGCAATCTTTGAGATTGCTAGAAATTGTCGGTTTAACGTCTCGTTTTTTATCTGAACGGACCTTCCTTGTTTTCGTATCCACTGCCTCTTCCCCCTCAATTGCTGGACTTTTTTACTGAGCTTTTGTTTAGGACAGTGTCCCTTTGTCCTAGATCTATTCCTGAGTATATGGGGGATGGGGGAGAGTTATGTTTAAAAGTTTCTCAACTTGTCCATACTTTTTATAAGAATACTAGGGAAGGGGAAAAATGCATGAAAATGACGAAAGATGCAGCAAAAGACCTGGCTAAAAGAGGTATCGAGGTTAGTAAAAAATACAGCATTCCATTGAAACCCAAAAAGAAAAAAAAGGCATGATTGCCCTATCATATTTTCCTTTATGATCTTTGGATTACTCCAAAGATTTTTGTTTTAAATTTTTCCTTTACTCCCATTACTCCACTAATTACTCTCTCAGTAAAAACCTCTAAAATATAATGGGGTGGTTTTTATGTATATATCTCCTATGTTACTTCATAAATCAGACGAACCTTTCTCTGATTCTAAGTTCTTAACGGAACTAAAATTGGACGGAATTAGACTAACTCTTTCCAAATTTAATGGGAAAGTGAAATTATATACTCGTCACACCAACGATGTGACAGCGAAATTTAAAGAGCTTCACAACATAGACATACCAGATGGGACTATTCTTGATGGAGAAATTATCGTTTCAGATAAAGAGGGGAAACCGGATTTTGAAGCCATGATGGAAAGATTCCATTCTTCTAAGTCTGCTCATAAAATTGAGTATTGTGTATTCGATCTCTTATACTATGAACATCAAAACCTAATGAATAAGCCTTTAGTTGAAAGAAAAAGCCTGTTAGAGAAACTCCTACCAGTAGGCAATAACATTGCTTTCGTACAGCATATTGAAGGTTCTGGAATGGAATACTTCAACTTGGTTAAAGAAAGGGATCTGGAAGGAATCGTTTTAAAGAGATCCGATTCAACATACAATCCCGGCACACGTTCGAGGCTATGGAATAAGGTCATTAATTATCAATATGAAAATGTTTCTATAACCGGATTGCGGAAAAAGGAATTCGGATTGCTCTTATCCTTCAATGACGGCTCTCCTGCCGGCCTTTTAGAATTTATAAAACCAGCTGACAAAAAGGTCTTTTATTCTGAATACAGAAAACACGTTTCTAAAGAAACGGAAGACTATGTCTATCTGAATCCCCATTTCAAAGGGTTGGTAAAATATCGGAATTTGACTAAAAAAGGCTTTTTAAGAATCCCGTCCCTTGAAAAATGGGCCTCATCATAACACCCTTACTATTTAAGGGTGTTTTTATTAATGACTGCCTATACTCCGATGGGATAGTGTAAGTGAATTAGGAACTAAAAATTAGTTCTCAATCGGCTTTGGTTTCTGGATCACCATATCTTTTTTCGCGGACTCTTCCATTCTTGCTGCAAGAGTTTGAAGATAAGAGTCTGTCAGTTTAGCAGGGTAGTATCCGATCCGTTCTCGTAGTAGGTTTTCAAGAACAAAACACCTCCGAGTGGCATTTTCATATTCACTGAAGGTGTATTGTTCAGCTTCAGTAAACTCTTTTGCTCCTTCCTTCATCGCTCGAATAAAGATGTACCGCTGCTTATAAATTTCCGCTCGTTCCTTTCTAGCAAACTTTAAAAGGAACAGCAGCTCAACCGTTGAAAAACACATAAGCTCCGGCGTGCTTTTGTTCAAATCAGAAAGAGAAGGCTGCGAAGCAGGTAGATAGTTTTTTCTCTTTCCGTTCTCCTGAACATCCTTGTGTTTCAGCTTCATCATACAAAATGAGCAATAGTAATCATGTCTATCAATCGATTTAACCGGGCTTCCGCAATATGCACAGGTTTTCATCTGCGATCATCCTTCCTTTTAGTTCAGTATAGCAGTGCGATCAAAATAATCGGGCCGATTATTTCCATTCGTTTTAAGCCCCCGAAAGAGGGCAACCGCTTTTAAGCAGTCGCTTCTTCTTTAGGTTGGTGTTGACTAAGCACTTCAATGACCTGATGACTGCACGTGACAATATCAGTCCCAATTTGTTTCATGATGTTCATGTCCTGGCTCCATCCAGCAATATACCCGAAACTATATTCGCCTGTCTCATAACCAAAATGATTCATAACCACATACGCAACGGCTTCCGCTTGTGCTTCTCGGATACGACTGCCTTCCTGCTCAAATTTTGCCCCTTTGCTATGCAATAAATAATGGCTGTATTCGTGGATCAACGTCTTTAACTGCTGGGCTGTACTTCTCCCCTCATGAATGGCAATGTAATGTTTGATAAGATGATAATAGCCATTTGCTTCTCCTGTGTCTTTAAAGGCGACAGGTATCTCTATTTTATGAATCCATTCCTGCAGCAAGGCTTTTTCCTGTTCCCCATCTCCTTCTAATGTTTTAACCGCCGGTGCTGGTAGCTCTTTTCCATCCGTACTTGAAACATCAAACACATTCACATGTCGGAAACCGTAAAGAACCTTTTTTTCTTTTTCCTCTTTTTCACTATTTTCTTCTTTCTCTTTTTTCTTCCCAATTAACGGAGCAAGCACCTTAATCGCTTTCGCACCTTTTTTAACGAAACGACCATGTTTTTTCCATTCATTAAAGCCTTTTACAAACGTCGCATTAGGGCTTTGCATGTAGATGAGAACGGTATTGTTAAAACTGTAGCTATGGAAACTAGAAAGGAATCGCAGCCACTCCTGAAACTTATCACTCGTCATCAGTTCTTGAATGCCTTGATCTAATTGTTCTTTAATTTCTTCTAGTCTTTCACATTTTTTCATTTGTCTTTTCCTCCCTTGAATTTGCTTCTCTGCCTTCCGAAGCGATTCTGTTCCCCAAAGGGGGATTATTTTCCCCCTTTTGCAAGTAGAACGAAAAACACGTATAGGCAATTGGTCAAGGGCGATCTGAGCGTAAAAGTTTTTTATGTTGCGAAAGCGTTCCTAATAAAAAAGTTTTTTGCCCCTTGACCGATTGACTAGCCGTCTTAGCTTCTAGCCGGAAAGGTTCGGGTGTCCTACCGGCTAAGAAGGTTAGTCGGCTTGCGCTGTTTTACGATTCGGAAGGCAAAAGGGAAAAATAATAAATAAAAGCAGCCTTCACGGCTGCTCTCCTTTTGTCTCATATTCTTTTATTTTTACAGTTTTCGGCTCGTTCGGTACGGCGGCTTGCCGTAAATGGAACAGGAACCTACGGAATGTAGGCGTTAGCCGTACAGACCGTGGTTATCGGTCCATTTAGTGCCGAAGCTACACGTACAGAATGACAGAAAGGCGATTTTTCCTTTTTGATCAGTCTGTAGTGCTGCCGCCCGAAAGATGATTTTAACGCTCGTGATTTAAAGGCCTTTGAGGCTCTTATTTCTGAAGGGAAAAATCTAGCCTTAAGGCTAACTGATTTGTAAAAACTGGAGCCAATTAAAAAACCTGGAGCTTCATTCTGTGCATGATTTGAAAATGAGAATAACTATTCCTTGATCAGGAGCCGTTCATTCTTTATGTATACGTAATTGCATGTTCAATCGGATATCCGAAATATCACATGAGTCTGCATAGGGATAAGATGTTGGAAAAATGGGGGAAGGGAAGAGAAGAGAAAAATATATGGACTTTGATGCTAAAAGAAGCTTATGGGATGTTGATCCCATAAGCTTCTTTAGGAGATAACCGCTTTTTCATTTGTTTCAATCCAACGTACGTAATGTTCATTCGTTCATTTATTTCGCCTCAAAGTTCTAGGGGCTTACTCACCTACCATACCGTCATTATCACGATCGTCCATATATGGGTATAACCAATGTTATATTTAGGTTAGAAAAGTGAAACAGTTGACACTTAAAGGACTACACATATTAGACATATATAATATGTGTAGTCCAATTTTATTACCATCTTCAACTAAAGCGCCCGATTGCTGAATAGCCACCGATCCTTGATTGTCAGCAACCTTTCTATAATGTATTGAGCTCTCGTTCTGCGTTAGCGTAATGACATCTCTTAATAAGCGAGAGCACGTTTTATGTTCGCTTTTGCTTCATCTACTAACCTCTCATCGTTATCATCAATTGCCTGCATCATTATTAAAATTGGGATATATATAGCAATTAATCGAGCTAGTATCTTCGTTTCTTCATCAACATCTCCATATTCTTTGAAAAAATCTGAACGTGCATCCGGAGGTAAAAAGCTATACACAACATTCAAGTCACAAGCAGGATGTCCTATATTGATATCTCCCCAGTCGATAATCCCTGAAACTCTTCCATTCTCATCTACCAGCATATTTTTAAAATGAAGGTCTCCATGAAGGAATACATGCTTTTTCTTCACTTTTTCAGTTCTGAGCTGTTCCAAATAATTCAATAATGCATGATATTCTTCTTCACTAAAATAATGCGCAATGTCAGAAATGAATTTATGCATCTTTTCCTTACGCATCGCAATATCAGTCAGATTTCTATGGTCATGTTGAACTCCATTTTCTTGGGCAATTTTCACAGGGAATGCATGTAAGTTTTTTAAAAATTGCGCGAGCGTAGTTGCTGATCGCGCACGTTGCTTGTCAGTTAATCCGATTGGAAACTCTCCGGATAAATAGGGGTAGCCTAAGAAGGGTGCTGGATAACCATAATCCCCTTCCCCAAAAAATAAAGGTATCGAGTATGCGATGGAAAAATAATTTTTAAGCTTTGGCAGTATCTTTCCTTCCATCCTTAAAGAATTAATTGCAATTTCTCTTCTCGGAAAGCGAAACACATATTCCGTCCCGACAAGAAAAACAGTGTTATCCCAGCCATGTCCTAGTTTTTGTACACTTTTTGAAGCTAACTGCGGAAACTGACTGCTTATTAATTTATGAGCTAATTCTTCAGATACTTCCCATTCTGCAACCCATTGATTCGAACTTCCCATATCCCTTTATCGACTCCCTTGCAAAAGTGAGGCTACGATCAATCTCGCGGCAGTCTCATTGAGCTCTTGTTCCTCCGTCATTACTCACTTTACTTATTCAACTCCTGCCCTTTTTCTGGCATAACTTACAAATTCAAGATGAACCATTTATTTTCCTTTCTTACTCCAGAATATGGCCCTTAAAAGGAAAAGCACTACCCTTATTCAAGAATAGCGCTCGTTTGTGGAAGATCATTTACTATTGAAGAGTATATTTGTACTTTGTAGCAACTAGTTTTGTTAGTTGTTCTTCTTTAAACATAAGCACCCGTTGAATAGTAGGATATATTTTTGCTTAAAAAGATGCTACTATCCTATAGTAACACCTTTCCCTAATTAGGCTTTTATATATTTTACTAGTTCAACCTTTATATTTTCTATTTATCCACCATCTAAAAAGTTTAAGGGCTCGATAGCTTTCGGAGCAGACGTTGTATGTATATGAATTACTGATATTACTACCAATATTACTTTAGGGTACTAACAGCCTTGTGAAAGACATTGATGCCAGTTTCCACTGATCCTCCTGTAGCACATATACCTCTGTAACCACAAATGGATTCGTCACTTCATTTCCCCCAACAACAGCTACCAGGAGTACTTTATTTAGAAGAATAGCAATTGTGCCAATTAGACGAACAGATGTTTCTTGAATATCTACATTCTTATAAATTATTGAACCGTTATTAATTACGTCAATTTCCTCGTTTTTAGAAAATGTAGCCCCCATGTGCACGAAAACGGCTTTTTCGTGAAAGAGATTACTTAAATCGTCTAGTTGCCTCTCCATCATCCAGTCCCATTTATTCTTTGAAAGATTTATAATTACTTGTTCCATATTTGTATCTTCCTTTTTACTAGTATTTTTTAATACACTCCTTTTTCTTTGAACCATTTGGACATCAGAGCGGAAATCTCTATATTGTTTAAGTCATACATTGGAAAGCGTGTATTGCCTTTGATCACAATTTCCTGCAGGTGGAAAAGGGTCACATCTCCTCAGTATTTATTCACTACATATTCCTAGTTTTTGCCACGCAAAGAAATATCCGCCATTGCTCTTTCCGGGTTGCTACCAGCATTTTTATAACTTCTCATCCATCTACAAATCTTCCAATTAACTTCTATTTTAAATAAAGATATATGATTGCAAATTAACAGGATTAAGAGTTTTCGTCTGATACTTGTAACTTTTCACCAGGCTTTGTTGTCCATAAGATAAAAATCGATAAGACCGAAATGAAAAGACACACCCAATAAACATCACGAAACCCTACATACTGGGCAATCATTCCTCCGCCAAAATTCCCCACTAACCTCCCTATAATAGAACCGTTGTAGTAAATGCTTGTTGCTACTCCAGGTGAATCAGGTAGCAGATCCATGAAATAACTTAGCCCATTGCCCATGACAATCGCCACAAACGTTGCTTGCAAAAGCTGCGCTGCTATTAACTGCCAGGTATGGGTCGATACACCTAAGATCGCAAAATAGCTAACCGCGATAAAACAACTGATAATTAACAGGGTATGGTTCGATATTTTTTTGCCAAATGCACCAAGCGCAATCATAATGGGAATTTCCAAACCTGCGCAAATACTAACCACCATTCCGACATCAGAATACGTACCAATAATTTCATTTACAATAAACAGCGGAGTGATAATCGTGTTAATGGCATTAAGCGCAAACAGAAAGATAAAGGCAATCATCGGCTGCCAGACCATTCTGTTTTTAGGTGACACCATTTTTTTCTTCTTACTTGTATTCTGAAATGTTCTTTTTTGCAAAAAAAAGAACATAAGAGATGCAATTATTAGAAAAATAGCGGATGTTCCCAAAAAGAGTCCCTTGTATCCTAACGCTGCCAAAATCAATGTACCGCCTAACGGCCCTAATACAAAACCAAGGGAAACCAGTGAGCGTAATGTAGATATAGCAAAAGTCTTGTCGTCAGATTTACTATCATTTGCAGATTCTTGTGCGTAGGCATAGATTTGCGGCATAGCAATAGCTCCAAAACCATTAAAAACAGTTACAATGATCAGCAAAATATAGAAGTTTTGAAACACTACATAAGAAGCATATCCTAAAGCAGACGAAAGCAAGGCTGTAATAATCAGCCATTTTCGATCCAATCCGCTATCTGAACGTTTCGCGATGAGTGTATTTACCAAGACGCTACCTAATGAACTGATCGCAATGAATGCGCCAAAGGCTCCTGTACTCATTCCAAGTACCTCTGTACAATACAGGGCTAAATATGGCAACGTAATCGAAATTCCGAAGCCAACCATCAAAACGCAAATGACAAATAAACTATATCCTTTGATTTCAGATAGTTTTTTTAACCGTATAAACAAGCTTTAGCCCTCCTCGGAATTTCGTTGAAATAAAAGGAAAATTATATAAAACAATCATCAAACATCTTACAATTTATTTGAAAACATTTATGCACTTTGAAATGTAAAAGAGGTGGAACAGCAAATCCACTACTCTGTCTGAACAACCTTATAATAAAAGGAATCCTTTAGAAAAAGGATCTTTGGTAGTAGCCTCTCCGATCACACTTGAAGCACCAGTAATAATAACAACTTTCACTTGAATATTAGACATAATAAAATACGTCCCTATCGGTTTATTTTTCTTGTGAGAAAACATCTCTTGCAACCATCATGGCAGACATCGCCTTCGGCCAACCTGCGTAAAAAGCAAGATGCGTCATTGCTTCTATAAGTTCTTCTTCTAAAAGACCGTTTTGTTTCGCTAAATTCAAATGGGATTTCAGTTGTTCAGTATTACCACCAGTTAATAAAGAAGCTACGGTAATTAAACTGCGGTCACGCGGAGAAAGCTCCTTGCGCGCCCATACATCACCAAACAAAACATCATCAGTTAATTGCACAAGCTTTGGTGCAAAATTCCCTAACTTTTTCTGAGCAACAGTAGGTTCTTTAGAATTAGACATTTTTATATTCCTTCTCTCTTTTCGTTTTTCTAATCGAAATTCAACTAGTTTGATACATGTAAAAACGATAAACATTCAGCCCCAGAAGGTTAAAATTCTTTTTATTTTAAAGTGTTATATTCTTCATCTGTTAAGGGTTCTAACCATTCGGTTGTTCCCTTTTCAACATTTGTACTTATCGCAATATGTGAAAACCAGTTATCCGGTGTAGCGCCATGCCAATGTTTCACATCAGGAAGAATCTTTACTACATCCCCTTCGTAAAGCACTTGAACCGGTTTACTCTCTTCCTGATAATATCCCTGGCCACCTGTAACAAGCAGAATCTGGCCACCTGGATGCTTATGCCAATTATTTCTTGCCCCTGGTTCAAAAGTTACATTACCTATGGGGCAATTAAAGGTATTGTCGTGAGCTACTAGCATTTCAAGATATGCTTCCCCTATGAAATGGTCATTCGAAACTTTTACACCTTTCGGAAAGATTACACTTTTTCTTTTATTTGGAATATTAGACATACTAGATAAACTCCCTTTCCTTATGATTGACTCTCTTTTCTATGATATTTACTTTAAACTATTATCCATTTTGCCAGATTAAACTGAATATCTGAGTAGTACAATAAACGTTTCCTTTTAGAGAGAGATAACTTTCCATAAAATTGTTAAGTTGTAATAGGGCGTAACTTTATTATGCAACAGATGGAAATAAGACCGATATCTTGATTGTCTTAAATCATTGCCTGATCGTCTCAATACCACATACGCAACGGAAGGATGTTGCATTCAAATGGAAAAAGCGTGTGGATTCACAATTGAATTCACACGCTTTTATATGGATTTAACATCTTACTATTCACAAAAAAGAATCATTTTAATTGTGTTGATAAGAAGGAACATTAAATATCAAGTTTACGAGTACCAAGCCATTTCACCATTTCAGGATCCCTATGTGAAAAGAACAGACTTTCTTTTGTGTCTAATGCTGCAATTTTTTCAATATCCTCTTGGCTTAATTCAAAGTCAAAGATATTAAAGTTTTCAATGATTCTTTCCTTATGAACAGACTTCGGAATTGCAACGATTCCTCTTTGTGTTAACCATCGTAAAATAACCTGGGCAACTGATTTATTATGCTGTTCAGCTATTGATACTAAAACTTCGTTCTGGAACATGTTATTTTTCCCTTCAGCAAATGGACCCCAAGACTCGATTTGAACATTGTTCTCTTTCATAACATCATGACTTTCTATTTGCTGGCAGAAAGGATGTGTTTCAACTTGGTTTACGGCAGGAACTACTTCATTATGAAGAATTAAATCTACTAAACGGTCACTCTGGAAGTTACTAACTCCAATTGCCCTGATTTTTCCTTGCGTGTTCAATTCCTCCATCGCGCGCCAAGAACCATATACATCGCCGTATGGTTGATGAATTAAATATAAATCCAGGTAATCCAATTGCAATCTTTCTAGTGATTTTTCGAATGCTTTCTTTGTGTTCTCATATCCTGTATCCTGTACCCATAATTTCGTCGTAATAAATAATTCCTCTCTTGGCACACCGCTCCGCTTGATGGCTCTGCCGACTGCTTCTTCATTTAGATATGAAGCAGCAGTATCGATCAGACGATAGCCTGCCATAATAGCGTCATAAACAGCTTGTTCACATTCTTTTTCATCCTGGATTTGAAAAACACCAAAGCCTAGTATAGGCATTTCAATACCATTGTTTAACATTACTTTTTGCATATTAATTCCTCCTATATTATAAAAATTTATATCTTTATTTGCCTACTCTATTTGCATATTCAGTCGGATAGCGCTCTCCTGAAATCTCAATCTTTGATAGTGCATCGTTTAAATCAAGTAGTTCTTTGGGAGTCAGCTCAATCTCCGCCGCTCCAAGATTTTCTTCTAAGCGCTCTAATTTCCTTGTTCCTGGAATCGGAACGATCCATGGTTTCTGAGCAAGTACCCACGCTAGTGCAATTTGAGCTGGTTTTACTTCTTTTTCTTCAGCAATCGCCTGTATCAAATCGACCAAAACCTGATTAGCTTCGATATTCTCCGATTTAAAACGAGGAACAATACTGCGGAAGTCAGAGCTGTCGAATGTTGCATTTTTATCAATTTTCCCAGTAAGGAAGCCTTTGCCTAGCGGGCTGAAAGACACAAATCCGATTCCAAGTTCTTCAAGGGTAGGAAGCAGTTGTTCTTCAGGACTTCTCCACATCATGGAGTATTCACTTTGAATAGCAGTAAGCGGATGAACCGCGTGTGCACGACGAATAGATTCCACGCCAGCTTCGGAAAGTCCCCAATGCTTGACCTTGCCTTCTTTGATTAGGTCTTGTACAACTCCAGCTACTTCCTCAATTGGAACATTAGGATCAACACGATGCTGATAGTAAAGGTCAATAGTTTCAACTTTAAGACGTTGGAGTGAGCCTTCGACTGATTTCCTAATCTGTTCTGGCTTACTGTCAAGTACTTGCTTACCATTTACCATTTGTATACCAAATTTAGTAGCAATGACGACCTTTTCCTTGAATGGTGCAATTGCTTCGCCTACCAACTCTTCATTTACATATGGACCATACACTTCAGCAGTATCAAATAAAGTTACACCTCGATCAATCGCCGAATGGATAAGCGAAATCATCTCTTTTTTGTCTGATGCTGGGCCATAACCATGACTCATCCCCATGCATCCAAGTCCTATAGCAGAAACTTCCAGGTCACTTTTTCCTAATTTTCGTTTTTGCATTTCTTATTCTTCCTTTCCTTTTTATATATTGTCCCTCGTCGATAGAGACATACAATAGACATCAGGTAGAATATGAATAACTCAGTACCCTTATTATGCAACAAATAAAAATGACATCGGTATCACAATCGTATCAAATGATTGCCTAATCTAATCAAAGCCTCTTACAAAAATTAAGAGTTTCATGTTTGAACATGGGACTGGTCACCATCCATAAAACTTTCATTGTTAAAGCATAAAACTTAATAAAATGATGGCTTCGACCAATCTGTACCCGGTTCTCCTACTCCAAGACTGTTTTTATGATATTTAGCACTTTTCTCTTCGATAATATCCATTATTAATTGAGTTACTGCTTGACGGGTAACTTGTGCACCTTTAAAAGGTTCTCCTTTTTGGGTGATCAAATAATTAGTGTTTCCTGCTTGGTTGTAGAGCCAAGTTAATCTTAAAAGTGTATAATCCAAATTAGAGTTCTCAAGCTTACGTGCAGATTCAATCTGGGAACGCATTCTTGGGCTTCCACCAATCATACGTTTATTCCATTCACCAAAAGCTCCAGGTACTTCATCATAAATTCCAAGAACGGATGCCGCGATCACTCTTCTGACCCCTGTATCATGCATTGCATCGATGATTGTTTTAGTTGATTCATCATCACCCATATCATTTATATATACAAGGTCTACGTTTTTCATAGCATCGACCAGTTTATCTTTAGATTTAAAATCTCCATCAAAAATAACTTCCCTGCTATCATCAACGGTAGTTAATCGCTTAATACCGTTTCTTGCATATAGAACGATAGAATGGTCCGTTTTATTACGTAATTCATTTGTTAACATACGGGATATTTGGCCTGCTGCACCTAAAATCAAAATTTTCATATATACCTACTCCTCTCAAAATAATTTAATTCATTCGAACCTAATCGTTCCTGATTGGGTCTTGACTTTCATCTCCACCAAAAACATCATCCACGTTCACTTGATAACGAACGGGTTAACCTAAGTAAAGTAAAAGTAATTAAGAGTGCTACTGCAACGGCAACAGTCCCAACCCAGCAAATCGCAAGTATCGATGATCCATCTACTGCGATTCCCCCGATACCAGCGCCTGCTGCAAAGCCAAGTTGCACAAATGTGCTGTTAAGACTAAGCATGATACCCGACGCTTTAGGAGCAATCGACAGTAGGTTGAAGTTCTGGGTCGGTCCAAACATCCATGCACCAATTGACCAAACCATGAGTAACAAAATGACGACAATAGCATAACCAGAGAAGGCAGACACCAACCCTAGACTTAGTGCTTGTACTACCATGCTGCCAATGAGTATCCGAGTAGTACCAAACCGATCCGTTAGGAAGCCACCTAATTTGGATCCGAACAAGCTCGCTATGCCCAATGCGAAGAGAATAACGCTAACTCCCCCTCCTTTTATTGAAATGGTAGAGGTTAGCAAGAGAGCGATATACGTATTGACCACTGAGTATCCTGTAAATACGAACAACGACACACAAAGGGCAAAAAGGATTTTAGGATTCTTTAACATCACAAGTTGCTTTCCCAGAGGGATAGGCGCTTCACTTTTCATAGGTGGGATTGTTTTTGCAACAGCAATGAATCCCAGAACGGCGAAGATTCCAATGCCCCCAAAAATCACCTTCCAGTCATATGCAGAAGCAATTACACGCCCAATAGGAACACCGAGTACAAGGGAAACACTATAACCTAATGCGATATTCGACATTGCTCCAGCCTGTCGTCCAGGAAGTGCCAAATTAGCTGCAGTGGAATATGAGGTGACAACGAAGATCCCTGTTCCGATTCCGAGTATAATCCGTGACACTATTAAAAATTCGAAGCCAGGAAGAGCAAGTGTCGAAACGATTCCAAGAAATATAATGGCTAGGGAGAGTAGCAGCTGGTTTCGCCGATCCATCTTTGCAGTCCCCACCATGAAAATGGGTGTCCCGATTGCGTTAGCGAGTGCGAAAACAGTGATAAGCTGCCCTGCAGCTGATACTGACACACCGACTGAAGCTGCAACCTGATCTAGAATTCCTGATATGACAAATTGTGACGTACCAACTAAGAAGCTGATAAGACTTAGCATGTATATTTTCCATATGTTGTTCATGATGTTTACTCTCTTCTTTATCGGATAATTTGTAAGTTTCACGAACATAATAAAAAATTATTAATCAAACTTCCGACTTTCTCATTATGCAACAAATGAAATCATGCTTGATATCACAATCTTATCAAATGATTGCATAATCCTCTCACAACCATTTACTTAGAAAGTGTATTAGCCTTATAATGGGACCAACGATGACGAAGGAAACAAAGGAGGATTTTATGTTTGAACAATTATATAGACAAAGAGTTGAGCTTATTAAAATTATAGAGAGTCACACAGGAAACGATGGAACCCAGATGACTTCCATACCGTCTTTATATTTCTCCCGTTATTCTAATGAAACTGGACCAAATTACGGGGTTCACAAGCCTTCCTTATGTATCGTTGTTCAAGGGATGAAGGAGGTATTTCTTTCACATGAACTCTTTAGGTACGGTCCGGCCGAGTACCTTGTTGCATCTGTTAACCTGCCAATTACTGGACAAGTCACTGAAGCCTCTTCCGAAGTTCCTTATTTGGCTCTCAAACTTGAATTCACACCGAATGAAATATTAGAGGTGTTACGTGAATTCCAAATGGGAGTTGACAAGAAGGAAAATGCTAAACGAGGTATGTATGTTAGCAAAATAGATCAATCTTTACTTGACGCGGTAACAAGATTAGCTCGTTTGCTTGATACTCCGAAAGACATTAAGGTACTTGCCCCTCTAATCATGAAAGAAATCATCTATAGAGTACTGCAAGGAGAACATGGTGGTATGCTAAAACAAATAGCAATAGAAGGAAGTTCTACCCATCAAATCAGTGATGTGATAAAACATATAATGAGTAACTATGAAAAATCTCTTAAGATCGAGGAGCTAGCCGATATAGCAAACATGAGTGTTTCTTCCCTTCATAGACACTTTAAAGAGGTTACTGCGATGAGTCCAATCCAATACCAAAAACAACTAAGACTTCAAGAAGCTAGAAGCCTGTTGCTATCCGAGTCATCGGATGCAGCAGATGTCTCCTTCCGTGTAGGATATGAAAGCCCATCACAATTCAGCCGTGAATATTCGCGTATGTTTGGTTTACCACCAAAAGAAGATATAAAACTTCTGAGGGAGCAATATGAACAAAGGATAAAAGCTTGATTTCCCTTCAATTATAGTGGCAGCTACACTTTAAATAAAATAAAAAAGTGCATGAATCTACTTCCTGATTCATGCACTTTTTCATTCTGCAATTTATCTATCTTTGTATGCCATACCTCTATCCTGCTTCCGAACAAATTTCAGAGCGTAATGAGTCCCGCTAATATAGATTCCCATTATTGATAGATGATCTAGTAAAAATCCAATAGAGGACTTATCATTGTACCAACCAAATGGATTATAGACTGTTAACTTGTAAAACATCTCTCTCTCGAAAGAAGCCTGCACACCATAAACAACAATCACCACCACTAAGACACGCAACACAATTGTACGGAAACGATTTGTACTCGTAATTCCGGTCATCTTTCGTACGGCATTGATAATTGTTCCCCAGGACAATCCAATATGCACAGCCATGAAAATAAATCCCCAATATGAAGTCATAACATGTATCTGTAATAGAATCATGTCATTGTTTATAGGAATAAAGGCTAAGATGTCACGGGAAATTGGCACAGAACTTAGCATCACTGCAGCCATGGATATGAGAAAAAGGAAATTGACCGTAATGCTCAGAATACGTCGTACATTGTACTTTCCTTTAAAAATTGTCTTATACCATCTTCGATTTAAAACATTATGGGTAATAAACAACAAAATCAATACAACCCCTACCAGTTCATGAATTGTATTTCCGGTAATCTGGTAAGCCATTGCAACTAACATCAAAGTTGTCATAGAAAGATCAATAACCAGCCTAATTAACATATTTTGTTTCAAGAAGTTCTCCTCTTTCTAATTTTTTTACACATTGCCGTCGGAACGTATTTATTTGATCGAATTTTCGTTCAAATTCTAAACCTACGTCACTTAACTAAAATGAATCATGAAAAGAACCTTTTGAATGATCCCGGCTTTTTCTTCATCTTCCATTTCGCTATTACTTTGCAAATTACCCTGTGAGTCCTCATTTACCACCCAGTGATCAGTAGGAATACCTGTGAGTTGGGATTCAGAAGTGCTATCCTTTGATCCTGTCCTATTTTCAAATTCATAATCCTTCATTTCATCCAACGTGTTAACATATTCATCCCGTTCTTGATTCGCATGGCAGGTAAAGCAGCGACCGATGTCTTCTTCATAATCCAGCGATCTGTCACCATTGAATTCCTGGTATTGCCAATCTCCGTTTTGTGGTGTCCCTTCCGGTGTTTGGTCTCCACAACCAGTGCGCTTTTCCATCACAAAGATCTCATCAAGCTCTTCATCTCTATATATTTCAAGAGTGATGACGGTGCCATCAGGAAATGGCTGCCCGTTCTGCACTGCTTCGATTGCTTCTCGACTCGTGTAAAGTTCTTCTCTGACATTTCCTCGATGGACAGTAGTGTAGTTCACTCCCTTATCATAGTTCTCAGGGAATTTGACAAGTTCACGGACATAACCAGATTGTTCCTGTTGGGACGTGTTACCCGATGGTATCTCTTCGGAAATCCCATTTGTGTCATTACTGTTGTTGCAGGCTGTAAGAGTGAGGGACGTCACCAATGCAAGAGACGGAAATAGTAGCTTTTTCATATTGTTTTCCTCCTACAATTTTTGAGTATTGTAACAATTCTTAGATTCATATTTGTATAAATTCTTTGTTGAGATGCTATGTCTTTGGTAAATAATGATTCCCCATAGGTAATGACTATTAATGGGGCTAGCAAATTATTTTTTTCCATCATAAGTGTACTTGTTTAGAACCTTGTGTATTTTCAATAGAATATTTATAGAAAAAGTAGTGGCTTTATTATTATGCATTAAATGAAAAAACGACCGATATCCTATTTCTCTCAAATGGTTGCCTAATCCTACCACAATGAAAATTAAGGTAATACACCAGTTATTTCACCTAAATCAAAAGTAGCTTCGTATAGGATTTTCCAATAAAATGGAATGATTCAACTACACTTTCTCATCATTACTAGTGGGATATTTTTGGTGAAAAATCGAATATTATCCCCTTAGAAAAACAATATTTATAGAGGAAGTAGAGAATGACATTGGGAAAGGAAAAGAAGATTTACTAGGGTAAGACCATTTAAAATGGAGATATTGAAGAAAGTACAGATATTAACCTATCTGTACTTTCTTCAATATTCTATATATTTTCAACTAATTCTTTCTAAGTGTTCTGCGTCAATCTGGCCTGTTTGCGGAACAAATTAAAAATTTTTTCTTCAACTAAACTCCGTTAGTTGAACAGATTTATAACTTTGCAAAATAGTCAGACAGTTTTTCTTTTTCTTTATCACGTAGTTGTTTGTTTTCATTCTCCAGTTCTTTATTCCTTTTTTCCAACTTTTCAATCCTTCTTTTAAGAGATTCGATGATGGCGTTTTGATTATTTTCATCACGATTAATCCTAGAGTCTACATATGCTTTTTCTTGTTGATTTCGCAAGAAATTGATACGTTCTTTAATCTCTGAATGATTATACAACGTAGCTTTACTCACTCCAGCTTCTTCTGCTACACTATTAAAGTTTATTGCCTTAGAATTCTTTGTAAGGCGTTTAATAGCCTCGTCAACCTTTTTCTTAGTTGCCTTTTTTCGGTCCTCATGTAACTTCTTTAATTGCTCTTCACGATCAAAATTATTCATTTGCAACACCTATCTTTTTTGTCCGTTCTAATTGTCTCTTCATGCGGTCAAATCGACCAAAAATAACATTTCCATCTTTGATTGTTTCGTAAATATTTTGGTACCTTTCCAAGTTCTTTTCGTTTGCTTTAACCATATCTTCACAACCATATTCTTTCGACGCTTCAATCCACTTTGTAGTTGTTTCTATGAGAAGCTCGTACTTCTTAACGTCAAAACTTGACATACCTACTGCTAAATCAAAACAAGGTTTTCCATCGTTTGCAGTAAGACAAGGGGGTTCTGCTGCTAATGGGCAATTCCCATTGACTCTTGCACGACAGGTCCCATAAGGGTTATCTAAGGCATTTAACTTCTCATCTTTCCACAACATATCAAGAATGTCTTTAGGGACATCTTCACTTTCTGAGATTTGGTTAATTTCCCCATTTATATCAAAGGTAAACACACCTTGTTTTACAACCTTCTCGAACTCTTTACGTTTCGTATCATCTAATAGGCGAGCATATTGTAACGTCATTTCGGGTGATGCATGGGCTAATAACTCCTGCACCGTTAAAATATCAGCTCCACCATTTAACATTTTCACTCCAAAAGTATGTCGAAACTGGTGAGGTCTGAAGTGAAACAAATTGCCTGATTCATCAGTAATATTTTTTTCTAACGCTAATTTGTTTAGTTCTTCTCGAACAAAATTCTGACTAAAGGGTCTTCCCTTACGGGAACCTCGGTAGCGAACAAAAAGGTATCTTTCAGGATTGTTATCATCATTGCTGTTTTGCTTAGAACGGTCAATTAAAACTGCAATTATATCTGCTAGATGATCATCAATGGGTATTTTGTGACCAATTACATACGTCTTTTCAATATCTGTTGTAAGATTTGATTTTCCGTTTATTTTACCTAAACAATCCTGCGTCAATTCCAATGTATCGCTTAAGCGAAGCCCTGTTTTGAAAAAGATCCAGACAACTGGCTGTACATCTGGATGAAGGTCATTTAGATTATTAAACAGTTGTTCCAATACATAGTCAGGTATGTAATCAATTTCATCCAATGATTTTTTAGGGAGATTAGGAAAGTCTTCAGGATATATTAAACGAAACACCATTTCTTTAGGTGCAAAATCTTCGAATTTCTCTAAAATTTGAAGATCTCTTATAAAAGCACGAACACACTTTAATGCTTGACGAACATATTTTTTAGGGTTGGAATTTTTCTTATTTAATTTGGTTTTAGTATGCTCCTTTAACTCTTCTATGTACGTTTCTATATGCTTTCTATCAAGTTTTTTAAAATCGTTCCATTTAGGATTTTGTTTTGCAATTGAGTTTAAAAAAGGAATAGTGTATGTTCCATAACTTCGAGCTGTACCCCAGGTGAAGTTTTTGCCGCTGATTAGACGACCTTTTATATATTCTTTAAATATTTTACTAAAATTTTCATTCTCTATATTTGAAAAATCAATGCGATGACAACTAGTTGATTCATTGAAATCTATCCCGTATTTTTTATTCAGTACCCGTACATCCCATCGATCCCTCTCCCATTCATCACGGGTATCTGTTAATTGAAAAAGTGTATTATAAATCCTTGCTAAAAAGCCATCTATTTCCGTACGGGCTACGATTTCTTCCCCTCTCATCTTCTTGATGTAACT
>Ga0182739_1000696_pt1 | contig 39893 bp, 32 predicted proteins | sample eDN5th30CBELigBY_FD_128873 | JGI IMG/M metagenome (GOLD analysis project Ga0182739, IMG submission 128873) | Enriched backyard soil microbial communities from Emeryville, California, USA - eDNA 5th pass 30_C BE-Lig BY (version 2) (version 2) | ecosystem: Environmental > Terrestrial > Soil >... | reverse complement strand
TCAGGGTCGATTTCTCTCCCACCGGGTTATCCGGGGGTGGCGCGCTCTGCGCTTACCCCCGGCTGCCCCGCTTGAGCAACCCTTCAGGTTGCTTCTTATCTGCACCACTTTTAATCACACCCGTTAACCTCAGGTCCCGAAATTTCGTATTGCCGCAGATTGTCTCACTCCTGTACGCTCCGCGAATTCTCCACGCCATCGGAGTGGCGTGGTGCCTCATCATCGGGCGATTAACTCAGCGGTAGAGTAGCTCGCTTACACCGAGTTTGTCGGCGGTTCGAATCCGTCATCGCCCAGATGAAGAGCGGCTTTTTTTTGTAACCGTCGGCGCTGTGACGGCTTACCCCGGTTTCCTGTGAGGAACCGGGGCTTTTTCGGTTTTGGGCGGTGCTCCCGGGGAATCGTGCTTGACGGATTCTTACAAATGTAGGAAAAGATTCGACTACGTTTGTAAGAATTACGGAAATGAGCATCGATCCCAGAATATCTTCCTCCGAGTGGGAGGTGCTGGAGGTGGTATGGGAAAAGGCTCCCGTCACCGGTTCGGAGGTTCACGCGGCGCTGGCGGAGCGGACTTCGTGGGCTCAGAAAACGGTGAACACCTTTCTCTCCCGTCTGGTGGAGAAGGGAGTGCTGGAAGTCCGCCGTGAGGGAAGGGCCAACCGCTATGCCCCCCGGTTGACGCGGGACGCGTGCGTGCGGAAGGAGAGCGAATCGTTTCTCCGGCGTGTTTTTCGAGGGGCCGCGGGGCCTTTGCTGGCCCATTTTTGCGAAAGCGCCGATCTTTCCGACGAAGAAGTGGCCCAACTGCAACGTCTTCTCAAAACCTCGGGGAAAACGCCCCCGGATGCCGCTCCGTTGACCGGTGCAAACCGGTCGAACCGCTCCCCCAACCATCCCCTCCCATGATTTCCCCGGGCGAACTTTTTTTTCCGCTGGCAGAAACCAGCTTTCGCATTTCACTGGCGATCGCACTGTTGCTTCTCCTTCGCCCCCGGCTGCGGCGATGGATCGGCAGTCAGGGGATGGCGTTGCTCTGGCTTCCCCTATTGATCCGGCTGTTGTTGCCTTTGCCGGTAGCGGTGCCGTGGCATCTGATGCCGGCTTCGTTTTACGGGAGAGGGGAGCCGGTGGGACGGCATCTGGAGATGGAGACGCGGGGCGCCGAAAAAGAACGCGCAACGGGTGAGGAAACCGGTCCGGAAGCGTCCGCTCCCGCGCGATCCGGGATCGGCGGGACGGCGGACCTGTTGGGGACGATCTGGCTCTCGGGCTTCTTGACCGGTCTGGGATGGCTGGCGCTCCGTGCGATCCGGACCCGCCGGTTGGCGGGCGAGGCCGTTCCTGCGACCGAGCCCGCTCTGCTCGAAATCTTCCAATCGCTTCCTCTGGAGTTACGGAGCCGCGTCAGCCTGAAAACCACGCGGGCGGTGGAAAGCCCGGTGTTGACCGGAGCCTTCCGTCCGCAGATCTGGATTCCACAGGAGTGGCGGCAACGGTGGACGGCGGCGGAGATGCGGCACATCCTTTGGCATGAACTCGGCCATGCCCGCCGCCGCGATCTGCTGGTCCAGGGGGTGTTTTCCATCGCGCAATGTCTGCACTGGTTTCATCCGCTGGTCTGGGTGGCGGGCCACTACGCCAGACTGGACCGCGAAATGGCGTGCGACGCCTGGGTATTGACCTGGTGCGGACGACAGGAGGCGCAGGCGTATGGGACGACGCTGGTGAAAACCGCGCGCGGGCTTCGCCGCTTCAACCCGGCCCGGGGTGCGGAGATGTTGGGAATGGCTTCGGCGCGCAGCCATCTCTCCGCGCGGATTGCGGCGATCGGCGGTTTCTCCCCGGTTTCCCCCTGGCGCGGAGGGGCGGGGGTGCTGGTCGCTTTCATGGCTCTGGGAGGACTGACCACGGTCGGGAAAGCCAGGGAACCGAAAAGGCCTTCCGCGATCGTCAGGTTCGTCCCGCCCGCGAAGCCTTCTGCTTCCGCCCCGGAACCGCTGGCTTTCCGGGTGGAGGCCAGGGTGTTTCACTTCCCGGAGGCGGAGCTTCCCCTGTTGAACGAAGCGGTGGGAGAGGGCACAACGACGGTGCTTCCTTTGCCGCTTGCTGAAAAACTGCTGGAACGTTTCCGTAGGAAAAAGGGGGTGGAGATGGTCACCCTGCCGACGGTGACGACCCGTTTCGGCAACGGGTTTTCGGTGGATGTGGTCAAAGAAGTTCGTTATGCCCGGCTCTCCCCTCAAAAGGCGGTGATCGGCCACCAGACCAGGGAGGTCGGTTTTCAACTGACCGCCACGCCGCTCCTGGCTTCCGACCGGGAGACGATCCACCTGGCGTTCAGGTGGGGCGTCACGCGATTGATCAGTTTTACCCAATACGGAGAATCGGGAACCCCGGTCCGCCGGATCGAACCCGGGGGCCGATGGCTGGAGCGGATTCAGGAAACCTCTTATCTCTCGGAGAATCCCCTGAATCAACCGACTTTCTCGACACGAAGCGTCCATGGCTCCACCTCGCTCTTCCATGGTCAGGCCCTCCTTTCCCTCGGAGGGAAGGCGGAGGCGGGGGAGGGACGGGAGTTGCTTGTCCTGACGCCCGTCCTCATTCAAGGTCAGCTCAAGCAATGAACGAAATGAAGACCGTCTTCAGGCCCGATCAGCCCGCCGGGCGCTCCCGCGCCAAAGGGATTTTCAGTGAACCGCAGAGTTTCTTGCGCCTCTTTTTTTCCTGCTGGTTTCTCGCGTTGCCCGCTTTTTTGCTTCCGGCCGGTCTGCTCCATTCGGGAACGGTTTTTAACGTTGGCAACGTTTCGGCTTCGGGCGATAAAGAGGCCATGTCGTCGTCAACGTCTTCGCGGGTTTATCTCTCCAGTAACAAGAAGGGGATTTATCTTTGCCTTCTCGATGCAACCGGGCTTTCGGAACCGAAGCTGGCAGCGGGTGAGAACGGGAGTTTCTTTCTCGCGCTGCACCCCTCGCTGCCGGTGCTCTATTCGCTGGATGCCGCCAAGCAACTGGTGAGCGCCTACCAGATCGGAAGCGACGGTGCGTTGACGCCGCTGGGTTCGGTGCCGAGCCGGGGCGCGGTGCCGTGCCATCTGGCGATCGACCGGGCCGGGCGATTTCTGGTGGTGGCCAATTACAACGGCGGCGTCGCCTCGTTCGGACTGGAGGGCGACGGGCGTCTGCACGAAGCCGCTTCCGTCTTTGAACCGACGGGGAGCGGGGCCGACCCGAAGCGCCAGCAGGGGCCGCACCCCCACGGGGTCGCGCTTTCGGAAAAGGGCGACCTCGCCTATATCGCCGATCTGGGGACCGACCGCGTGCTGGCGCTGAAGGTGGAGCCGGGGAGCTGGGCGCTTTCGCTCGATGAGACGCGCTCGGTCGCCCTTGCCCCGGGCGCGGGGCCGCGCCACATCACGCTTCACCCCGGCGGCACGTTTGCGGCGGTGGTCAACGAACTCGACAACACCGTCTCGGCCTTCCGGCGCGACCCGGCTTCGGGAACCTTGACGGCGACCAACACGCTTTCGACGCTTCCTCCTTCCTTCCAAGGCGAGACCTGGACGGCGGAGATCGACTTTCACCCGAGCGCCCCGGTCTGTTATGCGAGCAACCGCGGCCATTCGAGCCTCGCGCTTTTTCCCTTTGACCCGGCGACCGGTCAACTCTCCGCCCCAAGCTGGCTGGAATGTGAAGGGAAGGCGCAGCACTTCGCCATCACCCCGAACGGCGACGCGGTGCTGATCGCCAACAACGATGCGGGGACGATTTCGCTTCACCGCCTCGACCCGGCGACCGGTTCTGCCGGTGGGAAGGTTGCCTCGCTGCCGCTGGAAGCTCCGATGTGCATCGTTGTGGTGCCGCGCCCGTGAGCCGATGGCCGGTTTGCTGCGGCGCGGAAAGGTTTATGGGTTGATTTTCAACTTTTTTGACCTGTATTACCACCATGGCACCCCCCTCCGAGGCTGCGGTCAGCATCATCATCCCGTGCTACAATGCCGCCCGGTATGTCGGCGAGACGATTGAAAGCGCGCTCGCGCAGACGCACCCGGCGTGCGAGGTGATTGTCATTGACGACGGGTCGACCGATGAGAGCCTTTCAGTCATCCAACGTTACGGCGGACGGGTCCGGTGGGAAAGCGGACCCAACCGCGGGGTGTGTGCCGCGCGCAACCGCGGGCTGGAACTGGCCACGGGAGAGTGGATTCAGTTTCTCGACGCCGATGACCTGATCTCCCCCCGCAAGATCGAGCTTCAACTGGCCGCACTGGAAGGGAAGGGGCCCGGGGTGATGGCGACCTGCCCGGTCCGCTTTTTTGACGGGCGCGGTTTTCAGGGGCCGCCGCATTGGGTCGACCATTGGCGCGGGGAGATCGACGGGCTGGAGATGGTGGTGGAGATGTGGTTTTACGATGTCTGGCTCAACCCCCATTGCTGGTTGACGCCGAGGGCGCTGATCCGGGAGCGGGGCGGCTGGCTCGAGTCGCTGACGCACGGGGAGGATGTCGAGTTTTTCGGGCGCACGGCGGCCGGTGCGCGCCGGGTGGTCGTGGTGGCCGGAGATGAAGCGCTCGCCTGGTATCGCCAGCGTGATTGCGGCGGCAATGCCACCACCAATGATAGCTACCGTTCCCGCAAAAGCAGCTTTGACGCCTGGGACGCGGTGCAAAAAATCATCCTCGCGCAGCGCGGCGACCGCAAGGCGCGGCAGGCGGTCCTTCGCTACCTGCAAACCGTGGCGCTCGTCGCCCGTCGGCACCCGGCGCTGGTCACCGAGATTGCCCGGCGCGAAAAGGAACTCGGCGTGTGGGATTTCAACTTTCGTGAGTCGTTCAAACGGGGGTTGCTTTTCGGGCTGCTCGGGATCGAAAAAACCTTGAAGTTGCGGCGTTGGTTCGGGCGACACTAGCCTTGTACCACGTGAAATTTCGTATTGAGCTTGTCCTTTTGGCTCAAAATGCCGTTGCCTTGAGCGACCCTAAAAAAAGATCGGTGGAGTGTGCCCGTCGCACCGGCCCGCCTGTCCATCGCCCTTGACCGGAAACTTCCGTCCATCGCGCTCGGGAAGGGTGTGCCGTTGGAACCATAGGGCCAGTTGTTGTTTCAACTCGCGTTGGATCTCCCGGCAGGCAGGGTCCGAAAACCGGTTGCGGGTCTCGTCCGGATCGTCCGCGAGGTGATAAAGCTCCGGGGGGGCTGAGATGGTCCGGTCGATGTACTTCCATTGACGGGTGCGGATCATGCGGGCATCGCCATATTCGTCGTAAACCACGCTGACTTCCGCGCCCCCCCCGGGATCGCCCGCCAGCAGTTGCGACCGGTCGCGGCCCGGGCTCGGGAAGTTCTCCACCGGCAGCCGTGCGAGGCTCAGGAGGGTGGGTCTCAGGTCGTAGTGGCTGATCATTTCATGGGAGACGCTTCCGGCATGAAGCACCCGGGGGCTTTTGATGATCAGCGGGACCTTGACGGAGGTATCGTAGAGGTTCAGGGGCGACGTGCCGTTGCCTTTTCCATAGATGCCGTGGTGGCCCATGTTCATCCCATTGTCGCTGGTGAAGAGGAGGGTGGTCTGCTCCTCCAGCCCGAGTTCGCGCAGCAACCGGAGAATCCGCCCGATCCCTGCATCCATGGCGGAAACCGCGCCGAAGTAACCCGCGAGGAGTTCCCGTCGCTCGCTGCCGTTCCGGGGTCGGGGGGCGGTGAGCCGTTGCCATGGATGCGGAGGGAGGTTCGGGACCGATTCGAAGGGGCAATCGCGGAAATAAGGGTCAAACCAATGCGCGGGGTGATGTGCGCGCCCCCAGGGAGCGTGGGGTGCGGTGTAGTTGACGCTCAGGAAAAAGGGGGCATTGCCGCCGCCCAGTTGACGAAGGAGCCCCAGCGCGCCGTCGGTGATCCGCTCCGTTGCGTAACCTTCGCGAACGCTCCACTGCCCGTCCCGAACCATTGGTGTGTCGCGGTAGATCGCTTCTCCTCCCGGGGTCGCCTCCCAATGCCGGAAGCCGCATTGCGGGCGGGCGCTATCGCCCAGATGCCACTTGCCGACCAGCCCGCAGGCGTAACCCGCTCCCGCCAGGTCGTCGACAAAGGTGCTTTCTCCTTCAAGGTAACGCACGGCCCCGTTGCCGCAGATCCAGTCGTGAACACCATGCCGGGAGGGCATGCGCCCGGTCAGGATGGAAGCGCGCGCGGGGGAGCAGACCGGCGAGGTGCAGAAGGCGTTTTCAAAGCGGACCCCTTCGGTCGCCAGCCGGTCGAGGTTCGGAGTGATGATTTCGCGGTTTCCGCAACAGCCTGCGGCCCAACTCCCCATGTCGTCTGCCAGAATGAGGATGATATTCGGTCGCGGCGGCGTCATGTAAACGTGGGTTTCCTCCTACGGCAGGTTGGGTTCATGGCCATATTAACCATGTTTATTTTTAATAAAACCAATGTCAATCAGATTTCTTTGAACCCTCGTCGACAGCGCCGTTGGAAGCCTTTGCCAAAGCGTTTCAAGGCGGCTATCTTTGCGGGCGTCCGGCGGGGAAGGCTGTTTTTTCCCTCCCGGGAGAAACGATGCCATGCGGGATGAACTCTGAGAAGATACAGGCAGTGATCGACCTCGAGGCGCGCAGGCCGGTGCTCCCCCGGTTTCCCGACTATGGCCTCTGCCTGCTGGAGAGCCGCCATACCGGGGCGTTTACGATGGAGCCGAGCCGGTACGATTTCTGGGAGGTCATGCTGGTCATCGACGGCGAAGGATGGGTGTCGCATGGCCACACCCGGCACCCGCTCAGGAGAGGAAGCCTGATCCTCGTCCCGGCGGGCGATTCCTATTTCCTGACCGACAGCGAAAAAGCGCCGCTGGCGGTCTTTTGCCTTTGCATCCGGCCGACCGACGCCCGCAGGGAGCTTTTCGCGCCGCTGTTGCCGAAACGGTTTGCCATCGCCCGCAACCTTCCCCTTTCGCAACAGGCGGCCTTTCACCTGCGCGCCATCCTGCTCGAACAGACCTGCCCGGGCGGGTATAGCGAAGCGGTCGTGACCGCCCAGGCGCTCCTTCTTTTAAGCAAGCTTGTGCGCCAGCAGGAGGAGCGCCCCGCCGCCGAAGCCGCCAGCCTGCGCCCGCGCGAGGTGGAACTGGTTGCCCGTGTGCGCGACTATGCCGGGCAGCTCGAAAAACGGTTTCACGAATCGGAAACGATCGAAACGGTGGCCGAACGCCTCGGGATGAGTTCCCGGAGCCTGACGACCTATTTCCGGCAGATCACCGGGGTTTCGCGCCAGCGTTACATCCAGCGGCTTCGCATCGATTACGCCTGCCAGCTTCTGGAAAGCCCCGAGCCGTCGATCACTTCGGTCGCCTTTGCCTGCGGGTTTGAGGATCTCTCGACCTTTTTCCGCGCCTTTCGCCTGGTGAAGAAGATGAGCCCGGCCCGGTGGCGCGAGACGCACGGTCGCGTGGGCTGATCTCTCCCCCCAAGAAAAGGTTTACCCATTATCCCGTCGTCCGTTTCCCAAAACGCCACGACAGGCGGTCGCGGAAAGCGGTAGTCTCCCTCATTCTTTGCCATGTCCATCACCGACCCACCCCTTCGTTTTGCCGTCATCGGCGCGCGCCGCGGCCGTACTTTCATTCATTCCGCCCGTTCCCTGCGCGACCGACAGGTGGAACTGACCGCCGTTTGCGATACTTCCCCCGCCATGCTGGAGGAGTGGAAGGACGAGCCGGAGATCACCCTGCATTCCGACTACGAGGCGGTTCTCAATGATCCGAAGATCGACGCCGTCTGTCTCGCGACGCCGGTCCCGCTCCATGCCCGGCAGGCGATCGCGGCGCTCCGGGCGGGCAAGCATGTTCTCTCGGAAGTCACCGCCGCCTACACGCTGGAGGAGGGGTGGGAGCTGATTGAAGCGGTCAGGAAAAGCGGGCGCACCTACATGATGGCGGAAAATTACTGCTTCATGGAACCGGTGCTCCAGGTGCAGCGGATGGTGGAGGAGGGGGTCTTCGGTGAACTGATCTACGCTTCGGGGAGTTATGTTCACGATTGCCGCAAACTTTTCTTTACGGCGGAGGGCGATTTGACCTGGCGCGGGGAACTGCGCCGGAATCTCCTCGCCAATTCGTACCCGACCCACTCGCTCGGCCCGGTCGCCCGTTGGCTAGGCATCAACCGCACCGATTTTCTCGAAACCACCGCCTCCTGGGCAAGCCGGACGGCGGCCGTGCCGCACTACGCCCGGCGTCAGCATCCCGATCGGCCGGAGTATGGCGAAACGAAGTTCTGGGCGCATGCCGATACCGTCAGCACGCAGATCAAGACCCGCAAGGGGGCCTTGATCGACCTCCGGGTCGACTGGTGCTCCGCCCGCCCGCACCAGATGACCCGTTACGAACTTCAGGGGACCAGGGCGTCGTTCTGCTGGCCGGACGGACCGGGCAAGCCGGAGCCGCTGGTCTGGATCGAGGGAAAGAGCCCGGCGGACGAATACGGGATCGCCACCGGGTGGGAGCCGCTCCTCCGCTACCGCGAGGCGTTTGAGCACCCGCTCTGGCGGGAGTTCCGCGCCGGGGCCGCTACGGCCGGGCACGGCGGGGGCGACTATTTTGTGCTCCGCGAGTTTGTCGGGGCGATCCGCGAAGGCCGCCCGCCGTTGATTGATGTGGTCGATGCGGTCACCTGGTCGAGCATCACCCCTTTGAGCCAGGCGTCGATCGCCCAAGGGTCGGCCCCCGTGGCGGTGCCTGATTTTACCCTTCCCCGCGCATGAAGATTACCGCGATTGAAACCCATGTCTGCCATGCGCGGATGCGGAACTGGATCTTTGTCAAGGTGCTCACCGACCAGCCGGGGCTCTGGGGATGGGGGGAGGCGACGCTGGAGTGGCACACCCGTTCGGTGGTCGGGGCGATCGAGGATCTTGCACAGCTCCTGATCGGCGAAGACCCGCGCCGGATCGAGCACCTCTGGCAGGTGATGTACCGCCAGCACTTCTGGCACGGCAACGGGATCGTGCGGGGGACGGCGATCAGCGGGATCGACATCGCGCTCTGGGATCTTCTGGGCAAGATCCACGGCGTGCCGTGCCATCAGCTCTGGGGCGGGCCGGTGCGCGATTTCGTGCGGCTTTACTGCCACCTGGGCGGCGGGAAGATGGAGGCGTTTTACGAAACCTCGCCTGCGGACGCTCCGGCCTTTGCGGAGCTGGCGCTGGCGGCGGTGGCCGACGGGTTTACGGCGTTCAAGTGCATGGCGGTGCCGGAAACGGCGTCGCTGGAAGGATTGCGCCCGATCCATTACGCCGAGGCGTGCGTTGCGGCGATGCGCGAGGCGGTCGGGCCGGAGATCGACATCATGGTCGACTGCCACGCCCGGCCTTCCCCGCGCATGGGGATGCGCTTTGCCAAGGCGCTCGACCCGTACGGGCTCTACTTTCTGGAGGAACCGTGCTGGCCGGAGGCGATGGAGGAGCTGGCGCGGATTCAGGAGGCGGTGAGCACGCCGATCGCGTCGGGGGAACGGCTGGTCTCCCAATACGCTTTCCGCGAACTTTTCGAGCGCCGGGCGGTCAGCGTGGTCCAGCCCGACATCACCCACTGCGGCGGTTTGAGCGAAGCGCGGCGGATCGCCACGATGGCGGAGGCGTACCGCGTTTCGGTCGCTCCGCACAACCCGCAGGGACCGGTCAGCACGGCGGCTTCGCTGGAACTCGGCTTCAGCATCCCGTCGTACATCATCTGCGAGTCGGTCCACTGCGACGTGCCGTGGCGCGACGAGGTGGTGAGCGAGTCGTTCACCGTGGAGCCCGAAGGGCGGCTGGTGCGCCCTTCGACGCGGCCGGGGCTCGGGATCGAGATCAACGAAGCCGAAGTGGCCCGGCACCCTTTCCAGCAGGAGGTGCTCCAGCGTTCGTTTGCCGGCGACGGAGCGGTCATCGACTGGTAACGTTCATGAAGCTCTCTCTTGAACCGGGCGTGGTCGCGATCAGCGGCGGTTGCGGCGACATCGGCCTTGCGACGGCGCGGGCCTTTGCCGAAGCCGGTTGCCGGGTTGCGCTGGCGGACCTGGCCGAAAAACCGGCGGGCTGCAACGGCTTTTACCACGAAAAGCTGGATGTTTCCGATCCCGAAGCGGTCGAAGCGTGGTACGAAAATCTCGAGCGCCACTTTGGCGAGCCGCCCCGTTACCTTGTTGCGAACGCCGCGATCGTTACCTTCCGCCGCTGTTTGGAGATCACCCCGGCGGAGTGGAAACGCGAGCTGGAGGTCAACCTCAACGGAGCGTTTTACTTTGCGCAGGCGGGGGCGCGGCGGCTGGCGGCATCGAACCGGCCCGGGCGGATCGTCTTTGTCGGAAGCTGGGCGGCGCATGCGCCCCACCGGGCGATTCCCGCCTACAGCGTGGCAAAGGCGGGGATGCGGATGCTCTGCAAGACGATGGCGCTGGAGCTGGCGGCGCACGGCATCGCGGTCAACGAAGTCGCGCCCGGGTATGTCGATGCGGGCCTGAGCGGCCGGGCGTTTGAGGCCGATCCCGACCTGCGCGCCGCGGCGGAGAGCGGGGTGCCGCTCGCACGGCTGCTTTCCCCGGCGCAAGTGGCCGCCCAGATCGTTTATCTTTGCAGCGAAGCCGCCGCCCAGATCACCGGAACGACGGTGCTGGTCGACGGCGGCCTTTCCCTGTTACAAGGACCAACCTCCCGATGATCAACCCGCCGCCTCCCTTCACCTCTCCTTCATTCCGGGGCCGTTTTGGCGTCGCCCGCCGTGACATCACGCCGCCGCCGGGGATCTATTCCCGCAACTGGGGCGCGGCGACTAGCGACGTTGCCATGGGCGTTCATCGTCCGCTCACGTTGACCGTGTTGACGCTTCACGGGGAGGGGGACAACGCCCCGCTGGCGATCCTCGCGCTCGATCTCGGCTGGTGGCGCTCGGCGCAGGAGGAGCGGATTTTGAAGGAGGCAGTGCTTGCGGCGGGGATTGCGCAAGGGCGTTATCTCATCGCCCTTTCCCATACCCATGCCGGACCGGTTTTTTGTCCGGGCCAGACGGAGCAACCGGGCGGAGAAAAAATCGCGGATTATCTTCAAAGCGTGGTCAGCGCCATGACCGGAGCGATCGGCGAAGCGTTGAGCAACGCGCAGCCCGGCCTGCTCGAAACCGCCACCGGCTCGTGCGGGCTGGCTGCCAACCGCGATTTTCCCGATCCGGAGCGCAACGGCGAGCGGCTGCTGGTCGGCTGGAACCCGGCGGCGGAGGCGGACCAGACCGTGCTGGTCGGTCGCATGACCGACGCGCAGGGGCGCGCGCTCGCCACGCTGGTCAACTACGCCTGCCACCCGACCATTCTGGCATGGGAAAACAACCGGATTTCCCCTGATTTTGTCGGGGCGATGCGCGAAGTGGTGGAAACGGAGACCGGAGCGCCGACACTCTTTCTGCAAGGGGCTTCGGGCGATCTCGCGCCGCGGCACCAGTATGTCGGCGACCTGAACGTGGCTGACCGCGCCGGGCGTTGCCTCGGCCACGCGGTCCTCTCGATCCTTTTCGGGATGCCGGAGCCGGGCGGGGAACTGGTTTACCGGGGAGCCGTGGAATCGGGCGCGCCGCTGGCGCTCTGGGCGACGCGACCACGCACCTCCATCCCCACCGATCTCAAGACGCAAACCACAGAAATCGCTCTCCCGATCAAGCCGGATCTCCCTTCCGAAGCGGCGTTGCTGGAGGCGATTCGCCAATGCAGCGATCGCGTGGAAGGCGAGCGTCTGGCGCGCAAATTGTTCCTGCGCCGCTCCCTCGGCGACGGGGAGGCGCTGGTTTCCCCGCATTACCTTTGGCAGTGCGGCGAAATCGTCTTTGTCTCCGTGGCCAATGAAGTCTATTCCTCGCTTCAATCCACGCTACGGGCCGCCGCCGCCCCGCGACCGCTCTTTGTGATTACGGTTGCCAACGGCGGGCGCGGCTATCTTTCCCCCGCTGATTCCTACCGCCTCAATAGCTATGCCTCATGGCAAAGCCCGTTTGCGGAAGGATGTTTTGAGCAGACGATCGCCGTGCTGGAGTCTGCCGTGAGGTCATTTCAAACCAACGAACGCAGATAAGCGAGATCGCCCCGGGCAAACCATTCGCGGTCCCCTTTTCGCGGCGCTTCGAGACAGAGCGGTCCCTGATAACCGTGCGCTTTGAGCAGCCTGATCTGGTGCCGAACGTCGATGATGCCATCGCTCAACGCGCTGACGAGGAACGAGCCATCGACGGGCGGCACCGCGAAGTTTTTCAGATGGACGTAAAAAAGCCGGGAGCCGATTTCGTTCAATGAGGCTTCCATCGACGGGGATTCGGGAAAGAGCAGCAGGTTGGTATAATCCCAGAGGAGGCCGATGGCGGGATGATCGACGGATTCCACCAGGCGTTTGGCCGCCGGGATCGTGTCATGCAGGTAACACGGGTGCGTCTCCAGCGCGAACCGGCACCCGAGTTCCTCGCCCAGCGCTCCCAGACGCCGGAGCGCTTCGGTCGCGCGGCACCATTGCGCTTCCGTGGCAACGGCCGAGCCGTGCTGATGGTACGCCGCTCCGGGGACTGAAGCTGCCGGGTTCATCAGGACGCCGGTTTGGAAATTGATCACGCGCAACGGAAAGCGCCGGGCGGCTTCGCGGTAGAAACGTTCGGCGATGTCGAGTTCACGGGCATAAACGGCGTCGTCAGCCGTCATCAGGTCCGGCCCCGGCGTGCCGAAGCTGACCCATTCCAGTGGAGCACCGTCCCAGGCGCGCGAGATTTCGTCAAGATAAGCGAGGTCGTCTCCTTGATGGCGCGCCGGTTTGCGTCGCCACTCGATGCCGTCGGCTCCGAGGTCGCGGGCGAGAGCGCATGCTTCGCGCAAGGTACGGTGTGGCTCAAAGTAGTTGATATGAAGAAGAATCGGTAGCATCTCTGAAAAGTTGGTTTGTTTCATGGAACACTGTGAAACAAAATGGAAACATCTACCGTGCGGGGGCAGGCCCGGTGGATTGGCGGACGACCATTTCTCCCTTCACGATCACCGTCCGGCCGGGCGATTCCGGGTTTTCGGCCCGGTCGGCAATGAGGCGGACCGCCTCCCTCGCCATCGTTTCAAAATTCTGCCGGTAGGTCGTCAGCGGGACCGGCGTTTGCGCCGGGTCGTCATCGTAACCGACGATGCTGATGTCGTCGGGCACTTTGAGCCCGCGGGCGGCGCATTCGGCGATCAGCGCCGAGACGTAGGTGTCGTAGGTCACGATCGCCGTCGGCGGTCTGGGGCAGGAGAGGACCCGGTCGAGAAAGAGCTTGATCGCCGCCACTTCCCCCCTCAGAGGGAAATGAAACGGCTGGAAGAACTCGGCCGGTTGATCCAGCCCGAGGTGAATCCCGTGAAAGAGGAATTCGGCCCAGTAGCGCTGGTCCTGCCATCCTCCGGGGTAGACCCGGAAGCAGGCGATGGAACGATGGCCGAGCCCGTGGAGGAGATCGAGCTGTTCATGTGCCGCCTGCCGGACATCGGGCAGGACGGAGTCGATGAACGGAACGTCGGAGGCAACGTTGAAAAGAACCACCGGCACTTTCCCGCGCAGGATTTCCAGCCGCTCGGGCGGAAGCTTTTCGGCGACCACGCCGTAAACTTTTCCCTCCTCCACACACTGCAAACCTCCCTCTACGGTGGCGTCCTGTTCGTGGTCGATCAGGAGCGGATAGCAGTGCGCGGCAGCGCAGGCGGATTGGAAGCCGATCAGGTGCCGCGTATAAAAGAGATTGCCTTCGAGGATGCGGCTTTTGATCTCGGTCGTGATCGCAAAGGCGAGCGTGCGATGTTTGGCCGCTGCGGGACGGGCGATCGTCTGGATCGGCTTGCTCTGGTAGCCGTGTTCACGGAGCGCCGCCAGCACCTCCTCCCTCATCTTGGGCGAGACGTTCGGATGCCCGTTGAGAACGCGCGAAACGGTGGTGACCGAAGCGCCCGTTTTCCGGGAGATTTTACGGAGAGGTGGAAGCGTGCGGGCCATGGGGCAAAGTGGAGTGAGGTCCTTCATTCATGAAGGGAAAAGCGGGGAAGGTCAAGAAGGGAAATTGGAACGTTTCAAGAAAAAACATTGTTGAAAACCAAATTTATCTTGAAACAAACCGATGGCAAGTTAGGATCTATCCCAATCTTTCAACAGGAGACCTCCCTCATGCCTTCTTTCAACCGATCCACAAAGTCGTTGTTCCTCCCCGGCCGTTTTCGCCTGAAGCTCCTCTCTCTCGCCCTGGTGGGGTGTGCCTTATGGGGAAACGTCATTCCGGTACAGGGGGAGACGTTCAATCCCACCAGCGGGACCGGGCATAGCTGGACTGCTCCCTCCAACTGGTCGCCGGAAGGGGTCCCGGACGCGATCGACGCGGCGGCCATTTTTCAGGCAACGACCACCACGACCGCTTCGGCGAGCCTGACGCAGACCGTCCAGCTCGGTTCCTTCACTGTCGACCTGACGAGCGGCTCCTGGAGTGTTACCGGTTCGGGCAAGATCCAATGGAACACCTCGGCCCCCACGGTCAATCCGTCCATTCATCTCAAGGCTCACGCCACGAACGCCCGTTCGCTGACCCTTGAGGCCGGCTTGATCGACGCGACGGGACCGGGGTTAAAAAAGGGTCTTGATATTACGGGGGAGGGCGCTGCCAGGGTGACCCTTAACTTTCAGGGCGACAATAGCGGCTTTACCGGCGGCTTTAATCTCAAGAGCACGACCGCCCAGACGATCGTTTTTTCCACGGCCCAATCGCTGGGTAACAATGAGGTAAGGGTTTTTGGAAGCAGCTATCAACTGCGGTTCGGCAACAACGCCAGCGACACCAACTGGTCCTTTGCAAACCACATCGCCATGGAGGATGGCGCGGCGAAGGTCGGTATTTATTCCAATGCGAAGAGTGGCTACACTACAACGTTGACCGGGGTGGTCAGCGGCAAGGGAGGTGTCGAGTTCTGGAGCTATTACGGCGGCGGGCTGGAACTGACCGGAGAGAACACCTATGAAGGGACCACCCTGATTGCCGGAGGTCTTCGTCTGACTTTCCATGATGTCTCCAATTTCGGAACGGGTGACACCATCAGCTTCGCCCGCTCCATATCGGACCCGACGTTGATCTACGCTGAAGGCAATACCCAGGATCTTACCCTGAAGGCGGATGGCATCACCCGCAGGACCGTGGATCTTCGCAACGCCCAGGTCAGGATCGATACGGGGCTCAACGACGTGACCTTTACCAATGCCTTGTCAGGTAGCCAGGCGGATTCCGGGCTGATCAAGCAGGGAGAAGGAACCTTGAGGCTTCGGGGAGCCAATGGGCAGCGGGCTCTGACCACCGTCGAGGCGGGCACGCTTCTGATCAACAACACGACCGGTTCAGGCACCGGGACCGGGCAGGTCACGATCAACGCAGGGGCCGTTCTGGGCGGCACCGGCGCGGCCCGTCCCGATGCCGATCGTTCCATTACCGTCGAGGCCGGGGGAACGCTCGCTCCCGGTGATTCGCTGGAAACCAACAGCGTCGGCATTTTGACGCTGGATCTCTCCAATACCACGGGTCGCCTCGTATTGGAGGACGACTCAAGGCTGGCTTTTGAGCTTGCCTCGGGTCTTCTCTCGGATCAACTGGTCATCCAGAGCGAAAGCGCGGGTAGTGTTTCCTTTGAAGGAACGACGACGCTTCATCTAAGTCCCCTCGCCGGGGTTACTCTTGAGGAGGGCGACTACATTCTCTTTCAGGCGGGCGGAGATGACATCTATACAGGGCTTACGGTCGATGGGGAGCATCGGATTACCGGCGGGCTTCTGATCGGCCCCGGTCTGGCTGGCTACCAGAGCTCCCTCTGGTTGAACGATGGCGATATCGTCCTCTCCCTCCAGGCCATCCCGGAACCTTCCAGCCTCGCCATGCTCTCCGCGATGGCCGCCCTGATCGTGATCGGTCGTTTCCGCCGCCGCCGTTAAATTTTCATTTTTATGATTTCGCCCCTCCTCCGAACGGTAGCCAACGCCCTTTTGCTGTTCCGACGGCTGGTCGGTCTTTTTTTGGCAGTGGCCATGATGACCAGCGCATCCCCTTTGACTTCCATGGCTTCCAAACCCGAAAAGAAAGCGATCGACTGGCAGTACACGGAAGGCAAGCCTGCGGAAGCCGCCCGGCGGAAATGGGCCGAGAGTACCGAGGGTAACAACCTGGCGCTTGGCCGCCGGGTCGGTTTCAGCAATGAGCCGAGATACAACCTGACGGCGAGCGACCGGGACGCCTTTGAACTGACCGATGGAAAACTGGCGAAACGCAAGGATGACCGCATCTGGTTCAACCGGGATGCCGTGGGCTGGACCAACGCGGACAGCGGCGTTACGATGCTGATCGATCTGGGGGAAAAACGGCGCGTCGGGAAAGTCGCTATTCGTCTGCTGGGAGGCAGGGAGCAGGGATCGCTGGTTTTCCCGAATGAAATCGAGGTCATCGGGAGTGCCGATGGTCGCACTTATCATTCCCTGGCCAAACGATCGAAAGTGACGTTCAGTGAAAAGGAACTGGCCGAAGAGAAACCCGAAAGCTTCTTTTATCTTCCCGAAGAAGGGAACGCTTACGTGGAGACCTTTCTCTTCCCGATCCAACGGGAGGTGCGCCATGTCGGGCTGGTGATCAAGAGTCCGACCGGCTTTCTTTTCAGCGATCAACTGGCCGTCATCGAAGCAACGCCCGATCAGGCGATGTCGAGCCTCACGGAATTACCGGTCACGACGATCACCACCCATGGGCTGGCGATCCGGCCGCGTCAGGAGGAGTTGATGATCACCTCCAACGTGGTGACGCCGAACTGGTTTTACGTGACTGATCTCAGGGAAGAGAAGCGCGCCGCTTCGTTTTATTTTGACCTCCCGGAAGGGATTTCCCTCAAGATGGGGCCTGCGGGAAGCGCCGTCCGCCGGGCCTCGGCCGAACACCCCAATCGCTGGGTCATTGAGGATCTTTATCACGGCAAACGGCCGGCCTATTCGAACGTTTTCGGCCCCTTTTATTTTACGGTCGACTCGGGGGCGGTCGTCGCGAAAAACGCCACGGCCACGTTTCTTTCGGATGATCCCGGCTCCTCCCATAACCTCTGCCGCGTCCCGGTGCGGCTGGTGGAGGTTCCCAAAGTCCCTCCGCTTCAAAAGCTCGATGTCAGCCTGGCCTGGATGGATGAAAGGGAGCAATGGGTTTACCCGGATTACTTCCGCTCCTTCTCCCATCTCGGGTTCAACACGGTGGCGACGTTTCCGAGAAATCACACGTCGTCCGAAGGGAGGGAGCGGCTCCTGAAATGGGTGCAAACCGCCCGCGAGCATCATTTCAAGGTGCTTTACAACGAAAGCCCGTTCCACGTCATGTGGAGGGCTCACAAGGAGAAGGACGAACTCCGCAACCGCCTTGGCGAAACCGTCGGCAAGCATGCGTGCCCGACTTACACCGGCCCCTATTATCAGGAGGAGATCGACCGGGTGGGCCGGATCGCCAGATCCATCCGGCCGGACTATATCTTTTTCGACATTGAACTATGGAGCCCGGGAGCGGGAGAGGCGTCGCGATGCACCCTCTGCCAGGAGAAGTTCAGGCAATCCGGGGGAACCGACTGGGCCGGGTTCCTCATTGCGCAAGGCACCAGAATGCAACGCGACTTGCGAAAAGCGACCAAAGGGACCGCTCCGGACGGCTCCACCCCGCTCTCCGGGGTCTATTCCATGAACGTGGAAAACAGTCCCTACCATTCCGTGCACGATGTCGCTTCCCTCTATCCCGGGTACGTCGATCTCATCCAGCCATCGCTCTACAACCGTGGCGATGTCCGGGGCGTTGAGCGCCGGATTCGCGCCAACTACGAGTTCGCAGGCAAGCGGGTCCTTCTGCCGTGGCTGACCGCCGGGACGTACGGGGTTTATCCGCCCCATCGTCTGGAGCAAAGCATCCTGGAAGCATTGCTCAACGGGGCGCGGGGGATCACCTACTACGCCTTCTGGGACTTTGACGCGGTCCATTTCTATCATCAGGCAAGGGCGCTTTCCCGGCTCGCTCCTTACGAGGAATTGCTGGCGTCGGGAGCCGCTCTCAAGGTGGAAGGGTCGGAGCCCAAGCTGATGTTTACCGGCTTTGGAACCGGGCGGGAAGCGCTTCTGCTGGTCAGCAACGACACCCGGCAGGCCTTGACCACCGCCGTCACTTTTTCCGGCAAAAAAGTGGGGGACATCTACGATGTGATTTCTCGCGAGACGCTGCCGGCGGGAGAAGAAACCTTGCAGGCGCTTCAAATACCTCAAGACGCGCAACGTCTTTTTCATGTAACCTTCAAGCAACCCCTCCCTTGAACGACCGATGAGAACGCCGCCTCCCCCACGCTCGCAAACCGCCGCCCTTACCGTGGTGGAACTGCTGGTCGCGATGGTAGTGATCGCGATGCTGGCCATTCTCTCGGCTTCCGCTCTCAGGAAAGGAGTTCACTCCAGTCGCGATGTGCAGTGTGTCTCCAATCTGCGACAGATCTGGATGCGCACCCAGATTTACGCCAACGAAAACCGGGGGAGTTTTCCCTGGGCTCACGTGGTGGATGGTTACCGTTTCTGGCCCCAGGATATCAACAAGGCTTCCGGCAATAGCGACATGTCATGTTATATCTGCCCCGAAGTCAATTCTGCCGATCTGTACAAGCCGCTCCGGGAACGGACGGGCGGCTCGGCCTATGTCAACTACGGGATCAATTTCTACGGCATCAGCGCCAGCACCGCTACCAGGGAAAAGTACACACCGGCCCGCATTACCGATCTCGATGAACCTTCGCAGGTGATCGCCTTTATCGACAACGACCACGCCGATCAACCTTACGATGGATGGTATTCCGCTGCGCAGATCCTGACAAAGCAGGCCTGGCCGATGCTCTCCCGCCGCCATGGAGGGAAGTTGAACGCCATCTTCTGCGACGGGCACGTCGAAAAACTTGACGAGAACCGCCTTTTATCCGATCCCTCGAAGGAATTCCCCTGGGCTGCCTTCCGGTATATCAAGCCGAGTCCTCTCCCCTGATCTCTTCTGGGCCACTGTTTTGTCGCCCGCAATCTGGTGTAAATCATTCTAAAACGAAAGCTTGTCTGCGATCGCGGTGCCGATGCCGGTCCGGCCATAGCCGTTGCCGCAGTAGAAGAGGCGGAGCCGACCGTTTTCCTCGATGACATTGGGGTATTCGGTCATCCGGCTTTCCCACCCGGCGCCTTGAGGGGGCAGGGCGAGGTTTTCGCCCGGTGCGCCGCGATGCCAGTGCCGCCCGTCGCAGCTTTCCGCTTCGCAGATGGAGTAGGCTCCGAAGCGGCTTCCAATCCCCGCATAGATCGCCCGCCAGCCGGTGGCGGTCTTCCAGAGGTTGAGCGCGATGGTGGCCGCATTTTCGTAGTCGGCTTCCGGCCGGGGGCGGAGGACGACCTGTTTGTTGAACCATTCCACGCCGTCGTACGAATCGGCCGAGACCGCGTATTTCCTCTGGTCGACCAGAAGGTCGGGGCTGGGGGTGCCGGTGGCGAGGGTGTAAAACTTCCGGTAAAGGGTGCGCCCGTCTTCCTGCGCCAGTTCGATGATCCGCCCCCCTCCGGCGATGCCCCGGTTGTCCGGCCACTCCGCAAAACCGTCGCCGCGAAGGACCGGTTCCGGCGAAAGGCGGCTCCAATGCAGCAGATCGTTGCTGACGGCGAGGCCGATTCCCGTAAAGCTTTGCAACCCGCCCCCGAGCGCAACATGGCGCCCGGTATAGTAAAGATGCCAGCGGTTGCCGATCCGGTGTACGCACGGCAGGACGCACCACGAGGCGTCGAAGCTTCCTTCCCCGCCGACCTCCAGCACCGGGCCGAGCCGTTTCCACGCGGAAAGATCGCCGACCGGCGCGATGGCAAGACAGATGCGGCGTTTCCCGTTCCCGTCGCCCCCCGCGTAGAAGAGGTAGTATTCCTCGCCGCGTCGAATCGCGAAGGGGTTCATGCAGCATTCGACATCAAAGGCCGACGGCCCCGGCGGCAGGACCGGGTTGCGTTCGTCCCGCTGCCATGAGTGGACCTGAAATGGAGCTTGTTCCTTGTGGGAAGAGGGCGTCATGGCGCGAAAGCATAACCGCTTCGCCCGCCCGCGTCGTGGCGTTTTGGGCAACGAAGCGCGGGACAATCGGCAACGCGATGATTTTTTTTCAAGCGCCCGCTTCGCGCAGCCGCCGGAGCGCCGGCATGGCGTTGATCTCGCGGGCGATCTCCCGGGCGTGGGTTTCCACGTGTTCGATGTCGATCCAGAGCAGCGGGAGCAGTTCCTGAAGGCGCTGGTCCGCAGCCAGGAGCGCGGGGTATTCCAGTGGGCTGATTTCCGGTGTCAGCCGTGAAAAGGCGTCGATGTACTCTTGCTTTTCTCTGGGCAGGTGGGCGCGGATCTCGCGCATGGCGTGGCGCGAGGTGTTGAACATTTCCCATTCCTGGAACTGCCGGGCGAGCAGATCGGGGCGGCGGGTAAACTCGATGAATTCGGCGACGAGTTCGCGGTCCCGCACGTGCGGGGAGGCGGCGAGCAGGCAGTTGGTCGTCAAGGTCGCGCGTCGTCGCCCTTCGGGTACGGCGGCGATGCCCCACTCCGTACACCCCTCTTTGATCAGGGTGATGACGGTGATGATCGTTCCCAACTGGATCGCCACATGTCCGCGTGAAAACAAGGAGTGGTCGGCATGGGAGAGATCGCCGTGGTAGGGATGGCCCCATTTGCGTTCTGCGATCATTTCACGGTAAAAGCGCAAGCCCCGCAGGCTCGCTTCTTCGTCGAGCCGGCATTGCAGCCCGTCTTCGCTCCAGATGCGGCCTCCTTCCCGGTAAAGGGCCAGCGGCCAGCGGAACTGGTTGGAGAAGTTGCAGAAAAAAGGGAAAAGCCGCCGCCCCTCCGGGCGGAAGGCGTGCAGCGCTTCGCAGGCGGAGAAAAACTCGCTCTCGCTCCAGTTGAAGCGGGGTTCGGGGATGCCTGCTTCGCTAAAAATCCGGCGGTGGTAGATGAAGGCGACCGGTGAATAGACCAGCGGCAGGAGGTATTCGCTCTCGCGCTCGCCGATGGAACGGGTGAGGTCGTCGGGGATGTCGGCCAGGAGGCTCTGCCACCGTTGGTTCCCCAGAAGCTCGCTCCATTTTTCAAGGAGACCGCGGCGCTGCAGGGTCTGGTACTGCGCTGGCCCGACGGTGTAGAGGTCGATGCCGTTGAACCGCGCTTCGAGGGGAACCTCCCGCACGGCCCCTTCGTCGTGGCTCACCAGCCGGATGCCCGGAAACTCGCGTTCGAAGGCTTCCCGGAACCACGGCGACGTCCAGCGCCGATGAACCGGCCCCGACACCACGCAGCGAAGCTCCACCGTTCGGGAAATGGCGGGAGCCCCGCGCCCGGCGACCGGGAGGCGTCGGACAAACGAGCCGCGCCCGCGCAGCCGATGGATCAACCCCTCCCCTTCCATGAGGCCGAGCGCCTTGCGGCAGGTGATCCGGCTGACCTCGTACTCCTTGCACAACTCCTGCTCCGTCGGCAGGCGGCTTTCCACCGGGAACTCGCCGTCGAGGATGCGCTGCTCGAGACGCCGCCGGAGCTGATGATACAACGGTGTTGCCTCGGATGCGCTCTCATCGGTTGAGGGAGCGCCATTGAGCAACGGAGCGGCTGTCTTCTTTGTCATATGCGCACCGGAGCCTACGACAAACCGCCCCGAAGTAAAAAAGATTCCTTACCGCGCGGCATGCTCCGCCTCCATCGCAGCGCAGAGGTTTCCGGAGGCGATCCCTTCGATCTCTTCCCGTGGCAACTGCGCGTACTGCAACTTGAAGGCGGAAGACTCGGGGTAGAAGAAAGGGGCGTGCGAGCCGAAGAGAAGGCGCGGGGGCAATCCTTTCAGCCGGTGCTTGAGCAGGAGCAGCGGTTGTTCCCCGTCGAGAAAGGAGATGTCGGTCATGACCCGCGACGGGCTTTGCAGGAGGGTGGCAGCCTCCTCCTTGGTGGCGCAGAGGGCCACAAAGGTGGTCGTTTCGGCTTCCGCAGCGAGCCGGGCCAATCCGTGCGGATCGACCGGAGTCATTTCCAGTGCCGTTGGCTGGTTGCGTTCATCGTTGATCCGCAGCGGCACCAGAACCGGCAGGCGATATTCTGCGGCGAAATCGGCCAGTTGGCGCAGTTCGACGTGACCGAGCGGGTAGCCATGATAATTGGGAAAGATTTTCAGGGCCGCGAGCGGGAACTCCTTCAGCGCCGCGGTACAGCTTTCGCGCCAGTTGGCGAGGAGCGGGTTGACCGTTTTGACCGGGCGAAAGCGGGGAAATTCCGCGAGTTTCCGGAAAAGCGGGAGGTCGAACTCGTCGGGATCGGGGAAGAGGATCGACTCGATGGCCGAGACCCACGCCTCCGTGATGCCGTTGCGAGCCATGGCTTCCTCCAGGGCGTCGAGGGTCTGGTGGGTGAAGCGTTGCAGCGGCCAGAAGCCGAACGATGCATTAACGTCGATGATTTTCATAAGATCGGTGGAAAACTCCAGGGGTGTTACGCGATGGCGGCAAATTCGTTGAGGCGGAAAAGGTTGATGGCGTTTTCGCTGAAGATCTTGCGCCGGGCTTCTTCGCTGATGGCTGCGCCCTGAACCCGCGCAAGCTGGGACTCGAAGCCGCGTGCCCCCGGCCGGTCGGAGCCAAACAGGAGGCGCTCCGCCCCGAGATGGCGCACGGCATATTCCACGATGCCGCTGAAGGGCTGGCCGCCGGAGGTGTCGATCCGGACATTGGGGCAGTCCTTCACATCGAGAACGCCGCGCACCCCGCATCCGTCCAGATGGGCCATGATGATCGGGACATCGGGGAAGCGGCGCGCGAGGTCGGCGACATCGTGCGGCTCGGATCTTCCCTGCTGGCGGTAGCGGCCCTCTCCGCTGGTGTCGTTCCAGAAGCTCAGGTACCAGCAGTGTTGCAAAACCACGGCCCGGTACTCACGCGCCTTGGACATCACGAGATCAAGGCGGAAATCGCGGCAGTTGACGTCGATCTCCAGCTTGATGCCGCGAATCTCCGGCTGGCTCAAAACGCGGTCCAGCTCCCCGGCGACAAAGGAGGGGGAATGGAGCGGGTTGATGAAGCACATCCCGTAAAAACGGTCGGGACGGGCGCGTACCATCGCTACGGTGAAGTCGTTCCCTTCCCGCACCTCCCGTTCGCTCTGGAAGGGGGGAACCCGCCCGAGGATGCCGCTGACGGCGACGCCGGTGGCATCCATCAGTTTCACCAACGTATCTGCCCTGCCTGCCGGGTCGTTCAGGGGAAGGGTATGATCCGGGAAGAGCTGCGGAACATGGTGGGGATGGATGTGGACGTCGATAATCTTCATTGTCATGACAATGGAATATGAAAAAGAAAGAGTCGAGAACAATTCGACGCTTCTTGAAGGGAGGTAGAAGATCTTTGCCGCCCGATTCCCCCTTTTCACCGCTGTCAGATCAAAGGGTCGTGTGGGATTTTAAGGAAAATTAACAAATACTGTTGACATGCCAAAGATAACAAATACATGTTATGCGTCTGTAGATCTTGTTCATCTTCGGCCCATCTCTTGAACCCCATGAAAAAACCAATCTCTCTTCTTCTCGCGTTTTGTGTTTCCACCACCATGGCCATGGCGGCCAGCTTTACGTTGGAGGTCGACTTTCAGGATGGTACTTTTGGTGGCGGCACCGCCACCGGCCTTGGCACAGGGCGGCGAATCATCGTCGTTGATGAAAATACCGCGCCTCCTGATCCATTCGGAGTGGAGGGCAATCGTAGCCTGCTGATTGAACAAAACAGCTCCAGCAACCCGGCGGCCACGGTTCAGTGGAATTTGCCGGACAAGCTGACGCTGGGATCGGTGAAGTTTTCCGCCTATTCATTGAATGACGATGATCAGTTTAACAAACCGAGAGGCAACATTTACCTTTATCAGGGAAGCACCATCGGCGTAAACCTCACGTGGAATGAAGCAGGGGCGCTAAAACTCTCGGGGCGCTTATCTCCGACGGGAGCGTACGAGTCGCTTACCTTGGGCGCCGACTGGTCTTTGGACCAGGCGCATGAAGTGGAGATCGTCCTGCTGGGTAATGAATCCATTTCCATTTACCTTGATGGGGTGCTGTTATCGTTGAAGGATTCGGAGCAATCGGTCTTTTACTGGAAGGAAGGCATTACCCATTTCGATAACATCAGGGTCGCCAATCCCGGGTCCAGCAATGTCGGCTCCCAGGTATTCTTTGATGACCTGAAGATCGCTTCCATTCCTGAGCCGGGTTCACTTTCCATGATGTTGACAACCTGCGCACTTGGATGGATCATCTTTGCCCGGTTTCGACGAAAGTAGGAGCGCGCCTCGAGGCGATCAAAGTTCTCCGCCTGGTCGGCTCCCCGAGAGAAATCATCCCGATCTGCTTCATCATCGCTCTCGTTTTCATGAAGTTTCTCTTCCGTTCCCACAGACGCGCCTTTACCACTACTGAGCTGCTGGTGGCTATCGGTATCCTCCTCCTGCTGATCCTGTTGGCCAGTCCTGTCTTCAACAACGTGACACAGTCGCAGGGGGCTGTCCGGTGTGTCGCCAATCTTCGCCAGCTCGGAGCCTTGTTTCAGTCTTTTGCCAATGACCACCGGGGTGCCATTCATCTCTATTACTACCCGCCGGACGCGGGAGACAAACCATGGGCCGATATGCTGACCGAGAAGGGGTATATTGATCGAAGAAGCCATCTTCAAGTATGCCCGACCGTTGCGCCCCGGACCTATACTGCAAGGGGCTCAATTTATGGCACCATGCGACCGACCGCAGAAGAGCGTGCCAGTGTTCCATATGACTTTTCCCCTCCGGAGATTCCCGAACGAAACCCCCTTCGGCCTGCAAACCGCGCCGTAAGGCTTTATTCAGTTCCCGACCCCGCACGCTACTGGTTGTTGACCGATTCGTGGTCATCCAATCGAAATGAGCAGGTTTATATTGTCTATGGGAGCGAGCCCAAGGGCGCTTATATTCATTTCCGTCATGACCATCGGGCCAATATGTTATTTGCCGACGGCCATGTCGAAGCGGTCGCTCCCGAACGTGCCAAATCCCTGCCCTACTACCCCCTGAGTATTGGTTTCGACCATGAATTTCGAGCGTTCAATTTTTGACTCCAGGCCAAGAAAGATGAATGGAACAGCCTCAAGTCTCCTCATTCTGCTCATGCTCACCTCATTTCTTGGCGCGGGCCCTGAAACGGATATCCCCGTGTTCCGACGTCATGGTGTGGCGGCTCCCGTGGGGCAGGCAGCCTGGGGAGGCGTCCATGCGACCATTGACGGAAAAGGGCAACGTCAGATTCTTCTGAAATTATGGGCGGGAGCGGGAGAGAAGAAGGAAAGAACATTGCTGGTGATCGACCCGGTCAGCGGAGCCAGCCAAAGGTTTGTCCCGCCTGATGGGCCTTATGGAGACGGATCGTTTGCGACATTTCTCAGCCGGAAGAATCGGCTGTACGACATGGTTGCCAAAAAGGGGCGGACTTCATTTTATGAGTTTGATGTCGCTTCGGCAAAATGGCTTACCGTCGGCACCCTTAACCTCAAGGGAAGCCACCGCTTTGCCAACAGCTTTACCGAAACGGACGACGGGGTTATTTATGCAGGCATTCTAAGGCAAGGAGGCGGACTCGTCAGCTTTGATCCTGAAAGTAAAAAGCTGATCGACCACGGTCGGCTGCTTGATCAGGAGTGGCTCGTGTATCCACACCTTATCTCCGACAGTGCCGGATGGATCTACGCCGCGACAAAGCACAAGGAAGCTCACATCATCGCCTTTCATCCTGCTTTCGGAAAGCGATACTTTCATCCGGAAGGGATTGAGGGCATGGTCTGGAAGGTTCAGGTTTATAGAGCCGATAATGGCAGGGCCTACCTTCAATTTGACCGTCATCCCTGGCAAATCTATGAAGCATTTGACGGGAGGATTACTCCTGCATCGTCCACCGTCCCCGTCGCCTCATCCGCCATTCTGCGCAGTACCGGCTGGAGGGACGCTCGTGAGTTCCCCGACGGAAGCAGGGTTGTATCGCTCCGGGTTTCAAGCCGGAAGGCGGAGATCGCCGATGCAGATGGCACCCATCGAAAGATTACCTTCGACTATCACAGCACGGGGGCTCATATTCGTTCGTTGATCACCAGCCTCAATGGAAACGTCTATGGTTCTACGATGGGGCCGCTGCGTTTCTTTTCCCTTAATCCTGCAACCGGTCATCGGGAGGACCATGGACTTGCAGATTACGGGGGCAACATCCGGGTGTTGACCGAGTTTGATGGCAATATCTATGGCGCGATCTATAGCAGCGGCGCCTTGATTGAAATTGATCCTGAACAAAACTGGACCGATGCCCCCTTGAGGAGGGAAGGCAATCCGCGAGTCCTGTTTCAGCAATCAACCGAGGAAACCTGGTCCATCGGACGACCGTCCGCCATCCATGTTCACAGGGACGGTGTTCATATCCTGGTGGGAGGAATTCCACGGCGCGTTGCGGCGGGGGGAGGTTTGCTCGTCTATGATCGCACCACCGGAACCGGGATCATCATGCCTTCGCAAGAGGTCGTCCCGGGACAAGCGGTTCAGAGCCTGGTTTCACTTTTGGATGGAACAGTGATTGGCGGCAGTAACCTGGCGGCCGGTACGGGCGGGATCAATGGCAAGGGCCCTGTTCAGCTTTTCGTCATGGACTGGAAGAGCCGCAAGGTCATTCGGCGCTTTCCGATAGCGGGTCATGATCGAATGATTGCGGACCTCGTGCTCTCCGACGACGGGAAGCGCGTGTATGGTCTCGCCATGGGAGATACAGCGAAGCTTTTGCGTTTCACCCCCGAGGGGAAGAATGCGCCAGAGGTGATGGATCTTTCCACCTTCGGCCCTGCGATCAGCTCGGACCAGCCCCACAAGGTTCTTTCATTCGGTCCGGACGGGTGCCTCTATATTCTTCTTGATAAAGGGATTGTTCGCTTCAACACCGGCACGTCCATTGCGAGATTGGCGGCAGAAAGCCCGGTCCCGATCAGCGCAGGAGGAGGCTGGGTAGGTAATGAACTGTTCTTTGCATCAGGTTCCGATATCTGGAGTTGCAGGGTTCCCGTACCTCCTTCCGGAGGTGCTCCGCTGCCATAGTTTCCCGCTCTCGAGTTTATGAAAATCGTAAAGAATTTTTTGTGCCATGAATCACTGGTTCATGAAATGGAAAGAATAGCGCAGACTTATCCCGATGAGGCTACGCTTGGTTTTTTCGGAGAGAGTCGCAACGGTCGGCGTATGCCATTTCTGGTCATTTCACGAGGGAAGAAAGAGGGGCGAAAGGCCATTCTTTTGACGGCTTCGCTTCACGCCAACGAGTTGACGGGAGGGAACCTTCTACTTTCCTGCGCCGAAGAGTGGATCAAGAGAGTGGGTAGCAACGCCGAACAGTCTCTTTGTCTTTATGTTCTCCCGCGAATTGCGATTGATGGTGCGGAATATGTCATTTCGACCAGAAGTGTCGTCCGGAGCCGCGAAACGATTTCCAACGGTGCTCAGATCATACGGCGCGATCTTGACGGCAATGGTCTCGTCTTGCAAATGCGGTGGCCTGATGAGAAGGGGGACTTTTTCGTTCCCGAGGAAGATCCTCGAATCGTTTTACCCTTTGAAGGATCTTGTGGAGCGGGGCGAAGATATCACCAGGTTTGCGAGGGAGTTCTCGGAGAGGATGTGGCAAAGGGCATCACTCCTGACGAGCCGCCCTACTTCCCGGATTTCAATAGGGACTTCGCAACCAAAGGGAAAACCAGCGAAGCCTTCACCGAGCCTGAGGTCTGCGCGTTGCGGGACTTCGTGATCGCGCATCCTGACATCAAGGCGGCTCTGGATCTGCATAGCGGCAATCCGGCTGTTTTTTACCCTGATTCCTGGGTCGGGATGGAAAATTGGGAGCAATCCCCGGGCTATCGGATTGGCACGAAGCTTGAAGAAGCCTTTAAGGCACCCTTGGTCAGCTCCTATTCGGAGATACGCACGGGAGTTCCCCAAAAGAAAGGACCCGGTTATTTTATTCATTGGCTGAATGAAAGATTTGGAATTCCCGCCTATATTCTGGAAGTGGGATTATACTACAACAGTTTTGGGATTGCCTACGGGGAATTTGAAGACAACGCCGCTCTTTGCCTCCAGTCGACCCGCCGTCTCCTGAGTGAAGCAGGCGGCTTTGGTGGAGATCCTGTTTTCCACGCATGGAAACCATTCCATCATCGTCAGTTTGGGCTCGTCGAGATTGGCGGGTGGGACGGTCTGCTTTATAGGAACCCTCCTTTTGAGGATTGGCCTGCATTGGCTGAAAGGACCATGAGCTCTATTGGCGTCATGGTGGAGTATCTCAGTGACCATGAATAAACAAATAATGAATCAGCATCCGGTGACAGACTCGTTTCAAAAGCGTTGGGGAATCCCCGAACTCGAACGCCTCACCGCCATGCTCGATCAGCCGAGTCTTTTCTACTGGAAGGGGCCGCAGACGGCGGCGTTGCTGGAGCGCTTCAGGCAACACTATCCGTTCAAGGAAGTGATGCCGTGTTCCTCCGGGACGGCGGCGATTCATATCGCCGTGGCCGCTGCCGGGATCGGGCCGGGGGACGAGGTGATCGTCCCGCCGATCACCGACATGGGGACGGTGATCGGGATTCTCTACCAGCAGGGGGTGCCGGTCTTTGCCGATCTCGACCCGCACACCTACAACCTTGATCCCGACGACGTGCGCCGCAGGATCACGCCGCGGACCCGCGCGATCGTGGTGGTTCACCTCGCCGGGAATCCATGCCCGATGGAGCGTTTTCAGGCTCTGGCGAGGGAGCATGGGCTGGTGCTCATTGAAGATTGTGCGCAGGCGTGGGGGAGCCGCTGGCGCGATCAGCCGGTCGGCTCCTTTGGCGATTTCGGCTGCTATTCGCTCAATGACTTCAAGCACATCAGTTGCGGCGACGGGGGCCTGGTCGGCAGTTCCGTGGAACGGTTTGCCGGGCAATTGCAGAAGTTTGGGGACAAGGCGTATGACCGGGTGAGCGGCTCGCGGACGCCCGATGTCCTCGCGCCCAATTACCGGATCAGCGAACCGCAGAGCGCCGTCGCCGCAGCGCAACTCGAGCGGATGCCGGAGATTGCCAACCGTCGGCACCGGCTAGGCACCCGGCTGGGCCGCCAGCTCGAGGGCGTCCCGGGAATCGTTCCGCACCGGGTGGAACCGGAGGCTTACTGCACCTATTGGTTTTACCTTTTACGCCTTGCGGACGCGAACCTGCGCGCGGAATTCGTGCGAAGGTTGCAGGCCGAGGGGGTGGAAGGGGTCGGCGCCGGTTATCTCCCGATGCCGCTCTACCGGTTTCCGGTGTTTGCCAACCACGATTTTTTTGGCGGAAGATGGCCGGTCCGGGAACTTGGGCTGACGGAAATGGACTACCGGGAGGTCTCCTGCCCGGTCGCCGAGGCGATCACGGAGAGCGCCGTGCGCCTGACCGTCCATGAACGGATGGAGGAGGCGTCGATTGATTTTGTGGCGGACGCGATCCGCCGCACCGTGGCGGCGCTGGGCGGATAAGCACGGGTTACGCCCCGCCGGCGGCCTGTTCGGCTTCCTTGAGGCGCGCGGCGACATCCTCCGCCTGGAGGGCGGCGACCATTTCGAGGATGTCGCCTTCCATGAAGCGGTCGAGGTTGTAGAGGGTGAGGCCGATCCGGTGATCGGTCACGCGGTTTTGCGGATAGTTGTAGGTGCGGACCTTTTCCTCGCGCCCGCCGCCGCCGATCAGGCTCTTGCGATGGGCGGAATATTTCTCATGTTCTTCCTGCTGCTTGCGCTCCAGCAGGCGGGAGCGGAGGATGTTGAGCGCCTTTTCCTTGTTCTTGATCTGGCTGCGCCCGTCCTGACACCGGACGATGGTCCCCGTCGGCAGATGCATTACCTGCACGGCCGAGTCGGTCGTGTTGACCCCCTGGCCACCGGGGCCGCCTGCGCGGCAGACTTCGATGCGGAGTTCGTCGGGCTTGAGTTCAAAATCGACCTCCTCCGCTTCGGGGAGGACGGCGACGGTCGCCGTGCTGGTATGGATGCGCCCCTGGGCTTCGGTCGCCGGGACGCGCTGGACCCGGTGTACGCCGCTCTCGTACCGCAGTTTCCGGAAAACTTCGTCGCCCGAGACGCGGAAAATGACCTCGCGAAAACCGCCCATTTCCGAAGGGCTCGCCTCCATCATCTCGATCCGCAGGCCGTTGACTTCCGCATAGCGCGAATACATCCGCAGCAGGTCGGCGGCGAAAAGCGCGGCTTCCGCCCCGCCGGTTCCGGCGCGGATTTCGACGATGGCGTCGCGGTCGTCGCCCGGTTCCGGGGGGAGCAGGGCGATCTTGATGTCGATCTCCAGTTCCGCGATCCGCTTTTCCAGTTCGGGAATCTCGGCGCGCGCCATTTCGGCCAGTTCGGCGTCGTTTTCCTTGGCGAGCTGATGATTTTCCCTCAGATCGACCTTCGCCTTTTCCAATTCCTTCGAGAGCGAGAGGAGTTCCTTGATTTGCGAATGTTCGCGCATCACCTCCCGCGCCTGCGCCGGGTGGTTGAAGATGGCTCCCTCCGCGATCTCGGCTTCGAGTTCACGAAAGCGTTCGGCTCTTTTTGCGATCAGGGGTTGAAAATCCATAAAAAAATCGGCTTTTCCAGCCGGGGCAACGTTCCAATCGGGCCGGAAAAACGTGAAAACCGGGGGAGGGTGAAGATAACGGCGGGGAAGTCGGCTGCAATCAAAAACTTTGGTTTTCCATGGCGACGGACGGTGGAAGCGCGAGGAATTTTGCTTCCGCGAAACCTCCAAAATGGGGGATGATACGTTTCTTTGTGACGATGAAAGGCTCCGCTCTCTCCCGCCGCGCTTCCAACGCCATCCTTTCGGCGTGGGAGACGACGCTGCGCTGTCGCGGCGACGCGCCCGCCGTACTGGGCGAGGGGGGGGGCGTGCTTCGCAGCTTTCGCGAGATCGAGGAGGAAGCGGTGCAGTGGGGGGATCGCCTCGCCCACCTCGGGACGTTGCAGGCGGGGGAGATCGCCGCGTTCCAGACCGGCAACAGCCCGGAGTTTTTCGCCATTCTGCTCGCCCTCTTCCGGCGCGAACTGGTGCCGCTGCCGCTGGGGCGTCATTTGAGCCCGGCGGAACGGCAGGCGGCGATGGAGGCGGTCGGGGCGTCGGTGTTGATTGCGTACGACGAGGAGCGCGCCTTTTTCATTGAACTGCTCCCCCCGGCGGGACGGCTCCCGGCGTGGCCTTCCCCGCGGCCTGATTTTCTCAAGCTGACCTCCGGCACCACGGCGGCCCCCCGCGCGATCCGTTTCCGTGCGGAGCAGTTGCTCGAAGATGCCTTGCAGATCGAAGAGACGATGGGGATCACCCCCGCCGACCTGAGCTATGGGGTGATCCCGATCGGCCACTCGTACGGGTTCAGCCATCTGGTGACGCCGCTGCTCTGCCGGGGAACGCCGCTGGTTTTGAGCGAAGACCGGATGCCGCGCGCGATCCTCAACGGGCTGGCGTGCAGCGGTGCGACGGTTTTCCCCTCGATGCCGCTTTTTTTTGACAAACTGGCCGACCTCGGCGGCGAAGTGTTGTTGCCGAAGCTGCGGCTCTGCCTCTCGGCGGGGGCGCCGCTGCCGGTGGCGGTTGCGGAGCGGTTTACGAAGCGTTTCGGGTTGAAGATCCACTCCTTTTACGGGTCGAGCGAATGCGGCGGCATCGCCTACGACCGCTCGGGAAGCTCGGCGCAGCCCGATCGCGACGGGTTCGTGGGAGAGGCGATGTCGCGCACGAACCTCACGCCGCAGCCCGATGGCAGGATCGTCGTCACGGGGGCGGCGGTCGGCGACGGCTATTGGCCGACGGTTCCCGGTCGGGAGGATGAGGCATTGAGTCACGGCTGCTTTACCCCGGGGGATCTGATCGAGGCCCGGCCGGAAGGGTACTACCTCGCCGGACGGGTCAACGACATCATCAACATCGCCGGGCGCAAGCTCAACCCGCGCGAGGTGGAGGCGCGCCTTTTCTGTTACCCGGGCCTGCGGGAGATCGTCGTCTTCGGGGTGCCCTCGCGCCTGCGGCATGAAGAGGCGATCGCATGCGTGGTGGGCGAGGTGGACGAAGCCGCCCTGTTGGAGTTTGCCCGCTCGGTATTGAGCCTCTGGCAGGTGCCGAAGGCGATCTGGCGCGTGCCGCGCATCCCGGTTTGCGAGCGGGGAAAAATCAGCCGCCGCGCCCTTGCCCGGCAGTATGTTGCCATGCAAGGATAGGAGTCTCGCTTCGTCTCTTGCCATGACTTTCAAGCCCGCCGCCCTTATCGCCATGACCTTGCTCGGTTTCAGCGCCCTCCAACCCTCCGCCATCGCTGCGCCGGTCCATCTTTCCCCGGCGGAGACGACCCGCGTGGGCCGGATGATCTGGCAAAACGAATGCGCCGGAACGGTTGAGGGACTGGTGAGCTGGAATCAGGGGGAAGGGTTTCCCTCGCTCGGGATCGGGCATTTTATCTGGTACCCCAAAGGCAAACGAGGGCCGTTTGACGAATCGTTCCCCCGGCTGGCGGCGCTCCTGCGCGAGCGGGGGGTGGCGATGCCGGCGTGGACCCATGGCCCCGCGCCGTGGCAGACGAAGGCGGAGATGGTGCGCGACGGGGCACGCGTCAACGCGTTGCGCAAGCTGCTGGCCACGCCGAAGGCGCTTTCCGTGCAGACGGAGTTTCTGATCGGGCGGCTCAATGCCGCGCTGCCGAAGCTCCTCGCCGCCGCTCCCGCCGGGGAACGCCGGGCGATCCAACACCGTTTCGAAACCTTGACCCGCAGCGCGGCGGGAAGCTTTGCCCTGATCGATTACGTGAATTTCAAAGGAGAGGGGATTCTCGCCACCGAACGCTATCGGGGCGAGGGGTGGGGGCTGCTTCAGGTTTTGAGCGGGATGAAGGATGGCGGCGATCCGGTCAAAACCTTCTCGGATTCGGCCAAACGGGTGCTGACCCGGCGCGTCAAAAACGCTCCGCCCGAACGGAAGGAAAATCGCTGGCTCCCAGGTTGGTTGAATCGCGTCGGCCGGTATGCGGGGTAGGGGACTGGCGTTCCTTCGGGTTATTGCGGGAAAAGCTCCACGTGCGTTTCCGCCGTGCGACCGAAGTAGAGTACACGCCGGCCGGAAAACGAGACGATATAACCGGCACACCCCGCCGCTTTGACGTGATGACAGAAAGCCTTGTAGGAATAGCCGGGCGGATTGGCCTGTGCCCATTGGATTCGGGCGGCGATAGCGGGTTGATCGAACGCCGGAGAAACCGCCTGGTCTGATGGAGGGTTGTTGAGCGTCACGTGGTCCCCATCCGGCAGAAAATAAGTCGTCGTGCCGCAACGATAATCGACGGTATAGCCTTCAAACCCGGCCGAGGCCAGTTCTCTGACGATGTCCGGGAAAGGCCGGGTGCCGTCGTAAGCGGCCTGGAGGGATTGGCGGGCGGTTGCAGTCTGTAGGGTGTTCATGGTTTTGGAGCGGTTCAATCGATCGGCAGGGTGGTCAGATGATGTTTTGAAACGATCTTGTGCAGGAGGGATTGAAGCTGTTTGCGCTCGGCGGCGGTGAGGATATTGAAGAAAAAGGAGGCATCGTTCTGATCCGCAAACCCGGCCAGCTTCGGGACGAGCGCCCGTCCGGTCGACGTCAGCGCCAGCAGTTGGCTTCGTCGATCGTCGGGATGAGCCCGGCGCACGATGAGTACCTTGCGGTCGAGACGCTCGGCCAGCTTGGAAACGGCTCCCTTGGTCATCCCCATCCGCTCCGCCAGCAAAGAGGGGGTACACCGCTCCATATCGTGAAGGACCCGGAGAAAAACCCATTCGGCGACCGTCACCCCTTCCGCCTCGAGCCGTCGGGCAAAACTTTGCGACACGGCATTGGAGACCATCCTCAACCAATACCCAAGATGGGCGGGAAGCGGAGAGGGTGAGCTTTTTGCTGACATGATCGCCTGTTTGCCAAGGTTGGTTGACAAGGAAACTAAGCGTGGAAAGGTTTCCTTGTCAACCAGTTGCTGCGGGGCGCAGGGGATTGATCAGGGGGTGTCGATCGGGTCGATGAAAGTCCGTGGAATGGACCCTTGTTTTTCCAATCAAAAAGCCGCTGCCGGAGGGGGAGGCCTCCAACAGCGGCTTTGAAGTTTTGCTTTTTCTAAACCGTTACGCGGCGATCTCCTTGCGCAACTGGCGGGCGGCGGCCACGAGGTTGCGCAGCGAGGCGAGGGTTTCGTCCCAGCCGCGGGTCTTGAGGCCGCAGTCGGGATTGACCCAGAGGTTGCCGGGAGGCAGCACGGCGGAAGCCTTGCGGATCAGGTTGATCATCTCCTCGGTCGGCGGGACGCGCGGCGAGTGGATGTCCCAGACGCCCGGCCCGATTTCGAGCGGGTACTTGAAGCTCACAAACGCATCGAGAAGTTCCATGTTGGAGCGCGACGTTTCGATCGAGATCACGTCGGCGTCGAGCGCGGCGATCGAGTCGATGATGTCGTTGAACTCGCAGTAGCACATGTGGGTGTGGATCTGCGTTTCGTCCTTCACCCCGGCGGCGCTCAGGCGGAAGGCTTCGACGGCGCTTTCGAGGTAGGCGGCCCAGTCGGCGCGGCGCAGCGGCAACCCTTCGCGCAGCGCCGGTTCGTCGATCTGGATGACGCCGATGCCTGCCTTTTCGAGGTCGAGCACTTCGTCGCGCAGGGCGAGGGCGATCTGGTAGGCAGTTTCGGCGCGCGGCTGGTCGTCGCGGACGAAGCTCCATTGCAGCATCGTCACCGGGCCGGTCAGCATCCCCTTCATCGGGCGCTTGGTGAGCGACTGGGCGTAGGTCGACCAGCGGACGGTCATTGCATGCGGTCGGGAAACGTCGCCGAAGATGATCGGCGGCTTCACGCAACGGGTGCCGTAGCTCTGGACCCAGCCAAACTGGGTGAAGGCAAAGCCGTCGAGCTGTTCGCCGAAGTATTCGACCATGTCGTTGCGCTCGAATTCGCCGTGCACCGGCACGTCGATGTCGAGTTCCTCCTGCTGGCGGACAGCGGAAGTGATCTGCTCGGCGAGGAACTTGTCGTACTCCTCGGTGGAGAGCGTCCCCTTCTTCCAGCGGGCGCGGGCGGAGCGGACTTCCCGGGTCTGCGGGAAGGAGCCGATCGTCGTGGTCGGGAAGGCGGGAAGCTGGAGCCGGGCGCGCTGGGCTTTCTGGCGTTCGGCAAAGACCGAGCGGCGCCTGGCGTCGTCTTGCGTGATGGCGGCGCGGCGCTGCTGCACTTCCGGGCGATGAATGCGCGGACTGTTGCGGCGGGCCTCCTGCGAAGCTTCGTTGGCGGCGAGCGCGTCGGCCACATCTTCACCCCGCAAGGCGCGGGCGAGGGTGACGACTTCAACCAGTTTTTCGTCGGCAAAGGCGAGCCAGTCTTTCAACTCGGCATCGAGCTTCTCTTCGCTGCGCAGGGTGACCGGCGAATGGAGGAGCGAGCACGACGGGGCGACCCAGAGGCGGTCGCCGCCGAGCTTTTCCTTGGCGGTGTTGAGCAGGGCGAGCGACTTCTTGAAATCGTTCTTCCAGATGTTGCGACCATCGACCGGGCCGACGGAAAGAATCTTGTCGGCAGGCAGCCCTTCGAGGACGGCTCCGAGTTCTTCAGGTGCGCGGCTGGCGTCGACGTGCAGGACGTCGACCGGCAGCGCGAGGAAGGTGGGCAGATTGTCGCGCAGTTCGCCGAAGTAGCTGGCGACCAGCAGCTTGACTCCCGGGGCCGAGGCGCGCAGGGCGGTGTAGGCGCGGGTGAGCGCGGCGCGCTGGGCGTCGGTCAGGTCGAGGGCGAAGACCGGTTCGTCGAGCTGGATGACTTCGGCTCCCAGAGCGGTGAGGCGCTGGAGGATCTCCCCGTACACCGGCAGGAGCCGGTCGAGGAGGTCGAGCAGGTCAAACGCTTCGTTGCCGCGCGCCGGCTTGCTCAAAAGCAGGAAGGTCACCGGGCCGACGAGGACCGGCTTGGTCTTGATGCCGAGGGCGAGCGCTTCGGAAAATTCGTCGAACGGCTTGGAAGAGGTGATGCGGAAGCTCTGTTCCTTTTCGAGTTCCGGGACGATGTAGTGGTAGTTGGTGTCGAACCACTTGGTCATTTCCATTGCCTGGCCGTGCGATCCATGAGTAGCGCCGCAACCGCAACTGGCGTCCCCGCGAGCGAGGCGGAAATAGGTGGCGAGATCGACGTTCCCTTCGACCGCCGCGCCGAAACGGGCGGGCACCGCTCCCACCAGCGCGCTGGTATCGAGCATCTGGTCGTAGAGGCTGAAATCGTTGGAGGGGATCAGGTCGATCCCGGTCGCCTTCTGGGCGTTCCAGCGTTCCTTGCGCAGGGCGACGAGGCGTTCGTTAAGCTCGGCTTCCGAAAGGGTCTCCTTCCAGAAGGCTTCGATCGCGGTCTTCAACTCGCGCTGCGCACCGATGCGAGGATAACCAAGGTTGTGGGTCAAAAACGGAATACTCATGGGAACCGTAACTTAAAGCATGGATTTTCGCTTTTGGTAAGCTCTTCTTTCGAGAAAATTTCCTTTGTCAATAAGGGTCGACCCCGGCACCGTGACCCCGGAACTCCCGGGACGGAAGCGAAACCCAAAACATCGCCCCCGTTTTTTCCGCCGGTTCGCACCCGACCTCGCCGCCCATCGATTCGGCCAGACGTTTGGCCACCGCGAGCCCGAGCCCATGACTCGTTTCACCACCCGTCGGCTTCAGGCCCGTCCGGCGGAACTTGCGAAAGATCTCTTCGCGATTTTCCGGCGCGATCCCCGGCCCTTCGTCCGATACTTCGATCCGTGCGAGGCTGCCATCTTCCGCCACCGCGATGGCGATCCCTACGTTTGCTCCGCGCGGGCTGAACTTGAGTGCGTTGCTCAAAAAGTTGTCCAACACCTGCCCCAAAAAACCCGCATCCCCGCGCGCCCAGACCGGTCGCGTCGCTTCAAGCTTCAGACACTGGCCCTTGCCCTCCGCCAGGGGCCGATGGCGTGCCGCCGCTTCCGTCGCTGCCGCTGCGAGATCGATCCTCTCCATCCGCACCGGCACCGTGCCGTGTTCAATGGCGTGGGCTCCGAGATAGTTTTCGACGAGCCGTAACATGCCGTGCGCGAGATCCCGGATGGCGAGGTGCGCACGCTCTGCCTCCCTCTGGCCTCCCGAGAGGAGTTGGTTCGCCAGCGCCTGCACCGTGACGAGGGGTGAGCGGAGGTCATGCGAGGCGATGGCGATAAACTCATTCTTTTCTGCGTTCAGGCACGCCAGTTCCACGTTGAGCATTCGCACGTGTTCCCGTTGGGCAAACATCAGCCGGTCTGCGGCCTCCCGATACCAGCCGAGGAAGAGCATCAAAAGTCCAATGCCCGCAAAGGTCATCGACATAACGAACCATTCGCCGCTGCGATCCGGGGGCAAGGTGATCCGGTAGAAGAGCAGCGTGCCCGCAAAGGATGCCAGCGTCGTCGCCGCCAGCGCGCGAAAGCTCATCGTCAGCGTCACCGCCGAGACGAGCAGGACCGACAACAAGGCTCCTGTCACCGCTCCCGCGATCTGCGTTTGCGGATAGATCAGGGCAAAATGCCAGTAGCGCCACGCCAACGCCCAGCAGACCGCCACCGTGCCCAGCGCGCTCAGCCAATCCGCACGCTGCCGATGCCCCGGCAAACCTGTTGAAATATAGATGATGAGCCACGGCGGGATCATGCCGAAGAAGCGCGTCTCCAGCGTTCGCCGAAGCATTTCGGGGGACTCCACCGAGCCGACCTTCGCCTCGCAGCAGCCGATCAGGCCCAGCGCCAGAATCCCGATCGGCAGCAGGGCCCGCGCGCGCACCCTTGCCGCCGCCACGCGCTCGTCGTGGAAGGCGCTCTCCAGCGCGGCGTCTTCAAACCGGAGCCGGTTCGCCTGTCGGCGGAGTCGCTCGAGGGCGCCCTCCTCGCCCCGCTCATCCACCCGGCCCTCCCGTGCGGATGAACTTGACCGCCGCCGCCGTGCGCGATTTCACCCTCCATTTCCCGTAGATTCCCAGCAGGCAATTTTTCACCGTCGAGCGCGTCACTCCCAGCCTGGTCCCGATCTCCTTGTCGCCCGCCCCCTGCGCCACCCATTCGAGAACCGCGATTTCCCGCGTGGTAAGAACGGAAAGCTCTTCATGCGGCGACGCCTGCGGACCCGGGGCGACCTGCCGTTGCATCAGGGCCAGCACCCTCCGCGCGATCGATGGCGACATCGGCGCACCGCCCGCGAGCGCATCATCGACCGCTTCAATGATCCGGCCTGTATCCCCCGTCTTGAGCACATAGCCGACCGCTCCCGCCCGGATCGCATCCAGCACGACGCCATCCTCGTTCGCCGCAGTGACCATGACCACGAGCGCACAAGGGAACTTCCGGCGCAGTTCCCCCGCCAGCGCAACTCCCGTGCGCCCGGGCAGCCCGACATCCAGCAAAACCACATCCGGACCCAGGTCTTCGGACCAGTCCGCAGCCTCCTCGGCAGACCCCGCCATCGCCATCAACTGATGGCGACCGCTCGCCGCGAAGAGCGATCCCACGACCAGCCGGAAATGAGGATCGTCATCCACCAGCGCCACGCGAATGCGGGGCGAAGAAGCAGGGGTCTGGGGGGGCTCGGCCATGGGCGGAATCGTGAAAAATCACCCATCGTTTGACGAGACTAAAAATGCCTGTCGCGCAGGTTTTTGTCCATTTTACCCGGGTCACCTGTCCGATTGATCAACCTTGGGGGGAAACGTATTCCAATCTAAAAATCATGAAAAATAAACGCCCACTCTTCCTTGCGTCTTGCCAACGGGCGCTTTTGAACGCGGCAAGGCTTAGGGGATTCCCGAACCTTTGCTCCAAAGCCTGGCTCGCCGCCGGGGTGCTGCTTTGGCCCGGCCTTGCTTTCGGGCAGTCGGTTGCCATCACCGGGAGCGTGAATCCCTCACCGGCGGAATCGCCAACCTGGAATATTGGCGATTCCTTGTATGTAGGCTCTTCCGGAGATGGCGGACTAACGATCTCAGGTGACGGCACGGTTTCCAATACGATGGGTTTTATCGGCTACGTTTCCGGTTCCACAGGCACGGTGACGGTGACAGGATCGGGTTCCACCTGGACCAATACCAAAACCTTGGTTGTAGGCCATTTAGGGACTGGCGAAGTAACGATCTCGGATGGCGGCACGGTTTCCAGTTCCGATAGTTACATCGGCAGTAATGCCGGTTCCAAAGGCGCGGTGACCGTGACGGGGGAGGATTCCACCTGGACCAATACCGGCAGCTTGATTGTAGGCCAGTTCGGGACTGGCGAAGTAACGATCTCGGACGGCGGCACGGTTTCCAATACCAAGGGCCGTATCGGCGACCAGTCCGGAGGCGCAGGCACGGTGACGGTGACGGGGGCAGATTCCACCTGGACCAACACCGACGAATTGCAGGTAGGCGTCGTCGGGGCTGGTGCGCTAACCATCTCAGGCGGCGGTCAGGTTTCCAATATCAATGGTTACATCGGCTACCAGTCCACAGGTACGGTGACGGTGACGGGAGCGGGTTCCACCTGGGCCAACACCGGCAGCTTGAATGTCGGCTTCTTCGGGACCGGCGATGGCGAACTGATGATCTCGGATGGCGGTAAGGTGTCCAATACGACAGGTTATATCGGCTACGTTTCCGGTTCCACAGGCACGGTGACGGTG